>Ga0268298_10000332_pt1 | contig 61250 bp, 44 predicted proteins | sample WWTPWeurt_MetaG_FD_194462 | JGI IMG/M metagenome (GOLD analysis project Ga0268298, IMG submission 194462) | Activated sludge microbial communities from WWTP in Nijmegen, Gelderland, Netherland - WWTP Weurt | ecosystem: Engineered > WWTP > Aerobic digester > Activated sludge | place... | reverse complement strand
GTCATTGGAGCTGCCATGCGTAAGCTTTTGCATATTATTTTCGGTGTCCTAAAACATGGTCGACCTTTTGATCCCAAGTATATCGATGCATCCAATATTGCCTCTTGACATTCAAGACAGCATCTACAAAAAAGGCGTTGCTCTGGGGGGGCAGGTGCCTGGTTGGGCACGCTAAAAGACCGTCAACGAAAACCTGCCCGGTTTTGGCCGATAGGCCGTACTCGTCCTGCCGGGTCAGCGTTTATGGCGATGTGCCGTTTCTTTGGCATCGATGTACTCGCAATGTCCGGTATTTTCCTATTAAAGCCCTGGAATTGCTGCAATATTACGATAGCGAATTGGCCCGTTTTCCAATATAATTACCCTATGAAATATTTTATAGCGCGTTTTATTGTCCGTTTTGTGATGTGGTTGCTTACAACCCAGGAAATCCATGGCTTCGAAAATATCGACCCGCAGGCAAAGGGTATGATCGTTGCTTCCAACCATATTGGACGGCTTGAGGCGGCGATGGTTTATATTCTCTTGAACCGTTCCGATGTTATGGTGCCGGTGGCCGAGAAATATGAAAAAAGCCCCTTCTGGCGTTTCATGGTTAAGTCGCTCAATGGGATTTTCATCGACCGATTCCATGCCGATATGGCGGCGGTGCGCACCTGTCTGAACCACATCAAAAAAGGCGGGGCTGTCGTCATCGCTCCGGAGGGCACCCGCAGCCCGACCGCCTCGCTGCAAGAGGGGAAACCAGGCGTCTGCTACATCGCGGTCAAAGCCAACGCTCCGATCATCCCGGTGGGAGTCAGCGGCTGCGAAGACCGGGCAGTACGCGAGAATTTTCGCCATTTCCGGCGCACCCACCTCGTCGTCAACATCGGCAAGCCCTTCAGTCTGCCGCCCCTGGACAACCGCAACCGGGAAAAAGCCCTGGCAGAAAACACCAATGAACTGATGTGCCAGATCGGGGCACTCCTGCCGCCATCTTACCGCGGTGTTTACGCCGACCAGCCCCGGCTGCATGAACTTATCGCTCAAAAAGAATTGGAACATACCTAACACAATGGATCTTTTAACCCGCCGCGAAGCTGTGCAGCAAGCCCAAAAATGGCTGCAAAGTGAGCCTATTTATATTGACACCGAAACGACCGGCACCGGGCCGCGTTCGGAGATTATCGAGATCGCCGTGGTCGACCACGCCGGTCAGATCCTGTACAATAAATTGGTGAAGCCCAAAGGCCAGATCGAGCCGGATTCCATCCGGATCCACAACATCACCCCGGCCGATGTCAAAGATGAACAGCCCTGGGAAGCGCTCTGGCCTGAGATTGAGCCGCTGCTGGCCGGGCGCAATATCTGCACCTACAACAGCGACTTTGATCTGCGCCTGCTCAAGCAAACCCACCAGCGTTCCTGGCTAAAATGGAACATCCCGGATGGGCGCTTTTTATGTGTGATGAAACTGTATGCCCGCTTTTGCGGCGAATGGGACAATAACCGGCGCAGCTACAAATGGCAAAGGCTGGAATTGGCCGGGCAGCAGTGCGGGATTGAACTGCCCAATTCGCACCGCGCCAGCGACGATGCTCTGCTGGCCCGGGCTGTTCTTTTACATATGGCGGCCTGGCAAGGCTGATTAAAATGAGAGGCTGTTCAAAAAAGTACTTTTTGAACAGCCTCTGCCGTATATCGTGGATTCTTGGGGTACATCGACCACCACACGTGGTGGTCGATGTACCCCAAACCCCTCTAGTGGGACAGGCTCTGATAAAATTTACTGTTCCTGAGTCTCAGGCGGTTCGGCTGGCGGTGCAGCGGGGGCGGCAGGAAGCTCTGCAGCCTGTTCGGGGACCACGATCAGCAAAACCAGGTAGACAATACCGACCACCGGCAGGTAGCCCAACAGACCAACCAGGACAAATGCCAGACGGATAATGGTCGGGTCAACCCCCATATATTCACCCAGGCCGGCGCACACGCCGCCCAGCATGCGGTTACTGCGGCTGCGAACGATTTGTTTGTATGTAGACATTGTAAAATCTCCTTCATAAAGACTTACGCAGGTTCTTTGAAAAAGTTGTATTGATCAAGAGGAGGCAAATGGACGCAAAACAGGATCGTTATCTTGGCTGTCTGATTGGACTGGCGGTGGGCGACGCTGTGGGCACCACCCTGGAGTTTCGTTCGCCGGGCAGTTTTCAGCCCATCACGGAGATGCTTGGCGGTGGGCCGTTTGGGCTGCTGCCGGGCCAGTGGACGGATGACACCTCCATGGCGCTCTGTCTGGCGGAGAGCCTGGTGGCGTGCAAGGGCTTTGACCCGCTGGATCAGTTGGAGCGCTATGACCGCTGGTACCGCCAGGGCCACTGGAGCAGCACCGGGCGCTGTTTTGACATCGGCAACACCGTGCGGGACGCCCTGCAGCGCTACGAGCGCACCCACGAATCGTACTGCGGTTCGACCGACCCGTACAGCGCCGGCAACGGTTCGCTGATGCGCCTTGCGCCGGCTGCCATGGCCTTTGCCCACCAGCCCGCCGAGGCCATGGAACGCTGCGGCGAGAGTTCGCGCACCACCCACGCCGCCGCCAACGCGGTGGACGCCTGCCGCTGCTTTGGCGGGCTTCTGGCGGGGGCGCTGGCTGGCGCGCCCAAAGCCGAGCTCCTGGGCAGCCTGTATGCCCCGGTTGCGGGTTACTGGCAGGCACACCCGCTGGCCCCCGAGGTGGCTGAGGTGGCCGCCGGCTCTTTCTGGCAGCGTCAGCCGCCGCAAATTAAGGGCAGCGGCTATGTGGTGCGGGCCCTGGAATCGGCCCTGTGGGCCTTTGCCCGCTCGGAGGATTTCCGCAGCGGCTGCCTGCTGGCTGCCAACCTGGGCGATGACGCCGACACGACTGCCGCCATCTACGGGCAGATCGGCGGGGCGTATTACGGCTGCGAGGCCATCCCCGCCGAATGGCGCGCCAAAATCACCCGCCGGGCCGAGATTGAAGCCCTGGCCCTGGCGTTAATTAACGTCAGTTCGGGTTAGTTTGAAAATTACTAAAGGAAAAGGGAGGCGGTTTGGCTGAAGTCCAAACCACATCCCATAAGTAAAATTTCAAGACTTACTGGAGGACAAATGCACATGCGAGTTCGGATAATCAATATTGGACGCTTCTTGCTTTGCAGCATGCTGCTGCTCGGGCTAATCAGCCCGCTGGGCAGCCCCGCAAACACCCAGGCGCTTGCATCCAGCGCTGAAACCAAAGTCACAGTTCAAGAACCCCTGGCTGCTGCGCCGCAGGCTGCTGCCCCCTGGTGTCTGGCTGGCCAAATGAACGGCTGGAGCCCAGCGGGATCGCCCATGTATGATGACGGCACCCACGGCGATCTGGCGCCCAACGATGGCGTCTTCACCCTGGACTATGTGATCGCCGCGGCTGAAAGAGGCGAGTGGAAAGTAAAAGACTGTACCACCTGGGATGTGACTTATCCGCCGGCGAACTCCTGGTATAAAACCAGCAGCGCAGGCGAAACAGTCAAGTTCACCTTTGACACCAACGATCACAGCACCGATGCGGGCTGGCAGATGCTGCCGGTTAAGAACATCGCCACCGTCCAGGATTCAGTTGCCAGCTATACCATGGTCGGCAACTTTCAGAGCAGTCAATGGACCAACAACGATCCCGCCACCCTGCTGCAGCCGGTGGGTTTTGGCCTGTATTGGCTGACGTACACCGTTCCGACCACTGGCAGCTATATCGGCAAGCTGGTCCATACCGGTACCTGGGATAAGATCAACGCCACCGGCCGGTCGATCAGCGAAGATAACCTGAGTTTCAGCACCACCTCGGATAACCAAATCGTGTTTTTTCTGTACGATGCGCGTTCCGGGCGGATATTGATTGTACCCAATCGCACTCCCGCTGCCGGCAGTTGGTGTGTGGCGGGCGACATGAACATCTGGAGCGCAAACGGGAACCCGCTCTACGATGATGGCACTCACGGCGACCTGATCCCCGGGGATGGAATCTTCTCCACCGATATCACCGTTGCCGCAGCGGGCGAATCCGAGTGGAAGGTCAAAGACTGCGCCAACTGGACGACCACCTTCCCGGCTTCAAATTCCTGGCTGTCCACCGCTTCTGCCAACCAGGTGGTGAAATTCACCTTTGATATCAACGACCATACCAATGATGTTGGCCTGAAATACCTGCCGGCTACAAACATTATCAACGCCTGGGACACCATCCAGCCTGAGTATGTGGCGGTGGGCGACTGGCAGGGTTGGAACAACAGCAATGCCGCAACCGCCCTGAGCGCTTATGGCGGCGGCGTCTACTACCTGCCTTACACCATAGCCGATGTCAATAACAATCACATGTGGAAAGCTGTCCGAGGCGGCACCTGGAAAGCCTGGGGGATCGACAACCGCCGGGATACGGGCGACGATACGAACTGGCATTTCCCCACCGTAGCAGCCAACACCGATGTGCGCTTCTACCTGGATATTTCCACCGGCCGGATCGGTTTCTACCTGCCGCACATGCCGGCTCTGGATAACTTCATCGAGATGGAAGGCCTGGCGCACGATTCGCACGCAGACCTGTACCGGGCGCCGTTTGGCTCGGTTGTGGCTGGCGACACGGTTACCCTGCGCTTCCGCACCATCCATAATGATGTGGAGCAGGTCAAGGTGCGCTTCTGGGATACCGCCACCAGCGCCGAATTCTTCGGACAAATGAGCATCACCGCCAGCGGTGTACCCTGCTACGAAGCCGCCCTGGCCAAACTGACCTGCGATTACTGGCAGCTTCTGGTTCCCACCACCACCCCCGGCACCCTGTACTACCGCTTCATCGTCCGGGACGGCACCAAAACCGCCTATTATGCCGATGACGGTTTGAAATACGGCGGCATTGGTCTGGCCACGGATGCGATGGCGGATAACAGCTATGTCATCACCATTGCTGATCCGGGTTTTACGGTTAATCCCTGGATGAAAGGCGCGGTGGTTTACCAGGTCTTTCCGGACCGCTTCCGCGACAGCAACAGCCCCAGCCAACCCGACCCCAACGACAACCGCTACGGCGCCCCGGCGGATCCCAACTCTCTGGTGCTGGTAAAGCCGTGGAACGAGCTGCCCGAAGGCTACTGCCGGGGATATACCAATCCGGCCGAACCCTGCACCGAATCGCCCAAGGGCCGGGATTACTTTGGCGGAGATCTGCTCGGTCTGACCCAAAAGCTGCCCTATCTGGAAGCCCTGGGGGTTAAGGTTATTTACCTCAACCCGGTCTTTGAGTCCGGCTCAAACCACGGTTACGACACCCAGGATTATCTGAACATCGAACATTTCTTCGGCAACAACGCCGACTTTGCCCAGCTGGCCACAGAGGCCCACAGCCGCGGCATGAAAATCATTCTGGACGGCGTGTTCAACCACGTCTCGTCTGACAGCCCCTACATGGACCGCTTTGGGCATTACGCCGCCTCGGTTGGCGCCTGCGAAAGCCTGAGCAGCCCGTATCGCGACTGGTTCACCTTCCACGAGGTCACCCCCGGCACCGGCGCCTGCGTTGGAACGGGCGGGGCGAACTCTGCCAACTACGATTCGTGGTGGGGTTTTGACAGCATCCCGGTCTTGAACAAAAATAATCAGGGCGTGAAAGACCTGATCTACAATACCAATGACGCCGTAGCGCGCTATTGGTTGAATCTGGGCGCCGATGGCTGGCGTCTGGATGTGATGGGCGATACTTCCTTCCCGGCTGGTTTCTGGCAGGCCTTCCGGGCCGCAGTCCTGAGCGCCAAGCCCGACGCAATCATCATCGGCGAGCTGTGGAAGAAGGAAGACGTCCTGCCGATGGTGCACGGCGACATCGCCGACACCTCCATGAACTACCGCTTCCGGAATGCGATCCAGGGTTTCTTTGGGGTTGTGGACAACAAGGGCTTCCCGGATGACAACCAGTCCAACCAGGCCCCGAGCCTGTTCGCCGAAAAATTCATCTCGGTGCGCGAAGACAACCCGGATGCGGCTTACTACACCCTGATGAACCTGATGGACAGCCATGACACGCAGCGCATCCTGTGGAACCTGACCCCCGGGGCGAACAATCGCGAGGAGAAAGAGTTTAACCAGACCAACCTGGATATGGGCAAGACCCTTTTGCGCCTGGCTGTGGTTGTCCAGATGACCACCCCCGGCGCCCCCACCATCTACTACGGGGACGAGGTTGGGGTGACCGGCTACGATGACCCGGATGACCGCCGCACCTTCCCCTGGGCATATCAGCTCTTTTGGCCTTACTTTGCGCAGGGCCAGGGCGGCTCCGCGCCCGGCATGGCGCCCTACAAAGCTCCGGTAAATTATTACGGTGCACTCGGCGATCACGCCCTGCTCGATTTTTACCGCACGCTGACTGCCATCCGCAACAACAACCCGGTCTTTAAAGATGGCGAACTGAGCTTCTTGCTGACCGATGATACCAACCGCACCCTGGCCTATGCCATGCGCACCGACAGCGCCGCTGCCATTGTGGCACTGAACCGTAACAGCAGCGCCCAGACCCTGACGATCAACGTCAAGGGCCTGCTGCCCGATGCTGTCCAGATGAGCGATGCCACCGGCGGGCTGACCAGCACGCTGACCGCCACCAACGGCGTCCTGACCGTTAACCTGCCCGGGCTGAGCGCAGCCGTCTTGCTGCCCGTCAATGGACAGGATCTGAGCGCCCCCACAGCCCCCAGCGGCCTGATTGCCACCCCTGGCAACGGTACGGTTGGCCTGGACTGGGCAGACGGCGAAGCTGGCGCGACCTACAACGTGTACCGCAGCTATGTCACCGGCGGCGGCTATGAACTGCTGACCAATGCGGCTGTCAGTGACTACGCAGATGCCTCGGTTAAGAACGGCGTCAAGTACTACTATGTCGTCCGGGCTGTTGACAGCGCCGGGAACGAAGGCCCAGCCGCGGTTGAGGCCCACGCCACCCCCGCTTACCCGATTGGCTACGCAGCGCTCCAGTGGCCGTTCAGCATTACCCAGGAACTGCGCAGCGCAGCCACCGAATCTGTCTACGGCCAGGTCTATGCTGCCGGTGTGACCGACGCCGGCGGCGACCCCGGCCAGATCCTGGCCCAGCTTGGCTTTGGCGCAGCAGCCAGTGACCCCAGCGCATGGACGACCTGGAAGAGCATGGCGTACAACAAAAAAGATGGCAACAACTTTGAGTACATGGCGACCCTGCGGCCTGAAGCGACCGGCGTGTACGATTATGCTGTGCGTTTCTCCACCGATAATGGCGAAAGCTGGAGTTACGGCGGAACCCGGGGTGTTTTGACGATCAACCCCAGCACAGACACCACCCCGCCTGCCGCCCCGGCCAACCTGGTGGTGGCGGACTGGTCTGCTTCGCTGATCAAGGTCCAATGGGACAGTGTGGCCGATGCGGCTGAATACTGGCTCTACCGGCATGCTGCCGGCAGCCCCTACGGCGCCCGCCTGGCAGTCATCAGTGCGCCAACCCTCAACTACACCGATATTGAGGTTGCCTCCAACATCACCTACACCTATAAAGTCGTGGCGGTGGATGCCGGTCTGAACCTCTCGCTTGACTCGAACGAAGTCAGCCACAAGGCCGAACCCAAGATGGTGAACGTCACCTTCCGGGTGAAGGTGCCGGCCGAAACGCCAGCCGCCGATCTAATTTATATCGCTGGCGACTCGTTTGCCCAGTTCTGGAACCCAGGCAACCAGCCCCTGGTAGACCAGGGCGGCGGGATCTGGGAGTGGACCACCACCCTGAGGGACGGGGCCACCATCCAGTACAAATATGCGCGCGGCTCCTGGAATCAGGGAGAATGGTGGGGAACCATCGTCTCAACCGCCAACCGGAGTGTGGCGATCAGCTACGGCACAACGGGCAATCAGCTGGTGGACAACACAGCTACAGATTGGGGCACTGGTGCAGACAGCACCAAGGCCGTCCAGAGCTGGCGTGACCCCCTGGTGATCAGCACCGCCCCGGCGAACAGCGCCAGCGGGCCGGCTCCAGCGACAGTCAATGTGACCTTCGCCGCCGACATCCAGACGCTGCAGGGCGGAAACTTTGACGGCTCGATCGTGGTCAAGCTGTATAACGTGGCCGTGCCCGGCGCTGTGACCAGCCCGGATGCCAAAAACCTGGTGTGGACTCCCTCTGCTGCTTTAGCAGCGGGAACGTACACCGTCACGGTTGACAGCCTGCGCAGCAACCTGGGCGGCGACAGTGTCAATATCCAAACGCCCTACGTGTTTACATTTACCGTAACCCCGTAGGGTATCAAAAGGGTGTTTTTTGGGCGGCATAGCCGCCCAAAAAACACCCTGAAATCGTTCGTTGGATAATAAAAAAAACTCCCCGTCAGGGGAGTTTTTTTTTATTTTCTAACTTGCTGGACCGTCAGGGTGGCGGGTATGCCTTCGATGCTGTGTTCTTCTTTGAAGGCTGCCTCAGAGCCGGGGCCGGCGCTCAGGCTGGTGGTCAGGGTTTCGTTTTTGATATAGTCGCCCCAGACCTGGAAGACCTGAGCCAGCTCGCCCTCCACCTGGTAGGTGGTGATAATCCGGTCTTCGATGTTGAAATTCGCCTTCTTGCGCATGTCCTGGATACGGCGCACGGCTTCGCGTGCCAGACCTTCCAGGCGCAGCTCGGGGGTGATGGCTGTTTCCAGACCAACGGTGACGACCTTATCGGCTGCCACCACCAGGCCAGCCGCCGGCTGGGTCTGGATGATGATTTCGGCGGGCAGCAGTTCCAGCGGTTCACCGGCGACATCCAGGGTGAAGGGCGTGCCCTCACGGACTGCGGCTACCACCTGGGCCGGCTCAGCGGCTGAGAGTGCGGCTCTCAGCGCCGGGAAGCGGGCTCCCATCTTGGGGCCGAGCAGTTTGTTGTCGGGCATGATCTTGTAGGTGACCAGTGCGCCTTCCTGCTCAACAAACTCAATCTGCTTGACATTCAGCTCGTCCAGCACGATCTCGGAGAGTTCGTCGACCAGGTCGACCTTGCGCCCGGTGTGGACCAGCACTTTGTTCAAGGGCTGGCGCACCTTCAGGTTGGCGTTGCCGCGGGCGCTCAGGCCCAGGCTGGCAATCCGGCGGGCCAGGGCCATCTGCTCGAGCAGATCCTGGTCATCGGCGGCCCAATCCACCAGCGGCCAATCGGTCATGTGGACGCTTTCGTAGGCGGCGGGCTGCAGGTCGGCGGGCGCCACAGAGCGCACCAGATTCTGGTACATCACTTCGCTGACAAATGGCACGGTCGGGGCCAGGGTCTTGATCAACTTGACCAGAACATGGTACAGCACGGCATAGGCGGCGTTCTTGTCGCCGTCGTGTTCCGATTTCCAGAAGCGGCGCCGGCTGCGGCGCAGATACCAGTTGGAAAGATCGTCAATGAACGGTTCAACAGCCCAGGCCGCCGCAAAATAATCCGACTTTTCCAGGTTGATGCCGACCTCTGAAACCACTTCGTTCAGGCGGGCCAGAACCCAGCGGTCCAGCAGATGTTCGCTGTCGGGGGTGGGGCCTTCGGGGACTGCCGGGTTAAAGGCTTCAAATGAAGGCGTCCAGCCGTCCAGGCGGGCATAGGTCACAAAGAAGCTGTAGATGTTCCAGAGCGGGATCAGGAAACGCCGCCGGACCTCGTCGCCGCCATGGTAGCCGAACAACAGGTCAGCTTCGGGCTTGTGGGCCGAGTACAGCCAGCGCATCACGTCCACGCCCATCTTATCGGCGGCTTCGTTAAATTCAATCGAATTGCCCCATGACTTGTGCATCGGGCGGCCATCTTCGGCCAGCAGGGTGCCGTAGCCGAAGTTCTGCAGGAAGGGCGGCTGGCCAGCCAGCACGGTGCCCATCACCAGCAGGCTGTAGAACCAGTTGCGGAACTGCCCGGGGAAGGATTCACTGATCCAGTTGGCCGGGAACCACTCACGCCAGTATTCCGGGTTCTTGCGGAACTGGAGCGTGCTGAACGAAACCACGCCGGCATCCAGCCAGGGGTTGCCCACATCCGGGATGCGGCTCATCGAGCTGCTGCACTTCGGGCAGGTCACTTTGACTGAATCGATGTAAGGGCGGTGGGGGGTGTGGCCTTCAAACTCTGCCCAACCCTGGGCCGCCCGGGCTTTCAGCTCGTGCTCGTCGCCGATCACCTCGAAATGGGTGCAGGAATCGCAGGTCCAGATCGGCAGGGCCAGGCCCCAGTAGCGCTTCTTGGAGATCATCCAGTCGTGCATGTTGCGCAGCCAGTCCATCTCGCGGGCATGGCCAAAATCCGGGATCCAGGTGATCTTGTCGACCACATCCATAATCTGGTAACGCAGGCTGTTGGCCTTTTCTTCAGCGGTCAGGGTCTCGCGCGGCTTGTCATAGACGGGGCCCATGCTGATGTACCACTCATCCACCAGGCGGAAGACCAGCTCGGTGCTGCAGCGCCAGCAGACAGGGTAGCGGTGGGTGTAATTTTCCACCCGGTACATGATGCCTTTGCGCTCCAACTCGGCGAAGACCTGGTCGGCGATCTCAGAGACGTGCTGACCAGTCAGCCAGCCGTAGGGGCCGACAAAATAGCCTTCTTCATCCAATGGGGCCAGCATGGGCAGGTTGTACTGCTTGCCAAGCTGGAAGTCTTCGGCGCCGCAGCCGGGGGCAATATGCACGATCCCGGTGCCTTCGGCTTCGCCGACTGCGTCCCACAGGATGACCCGGTGGGCAGCGGCGGCGGTGGTGGCGATATGTTCGATCAGAGCGGTCAGCTCGGTCGCTCCGCCCAACTGGTGGGCGGCGGGCAGGTCATCAAACGGGCCGTCATAGGCCCAGCCTTCCAGGTCACGGCCCTTCAGCTCGGCCAGGATTTCAAAGCCGCCCTTGAGCAACTTGAGGGTGCCTTTCGAGAGATAGTAAATCTGATCGCCCTGTTTCACCTGGCAGTAGGTCAGATCCGGGCCAACCGCGGCAGCCACATTGCTGGAGAGCGTCCAGGGGGTGGTCGTCCAGACCAGCAGGGACTCGCCGGGCCGGCCGCGCAGCGGGAATTTCAAAGTCACCGAGCGGTGGGTCAGTTCCCGGTAGCCGTCGGTGGCGATCTCGTGCTGGCTGATGCCGGTGGCGCAGCGCGGGCACCAGGGCATGACATCTGCGCCGCGGTACAGCCAGCCGTTTTGCCAGCACTTCTTAATGAAGCTCCAAATGACGTAGTTGTTCTCGTCGGAGAAGGTGAAATAGCTGCCGCCGATTTCGGGCAGGCCCAGCCGGCCCACAATCTGCTCGACGGTGCCGGTTACGGCGCCCTCGGGGCCTTCGACGGTAATTTCCTGCAGCGGGTTTTCCAGCAGCTTCTCGCCCAGCCAGCGCAGGTGATCCGGCTCATTCCAGTCCATCCAGTAGCCGAGACGGGTCGACTGATCGGTCTGGACCGCTGCGAAGCGCAGGACGCGCTCTTTGCATTTCAGCACAAACTGGGCCAGCCCGTAGGCCTCAATATCTTTCTTGGACTTGAAACCCAGGTCGCGCTCCACATTGACTTCCACCCACAGCCCCTGGCAGTCGAAGCCGTTCTGGTAGCGCAGCTCATGGCCGCGCATCGTCTGGAAGCGTACCATCACATCTTTGTACGTCCGGCCCCAGCCGTGGTGCACGCCCATCGGGTTGTTGGCGGTAATTGGCCCATCAATGAACGACCAGTGCGGCTGGCCTTTGTGCAGTTGAACCATTTTCTCAAAAGCCTGGGTTTCTTTCCAGAACTTTAATATTTCCCGTTCCTGAGCGGGGAAGTCTACTTTGTTGGAAACTTCTTGAAAGGGCATACGCTCACATCCTTGTAACTTTGATCATCAAGCGGCTGGTCTGGCAAGTCTTGATCTGGGCCAGAACACGACATACAATAGCCCTTTATTTTGCCAGAAAAGGGGAGGAATGTACAGGGGGGGATTGTGGCAACCGGCGGGATTTATGCGGACGGCTCTGCCGTCCGCATAAATCCCGCCGGTTCAAGTCCTGAGAAATAATTCCCACCCTTCGATTATTGACAAATAAGATATTTAATACTAGAATTATCCATATAAATTATCGGGGGCAAATAGCTAATCATATCGATGGAGGCATGCCAAATGACAGAGATGATCATTCCTGGAACGTATATCAGTGTGCGCGCAGAAGGGCTTATTTCTGCGGGGCGCGTCGCTACGGGGATTGTTGGGGTGGTTGGTACTGCCGCCCGCGGGCCAATCGGCTCCCCGGTCACCCTATCCAGCTTTGCAGACGCCCGCGATGTCTTTGGGAGGGCAGACGATTTCACCCGGCCCGAAGACGGCTCTAAACCCCTGACACTCATTCGCTCGCTGGAGCAAACATTCAACAACGGCGCTGTTTCGGTGGTTGCTGTGCGGGTGGCAGGCCCCAGCCAGCTCAGTGCAACCTACAAAGTCCAAAACAAAACCAACCAGGCTATCGCCACACTGAGCGCAAACTCCCCGGGATCATGGGGCAATGCCATCCAGGTGGATCTCCAGCCGGCCGATGCGGAGTGCAGCATCAGCGACGAAAACTATACCAGCGGTTTCGACCAGCTCAAGTATGCCCGGGTAGTACCTTCGGCCCAGAACCGGATCCGGATTTTCCGCGGGATTACCCAGCGCTTTGAGACCCTCGATATCGTCTACAAGCTGATTAACAAAGATGAAACAGTGGTGCGCTCGCCGATCGCCCCCAATTACACCCTGGCCCATACCCCGGTTGAGACTGTCAACTCGGTCAATCTGATCAAGGTGCTGGACGGCGACGGCAATACCGTCATCCAGTATGACACCGGCGATATCCTCTACAACGCCGGCGGCCCGCCCGGGCCGACGGAAGTTAACGTCAACACCGCAACCGGCGTGCTGACCTTTGGCGCCCTGCCCGCCCTCAACCAGACCGTGGTGGCGACGTATGCCTCCGGGCATGCCGACCCAACCGCCGGACAGGTGCTGCTGAATGTCTGGGATGGGCATCTGACCTATGCCCCCGGGCAGGCGCCCATTCAGGGCAACGGCGACCGGCTGGTGGCCTCCTATCTGGTGGATCGGGCTGACAGCGCAAAACTGACCCTGACCTATGAAACCATTAAAGAAACCTTCACCTTTGTGGACGGCGCTCTGCTGGCCCAAAGGCTGAACGCCGCTTCGGCTTTAGCCACCGCCGCACCAGACGCCCTGCGCGGCGCCGAGCGGCCCCAGACCGGGCTGACGGCTTACTTTGGCACGGGCAGCAATACTCCGGGCAACAACGGCGCCGGCGCCGGCCCCAACGAATACACCACCGGTCTGGAAAGCCTTGCCAACATGCTGATCAACATCGTTGTGCTGGCAGGCCAGGATTCGGGCCAGATGGGTTCCCTCCTGGAAGCTCACCTCGCGGCCACCGAAGCCACCGATTTCGAGCGCATAGGGGTTATTGGCGCGCCGGGCAAGACTCTGTCCGAATTTCTCGGCCACACCGTGGCCAGCGGGCGGGTCATCCTGGTGGCGCCAGGCATGATCGCTTCGGACGGCACAAAACTGCCGGCAGCCTACACCGCCGCCGCAGTCGCCGGGCTGATCTCCTCGCTGCCGGTCCAGACCAGCCTGACCAACAAGACCCTGGTGATCCCGGGCGTCGAGACCAATTTCAACCGCGGCCAGCAGATCCAGATGATCAAGCGCAATTTACTGACCGTGATCGTCAAAGATGGCTTCCGGGTCCTGAAAGGCATGACCACCGAAGGCGAAGGCCAGCCGTTCTCGGCTGTTCCAACCCGGCGGATCATCGACTACGCCAAGTATGGTGTGCGCTCGGCCTCCAATCCTTACATCGGACGGCTGAACAACACCCGCGTCCGGGCCGCCCTGCAGGCTACCCTGGAAGGCTTCCTGACCAGCATGGTGGAGGATGAAGCCCTGACCGGGTTCGAGCTGGCGGTAACCGCCACCCGGGCCCAGGAAATTTCCGGCGAGGTTAGTGTTGTGATGACCTTACAGCCGACCTTCAGCATCGATTACATCCGTGTCGTGATGAATCTCAGATAGAAGGAAAAAAGACTATGCCAAATGATGTTTTTAGAGCCAATGATGCTGTTTTGGTCCTGGCTGTCGATGACTCCAGCACCCCGGAAGGCCAGGCGGCGGATGCCCTGGTCTCGCAGTACGATCTCAGCAATGTGGTCGGGCGGCTGCAGGATGTGTCCATCACGGTGACCTCGGATGTCAAATCCTTTTATGAAATTGGGCGGCGCTACCCCACCCACCTGCGGCCCGGCAATGTTCAGGTTGCAGGCACGGCCCAGCGCGCCCATGTCAATGGGGCTCTGCTGCGCTTGCTATTGGGCGATGGCGCAGTCAGCCCGCCCTCGGCGGCCAACTTCGTCCAGCCGGCCTTCAACATCGTCGCCACCCTGGCAAACCCGGCCGTCCCCGACCAGTTCACCAAGGTGACCATCTTTGGGGTCAAGTTCAACAGTTGGACTTACCATGTGCCAATGGGTGAATTTGTGATGGAAGCGGTCGGTTTCCTGGCACTGCGCCTGGCCTTCGAAGAGCAGTAGCCCTATGCCGGCAGCGCGCTTCCTGAAAGCGGAGGATCTGCTGGCTGGCAGCCGGGCGGTGTACGATATCCGCATCCCGGCTGCCATCCTGGCGCCCAGTCCACAGACTGACCTGGCAGAGAATCTGCAGGGCGGAGATGATCCGGAGTCTGGCGGCTGCGTCAGCCTGCGGCCGATCAACATCGCCACTCTGATGCTCATCGCCCGGGCGGCGCACGACGACCCGGGCCTGGTGCCGCTCCTGATGATCAAAGAAGCCCTGATCGAACCCAAACTGCAGCTCGAGCAGATCCGCCAGCTCCATCTGGGGGTTGTCCAGTTCCTGGTCAGCCAGGTCAACCGGATTTCGGGTCTGAGCGCAGACGGCAAAGCCCTCTCCGAAGCGGTGGATTCGCCGCTCGGGCGGACGCATCTGCTGCTGGCGCGCCATTTCGGCTGGACGCCCGATCAGGTCAGCCAGCTTACCCCCGGGCAGGTGGCTGTTTACCTGGCCGGTATTGAAAAGCTGCTCGAAACAGCAGAGCGCGGCAAATAGCCATGCCCGAAACGCTGCCCGGGATCACCACCCTGGAAACGGTTGGCGCCAGCCTTCTGGCCTTGCAGCGGCAGCTCAATCTTGCCCCGGCGCCCGGTCTGGCGCTGACGGGCGATGCCTGGCAGGTCTTTGCCAACCCGCTGGAGCGCCTGGGGGCGCTGACGCCGCCGCTGCCCGGGGCCGCCGCCGCCTCAGAAGAAGCCGCACCCGCTGCGCCTGCCTACAGCCCGCCCGGTGCCTCAACCGCCCAGGCTGCAGCCTGGCCAGTGCGCCTGAACCCAAGCCAGCCTCAGCCCGTCAGCCAGGCTCAATCCGCCAGCCCGGTCTGGAACACCTCCCCAATTCAGCCTTCATCCACAGCCGGGCCAACACCCCTGCCGCCTGCCGGGTCTGGCCCGGCCGGCCTGCGCGCCGGTGCTGATATGCCGGCTGGTTCTGATAGCCAGCCCCGTGCAGGCCGTCCGGCGGGTTTGAGCGGCCTCAATCCAGGCGTTCGCCCGGCCGCAGCCTCTGGGGCAGCCGGACCTGGCGCATCGCTGTCTGCTCTGGCGGCGGACTTTTTGGCTCTGGCAGCCGGACCAACCGGCGCCGCCCCTGAGCTGGCAGCAGCCCAACCGGCCCGGTTATCGCCCCAGGCAGTGGCCGCTCCCGCTCAGGTTCCCCTTCCGCCGCTCGGGTCGGAGACCCGCCTGGTTTCCAAAGCTTCCGGTCTGGCGGCTCTCCTTCAGGCCAATTTGCAGCCTGTCCAGCCTGTGCCGGATCAGATCGGGCTGCCCGCCCCTCTGGTGCGCCTCGCCCCGCCGGCTTCGCCGGACAGCGTACCGCTGTCCAGCGTCCCGCCGTCGCTCAGGCCTGCCGAATGGGATTTTCAGGCGGCGGAGCGTGAATTTGCGCCCTTTCCGCCCGCTGTCGAACCCGCCGCAAACCCGCCGGGCTTCGACCAGACTCTGCCCCAACCCGGCAGCGAGCCTGAGGCGTTTCAAACCTGGCTGGATGAGCTTGAACTGGCTTATCTGCGCATGTACGGCACTTCTGGAATTTAAACCCGGCTATGGCAATTGAACTTGGCAGCGTAACCCTCTCACAGTTGACCCAGATTTCCGTCAGCGAACAGGCGCGCATCGTGCGCCACCCGGTGCCGGGGATGAGCGGCGATCTCTCCCAGACGCTGGGCCGCCCCTCGGTGCTTGTGCGTTTCCAGGGCATCTTCTACGGCCCGCAGGCCCTGGACGAGCTGGACACCCTGCGCAGCGCCTACCTGGAGCAGCAGCCGCTGGATTTTTTCAGCGATGCGGTCGGCGAGGGCTACTTCACCCAGGTCCTGATCACCCGCCTGCAGGTCAGCCAGAGCGCCGGCTATGTCGACCAGTTTGATTACACCTGTGAAGTGATGGAATACATTGAGCCGCCGGAGCCCATCGTCTCGACCTCGTTCGGGCTGGATGGGCTGGACACCTCCCTGTTGGATGAGGCCGCCGGGTTTATTGACGATGTCCAGAATGCGCTCCAGGAAGTTTCAGACCTGGTGGATTTGCTCGGCAGCATCCCGTCCTTTGGCGACCCAACCTCGCGCCTGCCAGACATGCTGACCGGGTTTACGGGCGCTGCCTCCAGCGGTGCAGCCGCCCTGACCGAAATTCGCGACCTGCTGGAAGGATAACAATCTGATGAGCGGCGCTCCTCCCACCACGATTGGCGCAGTGCCAGATGTCTCCAGCCTGGTAACTGCCAGCGGCAGCCTGCAAAGCCAGGTCCAGACCCTGCTGGATACCCTGCGCAGCCTGGATCCGCAGAATCCGGCTTCCCTGCTTGGCTCGCTTTCGGGCACATTCGACGGGCTGAGCGGCGCTGTCCAGGTTGATACCAGCGCCCTGACCAGCCGGTTTCCCCAGGCCCTCCAGGCGCTGCAGGCCGCCCTGCCCGAAAACACCCTCAGCAGCCTGGAGTCTTTTGGCGAAACCTACACCAGCCTGCAGGGTCTGCTGAGCGACAACCCGATCGTAGGCCAGATTTCGGCGGGCAGTTCGCTCCAGGATACGGCCCTGGCTGTGATTGCCGAGGCCCAGACCCTGTTCAGCCAGCGGCTGGACAGCCTGACCGGCGGGCTGATTGATCCGGGTGCGCTGGGGGAGCTGCAAACGTTCATCAGCGATCTGGCCCGTTTTCAAGGCGATTTTGGCGCCAACCAGGCCGACTTTTTGCCCTTCGTTGCCCGCAACCTGCTGGGGGTGACCCCGGATATCCTGGCGGCGCCGCTGGCGCACCTCAATTCGGTCTATGCCGTGTTGGCGCCGCTGGATGGCGCGGCGGTCAGCGCCGCCCTGGACGCCGGACGCGGCGCGGCCCTCAGCGCCTACACGTCCCTGATCGCTGAGATCAACGCCTTCGACCCGGCAGACGCCGCGGCCTATACCCGGATCGAACTGCACCTGACCGCCCTCGAAACCCAGAACGCCCTGCTGTCCACTGCCCTGCACACCCTTTTCCAGAGCCTGCAAACCCTGGTCGCCAACCACACCTGGGACACCATCTTCAGCGTCTATATCGACCTGCTCAAGGCCATTTCCTTTGACGCCGTCTTTTCGGTGGACGACCTGGTAGCCCTGCTGGCCAATCTGCTGGAAGAGATGCTGGCCCGCCTGAGCATGGTCTTTTCGGCGGACGACCTGAAGCAGCGCCTGGATGTGCTCAACCAGACGGTGCGCCAGGCCGTCATCAGTTCGCCCCTCGGCCAGATCCGGCCTTCGCTGCAGGCATTCCTGGACGACATCCGTGAAGCCATCGCATCCATCCCGACCGAAACCATTCAGGAGACGGTCGACCAGATCTTTGCCCGGGTCCAAACCGAGCTGGATAACCTGCAGATCGATCAGGTGCAGGAGCAGATCAACGCGGCCTTCCAGGGGATCGAGACATTCATTAACGACCAGATCAACACCAGCCTGGTGACGGATATTGGCGCTCTGCTCGATCCGCTGGCAGTCCAGGTCCAGCAGCTGCCCCTGAGCGGTCTGATCACCCAGCTTACGAACGCCGTGGGCGCCCTGCAGGGTGTGATTGACGAACTGACCGCCGCCCTCAATACCAAAATTGAAGAGTTGAACGAACTCCTCAGCCAGCTTGAGGGGCTGAGCTTCCAGCCGGTCAGCAATGAGGTCATTGGCGAGATTGATGACCTGAAGAGCCGCCTGGAGGCGATCAACCCCAATTCGCTTTCGGATGCCGAAAAACTGGCGATCCAGGGCGCTCTGGCGGTTATCCGGGCCATCGACCTGGAAGGAGCGGTGATCAACGGGCTGAAAGACGCCTACCACGCCGCTGAAGGCGAAGTCAAAAGCCTGCTCGACCAGCTTAATGCGGCCCTGCAGGGCTTGAGCGGGCGGTTCAATGTCTTCTCGCCGGATGCGCTCTTGAGCCCGGTGAACGATATCCTTGCCGAAGGCGCTCAATTGGTGGACAGCCTGAACGGGCAGACGCTGCTGGGCTTTCTGTATGATTTGCTCGAAGAGCTTCAGGCCACCCTCCAGGCGCTCAACCCGGGCCAACTCCTCGATCCGCTCCAGGCGCCCTACAACGAGATCCTGGCGGCGGTGAACCGGCTCAACCCGGCTGCCTGGCTGGCCCCGCTGCGCGCCATTTACGCCGAAATTGACCGTCTGATTAGCCTGGTGGATATTACCCCGCTGATGGACCGGCTGCAGGCGATGCAAAATGAACTCTTTGCCGACATTCGCAATACCCTGCTGACTGCGCTGGATGGGTTGAACCTGCCCGAGCCGCTGGGGAGCTTTTTCAGCCAGCTTCGCCCGGTTTTGGAGCTGATGACCGAGGCCCTGTTTGGCGACCCGGCAGCCAACCTGCCGCAGCTCAGCCTGGAAATTCGCAGCCGGGTCAGCCTGGGCAGCCTGTTTGCGCCGCTCGATTCGGTCTTTATGCAGCTGGTTGACCTGATTGAGCAGGTCCCCGCCGCCGACCTGACCACAGCCATGAACGCCATCCGGGTGGGAGTGGGGGTTGGCCTGGAGGCTCTCGACCCGAACAATATATTGCTGCGCTTCCGCAGCGCTCACAGCCGCCTGGCAGAACTTGCTCCTCAGCAGGTGCTGGGGGCTGCCATTGGCCTGCCCACCCTCAAGGCCAGTTTCAACGCCCGGGCAGCCGCAGCGCCAGCCAATGTCCAGGCCGATCACCAGGCGGAGATCCTCTCTGTTTCGGCCCGTTTTGATATCGTTTTCAACGCCGTCAACCCGGGCCTGGCGGGCGGGCAGCTTCGGGTTTTGCAGGCAGAACACCAGCGCCTGCTGGACAGCCTGCGCCAGCGCACCAATGCCCTCAACCATTCGAGCGCCCTGCCGGATTACGCCCGCCTGTCCCGCAGCCTGGATAAGCTGCTGCCCGACTTTTTGCGCCAGCCCCAGCCGCTCAGCCACGCCGAGATCATCGCCGGCTTTTACGCCATGCGCCCCTCCACCAAAGCCGGCGTCTTTGAACAAGTCATGGAACGCTTCTTACAGCAGGTCAAACCGTTTGAAACCGCCCTGGCGCCGGGGATCAACGATTTCTTCCAGATGCTGCACGATCTGATCAGCCTGATTAACCCGCTGGCAGTGCGGGATGCAGTTGCTGCCATCTATACAGAAATTCGGGCCAAGGTGCGCATTATTGACCCGGACGCCCTGACCAGCGAGCTGACCGGCCTGATGGACACCCTGACTGCGCCGCTGCAGGCGATTAACCCGGCCCAGATCAAAGCCCAAATCAACGCAGTTTATGCCAGCGCCCTGACTGCGCTCACCACGCAGGTGCGGTCGGTGCTTGACGAGCTGGCGGCCGCGATCACGGCCGCTCTGGGCGGGGTCAGGGCTGCTTTCCAGGCGCTGGTCGCCCAGATCCAGGCTGCCATCAGCGCCATTCTGGCCGATTTGCACGCTGTCTTTGACCGGCTCGAGGAGCTGGTCTTTGTGGATATCCTGGAGCGCCTCAGCCAGGTGCTGGATAACCTGGGGATGAGCTTTGACAGCGAATTGGACCGTGTCCGCAACGCCTTTGACAGTATGATCGATGCCATCCCGCTGGACAGCGGCGCCAGCATCGGGGCAGGGATATAACATGAGCGATGTAGAAACCAGGCTGCTGCATATATTGGCCCTTGAACGGAGCCGGCGCCAGGTCCACGGGGAGCCCGGGCAGATCAATTCGGTGGTTGAAACCGGGGCCCCTGCCAGGGCAGGGAGCGATTACCGCTACAATGGGCGCGGCGATCTGGTTGAAATTTTGGAGCCGGATGGCCGCCAGCGCCGCTACCAGTACGATTCCCAGCGCCGGCTGGTTGAAACTGCCCACCCGGACGGCAGCCTGACCCGCTATGTCTACCAGGACGGGCGGCTGGTCGAAATGGATGACCGGGGTGTGCTGAACCGCTTTCGCTATGACCCGGACGGCCGCCTGGCTCAGGCGGAGCGCGGCGCCGAAAGCGCCGTTTACCGCTATGATACCGCCGGGCGCTTAATCCTGGCGCGCACCCCTGAGGTGACCAATACCTGGGAGTACGGGCCAGACCCGGCTTCCAACGCACCCATCCGTCTGACACAGACGATCCAGGGTCTCAGCCTGACGATCGGCCTGACCAGCGATGAACAGGGGCGGCTGGCGCGCCTGGACCTGCCCGGCCTGGCCGAACCGATCCAGTACACCTGGGACGAAAAAGGCCGGCCTGCGGCCGTTTGCCTGGGAACCCAGGAACTGGCCCACTACCGCTTTGACGACGAAACCAAAACGACCCGGCTTTCCTGCGCCAACGGCCTGCAGAGCGAACTGCGGGCCGGGCGGCCGGATGGCCGGCCAACCCGGTTTCGGGTGGGGAGCAGCCAGGGTACGCTGCTGGAACAGCGCTATGCTTACGGCCTGGCAGGCGAAACCCAGTCTGACGGCAGCCGCCGCTACACCTACGACCAGCAGGGCCGCCTGGCAGCCGCAGAGGCTGAAGGTGGCGAGCGCTGGGAGTATGCATACGACGAACTGGATAACCGGGTAAGCGCTGCTCACAACGGCGTCCGGCTGGATTACACCCGCCAGGCCGGCGATCAGCTTCAGGCGGTTGAGGGCGGCGGAGCGGGCCGGACGGCTCTGCGCTTTGACCGGCGCGGCCAGCTGGTTGGCCAGCTGGCGGGCCAGACCAGCCGCAGCGGCGAGTGGAGCTACCGCTATGATGACGCCGGCTGTCTGCGCGAGGTGCGCAGCCGCGGCGACCGGGCGGCGCGCTTCCTCTACGATTATAAAGGCCGCCTGGCCCTGGCCGATCGGCCGGGCCGTACCGAACGATATCTCTACGGGCCGGCGGATGAACTGCTGGCCGTGACGGATGCCGCCGGGCAGCCCCTGCGCCTGTATGTGCGCACTCCGCTCGGGATCGTCGCTGAAATCCATTCCCAGAACGAAAATCAGGTTGTCTACCGTTTTGACGACCCGCAGGGCCGGGCCCGCCTGTTCTGCGCAGCCGATGGCGAAGTCCTGGCCCGCTGCGAATATGACCCTTACGGCCTGCCGCTGGCCGCCGAATCTGCCGGCTGGGCGGCGCTGACCGGGCGCGCCTGGTACCCCGAAATCGGCCTGTATTGGTTTGGCGCCCGCTGGTACAGCCCGGCTCTCGGACGCTTCCTGACCCCCGACAGCTACACCGGCGCGCCCGATGACGAGCGCCTGGTGAACCCCTTCACCCCGGGCGGCGCATCGGCCCTGCGTCAGGCCGACGCCCGCTCCCAGATTTTGAACGAATGGCTCAAACAGCCGCGGGTCCGCAGCCGCTACACCTACTGCGCCAACGACCCGATCGGGCACAGCGACCCCAACGGGCATTGGTCTTTCGGCGGCGTGCTCCTGACCCTGCTGGGGGCAATCTGGACCCTGCCCAACACCCTCTTTGGCCTGCTGGTTGAAATTACCTGCCTGGTCGGTGAGGTCATCCGCTGGCTGGTCTGGCTGGTGACTTTTGGCAATGTCTCCTGGGAAACGCCCGGGTTTGATGCGGCTGCCTCCGGCAATTTGAACGCTTTTGCTCTGGTGTTCAGCGGCGGCTGGCTTGGGTCTTTCTCGAGCCTGCTGGGGATCACCTTTGGCAATGTCTTTTTTGTTTACAAAAACTGGGAAACCTCCAACTATATCCAGAGCCTGCCCGACCCGGTTTTTCCGGCCGCCTACAACGGTGAGGTTTCGATCCCGCGCAGCCATGTCCTCTACGAACACGAACTGCGCCACACCAACCAGTACGGCTGGCTGGGTCCGTTCTTTCACCTCGGCCTGCCCCTCTTTGGTTTTTACGAGTGGGATGTCATTTTGCACGGCTACGAAAACGCCTGGACTGAGCGGGATGCGCGCGATCATGCCGAACCCGCCCCCGGCGGAACGCCAACCCCGGCTCCGCCCCCCGCCCCCGCTCCCGCCCCGGCACCTGCCCCCGCCCCGGCTCCGGTGGAGGCTTAGGAAGCAAATATGGCCCGCCTGAAACCCACCTACTCTCTGACAGTTGGCAGCCTGTCCAGCAATACGGATACCCCGGCTTTTGGTCCGCGGGCTTTTACCGTCCAGCGGGATATGGATATTCCGGCCGACGCCCTGCACATCCGGATGCTGGAGCGGGCCGGGATCAACCTGGACGATGAAGTCAGCCTGGAGCTGGGTTTTGACGGCGAAAACGAGCCGGTCTTTAAGGGCAAAGTGGTCAAAATCCGCCCGGCGCTGGATGGTTTGAGCATCTACGCCCTGGGCAAGATGAACGATCTGCTCAACCTGCGCACGGCCAGCACCTACGAAGGCCAGAGCGCCGGCGCCATTGTCAGCGACCTGGTGGGTCAGGCCGGCCTGGAAAGCGGCACGCTCGACGATGGTTCGACCCTGCCGCGCTTTGCGGTGGACCGGCGGGTCTCGGCTTTTGCCCATGCCAAAGGCCTGGCAGACCGCCTGGGCTACGAGCTGTACGCCAACCGGGACGGGGCCGTCATGTTCCACGCCCTGGGCGACGCCGCCGGGCTGGACGCAGCCGCAGGCGGGCTGTTGGGCGCGGCCGCTGGCGCACTGGAGAGCGCGGCCGCGGCTCTTTTGGGCGGCGGGGGCAGCGAGGGCTACGCCTTCGGCCAGCACCTGCTTGCCAGCCAGGCCAGCCGGCGCAGCTCGCCCTGGGGCACGGTCAAAGTGGGCGGCGAAAGCCCGATGTCCAGCCAGGGCGACAGCGCCTCACACTGGCTGACGGTCAACGACAGCGACTTCCAGGGCCAGGCCGGTTCGGGCAGCCCGGAGATTTTGTTCCTCGACCAGGCCGCCCGCAGCAAAGATCTGGCCGACCGGTTTGCCGCCGGGCAGATGGCTGTCATCCAGCGCACAGCCAACCAGGTCAGTCTGCGCGTTTTTGGCCGGCCGCAGGTCGAGCTGGGCGACAGTCTCTCAGCCAGCGACGCCCCCGAAGAACTGCTGAACGGCGCAGGCTATGTGCGCGCCATCCAGCATATCTTTGATGACCGCCTCGGTTTTGTGACCGATCTGCGGGTGGCGCTGAACGGAGGCGGCGGATGAGTGCAGACGCCCTCTTTAATTTGATCCAGCGGGTTGTGCGCCAGGAGCTCGCCAGCCAGCGCACCAGCCTGTTGGGCGTGGTGACCGAGATCTTCGCCCACGAGGCCGAAGACGACGAGCACAATTACGAGGTCAATCTGCGCCTCAAGCACGAAGATCTGGAGCTGCGCAAAGTGCCGGTGGCAGTCCCCCACATTGGGATTGCTGCCCCGCCCCGGGTGGGCGACCTGGTGCTGGTCCATTTTATTAACGGCGATCTCAACCAGCCCGTGATTGGCGGACGTTTTTACCATGCCGATGAGCGCCCGCCCCTCCACCGCTCGGACGATATCCTCTTCGAGCAGCGCATCCCGGACGGCAAGCTGAACCACCTGCGCTTTGCGCCGGATGGCGCCATTTACATCCAGCGGGATGTGACCAAACCCGAAGACAACAGCGAAGCCCTGGCGGGGATTAAACTCGACCCGGACGGCAATATCGAGATCAAATCCGGCGAACTGACCATTACCCTGACCATCGACGACAAAATCGAGATCCTGGCGGACGGCAAGCCGGTCAACATTACCTGTGACACGCTGACCATTGACGGCAATCTTTCTGTGACCGGCGACAGCGCCCTGCAGGGCAAGCTGGTAGTGGGCGCCACCTCCGGGCCCAAGACCACGATCGATGGCAATGAGATTAGCGGGAGCCCAGTCTGATGAGCGGACTTAACTTGAAAGGCATGTTGAACCTCAAAGGCATCCTGAAACTGGCTGCCGGCAGCGGCGGCAAGATCCAGGTCAACGGCATCGAGGCCCTGGTGGAAACCCAGCGCGGCATCCCGCCCTCGCAGGGCACCGCCCCGGCGCCGGTGCTGATCCCGCCGCCGCCCGCCGCCCCCAGCGACCCCGGCCTGGATGTCTGGGCCTTCAAGTCCTTCAACCCGACCGTGACGGCCAACGGCAAGAACATCATCACCCAGGGCATGTGCGCCCAGGGCCTGCCCGGCACGGCGACCTGGCCTGGCATGGTCATGCCGTCCATGCTCAACACCAGCATGGTCACGATCAACAACATCCCGATCAACGTGGTCGGCGACATGGGCACCATCCTGCCGAGCGGCGTGCCGGTCACGTTCTCCGGCAGCGGGCAGTGAGGCGAACCAGATGACAGCCATCAGCCTTCAGATCAGCGCTCCCAGCCATAACGCCGCCTTCAACGGTGCGCCCATGGTCAGTTTCGCCGGGACGGCGTCCGTCCCAGCCGAATTGACCGGAACGCCGCTCTTTTACCGCTGGTATTCCAGCCTGTTCCCGGCGCTTGAAAACCGTTATTCGATTAACGTGGCAGCCCTCGGCAGCCCGGCAGCCAGCTTCGCGCTGGGCATGGGCAGCCAGTCGATCAGCCTGGCGGTCAGCGACCAGGCCGGCGAAGACCAGAACGCCCAGAACGCCGTCCAGCACGGCGGGGTGGCCGGCGGCAAAGACAGCCTGCTGGTGCATGTTTTCAAGGCCAATATCCTGGCCCCGGCCAATGGGGCCGTTGTCAGCCGGGCCGGGCTGAAGCTGACGGCTGAGGCTCCGCTGAAATGGTACAGCCGGCTGAAAGATACGGACCCCTTCACCCCGGACGCCGAGTACCATCAGATCAACCGCCTGCGCTACCGCTGGGTGTTTGCCCCGCAGGGCGCTCCGGCCGGGCGGCCTATCGTTAGCCTGGTCCCGACTCTGGCGGAAATCAGCTACGACAACCCGCCGCCCGCCTCGCCGCGCTTGAATTACAGCCCGGCCCTGCCCGCTGCGGCCAGCGGAGCTTATCTTTTGACCTTATTCGTGGAAGACAGCGATACCAGCCAGAACATTGGCAGTCATTCCATGTTCATTCAGATCACCTTGACGGCATAGGCAGGCAGTATGAACCCACGCGATAAACTCTTTGGCGCTGATTTGAAACTGGCGGAGCGGGCCAACGGCTTTGACCTGCTGCCCGATCTGCGCGGCGACCTGGCCCTGGCGCAGGGCGCCGATAACATCAGCCAGGCCCTGACCCTGCGCCTGCTGGTGCGCAAGGGCGAGCTGGCCCGCCTGGGGCTGCCGGAATACGGCTCACGGCTGCATGAATTGATCGGCAGCCCCAACAACACCCGCACCCACATCAAGCTGATGGCTTTTGCCCGCAGCGCCCTGGAACAAGACCCGCGGGTTTTGGAGATTACCAATATCCAGGCCAAAATAACCGAACGGACTGTGGTGACATTGAGCATTGATCTGCTCCTGATCAACGAGCCCAATCCGCTCAACCTCGTTCTGGATGTCCAACTCTAAGGGAGCGACCACCGATGATTGATCTCGGCAATCCATTTTCACGGCCTTACCAGAGCCTGATCGACTCGCTGGAAGAAAGCATCCGCCTGGGTGTTGAACAGCCGGCGACCGACACATTCACCTTTCAGAGCAGCATCAGCTCGTACGAACTGCGCTTCCAGGCGGCGGCGGTCACCCGGGTCACCGGGCTGCTGGGCGGCAGCGTCTTTACCGTCTTCACGCCCGGGGTGCACTACAACTTCAGCAACAACCGCATCCTGTGGGCCAACCCGGCTGAAAAGCCGCTGGACGGCGGGCGGCTGGAGGTGGAATACACCTACCGCGAGCGCCCCTCCGGGCTGACCGATTTCAACCCGGGCAGTGTGGTGGGCACCCTGGTGCGGGCCATGGCGCGTGAGATGAAGCTGGTCTACGAACAGATGGATCAGGCTTACCAGCGCGCCTTCATCGACTACGCCAGCGGGGTTGCCCTGGACAATGTTGTCGCCCTGCTGGGCATCACCCGCAACCCGGCGGTGGCGGCCAAAGGCGAGGTGACCTTTACCCGCAAGAAAGCCGCCGACCGGCCGTACCCGATCCCGCTGGGGACCCGCGTCAGCGATGAAAGCGGGCGGGTGTTTACCACCACCCTGGCCGGGCTGCTGACCAACGCCTTCAGCGAGCAGCTTGTGACCCCTGGCGGGACAAAGATCACCCTGTCCAACCAGATCGCCAGCGTGACGGGCGTCTGGGCGGCGGCGGCCAACCCGGATACGGCCCCCAGCCTGACCCTGGCTGCCCCGGCGGATCCCAAGAAGCCCTTTGGCGCAGCCGAAAACGAGTTCAGCCTGCTGGCGGCCCCGCCGCCCGGTGAACTGCGGGTGCGTTATGTGGCCAAAAGCATCACCCTGCCGGTGTTGGCGGCCGAGCCCGGCCCGGACGGGAATGTCAACGCCGGGACGATCACGATCATGCCCACCCCGCCAACCGGGATCCAGGGGGTGAGCAACGCCCTGCCCCTGGTGGACGGACGCCCGGCCGAATCGGACGAGCAGTTACGCGAGCGGGCCCGCTTCCACCTGGAGCGCCTGGGCAACGCCACCCTGAACGCAATCAAATTTGCTGTGCTGGATATTGACGGCGTGGAGGGTGTCCAGGTGACCGACCACAACCAGGATGTCGCCATCCCGCTGGGTGAGGTCCATGTCAGCTATTCGGGCGGCACGCTGGAACAGGTCCAGAAAGTGGTCGAAGACACCCGGGCCGCCGGTATCCTGGCAGTCTTAAATTCAATCTCGAATGTCCTGATCGGCGGAGCGGTGTATGTCGTGCCGGATGTCAGTGTGCCCGTTTCGGCCGCAGCCAGCTACAAGACCGCCCTGGTGGAGGCCCTGAACGCCCTCGAAATCGGCAAGCCGCTTTCGATCCGCAAGCTGAACGCCCTGGTCTACGGGATCAGCGGGCTGGCGGATGTCGCCGAGGCGCAGCTCAGCAGCGGCGGGACCCTGATCGGCGCCGACCCGTTCCTGGTCAAGCGCACCGAACTGGTCCGCCCGGATACCAACAACCTGAGCGTGGTCCTGCTGACCGGGCTGCATGTGGCGGCCAATACCCACAATCTGGCAGCCTCTACCCTGGAATTGCAGGTGACCTCGCAAAGCGGCACGGTCACGTTCCAGAATTTCAGCCTGAACCTGACCATCGCCTTCCGGGCGAAACTTAAGACCGCTCCGGACGCCATCCCGACCTTTATCGGTTCGCTGGCGCGCAGTGTGACCTTCAGCGCCAGCAGCAGCGCCACATTCCAGATCGAAGACGCCAGCATCCCCGGTTATAACCCGGCGGATCACGACCCGCACCTGGAAATCAGCATTTCTGCCACGGCTTACCCCGGCCTGCCGGGTGTTGATGCCGCCATTATTTTGAGCTAAGGGAACGGTATGGCATACAAAACCGACCGTTTGATTGATCTCTTCCCGGACGCTTACGCCGCCAGGGACCGCGAGTCGCTGCTGTACAAGCTGCTGGACGCAGCCGGCGCTGAACTGATGGAGGCCGACGAAGCGATCAAAGCCCTGCTCAAGTCTCACTGGGTCAACTATGCCAGCGGCAGCGGCCTGGATGGGTTGGGCGCCATCTTTGGGGTTGCCCGCCGCCGCCTGCCGGATGGTACGCTCGAGCCGGACAACATTTTCCGGCTGCGGCTGAAGTCCATCGTGCCGCTCTTCACCGGCGGCGGCACCCGCCGGGCTGTGCTGGGCGCGGTGCGCTCGGCCCTGGGCTTTCCCTTCGACCTGAGCCAGCTCAACCTGCCGGCCCAGTTCGGCGGGCTGCGCCAGGACCTGGAAAACCTGGTCAGGCTGGAGGAGTTCACCCCCCACCCCCAGCGCCTGGTGGCGGAAACTGCCAGCCCGGCAGACAACGGCATCCTGACCCTGGCTGTGCCGATTTTGGGTGTGCGGCCCGAGCTGGCCCGGTTTGAGTGGACCTTTATCCAGGGCACGGGCCGCCGCCTGCGCCTGGAACTGCTGCCGGCTTCGGTGGATACACCGCTCGGCGGGCTGCAGGCCGATGACAGCCTGGTAATTTTGGAGGGCCAGACCCTGCGCCTGTCGGCGGCGGCAGATGGCAGCCTGCGGGCCTTCCTGGGCGCCAGCGATGTCACCAGCCAGTTCAAGGCCCTGGACGGCGGGGCGCCCCGGCTGCCTTTTGTGCCCGTCTCCGAACACCGCTGGCGTTTTTCGGCCCTCAGTGCGCTCTTTGACACGAGTATTTTTGACAGCGAAACCTTCGGTCCGCCCCTCTACCGGGTCCAGGTGACCTGGACCAGCCACGAGCCGCTCTCGTTTGATGTCTATGTGCCCTATTTCCTGGGTACGGCGGTCCAAAACCTGAAGGACCAGTATGGCTATAAAGGCGAGATCTTTTTCTATGAAGGACTTGACCTGAAAACCATTCAGGATGTGGTGGACCAGACCCGGGCGGCAGGTGTGCGCGGCTCCGTTCATTTCTCGCTGAATTTCCGCGACGACCATGCCCAGCAGGAAAAGCTGCTTCTGGCCGGTTTGCACCAGATCAACGAGCCGGCTGACCTGGCTGAAGGCGAACTGCGGGTCTCCAGCCTGTCTACCCTGACCGATACGCACAACGCCAGCGAGCATTTCGCGATTGGCGGCGTGTATGACTTCTCAAGTTTTGATGGCATCTTTGGTTTTGGAGGATGATTGTATGAATGAAACACAAGACATGTATGGCAAGTTGACCCTGGTCTGTACAGACCAGGCCGGACAGGAAGTCTGGCGCAGACAGATGCGCAACCACATCGTCACCAGCGGGCGCAACCTGGTGGCTGAATTGTTCAGCGGCACGATTGCTGGAGCGCCGCCCAGCGCGGTGACCCACATGGCGGTCGGGACCGACGCCACCGCCGAAGCCGACAGCGACGCCGCCCTGGTGGCCCAGCGCGGTGACCGCAAGGCCATCAGCAGCGCCACCCTGAGCCAGTTTGTGGATGCTGGTGTGACCCGCGTGCGGGTGTCGCTCCAAACGGTGTTTGATTTCAACGAGGCCAACGATCCGGTTGTGCCCCTGCGCGAGGCTGGCATCTTTACAGCGGCGGCCGGCGGGGTGCTTTACAACCGGGTGGTCTTCCCGGCGGTGACCAAAACCAACGCCTTCAAGCTCACCCTTTTATGGGATATTGTATTTTAACGCCAGTTCGGGTTAGCCCGAGAAAAGCTCTTAACCACCTTTCGGGTGAGGAAAACCTCGCCCGAGTTGAACTGACCTTGATTTAGGAAGGAAAGACGACTATGCCCATTATTCCTGCAGCTCCCTACCCCAAAGGACCCGGCGATTCGATCCGCTCGGCGGATTGGAACCAGACGGTCGATGAAGTAATCCGGCTGGATAATGATAAATTGAACCTGACTGGTGGCGCCATCAGCGGCGATCTGACGGTCAGCGGCAATCTAGGGCTCGGCCCAACCCCGGCTGACCACAGGCTCAGCATTGATGCGGGGACTCTGGACATCCAATCGGCCAATGCCCTGGCGATTAACACCGGCGGGGCAAATGAACGCCTGAGCATCACCGCCGCCGGGCAGGTGGGGGTTGGTACAACCGCCCCCAACACCCAGCTGCGGGTGGATGTCGGCGGTTTGACTGTCGGACCCTTTGCCGCCATCGCCATCCCCGGGCACATCGAAGTCACCGGCCCGAATGCTGAGTTCAGCTTCACCCGCCGCAGCCTGGCCGCCTGGCCGAATGCCCCGGCAGCCGGTGACCGCTATGTCTGGTACAACCAGAACGGTACGGCTGCCCTCTTCACCGACGGAAACGGCGACCTGTTGACCGTCGATGCGGCGGGCAACCTGAGCCTAAAGAAAACCACTGGCGGGTTTGCTACACTTTCGCACAGCACTTTCAGCAATGAGGGTGGTTTCAAACCCAATCTCAAAGTGATCATGGGCTCGGCCGGGATTATTTTTGGCGGCGGCGGGCTGCAGTATGAATTTATGGTGGGGCATACCTTCACACTCTTCCAGCTCGGCGGAGGAATCACCACCAGCTTTCAGCGCAGCTTCAGTATCGATGAGGCGGGTGTACTGCGCTGCAGCGGGGCCAAGGGCGGCTACGTGGTGGATAACTTCATCAACGCCGCCGGCGATACCCTGGAACAGGGGGATGTGGTCGTTATCAGCCGTAACCCGGTCGAACGCTTTACCGGCGTGAACGGCAAAATCCCGCTGCCAGAAGTGGACCTGACCGACCAGGCCTACGACACCCGCCTGTGCGGGATCGTGGATTCGGTCCTGGTCGACTCCAGCCTGCCCTATGTCGAGCCGCAAATCGACACCAAAGAACAGGCTCGTTTTGAAAAGGCTTATACCAAATGGGCTAAAAATAAACAGAAGACCAAAACCAGCACCCTCAGCGTCGGCCCTTCTGAGCCTGATCTATCGCTGGAAGCATTTCTCCAGGATGATGGTACTTTCAAAGTCGCCAGCGAGGAGACCGCCCGCCACCCCCTGGCAGGCATGGCAGCCCCCGCCGCCACCCTCGACCGTTCAAGAGTCGCTGACCACCAGATGGGCGACATGGTCACCCTGGGCGCTTACAGCTTCTGCAAGGTGGATGCCGATATCGCCCCCATCGAGCCGGGCGACCTGCTGACCACCAGCCCCACCAAAGGCCACGCCCAAAAGGTGCTGGACCATACCAAAGCCTCCGGGGCGATCCTGGGCAAGGCCCTGGGCTCTTTGAAAAAGGGCAAAGGCAAAATCCCGGTGCTGGTTTCTTTCCATTAAAAAGCCGGACGCATTCAGGCAAAAATGGGACATGGCAAACACCGATCAGCATAAGGGGATTGCCACGCCCGGTGGGTACACCGGGCAATGACATTTCACTTGAAAAGTCATTGCGAGAGGTCGTACTCGACCGACGAAGCAATCTCAGTCCCGCTCAATATGACATCAGTGTAATAAGATTTTTTGCACAGGAGCTAATTGAACATGAATGAACAGCTAGAACGCCGTTTAAGTGAATTAAAAGCCGAATTTGAATCTGGCCAAAAAATGCTCCAGGAGCTGGACCAAAAACGCGCCAACCTGGAAAAGACCATGCTGCGGATCAGCGGAGCCATCCAGGTGCTGGAAGAATTAATCAGCCAGGCGCAGTCAGCCGTCGGCGCCACGGTGATTGACGGCAATCACCGTGAAAATTAATCGCCTATGATTGGCAGCCTGGATACCGCCATCACCAATATGCTGCGGGCGGCGCTGCCTGGCCTGCTGGGCGGGGTTGCCCCTGCCGTGGCTTTGTCGGTCAGCAGCGCTGAATTTACGCTGGACCCGCAGTCAGCCGAGAGCGCCATCAGCGACGCCCGCCCGGATGACCGGCTGGACAGCTTCGCCTTTAATCCGGCTGCCCCGCCTGCTTCGTTTAGCCTGACCCAGCCTCCCTACCCCGGGCCGCGGCGGGTGCGCCTCGTCACCAGCCAGGGCGACCGGATTAATTTGCAGTCTGGCGAAGTGATCTGGAACCCCAATGATGAGCGCCTGTTTTCGCTCAGCCTGCGCCCGATCCACGACCTGGCCCTGGTCAACGGGGTTCAGGTGCTGTACAGCATTACGGCAGTCTTCACCACGCTCAAAGTCAACCAGACCTTTACAATCCAGCTTCAGAGCGGCGACGCGGCTGCGCTGGCCAAGGCCGAAGCGCTGGCGCTGGGTGTGCTGGAACTGAACCGCCAGGATCTGCTCGATCAGTCGCTGTTGAGCGTCAGTGAAGGGGATTACTCGGCCAGCGTGCGGGTAAAGAGTTTTAAATTTGAGCGCGGCGCCAGCCCGAACGTCACCACCCGGCTCTTCACCTTCCAGGCGGAAGTGGAACTCAAAGCCCGCCGGGCGCTCGAAGCTGGCGAAGGCACGCCCATCCAACACATCCGCACCCCGGGCCGTCCGCTGGACCCCAACCGCCCGGTGGATGTGAACATTGAGATTGATGCGTAGGCGCCTATGAAAGCTTTATTGACCTTTGACCCATTTCGCTCACCCGAACAACTGGCCTATGTATTGGAGCGGACCGCCATCCTGCTCCAAACCGGCAGCAGCGCCTGGGTGGATATTGACGAAGCCCAGGCCGAGCGCTTCAGCGGACAGGGCATCCTGGTCAGCATGTACAGCGCCGAGATTTCGGAAGACACCGACCTGATCCGCCTGCCGGCAGCCAGCTTCGACCCGCTGGCCGCCGAGCCGCAGCCCCCGCCCGGGCTGACCGCCCAGGCGCCTGCCGGCGCAGATACGGCCTATTACATCGTCCAGTTTATTGGCCCCCCTCAGATCGAATGGCTGGTGGCGCTGGCAGAGCTGGAAACCGTGTATATCCAGGACTGCCCGGCGAATGCCGCCATCTTCCGCCTGACAGCAGCCCAGGCAGGCACGGTGCGCTCCCAGCCCATGGTGCGCTGGGTGGGGCTCTACCACCCCGCTTATGCCGCCAGCCACCGCCTGTGCGGGCGCGAAGAGCCTTTTGGCGCGGTTGATCTGGCCTCCCTTGCCGTGGACCCGGCGCGCCTGGCGCCCAATACCGCCGGCGCCCTGGCGATCAATCCGTTTGACGATCTACTGACCGCCGACCTGCGCCCGGTTTTGGAAGCGGCGGGGCTCACCGTGGTCGGCGATACAGGTTTCACCTTGTTGGCCAATCTAAACGCCGATCCCGCCGCCGCCAGCGCTCAATTCATCAGCCTGCTGGGCATCACCGGGGTTTTCTCGGTAGACCCCCACGAAGAGCGTCAGGTCGCCAACCAGCGGGCCGCCATCATCAGCGGCGTCAACCAGGTGCGCGACTTTGGCAACACCAATTTCGTGGTCAACCTGGATGGCACCGGGGAGATCGCCGGCTCGATTGACAGCGGGTTTGACGCCGGTGTCGGCAATCCATTTCACGCCGACCTGGCTGGGCGGATCACGGTGAACAACCTGTTTGGGGCCGCGACAGCCGCCAATACCGCCGACAGCCTGGTGATCGGCGGCAACCCCGTGCCGCACGGCACCCACACCAGCGGCACCATCATCGGCAACGGCGCCCAGAACGCCAATTGGGCGCCAGCGCCGCCGCCGCCCAACCCCACCAACCCGCGCGGCATGGCGCCCAACGCCCAGCTTTTTTTTCATGCCGCCCGCAACCCTCTCACTGGTAATTCTTTCGACCCGTCAGCCTTCCTCCAGGGCATGACCAATGCCCATAACGCCGGGGCGCGGGTCCATAACAATTCATGGGGCCTGCAGGGGGTCACCTTTAATGTATATAACACAGCCGATTCATTCACAATTGACCGCTTCTGCTTCCTCTTTCCGGAGAGCCTGGTGCTCTTTGCCACCCACAACAACGAAAGAGACACGAACAACAACGGCATCCTGGATCAAAACAGCTTGAGCCCGGAATGCGTCGCCAAAAATATCATTGCCGTTGGCGCCAGCGAAAATGAGACCAACACCGATGGCTTCAACGGCGACTGGAACACCGGTTTCCCAGGGCGCTTTGCCGCCGTGCCCGGGGCAGTTATACCTCCACCCATCCCGGCCGGGGTCTTCCCCGTCTCCAACAGCGCCGATGATCTGGCAATGTTCAGCAACCGCGGCCGGGTCAGCCAGCCAGGCGTGGCTGTGGCCCGGCGGCGCGTCCGCCCAGACCTGGTGGCCCCCGGCACCAACATGATCTCGACCCGCCCCAGCACCTTTCCGCCCCCGGCGCTGGCCAACCCGGTCACCGCGCCGCGAAATTTTTATTACATTTCCCAGGGCACCAGCATGGCGACACCGGTTGTGACCGGGGCGGCAGTTCTCGCCCGCCAGTTCTACCGCCAGGTGTTCGACCAGCGCCGCCAGCCGCTGTTTATGGCGCAGGTGGCCCAGCTCATCGACCATCCGGTGACCGCTCCGCACCCAACCGGCTGTGTCATGGCCTGGGTGCGCCGGGATACCGTCGCCCTGCAAAACCGCGTCGACGCCGCCCGCTTCGATGCCAGCCTGACCCAGCAGGGCAATATTGTTCAACTGCAGAACAATGTTGGCGCGCACCCGGCCCTGCAGATCGCCACGCTCAACGATAAGACCTACCTGCTGCACCGGGCGGACGACAAGATCCTGCGGCTGAGCTGCTATGACGCCAACCTGGCGATTGTGAATGCCTTTGGCGCCAACGGCACGATCAATTTGAACCCGCTCGCCGACCTGAGCGATACGCGCTGCCCGGCCCTGTGCGCGGCGCACACCTCAATAGGCGACCAGCTCGCCGTGGTCTGGGCCCAGGACGGCGGCAACAACCTGCTTTTCCAGCGCTTTAATCCCGTCACCGGCGCAGCGCTGGGGGCCAATCCGCTCAACCTGGGCAGCGTGACCAACACCTCGCCGCACGCTTATCTCGTCCATAACGGTACCAGCTATGCTGTCGTTTGGGTGCAGTTGAACGGCGCCAACCACGAAGTCCAGATGCGCCTGGTCAGCAATGCGGGTGTGGTTTTGGGCGCCCAACCCACCGTCTTATTTTCACAGGCGCCCGCGATGCGCGCCGCCCATTTGGTTTGGAACGCCGCGCCCCTGGTGGATATGTTTGTGATCGCCTGGGTGGACAGCCGCACGACCCCGGATGGCGAAATCTACACCCACCTGGCGGCCAGCAACGCGGCCCCGTTGTTTCTGCCCAGCCCGATGATCGCTGTGGCTGCCGGCAGCACCCTCCGCAATCCCCGGTTATCCCTGCACCCGTCCAACGGGGTGGTGCTGTTCTGGGAAGACAACACCGAAGTCAGCGACACCGGCGGCGGTGCGCCGCTGGCAGGCCATTTTGACCTGTACACCGCCTTCCTCAACGACCTGGGCTTTAAAGATGCCCGCATCCGCAATGACCGTTTGAAGATCTCCGACACACCCTTCGACACCGCTGGCTTCAGCAGTGTCAACGCAGGCTCTGCGATTATTCCCGTCTGGCAGAGCAATGACGAGATCAACTCTGACCGCCTGGGGGTGTATGCCGCCAACCTGACCAGTTCGGGCGCCTTCCAGGCGCAGCGCGAGCCCAACACCCCCCTGCTGGACAGCGGGCATTATGTCAATCATCAACTGATTGAACACGACGGCACGGATCTGGATGGCGTGGCCCTGGCCTGGGCCGGCGGCGAATATTTTCACCTGCGCGCCATCCCCCGGGCTTTTGGAGCGGAACTGCAGCTGGTGCATACCAGCGCCGATGGGCTGCCGGACGCCGCTTTCGGCGCCAACGGCGCCCGTTCGATCGACATCAACTTTGGGTTCGACAATATCGACCTGCACTGGGCTGCGGCCGGCGTGGCGGCGGTCGATGCCGTGGGGCCCAACATCAGCCTCTTCTTCTTTGACAACGCCGGCAGCCCGGTCAACACTTTTGGCGTCAACGGCGTGATCAACATCAACGAAAATTCGGAGGCCAATATCTTCCCTGCCATCAGCCACCGCGGCGCCCTGGTCAATGTGGCCAGTCCCAACTTCCGCCTGTATCTGGTGTGGGGCAGGCAGGCGGTGGCCCCAGCCACCAGCCCCACCATCCGTTATGCCGTCTTTGACCGCACCGGTACGGCCACCGTCGCCGCCAAAACCCTGACCACCGCCACCGGCACCGCCCGCCACGGCTGGTACCATTTCGTGGAAACGGACGTACCCACCCGCTCGATCGCCGCCTGGCACCGCCTGGATGCTGTCGCTGGGACGACTGCGGTATTTATTAACCGTTTTGATGTTTCCGGCACACAGATCAACGCCGCCGATATGCGCCTGACCGCCCTGGTGGGCGACTCGCAAAACGCTGTCATCGCCCCCCGCCCGCATGTTTTCAATCCCAATTTCGCCACCACGCCTGGCTCATTGCTGAACAGCCAGCTGCGCGACTATGCCGCTGCCTGGCAGTACCGGCCGAATGCCGCCGCCAATTGGGAGATCCGCTTCAGCCAGTTGACCCGCGCCGGCCTCCCGAGTGGGGTGGTGAATCTGCAAGTGGTGGCCAAAGCCACCCACCACGCCACCGATCCGCAGCTTGTCTGGCACTCGGACGGCTACGGCCTGGCCTGGCTGGAGCAGCTCCCGGCGGGCGGCGATCACGCCCTGTTCTTTATGGTCCTGGACCCGGCCGGTGCGCCGCTCGATCTGCGCACCTTTGGCGGGCCGGCTGCGGTGCCGGTGGTGCCGCGCCAGGTCAGCGCGGCTGGCAGCGATGTGCTCAATTATCAACTGGTCTGGAATGGGCGCACCTTCCGGGTGGCCTGGGTGGAGACCGCTGGCGGCAAGCTGCGCCACATGCAGACCAATCTGGCTATCCCGCGCCAGCAGACCCAGACCAACACCTACGACCATCCCTTCAACCACCCCAGCGCGGCCCTGGTTAAGGCCACCCTGATCAACGGCGCCACCAATATCCGGCGCACCCAGCTCCCCAACGTCGGCAACAACCCCAATGATGGCTACGGCTGGGGGCGGTTAAACCTGCGCCAATCCCTGGCGCCCATGCCGCCGGTCACGATGTACGCCCGGGATGACGCCGCCGTGGCAGCCGGGCAGACCATCCATTACCGGTTTCGCCTGCCCGCCAATACCCGCCTGCTAAAAGTGACCCTGACCTGGACCGACCCGCCCGACCGCAACCTGGTGAACAACCTGGATTTGCGTCTGACGGCCCCGGACGGCAGGGTGTTTGTGGGCAACAACTGGGGCGCCCCCGGCACACCGGCGGCAGAATTCAGCAGCCCGCAGGTCACGCCCATCCCGGCGGCGGCCTTTGATGTGACCAACAATGTCGAGCAGATTGTGATCCAGGGGGCGCCGGCCCTGCCCGCCGGCGACTATCTGGTGGATGTGATTGGCGGCTCGTTTCGCACCAACGCCCTTCAGCAGTTCCCCGGGCAGCCCTTTGCACTGGTCTTCAGCGGCAGCGGGCCGGAGATCCGCTGGGTGCCGGCCGGGCCGGGCGGACTGGCCGGCCCGCTGCCCGTATTTTAATCTATGTAAACATAAAGCACCCCGAATTTAATCTTCCGGGTGCTTTATATACAACCGCTCCCACCTATCACCTGGGTTGATTACAACCCCGCCCTCTTTCCTCAGGAAAGAGGGGAGAAATTTTCAAAGAGAGGGGGTTTGGACGTGCTTTGCACGTCCAAACCCCCTCTCTTTGAATTTTGCCCCCTTCCCGGCGGTGTACTCAACGCTGGGAAGGGGGTTGGGGGATGGGCGAGGCTGTGAAAACATGACATCTCCCGAACATTAAATTCGGGAGGTGTCATGTTTTCATAGATTTTTGCAGCCCGGCCAGGAAAATATCCAGGATCCGCTGAAAACTCACTTCGCTGTCCACCGGCAGCCCAAAACCACCGGAAAGTTCAAGCAGCGTAAAGCCGTGAACCAGGCTGCGCAGGCCGCGCAGGGCGTGGATGGCTTCTGTTCCCTGCAGCCCCAACGACTGCATAACGACCAGACCCACCTGTGTGGATCGGCTTTGAGCCGCATCCAGCGCCGGGTCTATGGGCTGATGAAAAGCGGCGGAGTATACCGTTGCCTGGTACAGGCCAGGGTTGGAGCGAATATAGGCTCGAAAGGCCTGGGCTATCTGGCGGATGGCGGCAGCCCCGGCCTGACCGATTGCAGCGTTTGCCATGGCCTCCCCAAGCTCGCGGTTGCTTAGCACGGCCAATTCGCGCCTCAGGTCTGGCAGCCCTTTGACATGGTTGTAGAGAGAGGGTGTTTGGATCCCGATCTGCGCAGCCAGCCGCGCCAGTGATAGAGCCTCCCAGCCTTCGGCGTTGACCAGATCCGCTGCGGCGCGCACCACCCGGGCTGTATCTAATTGTTGGCGCGGCATAGGAACTCCACAATTTTAGGGCCGGCTATTTCGGGCATCTCGGCATGGGGATAGTGGCCCGCGCCGTCAATCAGGGACAATTCGGCGTGCAGTTGGCCCGCCACCCAACGCGCCTCCACTTCAGGCTGTTTGAAGTCCGGGTCCTTACTGCCCATTACCACCAGTACCGGCGCCCTGACGCTCTTCAGACGGGCCTCGGAGGCAGACTTGGAAGCCGGCAGCATCTTCTGCAGCGCTTCAAGCCTGCCTGGCTGGGCCAGGTTCGCTTTCAGCGCGGCTGTATAGGCCTCGAAATCGGCTGGCTTGCGGCTGGGGTAGAGTGTTTTGTAGTACATCAGCCACATTGCCGGGCCCCAGGGGCGGCTGAACATCAGGCTGTAAAGCAGACGGTTGGTCGAGCTGGTTTCGCCGCGGACAAACGGGCCAATCAGCGCCAGGCCTTTGAACAATTCTGGCGCTTCGGCGGCGGCCCAAACTGCGGCTCCGGCTGCCATGGATGTGCCAACCACCAAAACCGGTCCTGCCTTCAGGCTGCGTGCCAGTTCCAGCAGGTCACGGCCCACGCCAGCCACGCTGAAGTCGTCCCAGACTGTGCTGGATTCGCCATGCCCGCGCACGTCCATGCAGAGCGGGCGCAGCCCGGCCTGCTGTAACTGCGGGGACAGAAAGCGGTATTCACTGCGCAGATCGCCCATGGAAGGGATGCAGATCACGGGGGTTCCCCCGCCAGTTCCCAGATCTTCATAAGCAATCTGTCCGCCATTATTTTTAATCAACTTGGTATTCATCGGGTCCTCCATACTAATATTGATAGTATTTTAACTAATTATATTAGTCTTGTCAAGACTGTGCAAAAGCCAATCGCATTCAGGCAAAATGGGACATGGACAGCACCGAAACATCCAATGCAATCCGTGAAATCTGCGGATAAAAATCCTGGATTTTATATGGACACAAGATCAGTGTAATAAGAATCCAGGACTTTAATAAAATCGCAAGCCCAATTTGTGACCCAGATTTGAAATACTCCCATTGATCGTTCAGGTGTACTATAATAAGCCCATGGATAATCAACAAAAACCGGCCGGCAGTTCTCCCGCTTCTTCTTCTCCGGCGATGCGCGCCCTGACCCGCCTGTTTGTGGGTGGGGCGCTGACCGGGGCGGAAGAGCTGCTGCGGATGCTGAACGCCTGGGAAGACGAGCTGGAAAAGCTGCGCGCTGCCCCGCCGCCAGGGCCAAACAGCCCCAACGGCGATGTGCATGGAGACCCGTTCGTCTTCAGCCAGCCGCCGACTGAAGAGACCCCTGCTGTGCTGCTGCGCTACGCTCTGATCGGCTGGCTGATGGACAGCGAGGCGCGTCTGAGCAAGCGCATCTCGCAGGCCGAAAAAATCAGCCGCGGGCTCTGGGATCTGGCTGAGCCGTGGGTCAAGCCCCTGGTTCAACCCTGGGTGTCCACCCTGAAGAAGAGCCGCCTGCTCTCCCCTTTGCGCCATGAATACGCCGACTTCCTGCGCCGAGGCCAGACCGAGCTGGAGCGCTGGGTGGAAATTGGGCGCAAGGAAGAGCTGCGCAGCCGCGATCTGACCCGCATGGCAGCCCGGCGCACCGTTGACGAGAGCATCACGTACCTGGCCCACAACCCACAGGTGGAGGAACTGGTGACAACCCAGAGCACCGGCCTGGCCAATGAGGTGGTCGAAGAAGTGCGTGAGCGCACCATCAGCGCCGACACATTCATAGAGAGCCTGGCGCGCACCCTGTTGCGCCGCCCCTCGCGCCCCAAACTGCCGGCCCCGTCTGACACGATCCGACACCTCGCCGATGGCTTTCGGGCCGATCCCAACAAGAAAACGCCCCGCAGCCGTTAAGGCGCAAACCCAATATGCAAACGCCCCCAGATCTTCAAAAAGACTTCACCCTCAAAGGTCATTATGCCGGCTTTGTCAGCCGCCTGCTGGCTTTTATGATCGATGTCATCGCCATCAGTTTCACGGTTGGGGCGGTGACCTGGTTCGTTTCTGTCACGGCAACTGTGCTGCAGCTGCGCACTTTTCTGGGCTTCTCGCTCAAAAATGTGCCCGGCGCATCTGAGTTTATTGACACACTGTTTGGCCCGGTGGTGGCGGGTATTTTCATCACCAGCGTGATTGTGATTTATCATGTGCTCTTTGTGGCCCTGGTGGGGCAGACCCCAGGCAAGGCCCTGATCGGCCTGCGGGTGGTCACCCTGGACGGCAAGCGCCCAAGCTACGGGCGCGCCCTGCTGCGCCTGCTGGCTTATTTGCTGTCTGGGATTCCGCTTTACCTTGGTTTTTTGTGGGTGATTGTGGATGACCGCCGCCAGGCCTGGCACGACAAGGTGGCCAATACCTGTGTTATTTACACCTGGGAGGCCCGGCCCGATGAAAAATTCCTGGCAGAGGAAATTGAAGAACTGGCCGACGGCCGGGTGGCCGATATCCTGACCAAACGTTAAAAAAATGGGGCTGTCCGAAAAGTTCTTTTCGGACAGCCCCATCTTTTTAATGCTTACGTTTGATCATGATCAGACGATTGCCGTTTTTCTCCGAGAACTCGAAACGCATATCGTCCATCATCCTGCGCATAAAGAAGAGCCCCAGGCCGCGCGGTTTGACATCTTCCAGCGGGGCATTGGTCTCCGGTTCGGGGACCTCATCCGGGGAAAACGGACGGCCGTAATCTTTCAGCACAATTTTTAGCCCATCCGGCAAGATTTCGCAGCCGCATTCCAGATTGCCTGGCTCCATCCCCCGGTAGGCGTGTTCAATGACGTTGGTGGCGGCTTCGTCTACGGCCAACTGGACAGCGTAAACCGCCGATTCGTCCAGCCCGGCGGCCTGAGCCGCCTCAATCACAAAATCGCCAATGGCTGGCAAACTCTCAAAACGGCCTGAAAACACCTTGGTTTGCATCATAGTTTCAAAGTGGCGCACAAGGGGCTGCCACCTCTACTTTAGAAGCTGCCTACCGCCGTGGTGATGTCTTCAAAAGCTCTGAAATAATTGTCCATTCCAACCAGTTTGAGCGAATCACTGATCGCCGGCGAAACACAGGCCAGCGCCATCTGGCCCTGATTCTTTTTGCAAGTTTTTTGGACATCGATCAGAACCCACCAACCTGCGCTGGCCATAAATGTGACAGACGTCATATCAAAAACCAGGTTATAAACGCCGCCGTCCATCAACTCTTTAAAGGCTTTGGCTAGATCGGGGGCATTTGAACCATCAATCCGGCCAGCAGTTTTTAGCAACGTACAGCGTTTATAAGGGGTTGTGGTAATTTCCATGGTCAATACCTCCAGAGTAAAATATTAACAATAATTATACTCGAAATAAGTATCTTCTCAATGAAGTGGGGGTGTTGGGTGTTTTTTGTGGGCCTCACTCATTCGATCGTTCCAAACATCTTGTTCTCCCGAGTTTTTTGCAGGAAATTATTCAGCCTTTTTTGAAATTCTTTCGGTTGTGATCGTACTTCTTCAATATAACCAACCCGAATTCTTTTGTAAACATCGGAAAATCGCTGAAAGTTACCCCAGGTTTGTTCATCGGCTTGAAGGGCTTCAAGGATGTCTTGGGGGATTTGGAAAGAATTGCTTGAAAGGTCGGGGAGGACTTTCAGGCCTGCTTCGGTCATTTTTCCGCTTTGGATCAAGCGTTTGGCGCGTTCTTTATTTAATTCTGTCCAATGACTTTTGGGCCGGCGGGGTGTGAAGCGTTGAGCCAAACGTTCTGAGTCAATTTTCTTTGCGATACCATCAACCCAACCAAAACACAGCGCTTCTTCAACCGCATGCAGGTAAAGAACGGATGGCCTGTCAGAATTTTTGGCGTAGGAAATCAGCCAGATTTCTTTTTGTGTTTTGTGGTTTTCCGAAAGCCATTTGCGCCAATCATCTCGATTCGTTACATATAAAGTCTCGGTTATTTCCATGTGGCATTTACCTCTTCTTGCACTGATGTCTTATTGAGCGGGACTAAGATTGCTTCGTCGGGCGAGTACGCCCTTCTACTCATAACATGAATTTCTGGCCGATGTAGGGGAGACCCCGCCGGTGGGTACACCGGTCGGCAATTATGTAGCCTCGCCGTTATAACAAGGGTCGCCCGGTTTGGCCAAACAGGGCGACCCTATCCATAATGGCCGCGCCAAATCACATGCCAGGCGGGATCGCCCCTACACCTGAGGGCGTTGTTATTTCTTCATCAAGTGACGCTTTTGGCGTCATGTACGAATCTCGCAATGACATTTCACTTGAATTGTCATTGCGAGCCCCCGGAGTACTCTCCGGCGTGTACCCACCGGGCGTGGCAATCCCCGATCGGTGTTTGCCGTGTCCCATTTTGCCTAAATGCGATTGGCTTCTTACACCGAACTGACGTTCGAATCATGTTTGACAAAACACCTGGTTGTCCAAAAGTTAGCGGCTTTGCTAAGGCGACTGAAGAGATATTATACAGATAATATAAAGCCGGTCAATTTGGATTTCATCTCCAGACAAAGTCGAAAGTTGAGATTTGGGGCGGTTGGTTCGCGGCCGCCCCATTATGCCCAAAAGCACCTGAATCCGCGGGTATAATGGGCCTGTGAACACACATCGTTTTTTCCACCTGATTATCTTACTGGCTCTGCTGGCAGGGGTGTGCGCCCCGGCCGGAACGGCCCAGGCGGCCCCGCAAGGGGTCAGCGCCTATGAGCTGATCGCCGCCATGAACTCGCTGCGTGTTTCCTACGGCCTGCCGGCTCTTATTGAAGACCCGATCGTGAATGCCGTGGCTCAGAATACCGCCCAGATCATGGCTGCCAGCGAAATGTCGTGGCACATTGGCAATGTACAGGGGCGCATTCAGGCCGCCGGCTACGGCGGCGGGGCCAAGGTCTACGCCACCGAGAACTTTGCTGTCGGGCTGAATATGTCGCTGGATGAAATTATGGTCATCTGGTCCGACGAGTCGCATATGCTGCCGGCTGTCGTCCCCTCTTACTGCCATGTCGGGGCGGGGACAGCCGTATCCCCCAGCGGGTCCACCTATTATGTCCTCCAGGCGGCTTACACCGCTTCGAATTCGTGCGGGCCCTATACTCCCGCCACCGGCGGTGGAACCGGCGCTGGCAGCGGCGGCACTCCGGCGGCTGGAGCAGCCGGCGGCGGCTATATCGTGCCGGTAAAGGTTGCCACGCCCGATGGCGAAGGCAAGCTCTTCCACATCGTCCAGGCCGGGCAGTCTTTGTGGTCGATCGCGATTGCCTACAAAGTCACCATCAAAGATATTCAGACCTGGAACAACCTGGCGACCGGCTCGAAAATCCAGATCAACCAGAAGCTGTTTATCCCCAACAGCAATACCAGCGGCTACGCCACACCAACCCCGATCGGCATGGTCCAGACCAGCACGCCTGAGGCAGATGGCAAAGTGGTCCACACCGTGGCGGCCTATCAGACTCTTTCGACCATCTCCCTGGCCTACGGCGTGACCGTGGACACCATTCTGGCGCTGAACGGGATCAAGGTGGATTGGCCGCTGCAAATCGGCCAGAAGCTGGTCATCCAGGGCAGCAAGATCACCCCCAGCCCAACGCCGCGCCCGCTGACCCCGCTGGAGCAGCTGACCCCCGCCAGCGATGGCAAATACTATCACACCGTCAAAAGCGGCGAGACCCTCTCGTGGATCGCCGGACTGTACCAGGCGGCTGTGAATGACCTGATGGCCTGGAATGGGCTGACCAGCACGTCGATCATTGTTCCGGACCAGAAACTGCTGCTGCAGGTCACCCCGCCGCCTACAGCCACGTTTACCCCCAGTCCCACCGATCCACCGACCAGCACGCCCACGGTGACCCCGACCGCCACACCCACCGCCACGCCGCGCCCTACCCACACTCCGACGCTCACGCCCAGCCCAACAGCTGCCCAGATCCTGGGGCCGGTTAACGCCGATAATGCCCCCATCTTTCTGATTGTGGCTCTGGTGGTGGTGGGCCTGATCCTGATTGTTTCCTTTGTGCGGGTAAAACCAAGGTAGGCAGATCATCTCCGGCCCAGCGCCAGAAAAGCAAAACCATGAACCAATCTTCCCTTCCCGAACTCCTTTGCTCCATCCACCATGACGGATCCAGCCGCTATGTGCAGCTCAATCCGCCGGCAGACCAGTCTGGCGAGCCCAAAATTGGCGATCAGGTCACCATTCGCCTGCGGGCAGCCGCTGCTGCGCCCATCGAGCGGGTCATGCTGCGCATCTGCCCGGACGGCGAGCAGAGCTTTGTTGAAATGCAGCCCGAGCCTGCCGCTCAGAACCCGGCGGTAAGCTGGTGGCAGGTGCACCTGCGCATCAGCATGCCCTACACCCACTACCGCTTCCTGATTGTGGCAGATGGCGAGGCCTGGTGGTTCACTGCGGCCGGACTGCAGCGCAGCCTACCCACCGATGCCACCAACTTCCGCATTCTGGCAGACTATCAGGCCCCAGCCTGGGCCCGCAGCAGTGTCTTTTACCAGATCTTCCCGGACCGCTTTGCCGACGGAGACCCGGCCTCGAATGTCAAAGATGGCGAATTTGAATTTCGAGACATGCGCTCCATCGCCCGGCGCTGGGGCGAGCCGCCCTCTGCCAGCGGTTGGCAGGGCATGTTTGAGTTTTACGGCGGAGATCTGGCCGGGGTTGCCAGCCGGTTGGATTATCTCCAGGATCTGGGGGTCAACGCCATTTATCTCAACCCGATCTTCAGCGCCTACAGCAACCACCGCTATGACGTGACCGATTACGCCGCGGTTGATCCGCATCTGGGCGGGAACCAGGCCCTGGCAGACCTGCGCCAGGCCCTGGATGAGCGCGGCATGTACTATATCCTGGATATTGTGCCCAACCACTGCGGTTTTATGCACCCCTGGTTTCTCCAGGCCCAGCAAGACAGCCAGGCGCCCAGCGCCGAGTTTTTTACCTTTCACCAGCACCCTCACGAGTATGAAAGCTGGCTGGGGGTGCGCAGCCTGCCCAAGCTGAACTACCGTTCAGAGAAACTGCGCCAGGAGATCTACGCCGGGGATAACGCCGTTTTTCGGCGCTGGCTGCGCAGCCCGTACCGGGCCGATGGCTGGCGGATTGATGTGGCCAACATGCTTGGCCGGCAGGGCGCCGACCAGATTGGGATGCTGATCGGGCAGGGGATTCGGGAGGCTGTCAAAGCCGAAAACCCCGCCGCCTATGTGTTGGGTGAAAACTTTTTCGACGGCAGCGAGCAGCTTCAGGGCCAGTTCCTGGATGCCAATATGAACTATTCCGGCTTTACCAAACCCCTCTGGTGGTGGCTGAAGGGCTTCAATGCCGGCTCACACGGCCTGCGCACGCCCATCACAGCCAGCGCAGCCTGGCCCGGGCAGGATATGCTGGCGAGCTGGCAAAATTACCGGGCCGCCATCCCCTGGGTCCTGGCCCGCCAGCAGTTCAACCTGCTGGGCAGCCACGATACGGCCCGCATTCTCAGCCAGGTCAGGGGCGATGCCCAGATGAACCGCCTGGCGGCTGTCCTGGTGATGACCTACCCGGGTATTCCGAGCATTTATTATGGCGATGAAATTGGGATGAGCGCTGAAACCACGGCCCAGGCCCGCGCCTGCATGCTTTGGGACCCCAAAGATTGGGATCACGATCTGCGCGGCTTTTACCAGACCCTGATCCGCCTGCGCCGCAGCGCGCCTGCTCTGCTGGACGGCGGCTACCAGGATCTGTATGCCAGCGAGGACACGATCGCATTCCTGCGCGACAACGAAAACCAGAACATCATTGTTGTGGCGCAGCGCGGTCCACAGGCGCACCCCGGGTTGACGCTGCCCACCCTGCGCGGCGGCATCCCGGATGGGGTGACGTTCCGTGAGCTGTTCTCGGGCCGCCAGGCAGTCACCAGCGGCGGCTGTCTGGAGATTGGCCCGGTCGTGCCTGGGGCCCAGGTCTGGATCGGTTAAGCGAAAATCCTCAGCGCCGGACGCTGGGGGCGGTTACCAGGACCATGGGCGCAAAGGCCACCTCTTCCTGGCGGAAGCGGGCGTAGATCGACAGGTTGATCGCCTGTAAGCAGTCCATATAGAGCAGGTAGTCGGCCGACTCGACAAAAAAAGCCGTCTCAAAGATCAGGGCCGAGTCGCCAAAGGCTTTAAAATGGGCCCGGTCAAAGGTCACTTGAGGCTGGGCGCTGATAATCTCTTTGAGCCAGGCGGGAATGGCTTCCAGCTTGTCCTGCGGGGTGCTGTAGGCTACGTTCAGGCTGAACTGGACCCGGCGGCGCTTCTGGTCGGCGTAATTGTGCAGCCGGCCCTTGAGCAGTTCGGAGTTGGAGAAGATCAGCACCTCGCCGTTGACACTGCGCAGGCGCACGCTTTTAATTCCGATTTTTTCCACTGTCCCGGTCAGGTCAGCGATTGAAATGGTGTCGCCAACCACAAAGGGCTTGTCGAGTGCAATGCTGACGGCGGAAAATAGATCGCCCAGGATATGCTGGACCGCCAGGGCCACGGCGATGCCGGTGATGCCCAGGCTGGTCACCAGTGAAGTGGCGCGCACCCCGCTGATGTTTTCCATTATCAGGACGCCCACGCTGACCCAGATGATGACCCGGGCCAGCACGCCCAGAGCCCCCAGGGTGGTGGAATCGGCGTTGGCTGAACCGCCCGGGATCAGCGGGGCCGGCTGGCGGGAGCGCAAAAACGCATCCAGCAGTCCCACGCTCCACAGGCCAAGCTGCAAAAATGCCGCCACCAAAAAGGCCTTGAACAAAAATTCAGCTGCCGCGGCTGGCAGCGGGAGCGAAAAAGTCGCCGCGTAGAGCGCCGCCGCCAGAATAAAGTAAAGCCGGGTGCGCTGCAAAACGACCGCCAGAAACTCCCAGCGCCGGGCGGCCCGCCGCAGGAGCTGGTTGCGCAGCAGGAGCAGCAGTAAAAGCGCACAGATGAATGTCACCAGTGCTTTCAGCCAGCCATCGATGGGGATTCCCAGCCAGTTATTCATGCGTAAAGTATAGTACAAATACCTGATCCCTGGGGTGTTTTTTGGGGCAGCAATTTCCAAATCTGAACGGCGCATCCTTCTTTTTCCATTTACCCAATTGTTTTGCTTTGCGCTAAAAATCACCATCCACGAATTTTTAGCACGAATACACGAAATAGGGGCCTGGGAATGGCCTTTTCGTGTATTCGTGGGATATTCGAGGATGGTTTTGCCAATCCGTGCGTTTTAGATTTGGAATTCCTGTTTTTTTTGGTGGCTATGCCACCCAAAAAAAAACCAAAATAACCTCTTTGGTGTTACAAACACTTATTTTTTGAGACTGTACTGCGCAACCTGCCCCATGACTGTGGTCAACCATAAATTACCCTGCTGATCAAAAGTCATACCGTAAACCAGCGTCCCAACCTCAAAACGACGCACAAAGCGCCCATCCGCGCCAAACACATTGATGCCGCGCAGATCGCTGACGAACACTTGCCCTAGAGGATCGACGGCGACAGCCTCCACTTCCGCAAATTGACCCGGCTTAATGCCTTTACTGCCAAAACTATAGGCGTAGGCGCCATCTGCTCCATATTTAACAATGGTAGGGTTGCTCATGCCGCTCAAATACATCCCTCCAGATCCATCCACAGCGAATCTCCCCGTATACTCCGATCTTCCCGTTACAGATTCCAATGCTTTTGGGATCGAGCGTCTGATTGTTCCGGACTGGTTCAGGATCAAGATATTTTCACCATCGGACAACAGATAAAGCTGTCCCTCACTGCCCACACGAACCTGAGCCACGGAAGCTGGCCCAATCTGGCCAGGGATATTCACGACAATTTCCCTGATTTTTTGTCCCTGCGCCCCATCGTAGACAATCAGTTTGCCGCCCACAGCCGCATAAAGATGCCCATCTCGATCAACCGCTAAAGAAGAAACGTGTATCGGGCTGTTCTCCGATCCAGGAGCAGCGACCCAGGCGTTGTGAAAATTGCCCTGCAGATCAAAGCGTTGAATCCGCCCATCTTTATAATCGGCGATATACACAAATCCCTGCTCGTCCACTGCAATCGCCCGTGGGTCCGTAAATAATCCATCGGTTGTGCCTTTTCCCCCGAAACGAACCAGCAGTCTGGCATACCCGAACAGGTTCATGCGCTGCAGCAGTTCATTCAGCGGGCTGTCTGGCGCCACTGCCAATAAAACTGCAATGGGCAAAATCAGCATAACCAGCGTAAACAAGATCGATGAAAGCGCAGGCCTTTTGCGGCGGCTTGAATTTCTTTGCCAGTTTTGTGTTTGGGTTTGTGGAGGCTGAGGTTTTATTTCCATTGTTCCATTATAGCAATTAGGCTCGAAAATTGGGTGTCATCGCAACCCATTAATCCAAATCTCCAATCGCCAATGCCCCGATATCGGTTGACAGTTCTTTCCGTCGCGCATAAACTATTTAACGTCAGTTCGGGATAAGAGATTTTTGGGTGTTTTTTGGGTGGCTACGCCACCCAAAAAACACCCAAAACAACCTCTTTTCGAACTAACCCGAACTGGGGTTAGTTATGTTATTTTTCACAAGCGCTGCGGGTAACGAACCCGAACGAGGCAAACATGAAGAAGCATTCCAGGGTTGCGACCCTCTTACATTTTTTGTTGACCATACTTGCCTTTCTTGTGGCTTCCACCCTGGCTGGCTGCAGTGGGACAAATACCCCAATTTCGCCGGAGCCAGAACAAGACACCAGCACGCCTCAACCAACGAGTTCAGCTCCCGGGATACTTTCTTTCACGTTTGACAGCCCATCAGCCAGCATACCCGCTGATTGGAAGATTTTGTATGCCCCCTTCGATTCGGACAGCCAGCGGCCCGCCGTGCTGCAGGCCCAGGTTCAGGAAAATCACTTTGTCATCGAAAATCAGGGCACATTTTCGGGGTTGTATGCTCTTTATACCGGGAGAAGCTCAACTTCCAATTTTCAAATTACCCTGGAGACTGCCCCGGATGGCGCCAGCCCGATGGGGGTTTTCCTGGTTTGCCGGTATTCCGAGGCGGGCTGGTACCAGTTCCGCATCTCCGCTGGCAGCAGTTCCATCCAGTATGTGCAGCCGCAAAACGGAATCTATAACGCGACTGTCCTGGGGGATGGGCCAGGGGTACTCCTGGACGACGGGAAACACCTGCTCAGGGCTGTTTGCGATCAAAACCAATTGACCCTGCAAGTTGACGCAAAGGAAATCCTCCGTAAGGAAGCCGACTTTCTGCCGGTCGGGAGCTTTGGCTTTGGGGTCGAAGCGTACAAAACACCTGGCGGGCGCAAAGTATTTGACAATCTGGAAGTCCTGGCGCTTGGAGGGGATTCGCTTTCAGCCTCTGCGCCTGCGTTTACCCAGGCAGCCGAACTGAAGCCCGCCACGCAGACGCCTGCAGCGAGTCCCACCGTTGATGCGACCCAGACATCGACGCCCACGCCCATGCCCACCGCTACAGCGACTCAGCCGCCCCGCCCCACCCCGACGCTCCGCCCCACCTCCATCCCGGAAGCTGAACTTGTCCTCTACCAGACCGAATTTGAAAGCCAGGATCAGACCCTTGCCGATTGGAGAAGCTTCGCCTTTTCGTTTGCAGAAAAAGGGTTTGTCACAACCGGCTTCGAAACCTATACCATTAATGGTGTTTACCGCTTCCGCACCAGTGACCTGGACATGGGCAAAACCCTGCGCATTTTCTCCATCTATGATCGGGAGTTCGCCAGCCCCGATGTGGATATTTCCACCCGCGGCCTTGCGCCCTACACCCAGGGCAGCCTGGGTCTGGTCTGCCGTTACAGCGAAGCCGGCTGGTACCAGTTTATGGTCGCTCCCGACGGTATCTGGAATATTCGCCTGGCAAAACCCGATCAGAACGGACAATTCCATTTCTATACCATTTCTTCAGGATCGCGCTGGCTGGGTCAAAAAGTGGACTTGCGGGCGGAATGCAAAAGCGACCGCCTGATCTTTTATATCGACGGCGAAAAGATTGCTTCCCTGCACGATTCTACCTTTACCTCCGGCAAAGTGGGTCTGCTGAGTTGGAGATTTCCCCTTTCTGGCGAGGCTGGTATGGGTATGCAGGCTGGCGATACAAGCATGGTGGACAATTTCAGCGTCCAGCGCGCCCAGTGGAACGAAACCAGCCTGACCGGTCCTGCGCCCACCCCCGGCGCTGCGGGCCTAATTTACACCACCGACTTTTCCCGACTGGATGACTTGAACCCCTACTTTAACAAAGTGGATTTAGGTGTGCAGGACGTACCTGGTTCGCCTTTGCTGGTTGGCGGCCCGGGGCATGCAGCACCCCATACTTATCAATACATCAATGACTTCGATCCAGGCCCCGATATCGAAATCAACGCGGATGTGCTTGGCGCTGTCAATTGGCCGCGCGGGATGATCTGCAGGTATACCGAAGACGGCTGGTACGAAGCCTTCTACATGAAAGATTCAGCCGAATATGGGCGTGTCGCTCTGGTCCGTAAAGAAAGAGACGAACAGGGGAAACTCACCCACACACTGCTTGGGACCTATTACCCGCCCACGGCAGCCAGCAGGGTTAACCTGATCCTGACCTGTGCAGGGAACCAGATTTCGGTCAAGTTGAATGGTAAACGGGTTTTATACGCCGAGGACAACAGCTGGCCCGGTGGGCGCTATGGCTTGTTCTTTACGGACAACCCGCCCGGCAGTCTGCGCAGCGTCATGCGCAATTACACCGTCAGCCCGGCCCTGCCGCTCCAGATCGGCGCTACCTTTTCGGATGAAACCTTTGACACCCCGGAAACAATCGCCTCTGGTTTTAACATACCCCTTGACGACCCGCAGGTGCGCATCCAGGAATCGGCACTGCTGCTTGTCCCTGAGCAGTCTGCCCTGCATTTTTTTACAACGAAAAAATATGAAAACGGGGAATTCAGCCTGGATGTGGAATTTATGACCGAGAGCTCAATCAACCTGCACTGCCGGGCAGAGAGCAGCTCGGATATTGGCGCAGAAGTTCGCAGCAATGGCGATTGGAACCTGGTCTGGCGCATGGAACAGGTGCTTGCCACAGGGAACAATCCTGTTATTCAGGCTGGTAAAAATCAGCTTATCCTATCCTGTAAGGACGACCAGGCACTCCTGATCGCCAATGGCGAAACCCTGGCTGCCGTTACCATTCCCGACTATACGCCTGTCAGCGGAAAAACCGGTTTCGATGTGTTTGAAGGCAGTTCACAGGTGAAAATCAATCGTCTGGGGGTCAAAATCCTGCAGAGTGCATCCCTCACAGCCGCGCCCACACTGCTAAATCAGGTCTCCCTTACCACATACCAGTCCGAGGATCCGGTTTTTGCCTGGAACATCGACAACTTTTTCTCCGGGTGCGGCGGCGGCTGGTGGGGCAGGGACCCTGCGCCCTGCTTTTGGGACAGATCGTATGTTGGACCACGGCAGCGCGACAATCAGCAGGGCGATTCCATTCTGGTGAAACCCAATCAGGAGATCACGCTTTTTACCTTCCATCCCGATCTGTTTGACCTGCCCATCGAAATCAGCGCAGCGACAACCCTGACGAGCAAAGGCGGCGGGGTGGGTCTTTTCTGTCGTTACACGACCAACGGACGCTATGAATTCGTTATGCAGCCGGATGGTGAGTGGTATATCCGCCGGAATACATCCTACTGGTACGAACCCCGCTCCGCCCGGATCACCGTCCTGGCGCACGGCACCCAGGAGAACTTCAACCCTGAAAACAACCAGATCAGCGCCGTTTGCAGCGGCAGCGAACAGATTTTCAGCCTGAACGGCGAGGAATTGGGCCGGGCGCAGGATGACTTTTACCCTGAAGGTCAGGCTGGTATCTTCTTCGACGCCTTCACAGAGGGAAGCTTTACCAACCTTTCCATTCAAAAAGCCGATCCCGTTTTAGCAAAATAGGACACAGACAACGCCTGCCTGCTCAATAAAGTGGGGGAGAGTATGGGGTGTGAATAATTGCTGGCTTGACAACAGAACTTTTGTTCTACTATAATGACTGCAGATTCAGAATGTCTTTTTTTAAACGTCTTTTCTACCGTTTTTTTCGGCCGGGCCAGGCGGCGCCCGAGCAGCAGGGGTACGCCCTGGATGCTCAGGTGCATGCCTCCCTGCAGGATCTGGCTGCCCGGCAGCAGCGCTCTGTGGATGAGGTCGCCAGCGACCTGCTCCAGCATGCGCTGCTCCAACGCGACCTGGATGAGACCAACTGGCAAATCTGGGCCAGCCTGACGCCGCGCCAGAAACAGATTGCGGCGCTGACCTGTTCAGACTTCACCAACCAGGAGATTGCGCTCAAGCTGCAAATCTCACCTCAGACGGTCAAGTCGCATGTGCGGCTGGTGCTGGCCCGTTTTGAGGTTCACAGCAAGAGCGAACTGCGCCGCCGGCTGGCTGGCTGGGATTTTCGCGACTGGCTGCCCTGAAAAGGGCTCAAAACTCACCCTCACCCCAGGGGGTTAACCCATTTTTCACCCCCCAAATCCCCCTGCTGGTGGGATAGCCCGGCGGGCCTGCTTTTGTTATTCTGTTTGCATGCACAAAAGCACGCCCGAATATGCGATCCAGACCGGCAGCGAACTGAGCCAGGGTAAGGTATATGTGTTTACTGCGCCCCGGCCGCGGGCCGCCTTCCTCGAAATTGCCGCCCAGATGGCAGCCGCGCCTGGGGCGGCCGCGCTGCGGGTCATCGATGCCGGCAACTGGTTCAACGCCTACACGGTCGCCAGCCGCCTGCGCCAGCTGGCAGACCGCAGCACTCAGACCAGCATTACCCCCTTTCTGGCCCGCATTCAGGTGGCGCGGGCCTTCACCTGCTTTCAGGTGGCTGCCCTGCTCCACAAAGCCGCCGCCCAGACCACACCCTCCAGCGGGCCGGTGCTGGTGCTGGACATTTTGGGCGCATTTCACGACGAGAACGTGGGCTATGCCGAGCGGCTGCGCCTGCTGCGGAACTGCCTGCCAACCCTGGGCAGCCTGCGCCGGGGCGGGCCGGTGCTGGTTTCGGCCCGCCCGGGAGACCCGGCGTTTACTGCCCTGCTTATCGAAGCCGCCGATGCCCTGATCCAGATCCCCAGCGAGCCGGGCCAGGCGGGCCAGCGCCAGCTTTCATTTTGGGAGGAATAATTTAGATGGGACGGACTCTACCTTCAATCACCCAGGTTTTTCTGAGCGAGTTGGGCAGCGGCAGCCCGATTGGGCGCTTCCGGCGCGCCCTGCGGCGCAGCGACCAGGTGGTGCTGGACGGCATCTTCGCCGCCGCCCACCAGCACCTGGCCTCGGCAGCCTATGCCGCCTCAGCCCTGCCGTTTGAAATCTTCTTGCTGGCGATCGTGCTCGAACAGCAAAAGGAGCTGCTGCGCCTGCGCCAGCAGCTTGGGCTGGACTTGCTGCCTGGGCTTCAACTGGGGCAGGAAGAAGAAGCTGGCGCAGCCACCCCGGCCGGTTTTCTGGATGAGTGAAAGCGCCTTCAAGGCCTGGCTGCTGGACGTCTACGCCCCGCCGCCAGACCGCGCTCAGGCTGAGAGTGAACCCGGCGAGGCGCTCCTGGTCTGGCTGCTGAACGAAAACGGCGAGCGCCAGATGGTCTCCGCCCGGCTGCCGGTCACGTTTTATGCTGCCGGCCCGGCGGCCCGCCTGCGGCAGGCCTGGCAGTTTTTGCAAGGCTGCCCCGGCCCGCCCAGCCTGGGCCGCACCGAGCGCCGTGAGCTGTTCAGCTCACAGCCGCTGACGGTGTTGAGCATTGGCTGCCCCGGGTACAGCGCCCAGAGCGGTCTGTTCCGCCGGCTGCAGCCGCTTTTTCCCGACCTGGACTATTACGACGCCGATATCAGCCCGGCGCTGCGGGCCGCTGCGGCCTGGGGTGTCTTTCCCCTGGCCCACTGTGCGGTGGCGCTGGACCCGGCCGGTGAGCTGCAGCGCATCACCCCGCTGGACACGCCCTGGGAACTCGACCCGCCGCCCGCTCCGCTGCGCATTTTGGAATTGGAGCCGGATGTGGACCCCAGTCACGCCGAGCCAACCGCCCTGAAGGTGACCTTTGAGCGCTTTCACTACCGCTTTCCGCTCAACCCGGCCCGCCCGCTGCTGGCGAACCTCTGTGCCCTGCTGCGCCGGCACGACCCGGATGTGCTCCTGACCTCGTGGGGCGACACCTGGCTGCTGCCGCGCCTGCTGGAAATGGCCGAGCAGGCCGGGCTGGAAGGCGCCCAGGCCCTGCCGCTCAACCGCCAGCCGCGCGCCGGGCCATCTTACCGCAAAGAGCGCTCGTACTTTTCTTACGGGCAGATCGTCTTCAAGGGCCAACAGGTGCAGCTTTTTGGGCGCTGGCACATTGACCGCCGCAACGCCCTGCTCTACGGCGACCTGGGGCTGACCGGCGTGTTTGAGTTTGCCCGGGTCACCAGCCTGCCCATCCAGGACGCCGCCCGCCTCTCGCCGGGCACCGGCATCTCCACCATGCAGATCCTGACGGCTCTGCGCCAGGGGATTCTGGTGCCCTGGCGCAAGCAGGAAAGCGAAACCTTCCGGCCGGCCAGCGAAATGTTCGCCCGCGATCAGGGCGGTCTGGTTTACCAGCCCACCCCCGGGCTGCACACCCATGTCGCCGGGATCGACTTTGTCTCGATGTACCCCAGCCTGATGGTGCGCTTCAATATCTCCCCCGAAACGGCCGGCAGCCTGCCGGCAGACCCCGAAAACCTGGGGCGCTTCGGCGGAGTACCTGAGTCCGGTACTCCGGACCAGGGCGAGCCGCCCGGCCTTGTGCCGCAGACTCTGGCGCCCCTGCTGGAAAAGCGGATCGCTCTTAAAACCCGCCTGGGGCAGATGCAGCGCTGGGATGAACGCCGCCCGGCCGACCAGGCGCGGGCCATGGCCCACAAATGGCTGCTGGTGACCTGTTTTGGCTACCTGGGTTACAAAAACGCCCGCTTCGGCCGGATTGAAGCCCACGAAGCCGTGACTGCCTATGGGCGCGAGGCCCTGATGCGCGCCAAAGAGGCCGCCGAAGACCTGGGCTGCAGCGTCCTGCACATGTATGTCGACGGGTTGTGGATCCAGCGTCCCGGCTGGCAAACCCCCGCTGATTTTCAGGTTGTTTTAAATGAGGTTGCCGGGCGCACCGGTCTTTCGATCAGCCTGGAGGGGATTTACCGCTGGGTTATTTTCCTGTCTTCCACCCAGGACAGCCGGGTGCCGGTCGCCAACCGCTACTTTGGCGTCTTCCAGGACGGCAGCCTGAAGGTGCGCGGCATCGAAGCCCGCCGGCGTGACACCCCCGAATGGATCGCCGAGACCCAGATGGCAATGCTGGAGCAGCTGGCCCTGGCCCCCGACGCCCGCTCGCTGCCGGCTTACCTGCCGCAGACCCTGCCCATCCTGCGCCGGGCTCTGGACGACCTGGCCCAGAACCGGGTGCCGCTGGAAAAGCTGGTGGTCAAACAGCGCCTGAGCCGGGCGCTGGAGGCTTACCGCAGTCAATCTCCTGCAGCCGCAGCCGCCCGCCAGCTGCAGGCCGCCGGCAAGCAGCCCAAACCGGGCCAATCGGCCCGCTTTTTGTACACCTGCGGCGAGCCGGGGATTTTGGCCTGGGATCTGCCCGGTGCGCCCGACCCCAGGACGGTGAACAAGGCCCGCTACCGCCAGCTCATGCTGCGGGCGGCCCACACCATCCTGCTGCCCCTGGGGGTGGGGCGGTTGGGCCTCAACGGCCTGCCCGCCCCTCAACAGCAGGCTTTTTCAAGATTGGCGCTGCCAATACAGGGCGGGGTTTCTGCATTGTCATAGCGAACCCCGGAGAGTGCTCTGCACTGCTCATAACATGAAATTCGGGCCGATGTAGGGGCGAGCCCGCCTGGCTTGAAAAGGGAGCGGCCATCATGGAAAGGGTCGCCCGGTTTGATCAAACCGGACGACCCTTGTTATAACGGCGATGCTGCAAAATTGCCAACCGGGTCGCACCCTACCCATGCTCCATTGTTATTACCTTGTCAAGTGACGCTTTTGGCGTCATGTACGAATCTCGCAATGACTCTTGGCTTGAAAGAGATAGGCCTGCCCTGTGAGAACTCCTGGATCCAGTATCCAAAAAACCTTTTCTCTGCGATAATGATATTACCGTCAGTTCGGGATTAGAGATTTAAATAACCTCTTTTCGAACGAACCCGAACTGACGTATAAAAAGAGGTGCAATATGAGCAGACACTTAGAACGACACTACGCCGAACGGATTGGATGGCTGCGGGCTTCCGTGCTGGGCGCAAACGATGGCATTGTTTCAACCGCCAGCCTGATCGTCGGTATCGCCGCTTCCAGCGCCGGGCACACAGAAATCCTGACAGCCGGGCTGGCTGGGCTGGTAGCCGGGGCCATGTCCATGGCAGCCGGCGAGTATGTTTCCGTCAGTTCGCAGGCTGATACAGAAAATGCAGACCTGGAGCGCGAGCGAGTTGAGCTGAAAGATTTCCCTGAAGCCGAGTTGAAAGAGCTGACCAATATTTATGTTCAGCGCGGCCTGAGCAAAGAGCTGGCGCTGCAGGTGGCAAAGGAGCTGACGGCCCACGACGCCCTGGCAACCCATGCGCGTGAAGAGCTTGGCCTGACCGAGATCCACACCGCCCGGCCTGTTCAGGCGGCCCTGGCCTCGGCTGGCACTTTTGCTGTCGGAGCGGCCCTGCCGCTGGTGCTGGCTCTGGTCAGCCCGCCGGCGCAGCTCATTCCGATCGTCAGCGCCGGTTCGCTGCTGCTGCTGGCTTTTCTGGGCGGGCTGGCAGCCAATGTCGGCGGCGCTAAAATTTGGATCGGGGCGGCCCGGGTCACCTTCTGGGGCGCTCTGGCCATGCTTGCCACGGCCGGGGTGGGGGCTCTGTTTGGAACGGTTGTGCCGTAATTGAGGAGAGGGGATTTGGGGATCACGTACCCCTACTTGTGCGGGTACGTGATCCCCAAAAATCCAAGTACAAAACTTATTGGAGCGGAAAGACTGCCAGAATCATCCAGCTGACAAAGAGCGCCGCACTCAGGGCAAACGGCAGCGGGCTGCGCTGGCGGCTGGAGGCCAGGGCGTGAAAGCCCAGGATGAGCGGGAAGAGCGGCAGGATCAGGATCAAAAAGCCCAGCCCGCTGCTCAGGCGCAGGGCCAGCAGCAGGGAGCCGGCGACTATCACGCTTTGCGCCAGCCACCAGCCGGCCCGCCCCCAGGCAGAGGAACGGGCACTGACCGCCCCGACCGCAATGAACCAGGGAAAGAATGCCAGAATGCCCAGCGGCCACAGGCGCAGCCGTTCGGGGATCAGCAGGCCGAAGGTCGAAGCAGGCAGCCAGACCTGGCCGCCCAGCAGGATCACCCCCAGCCACAAAAAGGCAAACACCAGCGCCGCCGCCCCCAGGGCGTAGAGCATACTGCGCCAGCCAGACCAGTGGACAACATCGCCCAGCCAGCCGGCCGCGCCCAAAATCAGGAGCGCCGCCAGACCGGCCAGGCCAAACCAGACCAGCAGATAGCCCCCCACCAGCAGCCCGAACAGGCTGGGCAGTGCCAACCCCAGTCCGCCCGCCACGGCCAGCAGTAGGGTGGCTGCCAGCGCACCGCCGAACAGGGCCAGCAGACCCAGCCAGGCCGGGCGTTTTTTGTGCGCCTGCCCGGCCCGCGTTTCAGCCGGAAATGTGGCCGGGCTGGCGGCGGCCGCCGCCGCCAGGGCGCCCAACAGGCCCAGGCCGTACCAGTAGACCAGGCGCGCCGGGCGGTCCTGGGCCCCGGGCTGCACGCCAAAGGTGCTGTCCAGCCACTGGCGGGCCTCGGCATGCGCCTGCGGAGCGAAAAGAATGGTGATATGCTCCACCAGCGGGATGACCACCAGCCGGCGGGCCGTCCCGGCGGCCAGGTCGCCGCCTTCCCCGCCGGCTTCGGCCAGACGCTTTTGGGCGCTGCTGACAAAGCCTGGCTCGCTCTGCCCGGCCATCAGGAGCAAATTGTGCGGCAGGTCGGGCGTCACCGCCGTTCCCACCGGCGAGACGGCAATCGTTGCCCGGGTTTGGGGATAGGCCTGGCCAAAGCTCAGGGCCACCCCGCTGCCCATCGAATGGCCCAAAATCGCCATCCGTTCAGGGTCAAACAGGTTCTGGCGCCTGGCCTCTGTCACGGCGGCTTCGGCATTGGCCAGAAGGTCGCTGCGCTGGGCATTATCGCCCTGGTAGAGGCCGCGCGGGTTCTCGCCGTGGCCATCAAAATCCCAGAGCGCTACCACATAACCGGCCTGCACCAGCGGATAGGCAAAAGAGCGCATCAGCACGGTGGAGCCGGCAAAGCCGTGCGCCACCAGCACCAGCGGGCGTGTGCCGCGCTCTGCACTGGTTGGCAGCAGAAATGTCAGGGGGGTGTTGCCCGGCTGGGGCACTCGAATGGTCACGATCCCGGCGGCTTCGCCCTTAACCCCCCAGAAAGCCAGCGCCAGCAGCAGCAAACCCAGAATACCCGCCGCCCGCCTAAGCATTTTGGCCCCCATTCGTTCGCCCGGGGCGGAAGAATAACAGGTAGAACACAATTATGCTGAGGATATAGGCGGCCAGCGAATAGACTGCGTCCAGTTCCTGCACGGTGAAGAGCGCCGGGGTAGCCAGGGCGCTGATGGTGTAATTGGCGAAAACCGCTGTAAAGATGTTGTTGGCGGCGTGCATCCCCAGGGCCAGCTCCAGGCGCTGGTCTTTGAGGGTGATATACGCCATGAAAGCGCCGCTTAGAAAATAATAGATCAGGAGAAGCCAGAAATTGACGCTGACCTCCGGGTTGGCCATGTGCGGCAGGGCAAACAGCGCACCCGACAGCAGGCTGAGCAGCCAGATACTGCGCAGCTTAAGCCCAAAGCCCTGCAGCAGGTAGCCGCGGAAGAAAAACTCTTCGGCGCTGGTTTGAATGGGGATCAGCAGCAGAATGGGGGCCAGAAACAGGAAGAAACTGCCCGGATTGAACGTCCAGACATAGCGTCCGGGATGCAGCCAGGCCTCCACCAGACCCTGAAGCGCTGCCAGGATAAACCAGGCCGCAAAGCCCTGGGCAATCCGCCGCCAGCGGATACTGCCATCGGCCGAAATCAGGGTGCGCATTTTGCGCCGGTGTACCAGGCGCAGGGCCAGCCAGGTTCCCAGGACAAAGAAAATAAAAGTCAGCATGATCAGCAAAAAAGAAAGCAAGGGCTGGCGGGTCATGAAGGACTGTATGTCGGGTGCTGTGGGCCCGAGCCCGCCGTCTATCAGCACAAAGAACGTCAGGGGAATCCCCCCCAGAATTTGCCAGAAAAAGAGGATCACGAACAGACCCGCAATAAAGCTGAGCAAACTGGTGCGCCCCTGGCGGGCTGCGTCCTGGTACAAAACAATTTGTGAAGGGGACTCGGTGTCTGTCATCAAATGGATTCTCCTGGATTTTCAATAAATAATATCAAGAGATTTTTGGGTATTTTTTGGGGTGCGCAGCCACCCAAAAAATACCCAAAACAACCTCTTTTCGAACTAACTCGAACTGGGGATGAATACAATCCGGTTGCGGCCCAGCTTTTTGGCCTGGTAAAGCGCCTGATCGGCCCGTTCCAACAATACTTCTAATGAATCCTGGTTTGACTGCAGGATTGTGCCTCCTGCACTGATCGACAGCGAACCGCTGCAAAAATTAACAGAACCCGCTTCCAGTTTGCGCCGGATGCGTTCAAGAACCTCAATCGCCTGGGGCAGGCTCGTTTCCGCCATGAGAAGCACGAATTCATCTCCGCCGATCCGGGCAAAAATATCCAGCCCGCGGATATTGGCCTGGCAGACTTCTGTAAAATTCATCAAGAGCTGGTCGCCTGCAACGTGCCCATAGGTGTCATTGACCTGCTTGAAATGGTCGATATCCAGGATGGCCAGACACAGCGGGCGGTTGGTGCGGCTGGCGCGCTGCAGTTCTTTCTGAGCCAATTCCACAAAATGACGCCGGTTATAAACTCCGGTCAGTACATCTGTCGTTGCCTGGCGCTGCAGTTTCTCCTGCAGACGCTTGGATTCGGTAATATCCAGGATCGAAAGGATCATCCTGGCCTGGGTTTCCTCATACCCGGGCGCTACAGTTGCCAAAATCGCTACATTGCGCGGTTCGCCGTCCAGTGTGTAGTTGATACTTTCATACTGCGAGGTGTTCTGTCTTTTAGCCAGTTGAACCAAAACCTCACGTGCTGGTTCAATCATGAGCTGCCCAAAAACTGTGCCCAGGCTGCCCAGGAGTTCTGCTTTGCTGTTTGCATGGTACATTGCCAGGGCGGCTTTATTGACGTCCAGCACCCGGATAAGCTGGATCAATTGAAACACTTCTTCAGGGTGTTCGACCAGGTAGGAGCGAAAATCGCTGATGCCTGCCGCTCGCAGCTCCGTAAACCGTTCCTGGAGCGCCGAGAGATCTTCTTCCCAGAGCGAAATAGGCGAATCCTCAAAGAAACTGCGGTAGCGCAGCTCACTTTCACGCAGAGACCGCTCCATCGCCTTGCGCTCGCTGATGTCGAGCAGGGAGACCAGCACGGTGGACATGTCGGATTCATGACCTGGCAGCGGCGCCCATTCCAGATACAAGTCGATCTTTTTGCCGGTCAGGGTGTGGTTGACCGTCTCCGCTGTATAGCGCGGCGCTCCCTCGGCGATGGCGACAAGTTCGGCGCAAAACTGGGGTGTGACTTCGTCCGGGAAAATACTCCCCAGGTTCTGGTACATGTCGGCTTTACTGGCTGCTTCAAACAGTTTTACGGATGCCTTGTTGACCTCAATTACCCGGATCATGGCTGCACAGGCCCGGACTTCCTCGGGG
>Ga0268298_10000331_pt1 | contig 61336 bp, 62 predicted proteins | sample WWTPWeurt_MetaG_FD_194462 | JGI IMG/M metagenome (GOLD analysis project Ga0268298, IMG submission 194462) | Activated sludge microbial communities from WWTP in Nijmegen, Gelderland, Netherland - WWTP Weurt | ecosystem: Engineered > WWTP > Aerobic digester > Activated sludge | place... | reverse complement strand
CGGCGGTGGAGTAGCTGGCGGCGGTGGAGTGAGCGGTGGTGGCGGCACGGCCGGCGACGCTCCGACGTCCAACGGTGACGCCACGGACGACGTGAGCTGAGCTTCGCCACGTCCCATTCGATCGACCCGCGTGCGGCTCCTTCGGGGTCCAGCGCAGGCCAGTCCATGCGGGTGCTCTTGGTCTCGGCACAAGCTCCGGACGCGGACGGAATCGGCGGCGTCCCGGTCCACCTCGCGGACTCCATGCTCCACGCCGGGAGCGGCGTTTCGCTGTGGGCTGGCCACCATCGCGCCGGGACTCTGGTGGTGGGAGAGCTCGGGCGACAGTGGCGTGAGCTGGGGCGATTCCGCGCGCGAGAGCTCTCCGGGGCGGTTCAGGCGGCGCTCGCGGCAGTGGGTGCAGAGGTCCTCCACGTTCACTCACCGGAGCTCGGTCCGACTGCGCTCGCCGCAGCAGCTCGGGCGAACCGGGTTCGTTGCATCGCCACGCTTCACGACGTGAACGCCGCAGGCCCGGCTTCGGGACCGCTGCTCCGAGCGTGCGATCGAATCGTCGTGCCATCGAGCTTCATGCAACGTCGGGTCCTCGAGCACCATCCTGGGCTCGAAGCGCGTATTCGGATCGTCCACTGGGGCGTGACGCCCCAAACGCGAGTGGTCCCAGGTGCACGAGGCGGACCCTTGCGCGTCGCGGTCGTCGGGGTCTTCCATCCCGACAAGGGTGCCCACCTCTTGCCGGCGTTGATGCGTGCGACGGCGCCGTTGGGCATCGAATGGCACCTCTACGGCGCGACGGAGGGGCGCAGCTTGTCCGCGGTCCGACGCGCCGCACCACGCCTGCTCGCACACGGTGCCTATCGCCGCTCCGAGCTCGGACGAGAGCTCGCGCGAGCTCGAATCGACGTGGCCCTCTTGGCTTCCACCGTGCCCGAGGCCTTCTGCCTCACGCTGAGCGAGTGCGTGGCGGCCGCCGTGCCGGTGGTGGCCAGCGACATCGGAGCCCTCGGCGAGCGCGTGCGCGAGGAGCGCTGCGGCTGGCTGTTCGACCCGACGCGGCCCGAGTCGCTGCACGAGCTCCTTTTCCGCCTCGCCGATCGCGCCGAGCTCTGCCAGCTCGCGCGCGAGATGACCGAGCGCGTGCCGCGGACTCCAGCCGAAATGGCGCTCGACCTGACGCGGCTCTACCTCGAGCTCGAGCCGAGCGGGGGAGTCGAACGGAACCTGGGCCCGGTCGCGCTGCGGACACGTCGCCCGCCGCGCTCTGTCCGCGCCCTCTCGGCCCTGCGGCACAGCAAGTTCTACCGGGACCTCCCGCTTCGACGGGTCTTGCCCGAGACGCTCCGGGCTCGCGTCGAAGAGCGAGTGCGCGCTCTGGCGCGATGGCTGCTCTGATGATGGATCCGGTCCGCCGCCTCGACCGAAGGCTCGCCTTCGTGGTCTTCGCGTTGCTCTTCGCGAGCTACGCCTACTTCTATCAGGGTGGCGGTTGGAACGAGAACAGTCGCATGGACCTGGTGCGCGCGCTGGTCGAAGATCACTCGCTCGCCATCGACCGTTTCCACATGAACACGGGCGACAAGGCCAAGCTCGGCGAGCACTACTACTCGGACAAGGCTCCGGGGCTCAGCCTCTTGGCCGTGCCCGCCTACGCTCTGGTCCGTCTGTTCGGTGCCCGGCTCGGAGAGCACAGCTTCGTGGTGCTGGCTTCCTATGTCGTGACGACCCTCACGGTGGGGCTCGCGACGGCGCTCCTCGGTGCCTTGCTGTACCGCGCCAGCCGTCGCCTGGGCGCCACGCCCAGGGGCGCGCTGCTCGCGGCGCTCGGCTATGGTTTGGGCACGACCGCGTTCCCGTTCGCGACGCTGTTCTTCGGTCATCAGATGGCGGCGTTCTTGGCCTTCGCCGCTTTCTCGCTCGCGTGGAGCTGCCGCGATCGACATTCCGACCCGCGCTCGTTCGCCGCTGGCGCGCTGGCAGGCCTGGCGCTGGTCACCGAGTTCCCGCTGGCACCCGTGGTGGGGATCCTATTTTGGTATCACGCCGACGCTCGACACCGCGCCCGCCGTCTCGTCACGTTCGCGGCCGGGCTGGCGCTGGTGTTGCTCCCGCTCGCGCTCTATTCCACCGCGGCTTTCGGCAGCCCGTGGCGCACTGGATACTCCGTTCTGGCAGACGCCGGCTCACGCCACGAGATGCTCGGGCGGGGGACGTTCGGTCTCGGTCTCCCGAGCCTCGGAGTGTTCGTGGAGCTGATGATCGGCCGCTACCGTGGGCTCTTCCCCTATTCACCACTCTTGTTCCTGGCGCTGGCGGGCTTCGCGTTCGGTCTCGGCCTGCTGTCGACGGCGCCTCCGGAAGAGCGCCGCCCGCACCCCCAACGGCGCGAGCTCTGGGCCGCTCTCGCCGTCGTCGTCTACTTCGTATTGTTCGTGTCGAGCTACACGTGGTGGCACGGGGGCGCGAGCTTCGGAGCGCGGCATCTCCTGCCGATGCTCCCGTTCCTGTGCTTGCCGCTCGGCTTGGTCGCCGACCTTCGCCCGCGGCTCGCGCTCGGGCTCGGCATCGTCTCGGTGATCGTGATGACCATGGTGACCGCCGTTCAGCCGAAGCCGGGCGAGTGGGTGAACGATCCGTTCTTCTCAAAGATCGCGCCCGCGTTCTTCCGGGGGGAGCTCGCCGCAGGGAAGTCCTGCCCGCTGGTCGGCAACACCGACGAGCGTCACGTCCCACTGCTCCGGAACGCGACGAACGACGCCTTCAACCTGGGGATGGTGCTCGGTGGACGGCACCGACTGCCGACCTTGCTCCCGCTGCTGGCGCTTTGGGTGAGTGTGGTGTTCGAGCTCCGGCGCGCTACCGCTCGCCCCGCAACGGAGCCAGAGCCCGCTCCAAAATCCGGGTGATGCGCGCCCCGGCGCTGCCGTCTCCGTACGGGTTCGGCGCAGGGAATGGTCCCGCGTATTCGGGAGCTTCCCACGCCTGCGCCAACGCTTCGGCGATGCCGGCGCGGCTGCGACCGACCAGGCGCGTCTGCAGCGCCGGCGTGGCCTCGTTCCGCTCCGTACGCTCGCGGGCGACCAGCAGAGTCTTCCCGAGCGAAGGGGCCTCTTCTTGGATGCCTCCGGAGTCGCTCAAGACCACTTTGCTCCCCAGCATGGCGGCTACGAAATCGACGTAGGGCAGAGGCGCGACCCGGTGCGCGCGGGGGTGTTCGGCGAACGCGGAGTCGGCGGCGACGTCGATGCGCGGGTTCGGGTGAACTGGCCAGAGCACCGTCGCCTCCGTTCGGCGATGGAGAAAGTCGCTCACGCCGAGCAAGATTTCCTCGAGGTGGCTGCCGAACGACTCGCGTCGGTGCAAGGTGAGCAGCACCGAGGCCCGCAGCGGTTCTCGGGGGATCCGTTCGAGAGCCCAAAGCACCGAGTCCACCGCGGTGCTTCCGACACAGTGAATCCTCGATTCTTCGATGCGTTCGGCCCTCAGGTTGTCGGCCGCTTCGCGTGTCGAAGCGAAGCACCAATCCGCAATGCGGTCGACGAGCTGCCGGTTCGCTTCTTCGGGGAACGGGCTCTCGAGGTCGTAGGTACGGAAGCCGGCCTCCACGTGCGCCAGCGGGATCTTCAGATGGTGCGCGACCAGCCCCGTCGCGAACGCCGTGGTGGTGTCTCCCTGCACGACGACCGCGGCTGGGGCGAGCCGTTCGAGCATCTCCGGCATGGTCTCGAAGATCCGCCGGCACACGTCGTTGGGGCTCTGGTCGGGCTGCATCAGCGCCAAGTCGTGGTCGGCCGTGAGCTCGAGCGATGACAGGGCGTCTGCCAGGAGCTCTCGATGTTGCCCGGCAGACAGCAAGACGGGCTCGAGGCCATCGGAGCGGGTGAGCACCCGGTGGATTGGCGCCATTTTGATCGCTTCGGGTCGCGTTCCGACGACCAGCACGACTCGCCTTCGCTGCGTGGTCACGCCGGCGATCTCCGCCGAGAGTCGAGCGCGCGCTCGAGGAGGTCCACGCAGTGCTCGGCGTCGAAGCGATCGGTCTCGAGGACCAGCTCCGGCGCTTCCGGCGCCTCGTAGGGATCGGAGATGCCCGTGAAGAGCGGGAGCTCACCGGTCCGCGCGCGAGCGTAGAGCCCTTTGGGGTCTCGAGACTCACACACGGCGAGAGGCGCGGAGACATGGACCTCCAGAAACGCCGCGGAGAGTCCCCGGACCCAGTCGCGGCTTTCGCGGTACGGACTGATGGCCGCCACGATGGCGACGACGCCATTTCGCTCCAGAAGGTGCGCCACCCAGCCGATTCGCCGCACGTTCGTGTCGCGATCTTCTCGGGTGTAGCCCAGGCCCTTGCACAGGTGCTTGCGCATCTCGTCGCCGTCGAGGACCTCGACGGCGAGGCCTCGGGCCACGAGCCGTTCGGCGAGTCGAGCAGCGAGGGTGCTCTTGCCCGCACCAGAAAGCCCAGTGAGCCAAACGATTACGCCGCGCACGATTCGAGCCCCCGGATGCGCGAGTCGGTGCGCCCCGACTCGCAGCCGACCGAAGCCATGCTCGCCCGCGAAAGCCGCACGAACTACCCCGTGCTCTCCGCGACTTCCGCCGGCTGCAGCTCGCGCGCGTACGCCGACATCAACGCTTCGAGTCCCTGACGTAGCGGCACTTCCGGCGACCAGCCGAGGAGAGAACGCGCGCGTGCGGGGTCGCCGAAGAAACGCTGCACGTCGAAGTCCCGCGGCGGCGCCAGGTGCATCAGCGAACGGTTCCCGCCGAGCTCGATGGCGAGCCGAGCCAGCTCTCCGAGGGTCGTCGGCGTTCCGGTCACGAAGTGGATGGGCGGAGGCGGACGGGACTCGCGCTCCAGGTACAGCGCCAAGGCGGCCAGTCCCCGACTCACGTCGGAGATGTGCGTGAAGTCGAAGGTGTGGTCCTCGCCGTCCACCCGCAGCGTCCGGCCGAGCACGGCACCACGTGCAAACGCGGGCACGACGCGGTCCGGATGGTCCAAGGTGCTCCCGAACACGTTGGACAGGCGCACGACGCAAGCCTTGAGCCCGTCCAAGCGCGCCGCTCCGACGAGCTCTTCTCCCGCTACCTTCGTGCGTCCGTAGACGTTCATGGGACGCAGCGCGGCGTCCTCGCTGGCGGGCAACGAATCGGCCTCGCCGTAGACCTCGCGACTGCTGACAAAGACCACCCAGGGTCGAAGCTTCGACGACCGGGCTGCGCCAAGGACGTTCTTCACTCCACCGACGTTCGTCGAGCGGCAGCGCTCGGGATCGCGTTCGCCGTCGATGACGCGCGACACCGCCGCGAGGTGCACTACGCCGCCGCAGCCCTCCATGGCACGCGCGACGGCATCCGCGTCGCGGACGTCAGCTCGATGATCGCTCTCGCGCAGGTCCATGCCGACGGCCTCGAACCCGACGGCCGCGAGCGCCTGGCGAAGCGCTGTCCCGACGAGCCCGGCCGAGCCGGTGACCAGCACCCGGAGGCTCATCTCACCCTCGAAACCCCGTGCCCATCTGTCTGCACAATCCTGAACGCAATAGTACGAGCCATCATGCGGCAGCCCGTCGAGCGAGTCCAGGCCGTTCGCGTGCAACCGCGCAGGGCTTGCGTGCGTGGCCGCTCCAATCGCGCCCGAAGCCTTCGTCGCGCTCGCGCGGATGGTGCGGAACGCCAGACCGCGCAGCGACCCCTCGGAGTGTGCTCCCGTGGCGCGTCGGGGCGGGGTGGCGCTACGCTGGTCACAGGTGGTGCCGCCGACGCTTCCACGCTCAGCTTTGGGCCTCGGTCTCCGGGTCGTGCACTACGACTACCTCTTCGAGCATTGGCCTCCGCTCGACTACTTGGAGATCATCAGCGAGAACTTCCTCGGGGCCGCGGCGCCCCCTCGAGAGCGACTCCGCCGCGCGCGGGAGCGCTACCCCGTCGTGCTCCACGGCGTCGGCCTGAATCTGCTGGGTCACGAACCGCTGGACGAAGCTTACCTCGACGCGCTGTGTCGCCTGGCGGACCTGGTGGACGCCCCCTTCGTCACCGACCACCTGTGCTGGTCGGCCGCCCACGGTGTCTCGCACCATGACCTTCTGCCCACTCCCTACGTGCCCGAGTTGGTCGACTATGCGGCCGAGCGCGCGAGCATCGTCCAGCGCCGGCTCGATCGACCTTTCGGCATCGAGAACCTCTCGAGCTATGTGGAGTTCGAGCAGTCGACGTTGACGGAGTGGGAGTTCTACTCGAGGGTCGTGAAGGAGTCGGGCGCCTGGTACCTGCTCGACGTCAACAACGTCTACGTTTCGAGCCAAAACCACGGGTTCGATCCCGCTTCCTACCTCGACGCGGTGGACTTCTCGCGCGTGCTCCAGGTTCACCTCGCCGGGTTTTCGAGCGAGCCCGACGGCACTTTGGTGGATACCCACGACCATCCCGTGAAGGACGCGGTCCATTCGCTCTACCGCTCGGCGTGGCAACGCGGTGGCCCTTTCCCTACGCTGCTCGAATGGGATGCGCGCATCCCGCCGATGCCCGTGCTGCTGGCGGAGCTCGAAAAGGTCCGGCAGGTGCGAGCATGACCCGCGGGCGCGCCCCCGAGTGGCTCGCGGACTTCCAGGAGCGCTTCGGCAGCGTGATCACGACCCCGCTCGACCGCACGAGCGGAACGCTGACCGCTCGCACGGACCGCTACGATCCTGCCGTCGGCGCGCTTCCCGGGCCGCGCGCTCCGGCCGAACACCGGCTCGCGGTGTACAACCGTCAGTACTGGTTTCGTTTGTTCGAAGTACTCCAGTTCTCTTTCCCGCTCACGACGCGGCTCATCGGCCATTGGAAGTACAACGCGCTGGCTGCGAGCTTCCTCTCGGCGAACACGCCGAAGAGCTGGGACATCGATCGCGTGGCGGATGGTTTCGAAGGCTTCGTCGCCCGAGTCCGCCCCGGCCCCGAGCTGGGGATCGACTCGGACGCCGTGGTAGAGGCTGCGTACATCGACGCAGCTCACCGCCGCGTCTTCCGCGCCCCGGCCGTATTGGCTTTCCGCCCGGGGGCGCGCGACGCGGAGCAACTCTTGACGGCGCGCCTCGTGCCGTCACCCGCCATGGCGATTCTGCACGAGAGCTGGCCGCTCCTCGAGCTCCGGCGCACGCTCGGCGCCACGGAGGGCGAGGCGCCGTTGGCGCTGCCACCTCGCTTGGCGGAGCCGCGTCACTTCGCGCTCTTGCGCCACCCGGAAGGCTTCGTGACGTTTCCACTCGAGGCGCGAGAAGCGGAGCTGTTCGAGCTCCTCCTCCGCGGCAGGTTGGCCGATGCGCTCGCCGAGCTGGAAGCGCGTTGCTCGGAGGCGGAGCGGGGCAGCCTGCCCGAGCGTGCGCAACGCTGGCTCGCGCGTAGCGTCGAACTCGGCTTCTGGATCGGTCTCGAGACGCCTCAGCAGAGTACGCAGCTGTAGCCCGCGCAGGTGTTCAAACCCTTGCACGAGTGATGCGTGAGCACGTGCGTAGCGGTGTCGTAGGACATGCCTTTGCAGGAGTTGGCGCCGCCGCAGTGCGGGTGAATCTCGAGCTTGCCCCCGAGCGCGTTGCAGTCGGCCGTGAACTTCTCGAGCGTCATGTTGGGGTCGACCTCCGAAGAGGTGATGACGCCGCCTTCGGCTCCTGCATCGCAGTCCACGACCACGTCGGGCTTCGCGTCGGCGATGGCATCGGTGCTCGCGTCGGGAGGGGCCGCATCGCCCGCGTCCGCACCCGCGCTGCCGCCCGTTCCCGCGTTGCCGCTCGCTCCGCCAGAGCCGCTGACGTTGCCAGCGCCCGCGCTGCCCCCAGCACCCGCCTGGCCACCGCCTCCGACCCCCGAATCCGAGAGCTTGCCTCGGCTCGCACCGTCGTCGTCGCTCGACTCGCAAGCTGCACTGGCGGCGCAGACGAGCCCGGCCAGTGCGGCGGTGATCAACGTGCGACTTGCTTCGGCCATCTCTGGTCTTCGTGCCTTCTGGGACGACTGCCCGCCCTCGCGCCCCGTGGCGAGAGCTGAAATCCTAGCCGGTACCAAGCGCCCGGCAAGCCCCTTGGCCTTCGCATCGCTGAAACTCCAGCGCGCGAGCGGGAGTCACCGGCGCATTCGCCAGGCGTGGGGGGACGTCAGCGGTTTGCCAGATCCACCCGTTTGCGGGAAAGTAGAGCCATGCGGGGGCGCTGGGCGTGGTTCGTCGGGCTTTGCGCCCTCACGAGCTCTTGCGGCGAGAGTGACGAGGTCTCGAACGATCGGGCCATCGACGGTCCCGCGGATGCTGCGGCCGAATCGTCGCCGGACGCGAGCGCAGACATGGAGGCGGAAGCCATCAGCGACGTGCCGGACGACACTCCGACGTTCGCGCCAGGGAGCAAGACCGTCTTGTCCGTCGAGAACCCCGACCACAAGGACGAAGATCCGAGCGTCATCCTGGCCCAGGACGGCACGCTGCTCATCGCGTGGTTCTCGGAGCGTAATGGGAACGCCGACGTGTACGTCAAGCGTAGCAAAGACGGCAAGAGCTGGACCGAAACACGCGTCACGAACGACCCGGCTGGCGACTACTTCCCGAGTTTGCTCCAGGACGCGCAAGGGGTCTTCCACCTGGTGTGGTTCCGTTGGACAGCGTTCCAAGTCGGATCCATCTGGCATGCGTCGTCGCAAGACGGAAAGACCTGGGGTCCCGAGGAGCGAGTGACCAACGTGTCCGATGTGGACGACTGGACGCCGACCATCGCGGAGAGCAAGGCGGGCGATCTCCTCGTTGCGTTCGCCAGTACGAAGCGCAACCCGAGCGCCCACTCGCAGCTCTTCTTGGCGCGGAAGCCCGCGGGTCAGTCTGCCTTCGCTCCCGCCGTGGAGCTCGCGAGCCTGTCCAACCCGAGCCAGGACGACGCCTTGCCGGCCATCGCGCGTACGGGCTCGGAGCTCGCGCTCGGTTGGGTGCGCTGCCAGCCAGGCGGGCAGGACCCCTGTCTTGTCGCGAGCTCGAACCTCTTCTTCGCGACTTCGCCCGACGGTACGACGTGGAGCGCACCGCTTCAGATCACCCAGGACAGCCCAGACGACGTCGTGGACACGTTACCGTCGCTCTACCCCGACAGCGCCGGAGCGTGGTTCCTGGTCTGGATGTCGATGCGCACCGGCAGCTTGCAAGCCACTCGCCTGCCGCTGACGGGTGTCACCGACTATCCGGCAGCGGCGCAGGTACTGCCGGTGTTCGAGGGCTATTCGCCCCACGTCGCACCGACGCCGACAGCGGGCGTGTTCCTGGGAGTGTGGGTCGAGCAGACCGATCCGAGTGACGACAGCAAGAAGGACGTGTTCTACCGATTCTTCAGTCCCTGAGGCCGCGGGTCGACCCGCGGTCGGAGCGACTCGAATCGAGTGCGGGGGAGGCCCCGAGCAGAGCCTCGAGACAAGGCACGACGACTTCGCGCACCGCGCCGTCCCCCTGTGCGCGGAGCTGCGCGAGCTCACGCATCAGCGCGCCGTGCACGGTGTCCGCTCCCGACGAGAGCAGCCACGAGAGCGTTCGGAACGCGAGCTCCACGTGCCGGCTCTCGTCCGCAGCGATTCGGCGCAGCAACGAGCGAACGCGGACGTCCGTCTCGACATCGGCTTCGGACTCGAGCGCCAGGGTGCCCCGCGTCTCTTCCACGCAGGCATCGTGGAGCGTCGCGACGGCGAACGCCGTTCGATCGGTCTCGATCTCGCTCGGCAGCCGCAAGGGACCCGGGCCACGGCTTTCGCGCGAATGCCGTGCGGCGAGGGCGAACGCCACGCGCGCATGCTCGATTTCGTCTTCGGCTGCGCGCTGGGTTGCGGCCAGGAGCTCGGGCGGTGCGCCGAGTGCCAAAAGCGACAGAGTGGCTCGCGCAAAAGAGGCGATGCTCGCGTGTTCCGCCGCCGCCACACGCAGCCAGTGCTCGGCGCGTGCCGGATCGGGGGCGAGCTCGAGGTCGATCTGGTCGAGCCAATCCGCGCGCAGCGTCGTGGGCGCGAAGACCAGCTCGCCGCCGTCGCGCAATGCGCGCCCGGCGTTGGGAGGCACGCACTGCCGCTGGAGCTCGTAGCAGCAAGCGTGCTCGCGCGCCGAAACGTTGGCTTCGTGGGGAGAGGTGCAGGGCCAAGTCGGCTTCTCCCCACACCACTGACCCGGGCCGCAGCTACAGGTGGACTCGATGCTCGGCGCGCACGTTCCCTCGGGCTCGAAGCAGCGGGCCGTGCCCGTCGCACACCAGGTCGGTGCATTGGGCCCGAGGGAGTAGCTCACCGTCCATGGCTCGCGCCGTGAGGTGCCGGGGCGCTGCGGTGGCGGCTCTGCGAAGTTCGGTCGGGGTTCGGGGGGTGGCGTTCCTTCGCTGACGTTGCAGCTCGCCGAGAGAGCCGCAGTGGGGAGACCGAGCGCCGAGAGTAGCCGGGTGCGGAGGCGAGCCGAGCTCATCTCTCGACCTTATTGCGGATTTGCCTCGGCCGCGAATCACCGTCGCCCCTCGGGCGGCGGAGCAGGATCCGGATGGGTAGCCAGGGGACCAGCGCCAGCACCAGCAGGAGCCCGGCGTAGCGCGGGTAGAACAGCACCACCGGTCGGTCCCTGGACGATCGATAGCTGCCCACCACGAGCGTCGCGCCGGGCGGCACGCGAAGCGGGCGGCGAGGTTGGGCGAATGGATGCGTGCAGTCAGCGTGTCTACGGCAGACACCGGCAGCGCGAGCACGGTCACCACGAGCACGACCGTGAGGTCGATGAACAGCGCAGTTCGCCACGAGATCATCGGAGGTGCGTCTTTCGCCGTGCGCCGGTGGGCGCCGACGACCTACGGCCAGCGCAGGACACCATCCATCGGGCCCGCAACGTCTCGAGTCGAATGCATGTATCATCGGCGGATGGTGCGTCGTGACGGAATCGGCTCCGCGAAATGGGGTCTTGATTCCAACTCTCGCGGAAGCGCGAGGAAGGAATAAGGATCTACCAATGCGCAGCGCGTGGCTCGGGATGCTCCTCTGCATGAGCTGCCAGTCGACAGATCAGCGAACCACACCGACCGCCGCGGCGCCTCCGCCTGCGTCCCTGGCCGCCGCCAGCGCTCCGTCAGCCGCGACCGTGAAGCAGCCGACCGCCATCGACGTGCTGTTCCAGGGATACGAAGCGAAGCTTCCCACCCCTGCGACCCTTTCCGAGGGGAACGGCAGTGCGATGCGTTGCCCGAGGCACGACCATGCGACCTACACGCTGCTCCGCGCCACCGCCGACAAGTTGCCGATCCCGAACGACGCCGCGCTGCTCGATTTGGTCCCGTGGGCACGTCACACGGACGCCTGTATTCGCCAGATTGCGCTCTACGCGATCGTTTCGAAGATTGGCTTCGAGCGCAACCGGTTGGTCATCCCCAGCATGCACGAGCCGGAGCACCATCTGTATCACCAGATCTTCGTCGCCTTCGTCGGGTACCTCGAACAGAAGCACGTTGCCTTCGCTCCATCCCTGTTCGAGGGCATGATGCTCGACGTCAAGGAAGCGGACTACGCGCCGCTTCTGCTGGGCGCTTGGGAAGAGGACATCGGCTCGGGCAAGAACTTCCGAGCGTTCGTGAAGATCGACGGCAAGAGACTGGCGGTCACCAGCCACGAGATGCACGACGACCCAGCTTGGCCGGACCACACCATGACCTCCGAAATCAAGGAAGCCCGGGTCAACGCAGAGAAGCAGTTCGTCGTCACGGGGCTATGGCGCGTCGAGTCCAACGCCAAAGGGTACGAGGGCAAGAAGGTCGAGCCCTCGGACGTCACGTATGCGTTCTGGCCCGTGTCCCGAGACATCGTCTGGTTCGACGAAGGTCGCCCGAACAACTGGGTGAAGCTCTTGCGTGCCAAGAAATGAGCGACCCAGCGCTGGGCGCCTCGGCGCGTGAGTCCACCCTGCGAATCCTCGGCAGCTGGTAGCATCGAGGCGCATGCGGCGCTTCGCCTGGGCCTCGTTGGCGGCACTTTCGTTGGGCGCCTGTCTCTACACGGTGGCCGACGTGGAGTCGGGCGCCGGCGCTACCGGTGGAGAGGGCGGCGGCGAGGCCGGCGGCGACGTGGTCGACGAAGATTGGCTGGGCGGGTCGGGCGGCGCAGACGCTGCCGCCGAAGGCGGAGATGCGGGCGCTGACGCAGCAGACGCAGGGCCGGACGTGGAAGACGCGGCGGTCGACGTCCCGGACGCCGGGCAAGACGCGCCGAGCGTGGCGTGGAGCTCCTGCAAGTCACTCGGCTACGCGGGCAAGTGCTTCGGGGGAACTTCTCTTCTCTTCTTCGACAAGTCCCCGTGCGGCCAAAAGACCGACAAGTGTTGGCTGAACGATTGCAGTCTCGCCGGCGGCAAGTGTGTCGCCGGCGCAAGCGGCTCGTGCGGCGGGTCAGAGTGCACCATCGGGCTCACTGGGCAGGAAGAGTCGTGCACGGGGTGGGACGCTGGCCAATGCCACAACGGTGCGGCCATCAAGCCCGACCCGGCGCTCTCGACCAATTGCCTCTACAAGGACTGCGCTGCCCTGGGGAAGACGTGCGCGACGAAAGGTGGCGTACTCGATTGCTACTAGTGCTGCGTCCGCCTCGGACGACCTAGGGATCGAGGACGAGAACGACCCCGCCGCTCGCGGCGAGCGCTGCTCCACCGAACAGGGTGAGCGTGCTCCACGTCCGATACGCCACGGCGCGATCGTGCGCTCCAGCGTCGCGTCGCCCGGAGTCGTCGAACTCTTCCCTGGCCGAAATACCGCGCGAGAGCAATAAGAAGCCCGCACCCATCGACAACGCGCCGGTAGCGATCAGCGTCCAGCCCAAGGGTGCCGACGAGTGGGAGCGTGCGGCGCGCTCTCGCTCCGCCGGTTGGGATGCGCTCGGCATTTCGGGGTCGACTTGCCGATGCTCGTGTTCAGCGAGTCGAAGGGCGGTTTCGCGCCCGGCGACCAGCTCGACGTCACGAGCCGACCTATGGCCATCGGCCCAGACGATTTCGACGCGGTGACGCCCGGCGGAGAGGTGCACTCGGCGAGGCGCATGACCGCTCCTCACGTGCGCCACGCTGAACGTGAGTTCGGCCGGGGCGCTCACGCTCAGCACGCCGAGCGAGCGCTTCAGCGCGGCTAGTCGCGCCAGCGCGTCCGCGTGGCGGGTGTCGTCCAAGCCTCCTGTGTCGATGGCGCGTGCGAACGCGTCGGCTGCTCGTGCCAGCGCCTTTGCCCGCTGCCAAGCGACACCGGCGTTGTACGAGCTACCGCCGCTCACCGCCGCTGTGTTGGCCGCTTCGAAAGCGAGGGCGGCGGTGGGATAGTCCCCTTCACGAAACGCGAGCTCGCCGGCGCGGAATAGCTCTCGAGCTCGAACGGTATCGTCGCTCGCCCGCGTGGGCGATGTCGCACTTCCCATCAGGCCGAGCACGCACCAGAACGCTGCGGTCCGCATGGCCGTTGCCCGCTAGCGCAACGCCCGCGCTTTGATGATCTGGAAGTAGCGTCGCGCCACACCGGAAGCCGCTGCCGCTTCGGCGACGTTTCCGTCGTGAATGTCCAAGAGCCGCGTCACGTAACGCTCTTCGAACAGCGCGAGGACGCGATCGCGCGCGCTCGGAAATGGCAGGTTCAATAGCAGGATGGCCTCGATGGGGTCCTGGGTTCGAGGCCCGCTCGCCGCTGCACGCCCCGTTGCCGCGACTCGGTCGGCGAGGGTGCCGAGCGCTGCGAGTCGAGCGACTGCATTGGCGAGCTCACGAACGTTGCCGGGCCAAGAATAGTCCTCGAGCCGCGGAAGGACCTCGCCCGGAAATGATCTGCCCGCTCCGACTTGGGCCCAGAAGTGCTGCGCCAAGAGCTTCACGTCGCCGCGCCGCTCGCGTAGCGGCGGCAGCTCGATGCGCGCCACCGCCAGGCGGTAGAACAGGTCGTCCCGGAAGCGACCGGCCTGCACCTCGTGGTCGAGGTCGCGACGTGTGGCCGCGAGCACACGCACGTCCACGTGGATCGAGCGTGATCCACCGACTCGTCGAAGCTCACCCCGCTGCAGAACACGCAAGAGCTTCGGCTGCAGCGCAAGGTCGAGGTCCCCGATCTCGTCGACCAGCAACGTGCCGCCGTCGGCCTCCTCGAAGACACCTCGATGCGTCGCGTGGGCTCCGGTGAACGCGCCCTTCTCGTGCCCGAACAGCGCCGACTCGAGCAGCGTCGGCGCGACCGCGGTGCAGTCGAAGACCACGAACGGCGCCTTCGCTCGCGGTCCTGCCTCGTGGAGTGATTCGGCCAGCACCTCCTTCCCGGTGCCGGTTTCCCCCTCGATCACCACGGAGACCTCGGATAGTGCCAGTCGCTCGCACAGCGGATACAAGCGGCGCATGCTGTCGCTCGCTCCAATGAGCCGGCCGAAGCGATCCACGTTCGGGAGCGGTTGCGAGCGTGTCGAGGCGACGGCCTCCGCGCGTAGCGCAGTGCTGCCGACGCGCACGATCTCTCCGCCGCGCAAGAAGCCGTCGAGCAGGCGGACGCCGTCGACGAACGTGCCGTTGGTGGAGCCGAGGTCGGTGATCCTGAGCCGCCGGCCTTCGAGCCCGAGCCGTACGTGTCGGCGCGAGACGAGATCATCCGAGAGCCGGAGCGAGCAAGTCTGGCTCGTTCCGACCAGCACGGGAGCTGGCTGATCTGCCTCCACGCGCAGCCGGAGCCCCACACTCGGTCCTTCGATCACCGTGAGCTCGTAGGCATGGGTCGCCTCGCTGGACGCGAGCTCTTGAGCAGCGGTTTCGAGCTCTTCCCCGAGCTCGTGCGCGTGGTCCAAGTCGCGGCTCATGGAGAGTGTAGACGATATCATACGCAGCCGAATCTCCCGCGCGTGCTAGCGTTCCCGCGTGAACTCCCAAGGAGGCTCTGCCTTGGGCTTCCCAGCCCGGGTGGGCCGCTACGAGCTCTTGTCGCCCATCGCCAGCGGAGGCATGGCGACCGTGTATCGCGCGCGTGCTCGCGGCGAAGCCGGATTCGAGCGCGACGTCGCGCTCAAGCTCGTTCACGAGCATTTGCGAGTCGAGTCGAGGTTTCTCGACGATCTGGTCGAAGAAGCCAAGCTCGTCGCGCGAATTCGACACCCCAACGTGGTGCCGGTGATCGACCTCGGGCGGGATGCGGCGGGCACGTACTTGGTGATGGAGTACGTCGAAGGGGCTAGCTTGACCGGCCTGTATCGGGCGGCGGCGGGTGCGCGTGAGTGGCTGCCGCCCGGCGTTGGGCTCAGAATCCTGATCGACGCACTTTCTGGGCTCCACGCGGCCCACGAGCAGACCGACCTCCAGGGGCAGCCGCTCGGCCTCGTGCATCGCGACTTCTCGCCGCAGAACATTCTGGTGGGCGTCGACGGGATCGCGAGGCTCACGGACTTCGGCATCGCCAAGGCGGCATCGCGCATGAGTCACACCCGGACCGGCACGGTGAAAGGCAAACTCGCGTACATGGCGCCCGAGCAGACTCGAGGCATTCGCCTCGACCGCCGCGCGGACGTGTGGGCCGCCGGAGTCGTCGCCTGGGAGCTTCTGGCCAAACGAAGGCTCTTCAAAGGGGACGAGGCGGCCATCATCGAAGACATCGCTCGCAAGCCCATCCCGTCGCTCGTCGATTTCGATCCGACCATCCCCGAGGAGCTCGAGCGCGCGATCTTCGCGGCCCTCGTGCGGGACCGCGAGGCGCGTCTGCCGAATGCGATCGCGTTTCGCGATCTCCTGGTTCGTGGTGCTCGCGGCGCATGGTCGCTCTCCGACACGGAAGCCGTGGCACGCTCGGTGCGCTCGCTTCTCGACAGCAGCCGCACCGACGGGCCAGGGCGGGCAGAGGCGGCGACGTCCGCTTCGACGGGCGAGACCACTCGCGAGGCACCGACGCCGGTCTTCCGACCATCGGAGCGGGCCGAAGCGCCTCGAACGCGGCGCATCGAGGTTCCTGCTCCGGTCGCGCGACCCGCCGCGCCGCTGGCGTCGGCCATCGAGCTCGAGGTGAACACGGCCGACGACGCTGCTCTGCGCGTTCTCCCGCGGAGCCGACTCGGTCTGGGCTTGGCCACTGGCGCGATATCGTGCGTCGCCATCGGGTTGGCGCTTCTCTTCGGGAGCCGGCCGCCGAGGACGGTGCCCGAAGCGATGCCGGCGTCCGCACAGCCGAAGAGCGTTCCAGTCACCAGCCTGAGTCCCGAGCCGGCGCCGTTGGCGCCCGTGACGGAGCCGTCGACGAGGACCCTCGTCATCGAGAGCAATCGGGTCATCCACGCGGTGCAAGTCGATGGGCAGCGTCGAGACATCGCTCGAGGACGCACCCGCATCGAACTCGAGGTTGGGCTCGGGCCGCACGAGCTGATCGTCGAGAGTGCGGACGGCAGGCGCCAGCGGGTGGTGAGCTCGGACGGGCGAGAAGTGAGCGTGAAGTTTCCCGCGCGCGCCCCTCTGGAACCGCTGGTGAAAAATCCCTACTAGGAACGGGGGGCCTTGCCGCCTTGCCCCCGCGGCTCGCCGGCGCGACCGCTCCCCCCGCCGCTTTCGGCGGGCTCGCTTCGCTCGCGTAGTTGCCCGCGACACATTCACGCGTGCGGGGACGGCATCCTGCCGATGGGCAACTACCAGGCATGGGGGGCCTTGCCGACCGGGCTCGCGTGAATGTCTCGACGATCGGGGGACCGGGGGCTTGCCCCGGCGGAGGACTACGGTGGGATTGGCTGGGCGGGACACTAGTAGTGGTGCGCCTGAACGAACTGGGCAGGCGACAAGTAGCCGTTCTTGTAGATTTGCGATCCGCAAGGGTCTCCTGCCGACGTGTAGCTCGCCGGTTCGTTGGAGAGATTGGTGTAGCCCGTGGGCCCGCTGCTCGAGTCGTATCCGCACAGGCCGCCGCTGCCGGCCAGGGCCTGATTGCACACGTTCTCGCTCACGATCACGTAGTGGAGGTGGGAGTTTTCCCATCCGTAGAAGTAGACCCAGTCCATGACTTCCGCGATTTTCTGGCCGCGCTTCACCGCCTGACCCGTCTTGACCGCGGGTGGCCAGAGGTGCCCGTAGAACGAACAGACTTTTTTTCCGTTGCCGAGATCGTGCTTGATGAGCACGACGTTCTTGTAGCTACTGGTGTTGCTGCCCGCATAGACGACGACGCCATCGGCTACGGAGTAGACCGGCGCGTTCGCGGAGTTGCCGTTCGGTTCGAAGATGTCCTCGGCCAAGTGCCCGCCCACGAACGGTGGCTGATACAAGTAGTTGCCGAGCACCTGGGAGACTTGCCAGCCACCCGCCGGGTACGTGCTCTTGTCCCCGACTGGATAGCCGAAGCCGAGCGAGCCACCAGAGCTCGGCGGGGCGGAGGAGACGCAGTTGTAGCCGATGCTGGAGTTCTCCCATTCGCATGTTCGGCCCGTGTCCGCGCAGTCCACCACCTTCTTCACGCCGTTCTCACACCAACTCAGCACGCTGCCACTGCACTTGCCGAGCGCGTCCAGAGCCCCGCAGCCGCCGAGCTCGACCAAGCAGTTGTACCCGACGTTGGCGTCTTGGTAGCCGCAGACCTTGCCCTTGTCTTTGCAGTTCACCTTGTGGAGCGTGCCGTTCTCGCACCACGTCAAGACTTCGCTCTTGCACTTCCCCGCGTAGGTGACGGCGCCGCAGTTCGTGCTCGGGCCGCCTCCACCGGTCGCGCCCCCCGTCCCGCCCGCGGCTGCACTTCCGGCATCATTGCCGCCCGCGCCGCCCTTCTCGGGCGCATCGATGCTGTCCTGCGCGTCGGTCTCGCCCCCGTCGCTGGCGGCGGAGGTGGTGCCGCCCATCCCGCCCGCTGTTCCAGGCGACGCGCCGGCTTCTCCCCCGGCTCCGCCGGTCTCCGGGGACTCGGACGGCGAGTTGTCTGCGAAGCCGTCGACTTCCTGTGCGCAACCGACGAGCGCGAGTGAAAGAACGAGATCGTAGCGAGTTCTCGGCATGGAACGAACCTCCGGTGCATCGCATTTGCAAGCGCTGGACCAGCACGATTTGCGGGGAATTCCCCGGCGCGGCGCGGCGCGGGCGCGCGATCGAAGTGATCCGAGTGCTGGATCGAACCGATCGTGCGCGTCTCGATCTCGGGCGCGATTCCCGCCGAACCCTCCGGGCACGCCGCTTGCTGATTCGCCGCTGCATGCGTCTCTCCATTCCTCTCGCGCTCTGGTTGACCGCGAGCGCTGCGCTCGCAAAGCCCTACACCCAGACGGCACCCAGCATGTCGAGCTACGTCCAGTCCCACGGGTTCAAGACACCGACGAATCCCAACGCAGACCTGAACTCGCTTCACCCGCTCGCTCACCGGCAGCTCGAGGCGTTTCTGCTCGAAGGTGCCGAGGCTGGCGCCAAAGTCGGGGATCCGGTTCTGCTCGCGTGGTTCGCCGCGGCGGACGCCAGTCTCGCGCCCTGGCGGCTCAGCAACTGCGGTGACTACGACTGGGACATCGACACGGATTGCGACGTGCTGCCCTGGGGGCCGAGCCTCTGGCAGGTCGGACTCGGCGTTCAGGTGAGCGACCACAACGGAGACATCGCCCAGGCGTTCGCCGTGTCTCACCCCAACCACTCACCCAAGTCCGTCGGCGACGAGGTGCTGAAGCTGGCGGCGCAGAGCCTCTCATTTCCTTCCGGCGTGAGTGTCGCAGCTTTGGCAGCGAATCCCGGCGCCATCACCCAGGGCAGGCACAACAGCTACTGGTTGGCGACGCTCGCGCGCGACATGCGAGTGAGCGCGTACCTCGAGACTCCGAGCGCGTCGAGTTGGCCGTGCTACCGCTCGGGCTACCCGAGCTGGTGCAACTGGTACCGGGAGCCGGCTCACTGGCAGGAATACAGCGACGTGCTCTCGATGGTGATCCGTTCGTGGAACTCGATCCAATCGCAGTGGAAGTCGGCGTTGGTGCGAGACGTGATCGTCGACGACGCTTCGAGCGCCTTCTCGTTGTCGGGCTCGGCGTCCGCTGACGGGAAGGGCGGATGGCGAGGACGGTTCACTTGGGCAAAGACGGCGTCGTCCGCCAGCGTCGTCGCGACTTGGTCGACCGAGCTCCCCGTCGCGGGGTCGTGGGAGGTCAGCGCTTTCGTGCCCTACAGCGACCACGCCGCGCTCGCCCACGCGAAGCTCGAGGTCACGGCCAGCGACGGCACTCATTCCACTTTCGTGGACCAAAGCGTGGCGGGTGGCGACTTCCACGCCGTCGGCACCTACCACTTCGAGTCTGCGGCGAAGGTCGTCGGAACCAACGCGGGGGGCACGGGGAAGAACGTGGGGTTCGACGCTCTTCGCTTCCGCCTGGTGAGTCCGACGCCGGATGGCGGCGGGGGTGGGAACGGCAACGGAGTGGACGCGGGCCCGGGCAAAGGAGCGGGCGGATCGAGCGGAACGGCGGGCGCCGCGAGCAGTGCCGACGCATCCACCGCCGGCAGTGGTGGAGCCGCATCCGACAAAGATGACGTCGACGCAGGGGCCGCCGGTTCGTCTTGGGTCACCGGAGAGTTCCTCGATGCGAGCGCTCCCCCGCATGACGCGGTCGTGGGGGCGACCCCGATTCCGGAGCCCGCATCCTCCTGCACGCTTGCGCCGAGTGGTGAGGCGCGACTTCCCGGGGCCATGGCTGCTGCCCTCTCGTTCGCGGTGCTGAGCGCTTCGCGCAGAGCGGGCCGGCGTGCCCCGGCGCCGTCGACGTCGCGTGTGCAGAGGCCGCGCTGACGCCGGCGCCGACTCGCCACGGCGCCAGCAGTCGTGTAGTCTCGAAGCGTGGCGAGTCGGCAGGGAGGGGCGCGGGTGGTCACCCTGCTCGTGTCGTTTGTCCTGTGCCTGGTCTACGTGGACGTGCTGACGGCGACCGTCGCTTGCTCGAGCGACGAATCCCACGGGTCGCTCGTAGGCGACAGCGGTGCGACCCCCGATGCCCCATTCGATGCGTCTGCGCACGACTCGGGCGGTTCGGACGCGTCCCACGACGCTAGCGGCGACGTTCTCGTGACCGATGCCGACTTGGATGCCGAGCCGGGTGATGCGGCACCGGACGCCTTGGTGGATGCCCCGGCGGACGCTCTCGTGCTCTCCGATTCTGCGCCCGACGCGCCGGCGCTGCTCGACGCCGCCGTCGACGGCGCACTCGACGCGACGCCGCTGCCCGATGCGTCGCTGGTGGATGGTCCGCCGCCGCTGCCCGATGCGTCGCTGGTGGACGGTCCGCCGCCACTGCCCGATGCGTCGCTGGTGGACGGTCCACCGCCGCTGCCCGATGCATCGTTCGTCGATGCGTCGCCGTCGCTGCAGGCTGGCGTTCGCATCAACGAGCTCAACGCGAACATCGCGACGGGCTGCGACTTGATCGAGCTCCGCGTGGTGAGCACCGGCACGCTCGGGAGTTTCCGCCTGACGGAGCGCACCGGCGGCTCCGGCGAGCTCGATTTCACCTTCCCAGCGCTCAGTGTGGCGAAAAACACCCTGATCGTCGTGCACCTGAACTCCGGCAACGCCGCCTGCAATCCCGGTGGCGCGACGGCCGAAACGCTGAGCGTGTCCCAACAGCCCGCCGCGACATTCCCGGGGAACTACGACACGGCGCTCGATTTCTGGGCATCGGACGCCGGCCTCGTCGCGACCGACAACGTGATCACGCTCTACGATTCCACCGGCAAGATCGTCGACGCGGTCCTGATCGCGAACGCGCCCACGGGTACGACCGCCGCTGCATCGGAGACAGCGGCGGCGACGGTCGCGGCGGCGAATCAATGGCACATGGTCGGCGGCGGAGTTCCGACTGGCGGCTTCGTGGACGACGCCTTCCGGGCGCACGCCGTGCTCGACTGCGACGCCACCGGCACGACCGCGAGCGGGACGTCGCTGCAGCGACTCGACAACACCGACGATGACGAGAAGTCGGATTGGTCCACCGGCGTCGGACCCAACTCCACCTTCGGGGCTGCGAACGTCGGGCAAAGCCCGTTCTGAGGCGTGCCGTGCGCCGCGCCTAGCGTCCGAGCTGCGCGAGACGCCGATCGAGCCAACGCTCGAGATCGCCGACGCCCTTCCTGCGGTAGATTTCCCGGAGCTTCTCGTAGCGGCTCTTCGGCTCGAAGCCGATGTTCCACGCGAGCTTCCTGAGGCACACCGGGCAGAGTTCGCCGAATTGGCCGTCGAGCTCCTCCTGCGAATTGGAGCCGTTCATCACGCACTCGTATTCGGTGCAGTGGGCGAGCGAAAAGGCATGACCGGTCTCGTGCACCAGGATTTGCGCGCTCTTCGCCCAGGCATGCACGTCGGACTCTGGAGTCACCGGCCGGCCCCAGAACGCAGGAAAGAAGCGGGCGAGCGAGTACACGCCGACGCGGTCTTCGAGGGTGGCTTGGCCGAACACGAAATTCCACGACGGGTCCGGGTAGAGATCCTCCAGCGTGACACCCACGTAGACCACGGCGTTCTTCGGCAGGTGAGGCTCGAGGACCTCGTCCAGGAGGACCCGCGTATGGTGTTGCGTCCACACACGGTCTCCGTCACGTTTCGTGCGACGCCCCTTCGTCGGAAGCGGCAACGGCTTTCGCACCTCGACGCGCAAGGCGAAGAACGCGGCCATGACCTCGCGCATCTCCTCGACGAACGTGCCTTGCCTTCGATCGAAGATCCCGAGCGGCTGGAGGACGATGACGCTGCGCTCCGCGGTCGGTCGAATCGGCTTGCCCGACTGGTATCGGAGGAAGCTCTGTCCGGGTTCCTTGAAGCGCGCCAGCCACTCGCCCTCCCGGGGCGGACGCTTCTTCTCGAACAGCGTGGGGTCTGCCGGGTAGTAGAGCGCATCGAACTCGGACGTCGGCCCGAGAGAACGTGTCGCGCTCGGTGCCGCCCCGGCATGCGGCGTCGTCGTGGGCGTCGACTCGGCGGCGCGCTCGGTAGCCGTGCACGAAAGCGCGAGCGCTGCCAGGACGCACCACGGTCGCATCGAGGATGGGACAAGCCCAGCTCGGCGAGGTTCCCAGGCTGGGCGCGGGCAAGTGGGTATCGCCGTCGCTGTCGTCGGCTACGAGGCGCTCGCCGGGTAGTCCGTGTAGCCCTTTGGGCCTGGCGTGTAGAAGGTGGAGAAGTCGGGCGAGTTGAGCTCGACGCCCGTCTCGAAGCGGGTCACCAGATCCGGATTCGCCAGGAAGGGGCGGCCGAACGCCACGAGGTCGGCGCGTCCCGCCGCCAAGGCGTCCTCCGCGCTCGCGCGATCGAAACCCCCGCACAGGATGAACGTCCGAGGCCAAGCCTTGCGTATGGCGGTCTTCAGCTCATCCGGCACCTTGGGCGCACCCATGGAAGAGTGATCCACCAGATGGAGATACTGGATCCCGGTCGCGGCGAGCCGGTTCGTGAGTAGCAAGTGGGTTTCGTCGGTCTCGGCGTAGAGCGCCATCCCCGCGTTCACGCCGTACGGCGAGAGCCGTAGGCCGACGCGCTCGCCTCCGATGGCCTTGGCGACCGCATCGGCGACCTCGACGACGAAGCGGATCCGCTTCTCGATGGAACCTCCGTAGGCGTCGGTGCGCTGGTTGGTGTCGGGGCTGATGAACTGCTCGAGCAAGTAGCCGTTGGCTCCATGCAGCTCGACCCCGTCGAATCCGGCGGCAATGGCGTTCTTGGACGCCTGCACGAACTCTTCGCGCGCCTTGCCGAGGTCGGCTTCGGTCATGGCACGCGGCGCCGGGTGCGGTTGCATGCCTTCCTGATCCGTGTACATCTCGCCCGGTGCGGCCACCGCGCTCGGGGCGACGAGCTCCGCGCCCTTCGGCAGGTTCAGCGGGTGCCCCACACGTCCGGTGTGCATGAGCTGCGCGAAGATGTGCCCACCCTTGGCGTGGACCGCCGACGTCACGCCCTTCCACCCCGCGACCTGAGCTTCCGAGAACAATCCCGGGATGCGCGCGTAGCCAAGGCCGTTGGGTGAAGGCGAGACGCCCTCGGTGATGATGAGGCCGGCGCGTGCCCGCTGTGCGTAGTACTCGGCCATCAGTGCGTTCGGGACGTTTCCCTCGGCGCGGCTCCGGGTCATGGGCGCCATCACGAGGCGGTTTCCGAGCGTGAGCTTGCCGAGGCTGGTGGCGGAAAAGAGCGAGACGTTGGTCATGGTTCTCCTGTGGTCGGACTCCAAGGCGCGACAATCTCGTGATGGTAGGCGAAGCCGTCAAGACTCGTTTCGAGCCCGCTCGGCGTGGTGCTCCCCGTGCATGCTCGTTCCTCCCGCAACGCTGCCGCGACGTCCGGCGGGCCTTGGTTTCGTGGACCTCGGCCCACTCAACCGAGCCCACGCAGTCGTGCGCGCAGGAGCTCCTGGTCTCGCGCGTTGCCCGCCAGCTTCATCGCGCGCTGGAGCTCGTCGCGCGCTTCAGCGATGCGACCGAGCTTCACCAAGAGATCGGCCCGGGCAGCCGGCAAGAGGTGATAGCGCTCGAGCGAGGGGTCGCTGCGGAGCCCATCGAGGAGCTCGAGGCCTGCGCTCGGACCGAAGGCCATGGCAACCGCCACGCCGCGGTTCAGCTCGATGACGGGCGAGGGGGCGAGCTCGGCGAGCTCGGTGTAGAGCTCGGCGATCTTCGGCCAATCGGTGTCTTCGGGCGCAGGAGCCCGCGCGTGGCAGGCCGAGATCGCCGCCTGCAACGCGTAGAAGCCACGAGCGCCGCCGAGGGATGTCGCTCGGTCGAGGGCTCCGAGCCCCCGTTGGATGAGCAGCGTGTCCCAGCGCGAGCGGTCCTGTTCGAGGAGCAGCACGGGTTCCCCGTTCGAGCCGATGCGCGCTCCAGCGCGCGAAGCGTGGAGCTCCATCAGCGCCAGGAGCCCGTGCACTTCCGGTTCGTGCGGTGCGATCCCGACGAGCACGCGGCCGAGGCGCAGCGCTTCTTCGGCGAGCCTGGGGCGAAGCCAGTCGTCTCCTGCGCTCGCCGAGTAGCCCTCGTTGAAGATCAAGTAGACGACTTCCAGCACCGAAGAGAGACGGGCCTGCCGATCGGCTCCGCGTGGCACCTCGAAGGGCACTCGGGCCTCGGCGAGCGCCCGCTTCGCGCGCACGATGCGCTGCGCGACAGTGGCCTCGGGGATGAGAAACGCTCGAGCGATCTCCGGCGTCTCGAGCCCGCCCAGCAAGCGAAGCGTGAGCGCCGCGCGGGCGTCCGGCGAGAGGACGGGATGGCAGGCAACGAACATCAGCGCGAGAAGCTCGTCTCCTACGTCGTCGTCCAATTCGGCCAGGAGCGCTGCCGCCGGATCGTGCGCGTCGCTGCTTTCGAGGGCGAGCTCCGCATGTTTTCGCTCGCGGCGAGCTCGGCCGCGCAGCTCGTCGATACCTCGGTTCTTTGCCGTCGCCATGAGCCATGCGCCAGGGTTTTCAGGCACCCCCGCTTCCGGCCATTGTTCCAGGGCCGCGACCAAGGCTTCTTGCGCCAGCTCTTCGGCGAGACCCACGTCACCGACTCGACGTGCCAAGGCAGCGATGATCTTCGCCGACTCGATACGCCAGATGGCGTCGATGCTCCGCCTCGCTACCTCGCGCCTCACCGGTCACATCAGACCGGAGGTCCGACGCAGCAGCAAGCGGTCCCCTCAGCGACTCTCGAGCTCCGCCTTGACCCGCTCGTGCTGCTCGATACCCGGGCCTTGGGGAAAATCAGTGAGCTCGAAGATCTGGCGAAGCTCGACCTCGGCCCCGCCGTCGAAGGGCGCGCGGGACAACCATTCGATGGCCTCTTCCGTCGAGCGGCATTGCCAGATCCAGTAGCCCGCGATGAGCTCTTTCGTTTCAGGAAACGGTCCGTCGATGACAGTGCGCTTCTTGCCCTCGAAGCGTACGCGGGCCCCCCGCCGGCTCGGGTGAAGTCCGTCCCCGGCCAGCAGGACTCCGGCTTTCACCAGCTCCTCGTTGTACTTGCCCATGGCGAGGAGCAGTTCCTCCCCCGGCATCTGCCCGGCCTCACTCTCGGCGCTCGCCTTGACCAACACCATGAATCGCATGTCGCTCTCCTTTCGTCGTACCGGAAATACGTCGCTCGGGGACCCCCCCGATCGACAGCGGGGCTCGAAAAAAAGAAGGAGGTGGCCGCGGCGAGGCGCCGCGCCGCGTGGAAACCATCATGAGACCGTGCCGCTGACGGGAGGGGGCGACGCGGACGAGCACGAGGGCAACGCGCCAGCGAAAGCCGATCGCTGGCACGCGCCGCTTCGCCGGGGCGCCTACTCGATGGCAAGGCCCCCCATTCTCACTTGCGCATCGGCAGGATGCCGTCCCCGCACGCGCGAATGTGTCCCGGGCAACTACGAGCCGCGGGGGCAGGCGGCAAGGCCCGCCCATTTAGTAGAACGATCGCCGATTGAAGGGCTTGAGGCGGGGCACGGGCGGGTACTTCGCCCCGCGCCAGGCGTGGACAATCACGCTCCGGTCCAGCAACGCCTCGCGGTAGACGACCACGACTCGGACCGGCAGGAGGCCGTCGCGCTCGATCACGAACGTGCTGGCTGGCGTCGTGGGCGAGTCGGCGGGCAGGGGCCACTTGGCCAGGGACGACGAGGCGCTCTCACCGAATGACTTCCCCAGCTCGGACATGCGCTTGAGAACGTTGGGGTCCTTCGTCTTCGCATATTCGTCTTGCAGCGCCTTCATGTCGCGCGACATCTGCTCGCTGCGCTTCATGTCGTTCCCCATGAGCTCCGACCGCAGCTGCGCCAGGCCGACAGGGGCCGCACCCAGTTGTTTCTGGTAGTGCGCGAGAATCTGGTCGAGAGCGTCCCGCGTGGAATGGGCAGCGCTGAGCTCGGACTCGCCCGGAGGGTAGGGCATCGCGCCGGGATAGCCGGAATCGAAGCCGAGCTTCGCGAGGTCGACCGGGATGCTGCGCTGCCACGGGCTCAGCTCCTGGTCATTGTCTGGATGACCGGCGCGATATTGCGCCGCCAGCGGCTGGAACTTGCGAGAGCGATTCAGCACCTCGGCCGCCAGGTTCGCCGTACCCACGAACGGACTCAGGATGTGGGGCGCGGCGCGCTCGACCGCGCTCTCCGAGCTATCGGCGAACGGGCCGAGCAAGCTGAGACCTGCGGAGACGACCACCGGATCCGCCGAAGCGAGCGCGGCCTCGGCCACGGGGACGCTGCGTCGATCTCGAGTCGACTGGAGGTCGTCGAGCATGTCGACGACCGCCTCACGCTCCACGAGGTAGTCCACGCAGTCGCCGAGCGGAAACTGATCGAGGCAAGCGTTGCCCGCGCCCGAGCCGGGAGCGCCGGCTACCCCGGGTGCCCCGTTCGGCATTGCGGCCCCTCGCGCCCCGCCGCCCGCTCCACCTCCGCAGGCATAGCTCGCGATGGACGCGCCGGCGATACACGCTGCAACGACGCTCGGTCGAAGCCAGACCCGGAGACCCGCGGCACGACGAGGCATCGCTGCATTTGCCCCCGGGGCTGCCGTCCCCGCTCGCGCGGGACCGTGCGCATTTCGCCGGCGGAGGACTGCGGTGGGCGTGGGTGGGCGGGACATCCTCAGTAGTTCCACATCGGCAGGATGCCGTCGCCGCACGAGTGAATGTGTCGCGGGCAACTACGCGAGCGAAGCGAGCCCGCCGAAGGCGGTGGGGGGAGCGGTCGCAGCAGCGAGCCGCGGGGGGCAAGGACGGCAAGGACCCCCATCTAGTAGTACCTCGGCTGCTTCATGAGGTTCAGCGCCTTCACGCGGTCTTCCGCGTTCTTGAAGTCGTTCTGTGCCAGGGCTTTGGCCGTCGTGCAGCGCTGACGGGCGCGCTTGCGCATCAATCGCAGAGAGTCGGCCTCTCGCGCGTACGCCTGCTCTTCGCTGTCTGCGCTGTCTTCGAGCTCTGCGCGTGCCCAGCCGCCTTCGTTCTTGCGCGGGATCATCCCCCTCTTCTTGGCTTCGCAGCGATCCTGGTGCTCCGACTCGTGGAGCACCGCTGCGATCACCGCCTCTTTGCACACGTCGGCCTTGGTGAGCGGGTGATTCGGGTCGTCGAACATCTTCGGGATGTCGGTGACCGAGAGCTTCGCGCCGTTGGCGTCGATGGTGGTGGTGCAGTCGTCGCGCGTGGTCAAATCGGGCACGTCGGGGTAGGTCTTGCTGGCCGGTAGTCCGAGCTTGCTCTTCGCGGCCTGGTCCTGATTCTTCGAGATGAAGTCGACGAAGGCCTTCTCCATGTGGTTCGGTGAGTCCCACGCGCCTTTTGCGAAGGCGTCGTCCCGGTTCTGCTTCGAGGCATAGAAGTCCCGCCGCATCTCCGCCCGGGCGATCTGCAGCGCCAGCTCCTTCCGTGGTTTCTGGCAGCACTGGGCCACGCCCTGACAGTTGCGCGGGGGGAGGCAATCGAAAACGGCGCCGGCATCCGACGGAGCACCGAGCACGACGAGCCCCAACGCCCCGAGCGCATACGAACCAACGAAGAGCAGGCGTCGTGCGACGTTCATCGGTGCCCTGGAGAATCGCCGGCCTCGAGCCGTGATGCAAGCGCACGGAGCTCGTTGTCGAACGGATCGATGCGGCGAGCACGTGCGACGGCGCTTCTGGCCTCTTCCACTCGCCCGACCTCGAGCAGCGCGAGCGCGAGATTCTGGTGTGGTCGGGGGTTGACCACGCTCTTTTCGGCGGCGTCTCGGAACAACGCCACGTCCGAAGCGTAGAGCGCGCCGCGCCGGATGCTGGCCACGGCGAGCGCCAAAGCGACGCCAGCGGCCAGCGCGAGGATCTTGGCGCGGTGTTTTCGGTGTCGAAACGCCGGTGCGAGGCCCCGAGCCAACACCAGGCAGACTCCCGAAAGCGCCGTCGCAAGCGGTCTCTCGGTGAGTGGGTCGAGCTTCGGAATCACGCTTTGAGTCGGCAGCAACGCGGCGAGCACGATGGCAGCTCCGACCGCCAGCGCGGGCTCGCGAGCGCGCGCGCCCCAGACCGCGAGCCAGACGAAAGCCGCCAGTGACGCCACCCCCAGCCAGAAGATCGGCGCGGCAAACGAGTGGGCGAGCGACACGCCATGGTCGATGGAGAGCGCGCCCGGGCGCACGTAGAGAGAGAGCCCGTGAGGCACGGCTTCGATTTGTCCAGCCACGCTCCAGCCAAAGGGGCGCCCGAGCAGCGAATACTCGGCGAGTGTTCGATAGCGCGCGTTTTTCGCCACGAAGGCCACGACGAGGAGCGCGCTGGTGGCAGCGGGCTCGATGCGGCGCGCGAGGGTCCGGAGGTCGAGCCCCCGGGACGCCTCGAGCGCCACCATTGGCAGCACGAACAGCACCGCGGTCTCGCGGCTCGACGCTGCTGCGAGCAGAAGTCCGGCAGCGACCCAACGCTGCCCGCGCGCCTGTGCGAGCAGTGCAGCGAGCCCCAACGTGGTGCCCATCGCCGCGCCGCGCCCGGCCAGCGCCCAGACCATCTCGGCATGGATCGGGTGCAGCGCGTAGATCGAAGCTGCCACGAAGGCGGCCCAGAGCCCGCTCCGCAAGCGCGCTGCGAGCACGAACACGAGCGCGCTCGACGCCGCATGAAAGCAGACCGAGACGAGGCGTCGGAGTGCCGGGTCGCCGGCCCATCCGAGCGAGCCCTCCACGGCGAACGTCAGCTTCGAAAGTGGGCGCAGCGTGCGGAACGCGTGCTCGAAGAAGTGAGGAATCGACTGACTGGCCGGATCCGCTACCGGCGTGACCCAGTCATCGAAGTGATAGGGCCCGCGCACCCCCATGGCGAAGACGAGCGCGCCGAGCGCGAACACCGCCAGAGCGCGCGTCGAGAGTGCCATGGGCGGCGCGAGGCTCGCGCGAAACGGTCGGACGTGTAAAGGCCGAGACAGCGCGCTCCGGACTCGGTCCTTTTTCTCACCGGGGGGGGGTGCACCAAAGAACTTGGAACGTCCCGGCCGGTCAGTGCACGCTCATTCGCCTTCGTTGTACCCCACCGTGCTGTCCGCTTTGAACATGGCCGAGAGGTCCATGGCCGCATAGTCCCCCACGAATGCGCCGACCTTGTTCGAATCCGGATATTCGACGATGTCGACGCGCTCCTTGGTGCTGATCGCGAGATAGCGAAGGTCGGTGTCGCCGGTGTTCACGATCTGGTGCGCAACGAGGCGTTTGCCGGGCGGGCACGCGATCACGTCGTTGGCTCGAAGCGGGTATTCGTCGTCGCCGAAGCGCAGTAGGCCGGTCCCACTCAAGACGAAGAACATCTCTTCGTTCGCGTGGTGGTTGTGCTTCGGACACGCTTTGGCCCCGGGCGGTACGATGGTCAGGTTGTAGCCGAGTTTTCGGGCGCCGATTCGATCACTGATGATCCCGTAGCTCTGACGAAACGGGCCTTCGTTGCAGGCTTCGAGATCGAGTTGGTCCAGGTTGATCACGGGCTTCATGCGCTGCCTCCAGGTCCCGTCTACGCTTGGGGCTCGATTTGAGCAATTGAAAGCAATGCACGCTCAGCCTGTCTCAGCCGGCGGTATCTCCCTCGCTCCGCCGACTGGAAGGGTCGCTCGCCGTGGAGCTCTGTGTGCGTTCGCGCGCTCACTTCGCGCTCACGGACGCGGGCAAGCGCCTGTTCACTCTCGCTCAGGGGATCAAGGCGTCGCTTCTCGACTACCAGGCGTTCCTCGACGCGACGGCGAGCTTCGACGGGACGCTGAGCGTGGGAATTCTCGGCGCGCTTCGCAACGCGCCGTTCGAACGCGCGCTCGCCTCGGTCGCTCGAGAGTATCCGCAACTCAAGATCAATCTTCAGGTGTACCCTGCTGACGACATTCAGCGCCAGAGCGAGGTGTTCGTGCCGAAACGTCACCCGCTCATGCGTGTCGCGGCCTATGCCAATCATCTGCACGCCGCGCTGTTGATCCTGGAGTCGGGTGCCGCGGTCGTTCCACTTCCCGTCGAGTACGTTCAATCCCAATCTCTCCGCTCGGCGCTGCGACCCCTGGACGGGATCTTTCCTCCCTACGCGTTGAGCCAAGAGCCCGTCGTTTCGGAACGCTTTCTCGGCGGCTCGCCCGCGGCCCGACACTTCCACTCCGAAGTGTTGCGCTTCGCCGGAGAAGCTGCGTGAACCGCTTGGCCGTGGACGACGACGATTCTGGTGTGGGCCACGCTCGAGCCGAACGTTCGCCGTCAGCGCGCGCCGACGTTTCGCGCCGAGGCCAGGCAGGCCGCGTCGTCGCACAGCGCGAGCGCAGTGAAAATCGAGTCGCCTTCGGCGCGGCACGCCGCGAGCGCGTGTTCGAGGTATTCGCCGCCGCGCTCGGGTTCACCCAAGGCGAGCTCCGCGAGCGGAAGTCGAGGCGCGCTTTGGCGCCAATGGACGTCGTCTGGAATGTGCGAGTTCCACCGCATCGCCCACGTGGCTCGAAGTGGCGAAGAGGCGCGAGACCTCAGTCGGCCTCACGCTTCGAGCTCGAGCCAAGCGTAGAACCCCGGGTGGAGCGGGCGGAGCAAGGCGTGCAGCCACGCTGCGCGCCGAGCTTGGAAGCGGAAATGTGCGCGTAGCGCGGCCGCCGTTGCTGGATCGGTCGTGCCGAGGGCAATGCGGGCGAAGCAGACATCGACCGCGGGCAGCGATTGCACGCTGCCGAGCTCGGCTGCCGTGAGAGGGATGACCGCTGCGGTCGCCACACGCTCGACGCGTACTTCGTGGCGCATCACACATGGGGCGCCCTGGCACAGCGGGTCGAAGCTGGCCTCTGCCAGTAGTCCGGTGTGCTCGAACAAGGTCGGGGCCGTCACGCGGGTGGCTGCCGCGTGGACGACCAGCTCGACGCCCGTTGCGAGCGGCCAGCTCCTGGGAAGAGGCGGCGAGAACGTCGGCTCCCACGGGCTGGGAACCGCCAGTGACTCGCTCAGGCGCTCGTAGACGTCGTTTCGCCGCTGCTCGAAGCTCGAAGCGTCTGGGAGCGGCGGAGGCCCAGGTGCGGCGTCGCTCATTCTCCGACTTTCACCGGAGCCTCTCCCGGCAACGCCGCGCGGCGCGAAACCAGCCAGCCGAAGGCTCCTGCGGTGAAGAACATGATCAGGCTGTAGATGGCCGGAGGAATCGCCATGGTCGAGTTGTTCAAGAGGAGCGGGCTCGACGCGATGGCGATGGCGAGAGTCCCGTTGTGAATCCCGATCTCCATGCCGATGGCGATGGCCTGCTTGCGCTCGACCCGGGCAACCAGCGGGATGAAATACCCGACGGTCATGCTGGCGAGATTGAAAGCGAGGGCCGCGAGGCCCACTTGCCGGAAGAACTCGCCCAGGTTCGCTCGCTCTTTGAGCACTGCCGACCCGATGACGAGGAGTAGGAAAACGGCGGAGAGAATGCGCACCGGCTTGTCGAGCTGGTCGGCGAGCGTGCGCTTCTTGGCACGAACGAGCATCCCGACGGACACCGGCACGAGGACGATGGCAAAGACTTGGATCACCTTGTCGAACTGGAGCGGAATGGCCTTGCCGCTGCCCATGAACGCCTCGAGCGAGAGGTTCACGATGAACGGCAGGGCGAACAGCGAGAGGATGCTGTTGACCGCGGTGAGGGTGATGTTCAACGCGACATCGCCCTTGGCGAGGTGGCTGAAAAGGTTGGCTGTTGCGCCTCCCGGAGACGCAGCCAAGAGCATCAGCCCCACGGCGAGCTCTGGCGGCAGCCCGAACCCGCGGGCGATGCCGAAGCACACGAGCGGCAAGAGCAACATCTGGCAGGCGAGGCCGATGAACACGGCGCGCGGGTAGACGACCACTCGCCGGAAATCGGCGATCGTCAGAGAAAGCCCGAGCCCCAGCATGATGACGCCGAGCGCGAGTGGCAGGAACACTGCGGTGATGACGTTCGATTGCATCGAGCCCCTTCTTGCTTTCGACGGCGTTCGACCTGGTCGAACGTGCTGCGCCGGCCTGCGCCGGCGCGGGGTCCAGGCTAGCCAAAGGCCCCGCTTCGCGAAAGTGGGAGTTCGGCTGCGCCGCCCACGCTAAGATGCAGGCGTGCCGTTCCGCCCGAAGCGGGTGCTGTGGTTCACGCCACTTTGGCTTGGCGCGTGCTCGCGTGAGCCTTCCTCATCGGTGCCGTTGGCGCCTGCTGCCGACGCGGCCGTCCCGCGGCAGGGTCCGGAAACAGCGCCATCGGCAGCTTTCCCGACCGCCAGTTCGCCGAAGCGAGGCGATGTCCGCGTGAAGCACCCTCTGCCTGGCATGCCCACGTGTCTCGAGATGTACTCTGCCTGCAACCCCGATGGTCGCTGCACGAGCGCACCATTCCACCTGGGCTGCGGCGAGGAGGGTCAGGTGCCCGGAGGTGGAGATTGGCTGCGCTGCGAGTGCCCGTGATGAATCGCCTGATTCCAGGTTGGCTGTGGCTTTCGGCGTTCGCCGCCGCCTGCCAGCCTCACGGCGCGCGAACCTCGGAACTCGAACCGAAAGTCGTGTCGTCGAGCACGCCTCCGCCAGCCAGCACGGCGAGCGTAGCGCCCAGCGCTTCGAGCGCGCCGAGTGCCGTCCCGTCGACGAGTCGCGCCTGCGCGCCTCCGGATTTTCCCCGCGCGTCGCCCAAGACGGTCACGCGATCCCTCGAGGGGCTGGTCGATGGGTTGCGGAGCCCTGGGCTCACGCTGCGAGACGTCGAGCAGGTGTTCGGCAAGGCGAGCACCTCTCACCGCGCGTCGACCAGCTACGACATCCCCGCGCCCGTGCCGGAGCTCGCTCGGGTCACGATTGGCTATCGCCACGTGCAGAATCGTCGGTACCTCACCTACGCCGAGCTCGATTTCGCGGACAGCGCGCGGCCCACGGTGGGCGTCCTCGCGGGTCGCCTCGGTTTGCAGGCGCAGGTGGGCACGCGTCCCGTTCGGGACTCGTGCATGGACGCGAGCTGCCCCAGCCTGCGCTTCGAGGCGAAGACGGAGCCGAAGGCGCTCTCCTTCTACCTGACGGACGCTGCACGCTCCGCCCTCGGCAGCCGGAACGTGCGCGATCTCGTGGTGCAGCGCGTCCACTTCTTCCTGTTGGACGGAAACTGCACGACCGGCGAGCTGCGCACGGATCCGGTCGCGTTGCCCGAAGCCGCGGACACGACGCAAAAAGCCTTCGAGACGGCGCTCGTCGCGGCCGTGAAGGAGCTCCGCAACGACGCCTACGATGCGGCGAAGATCAAGCAGCTCCTGGCGCCGTTCGGTGAGGCGCGCGCCGAGCACAACGACATGAGCAAGTTCCGCTGGATCCGCCTGATGCCGGAGCGGAGCGCTTTCATCGGACCTTTCTGCATGTCGTCCTTCCGCTACTTGCGCGAGGAGTCGCTGCTTTGCCGCGTGCTGAACGACGAAACGCACCTCTACGAAGGGGAGGCCACCGCCACCCATCGCGTGTTCATCAAAGTGCAGCTCGGCGAAGGCTTCGGTTCGCCCCCGGACAAGGTTCAGTTCGTGGAAGTCACGCTCATGCCCAAGGACTGGAAAGAGATCGTCTTTTGAAGGGAGACCTCAGGCTCCCCGCACCGCTCGGCGACGAAGCGAGAGCGCGAAGAGCAGAAGCGAAATCGTGAGGCCCGAGCTGTGGCGGCTGCCCGGCGGTGTGCTGCAGCCGCCGTCCTCCGAGGCGCTGTCCCCGCTCGACGCGCCACCGCTGCTCGCCCCGCCGCTCGCGCCAGCGCCGCCCGTGCCGCCGCTGACCGCGCCGGTCCCGCCGCTCGCGCCGGTCGCTCCCGTTCCCGTCGACCCTCCTCCTGGTTGGCCCGCGCTGCCGGCGGTGCCGCCGGTCCCTCCGCCGCCGGATGCGCCGACGCCGCCTGCGCTCGTGCCGCCTGCGCTCGTGCCGCCTGCGCTCGTGCCGCCTGCGCCGCCCCCACCCGTGCCGCCGCTCCCCGAGGTCCCGCCCGCGCCACCGGAGCCGCCCGTGCCGGAGAGCGCGAAGGCTGCGCTCCGCTCCCCTCGGTTGTTCGTGACCCACAGGTAGTACGGGCCCGCTCCGAGTCCGGTTAGATCGGCTTTCACGGCGACGGTCGCGTCCGCCAGCGAGAGCGGCGCTTGATACTTCACGCCTGCGCCGTACGCGGCGCTGGTACCGATCTCCACCATCGAGGCGGGGCGCACGCGCGTCGACGACATCACGAATCCGTCCCAGTAGTGATCGAGCGAAAACCCAGCCGTAGTGCAGCACGCGTTCACCACGCCGAAGTCGATGTCGGAGAGGCTGCCGGAGCCCACACTGGACGGGCTCGCGGACTCGAGCAGGTTGCCTTCCCAGTACACTTCGAACTTCGCGCCGCCGGTCGTCTTGAGGTGCGCTTCGAACTCGTACCAGCGGCCGCTCTCGATGGGGGACGGGATGGTGTGGCAGTGGTTCTGTCCGTCGTAGAAGACGTTCATCTGGGTCGGGAACGCGCAGTCTCCGCCCGAGCCCGGTTGGAACAGCATCCCGAGAGGCGTCCAGAACATCTTGACGTGGTTGTCGGGCCAGCCCCCGCTGTAGTCCCAGCGCACGTAGGCGCGCACCCACACGTCGTTGGTGGCGGGGGGGTAGTGGTACATGGTGGCGCCCAGCTGATTGCCGATGGACGTCGACGCGCCCGCGACGTGGAAGCGCACGCTCTGGTTGCCGAGGAGCTTCACGCTGCTCAGGTAGTTCGCCTGGGGCGTGCCGGCTCCGGGGAAGAAGTAGCCGTCCGCCGTGGGGCTCGAGCCTTCGAACCCGCCAGCCGGTGACGGATTGGTTCCCGACTTGAAGAAGCTCATCCAGCTCGTGACGTCTTCGTTCACGAGGTTCGACCCGGTGACCGTGAGCGTACTGCCGGTAGCGACCGTCCCGCTCACCCCGGTCACGCTCGGCACCGCGGCCCAGGTCGGGAGTGCGAACGCAATCGACGCCAAGCCCACCCGACGTGCCAGATACCGAGTTCGCATCCACCGAGGGTACACGGGAACGGGAACGATGCGACACGTCAATACAGCACGTGCTCGTACTTCATGCGCGCGCCGTCACAGGCGAGGGACCACGATTCGTGACCCGGGCGCTCGCGAACGTAGCTTGCGCCGCTCGGCGAGAGCCCCTCGCGGGGCGCGTACGAAGCGATGAACGCGCTGCACCCGGGAGCGTCGGGGAACGTCGCCTGGACGGTGAGCGTCGTGTCGCCTTCGGGGCTTCCGGGTGCCTCGTTCCTCGACACCTTCACATCGCGCGCGACGGCGGGGAGCGCGCGTTCGATTTCCGGCTTCTGGTGACAGCTGGTCGCGAACGGCAAGAGCCAGGCGATCCCAAGCGCGCAGCCAGCGAAGCCCCGCAGCTGGAAACGGTGGCGCTCACGGGGCTCGATCATCACGGCAGGCTCTCGGCGGATCCTAGCCCGGTCAGGACGGCATTTCCCCATGCGATCGGCCCCCGGTCACGAACCGAAGAGATGGAGCCCCTGCTCCCGGCAGTGCTCGTCGACCTGGCGAATCGCCGCGGAGAGGGCAGGCGGCATCGCGGCTGCGTCCGCGCGCGCGGTCGACTCGCGCCCACGCATCTCGAGCCGACGGAAGGCCCAGCGCGCCAGGTCGCTCTCTTTGGTCGTGCACGCGGCCAGTGCGATCTGAGCCCAACCCAGCGAGCTCTCGTCGTCCCCGCCGGGGAGCGCACGGGCCGACGAAAGCGCTGGGAACCCCGACGGTGCTGGCGCAGGCGCAGGCATGACGCGCGTGCGCGTGGCGCGGTCCAAGTCGGCAGCGAGGGCATCGCGACGCGCGACGTCGGCGAGCGCCCGCGGCGGCTCCGCCCTCGTCCGCAGGGCCAACCACCAGAACGCCAGCGCGAAGAGCGCGAGCGCCCAGGTGAACGCACGCGCCCTCGGGCGAGCCGCTGCATTCACCTCGGGCAGACCCGCAAGCTCACGTCGCAGCGCTGACACTCGCTCTCGCTTCGCATCGAGGGAGGCGGTGAGCTCGGCGCGCCGCTCGCGGTGGGTCCTCATGGGGCCTCTCCTCGGCTGCAGAAGGCGTCGGCGCGTTCCCGCTCGGGTGCTGCCAGGGAGGCCAGTGCACGCTTGCGTGCCGGTTCCCCGAACGGCGCTCGGCACGCCGCATGCGCCATGACCCACCAGGCGCCGGTGGTCTGTCTGGGATCGGCGTCGCGGATCGCCGAGAGCACGTCTTGCTCCAATCCACCCGGAAGCATGTCCGCCAGAGGAGGTTCTGCGCTGGGAGCGACCCGCGCCTTCGCCAGACGGGACTCGAGCGATTCGATCTCGAAGCTCAGCGCCGCGGAGCGGGCCGCGTAGTCCGCGTGCACCCGCCTGCCTTCGCGCGCCCGCGACGCATAGAGCGCGCAACCAGCCGCGGCGACGAGCGCGAGGACGAGGCGCGCGCGCCCGTACCAGACGACCAGACGCCGTGCGCGGAGCTCGGTCGACAACGCGTGCTCTACCTGCTCGAGCTCGGCGAGCTCCGTTTCCACGGCGGCGAGCTCGGCGCTCAGGGCGTCGGTTTCGGAGCGATACGTCATCCTCGACCCGGGGCGACTCGACCCGCCCCGGGCGCAAACGCTAGCATCGACCGTGGCCGAGCGGAGCGCGACTCACGACCCCGAATCGCGTGGCACTTGGGCTGCTGGAGTTGGGCTCGGGACCCGCCACGGGAAGCCGCAGTATGAATGTGGCGCCGGCACCCTTTTCGGTGACCAGCTCGATGCGGCCTCCGTGTTTCTCCGCGACCGAATGCGCCAGGTAGAGGCCCTGGCCCGTGCCTCGACCGACGGTCTTGGTGGTGAAGAACGGTTCGAAGATTCGCTCGCGGATCTCATCGGCGATGCCGGTCCCGTCGTCGGACACGCTCGCGCAAACCTCCCGTCCCTCGAGCCACGTGCGCACGCGAATCGTTCCGCGGCTCGCCGCACCTTGCGAGGGCCGTCCCGCGTCCTCGATGGCGTGCGCCGCGTTGACCACGAAGTTCAGAAGGACCTGACTGATCTCGCCGATGCAGCAACGGAGGTCGGGCAAGTCGCCGAGCTCCGTGACCACGTCCGCCACGTATTTGTAGGAGTTTCTAGCCACGATCAGCGTGTTTTCGACCGCGCGGTTCAGATTGGCGAGCTCCATCGTCTTGGGACCAGGGTGCGAGAACTCCTTCATCGCTCGTACGATGGTGGCGACCTGCTGCACTCCGTCCCGAAGGCGCGTGAACGCGGGGCCCGTTTGCTGCTCCAAGTACTCGAAGTCCATCTCCGTTCGCCGCTCATCGAGGGATCGAAGCAGGTCGTTCGCATCGGCGCCTGCGGCCGCGGCCTCGAGTGCGGCATGGGTGGCAGCCAACAGCCCGTACAGCTCCGCGAAGCCGTCCTGGAGGAAGTGGGCGGTGTCGGCGATGTACTGGATCGGTGTGTTGATTTCGTGGGCGATACCCGCTGCGAGCTGCCCGACGGCTTCGAGCTTCTGCTTTTGTCGGAGGTTGGCCTCGATGCGCTGGCGCTCCGCGACTTCCTCGCGAAGTCGAGCATGCGCTCCGGCCAGCTCCGCGTCGGCGGTACGATCGCGGAGGATGAGGGCGCAGGAGGATGCGCCCGATCCCACCGCCGGAGACAGCTCCACGTCCAGTACGCGCCCCGAGTGGCGTACTCGGCCCTGAAAGCGCCGCATCCGCGGCTTCGGCGCCGAGAGCGGTCCGAGCACGACGTCGAGGCCCGTTCCTGCAGCCAGCTCGGAGAAACTTCGCCCGAGCACGAATTCTTCGACGACGTGCGCGCCGTCCGCCGTCCGCGCACCGAGCAAGCGGAAGAATGCATCGTTGTGTTCGAGTACCCGGCCCTGCTCATCGAGCACGGCCACTCCATCGCCCATGCCCGAAACCACGGAGCGCCAAATGGTCCGCGTGAGCACGAGCTCGCTCAACGCGCTGCCAGGTGCCGCGACCTCGACCCAAGCAGCGAGGGCTTGTGGATCCTCGTCGACCACCAGATGCACGCAATGGTCGCGCCGCCCAATCCGCCAGTACATGACCAGATCGATGCCGGCGAGCCCGTGGCGCGTGGCGCGGTCGATGTAGTCCTGGACCGCCACCGGGTCCGCCGGGCTCGCCAGCTCGTCGAGTCGCTTCCCGGCGAGGTCGCTCGCCGCGCACTCGAGAGCGAGGCTCAAACCAGCGTCAGCTTCGACGATGGTTCCCGCTCGGTCGAGGTGAATGGCGTGCCAGGGCGTCGTCATTCTCGTCCGTCTCCGAGAAATCCGATGAGCTCGTGAAACAGGCGAAGGTCTGATTCTCGCCAGCCGCGCTTTCGGATCAGTGTCATGGGGTTGCCCCAAGACGGCGCGCGGAGCGTGAAGCTCGGCGTCTCCAACGTCACCACGCCGGCCGCCCCGACTCGTGGCGGACCAAACGCTTCAACCATTCGCTGCCAGGCCGGTTGAGTCTGATCTTTGGGTAGGTAGTACTTGAACGTTCCATCCCGCGGGCATGAAAAGACGCGCTCGCGATGGACGCCCGTCATGCGGCCTCCGCTGCCGAGAACTCGCAGGCGTCGAAGCCGGTGGCGCGGCATCGGTGCTCCTTCGCCGAAAACTGACCGACACGCTCGCGCACCGAGCCCGTTCCGTAGACCAGCGCCATCAGCCCGGCGGCGACTCCGGTCAACATCAAGCACGAAGGCTCCGGGGACGGCCCCAAGAGCTGAAGCGTCCCTTCGGCTTCGTAGCCGTTGGCCGACCTGAGCCTCATCGACTCGCCTGGGACGAGCTCGGTGACTTGCCAACTTCCCCAGCCGAGCGCGTTGCTGACGGCGACCAGGGCGACCATTTCGTCTTCGGTGTCGTTGCACATCGGCGCGATCAAGGCGTCCCATTCCGCCGACGAGCGGATCCCCGAGAACGTGTTGAGCCCGCATATCTCCGCCACTTGGATCAGGAGGCGGCGCCCGAGCGACTCCACCCCTGACTCGCGCATGGCGCGTAGGTAGTCCGCTGTCACCAGGTTGTAGAAGTCGACGGGCATGCTGGCGAGAAACACGTTGAAGGCCGGCACCAGCCCGCGTTCGTCGCCGGTGACCGGAAGCGACGACACCGTTTCGATGATCTTGCGTTCGTCGACGCCGGCGCGCACCGCCACCGGCGATGGTCGTCCGTCGTCGCCTGGGTGCGTGTCGGGCCGAGCGAGCCCGCGCAGCGGGCGCCCAGCGCCGGCCGTGAGTGCGAAGTGGCACACCGCGGCGCCAGCTTGTTGGCAGGCGCTTTCGTGCACCACGATGTCGCGTCCGAGAGCGACCCAAGCGGCCGCACGCAAGAAGCCCTCGGTGAAGGTGCACACGGGCTCGCGCCGTTCGGTGCCTCGAGCCGACCAGCCCTCCGCGAAGTGCGACGACGTCGCGACGACTTCTCGGTCTGGCAGTCCACCTCCCGGGACGCCGAGCTTGCCGAAGCCCAGAAAGGCGTATAGCGCCAGGGCCGCCTCCCACCGTTCGCGGGGCGATGCCGACCCTGCCAGCGCCGATTCGAGTGTGCCGACCCAAGCCCGCTCGGCGCTCGACCGCCAGATGCCGGCTCCATCGACTGCGATGGAGCCCTCGATCGCACGCTGCAGTCTGGCGTTGTAGTGGTGGCAGTGCAGCACGACGGCCTGCCCCGAGACGGTGCGTCGGGCATGTTCATGGTCGACGATGGTGGCGAACGCCATGGCGTATTCCGCACTGCTCTGAGCGGCCCCGTGCCGCCTTCCTTGAGCGCCGGGGCCTCCGCCCCGATTCAAGACCGACGCCCCGACGGTCGTTCTGAGTCACCGTGAAGCCGAAGATCCTCTGCGTCGACGACGAGCCGATGGTCCTAGCGGGCCTCGAGCTCCACCTGCGTAGGCACTACACGATGCTCTCGGCCAGCTCCGGTGTGGAAGCGCTCGAAATCGCTTCGCGAAATCCGGACGTCGTTCTGGTCATGTCCGACATGCGCATGCCGGGCATGTCGGGCGCGGAGCTGCTCGCGCGCATGCGCACCACGCTGCCCGACGCGACGCGCATTCTGCTCACCGGTCACGCAGACATGGAGAGCGCAATCGCCGCGGTCAACGAGGGGCACATCTTCCGGTTTCTGACCAAGCCGTGCCCGCCGGAAGTCTTGGGGAAAGCGTTGGCTGCGGGTGTGGAGCAGAACCAGTTGATCCTCGCAGAGCGGGTCTTGCTCGAAAAGACGCTGCGGGGCGCCGTACGCGCGCTGGCGGAGGTGCTCGCGTTGTCCAGCCCGGCTGCGTTCGGAACCGCCAAGCGGCTCGAATCGCTCGCCGGAGATCTGGCGCGCAGCGTCGACTATCCGGCCGTTTGGCAGGTGGAGATCGCGGCCGTGCTTTCCCAACTCGGAGTCGTGACGTTGCCCCACGAGATCCTCGACAAGTTGCGTGCCGGCGCGACCCTCGAGACTCGGGAGGCCGAGATCGTGGCGCGCGCTCCGGCTGCGGCCGAACGCCTGGTGTCCGGTATCCCGCGCCTGGAGCCCGTTCTGCAGATCATGCACGCAGTCACGAACCCGACACGCGTCGTCCCCCCCGAGCTGAGCCGCGGTGCCGCCATTCTGCGCCTCGCGGTCGCCTTCGACCGCCTCGAAAGTCGAGGGGCGCCCGTGCTCGACGTGATCTCGGAGCTGCGAGAGCAGTTCGAAGCCGACCTGGTCGACGCCCTCGAGTACTTGCGCGGTGAAGCTCGCGGGATCGGTCCAGTGGCGCTCAAGTCGCTGGAGCCCGGAATGGTGCTCGCCGAAGACCTCCTGCTCTCGAGCGGTGCACTGCTGGTGCCGCGCGGGTACGAAGTCACGCCCAGCTTCCTCGCGCGCCTCGCCAACTTCACGCACGGCGCCGTGCGCGGACCGGCGCTCGTCCACATCCGCCCCGTCACGGCACCGGGCACGAGGGTGGCGTGACGGTGCCCGAGACCATGAGGTGCGTCCTCTTCGTGGATGACGACCCGCGTGTGCTCGACGGGCTGAGGGACCTGCTGCGCAAGCACAGAAGGCGCTGGGACATGCGCTTCGCGTTGGGCGGAGAGGAGGGCATCCGCGCGCTCGATCGAGGAGGAGTCGACGTTCTCGTGAGCGACATGCGCATGCCCGGCATCGATGGGGTCGCGCTGCTCACCTACGCCCACCTGCACCACCCGGCCGTCGTACGCTTCATCTTGTCGGGGTTCGCGGAGGAAGCAGCGTGCCTCAGGGCGGTACCCGTCGCGCATCAGTTTCTCAGCAAGCCGTGCGACGCGGCACATCTCGAAAGCGCCATCCGGCGAGCCTTGGCCCTGCGCGATGCCGTCCTCGACGACGACTTGCGCGCATTTCTCGGAAGCGTGGACAAGCTCCCCAGCCAGCCGAGGCTCTATCACGAGCTCCAGTCACTCCTGGTCGAATCGCGCGCAGGTGCCGTCGAGGTTGCGCGCCTCATCGAACGCGACATCGCGATGAGCGCGAAGCTGATCCAGCTGGTGAACTCCGGCTTCTTTGGTGGTGGCCGCCGAATGGCCAGCATCGAGCAGGCGGTGTCCTTGCTCGGCATGCAGACCATCCAGAGCTTGGTCCTCACGGCGGAAGTGTTCGGCACGACCACGACCCGAGCGAGCCTCGGAGCGCTTCAAACTCACGCACTCTTGACGGCTCGTGTTGCCGCTGCCCTGGTGCCGGACCGTAGCATGACGGACGACGCGTTCTTGGCAGGTCTGCTCCACGACATCGGCTATTTGGTTCTCGGCCAGGTGCGACCGGCGGACGTAGACCGAGCGCTCTGCCTATCCCGGCCTGCGCCACCACCCGCGGACGTCGAGGTGGACGGCGCCGGACTCCTGCACGCCCGCGTCGGCGCGTACTTGCTCGGCCTTTGGGGCGTCCCCTACGCCATCGCCGAGGCGGCGCTGTGGCACCACGAACCTCGCCAGGTTGCCGGTGAACGGCGTTTCGACCTCGTCACCGCGGTCCACATCGCAGACGCCTTGGCTTCGGAGGCCCAAGGAGGGCCGCTCCGGGCGGAGGCGCCCCTCGATCTCGAGTTGGTCGCCGAGCTCGGCCTCTCGGATCGCCTCGAGGGTTGGCGAACGACCGCCGAGGGGCTGGCGAATCCAGACGTCCAGTAGGCGCCGGAGCTCCAGCATCCTCCTCGGAATCCGTTCTTCCCGGGGGAGACACCGTCGTGAGCAGGTCAACTTGCGCCACCCACCGGGTTCTGGTCATCGACCACGACCCGACGCGAGCGTGCGCGGTCTGGTCGGCGCTCGCATCGCCGGGACTCGAGCTGGACTTCGTCGAGAGTGGCGACGAAGCCCTGCGTCGGACGTGTGCCGGCCGGGACCGCGGCCACCCCTTCGCGGTGGCCCTGATCGACTGCGACCTGCCGGGTTGGGACGCTCTCGAAACCATGGCGCAGCTCTGGCGCGAACAGCCGTCGCTCGAGATCGTCCTGCTCGCGCGGGAGTTCGACCCGCGATGGGCGGGCGCGGATTCCGACCAGCTGACGTTCCTCCGGAAGCCGTGTGACGCAGTAGCGCTTCGGCAGATGCTGCGGACCTCGACCTGCAAGTGGAGCCTGGCCCGTGCCACGGTGGCGCGACTAGACGAACCCTGTGGGTACGACGTGTCGGGTCTCGGCCAACGCACGGAATCGGAGCTCAGGTTGGCGCAGAAGCTCGAGGCCGTGGGTCAGCTCGCCTCCGGCATCGCCCACGAGATCAACACACCCATCCAATACGTGAGCGACACGGCGCACTTCTTGAAGACGGCGTGCGCGGACCTGCGTCAACTGCTCGAGTCGTACCGCATGGAAAGCGCGCTACTCAGCGCAGCGCCTGGGGGCCTCGCCGCCCTCGACCGCCTGCGGGCATCCGAAGCCGCCGTCGACCTCGAGTACCTGGACGGGCAGATCGAAGTCGCGATGGAGCGCGTGCTCGATGGAACGAGCCGCGTGGCTGCCATCGTTCGCGCGATGAAGGAGTTTGCTCATTCGGGCTCGAGCGAGGCGCGACCATGCGACTTGAACCGTGCCATCGAGAACACGCTGGTGGTTGCGCGAAACGACTACAAGTACGTGGCGGACGTCCACCTCGAGCTCGACGACCTGCCGCAGGTGCATTGCCGCATCGAGGAACTGAACCAGGTTTTCCTGAACGTCGTAGTGAACGCTGCCCATGCGATCCGGGAGAAGAAGCTCCCTCCGGGTGCGCGCGGCACCATCCACGTCCGAACGGCCTGTCGCGACGGCGCGGTCCACGTGACCGTATCGGATGACGGCTGCGGCATTTCTGCCGCGAACCTCCGGCGAGTCTTCGACCCGTTCTTCACTACCAAGGAAGTCGGAGCTGGCAGTGGGCAAGGGCTGGCGATCGCGCGGGCCGTCGTCGAGCGGCACGGCGGTCACATCGACTTGGAGAGTCGGCTGGGCGAGGGGACGACGACTCGAATCGTCCTACCGGTCGCCGGGGCGGCGTTGCCGGCCGAAGATCGAGGGGCTGCGCCCGGCGCTGCCTCGAGGAAGGACGCACAGCGTGGACTACTACCGGATTGAGTGGCACGACGGGCTGGCGCTGGGTGACGAGCGGGTCGACGTTCAACACCGAGAGCTAATACGGCGCATTGCCGCCATCCCAGACGATCAGTCGCCTTGCGCGCCTGCCTTACTCGAAGAGCTGTTCGACTACGCGGCGGGGCACTTCGCTGCCGAAGAGGCTTACATGGCCGAGCTCGGGTTCCCCGAGCTCCCCGCTCACAGGGCCGTGCACCGGACGCTGCTCCGTACGCTGAAGTCGTATCGGGCAGAATACGAGGCGGGTCGCCACGATCTGTATTCGCTCAAGTACTTCGCTTTTCGCTGGGTGAGAGACCACATCATGGACGACGACCGCCGCATCGGTGAGTTTGCGCGCAGCACGCGAAATGCGAGCTAGCGCTGGATTTCAGGCCCCGGTTCCCGGACCGCTGGCGTCACCCGGAGCGCGAGCGAGAGCGGTCCGAACGACACGAGCGCGTGTGACTCACGCGCTGCCAGCACCCCATGCTTCGCGGTACGACGGGCGTGCGTGCACGCGCTCGAGCCAAGCGCGGACGTGGGGGAAGTCGTCGACTGGCATCCCGACGTAGGTCCCCCAAGTGACCACGTCGCCCACGACGATGTCGGCGAGGGAGTATCCGGACGCGAGGACGAACTCCCGAGCCGCGAGGTGTGAATCGAGCACCGCGAGCAGTGTGCTGAGCTCTTCGCGGGCGTGGCTGGCGTATGCCTCCGAGCGGAGACCGGCCGGCGATTCGGGATTCGTGGCGAGGCGCAGGCGATACAGGGCGGGCCCGAAGCTCACGTAGCCCCAGGTGGACCACGCCATGGCCGTGAGGCGCTCCGTCGAGTCGGCGGCGGGCCAGAGCTTGCGTTCGACCCCGAAGCGGTCGCCCAGCCATTCCAGGATGGCGAGTGCTTCGAACATCGGCGTGCCGTCGTGGACCAGCGTCGGGACCTTCCCGTTGGGATTCAGGCGCAAGAACTCCGGCTTCTTCTGATCCTTGGCGGCGAGGTCGAGGAGCTTGCGCTCGTAGGGCACCCCGAGCTCGAGCAGGGCGTGGCGCACCGGAACGGCGCTCGACATGGGGGCTTCGTGGAGGGTGAGAGTCATGGTTTCTGATTCCTTCCTTTGGGTGCCGCAGCACCGACGAAGCCACGCTAGCCGGAAACTAGGACAGCTTCGGTCCTAGTTATTCGCTAGCCTGAGGCGCCATGTTGGACACCTCGGCGCGTCTCTTGCGCTTGCTCGCGCTGCTCCAAGCGCGTCAGTTCTGGCCCGGTCGCGAGCTCGCCGAGCGGCTCGAGGTCACCGAGCGCACGGTGCGGCGCGACATCGATCGCCTGCGCAGTCTGGGCTATCCCGTGGACGCGAGCGTGGGCGTGGCGGGCGGCTATCAGCTCGGGCGGAGCGCGAGCTTGCCGCCTCTGCTCCTCGACGACGACGAAGCGCTGGCCGTCGCGCTCGGCCTGCGCAGCGCCGCGGCAGGTACCATCGCGGGCATCGAAGACGCGACGCTTCGCGCCCTCGCCAAGCTCGAGCAGGTCTTGCCTCCGCGGGTCCAGAAGCGCGTACGGACGCTGAGTCAAGCCGTGGCCTCGCTCCAGATCGGCGGTCCCGTCGTGGACGCGCAGGCGCTCGCGACGTTGGCGAGCGCCACACGCAGTCGCGAGCTCGCTCGCTTCGACTACAGCGACGGGGCAGGGAAGCGCACCCAGCGAGTCACCGAGCCCCACGGCCTCGTGCACACCGGGCATCGCTGGTACCTCCTCGGCTGGGACGTGAATCGCGACGCCTGGCGCACGTTCCGGGTCGACCGCATCCAGGGTCGCGTCGTGACTCGCGGGAGCTTCGCCCCGCGGCCCGTCCCCGGCGGTGACGTGGCGCGCTTCGTGTCGCGCTCCCTCTCCACCGAGGTCTATCCGCTACGCGCGCGCGTGGTCTTCTTCGCACCGAAAGAGCGGGTCGCGGCGCGAGTCCCGCCGGCCGCGGGCGAGGTCGAGGCTCTCGACGCGGAGCGTTGCCTGCTCACGACCGGTGCCCGCGACGCTTCGCTCCTGGCGCTCCACGTCGCGAGCGTGGGCGAGGAGTTCGAGGTGCTCGAGCCCGAGGAGCTCGCCGTGGCCGTGGAACGCCTGTCGTCGCGGTTCGGCCGAGCCGCGCGGCGCTGGCACGCCGAGAAGCGTGGCAAAGGCCAGGGGTCCCGTGCCGAGAGTAGTCGGCAGGATCAGAAGAACCCCACGACCACGGCGCGGAAACCGCCGCGCACGAGGCGCAGCGCCGGGACGAGCCCGGTCCTGCGCCCGCCGTCTCGCCCCAAGCTCTGATAGCGCACGAACGCGTCGTAGGCGGCCGCCGACACCAGCGGTGAGGCCATCGGTCCGTTCCCCAGTCCGTTCCCCAGCGGTTCGAACTTCCGGAGAAAGGCGCTGCTCTCCACGCGCGCTGGCGCGGCGGGGGGCTCTCCTTCGGCAAGGGCAGAGGATGCGCCGCACGAGATCGAAAGCCCGACGAGCCAGGGTGTCGCACGCACGAGGGGGAGCGAGAGCACGCGGCATGCCAGCAGACTTTCCGGGCGATTCGCGGCGTTTTTGCCGGCCGGAACCCAGCATTCCGGACGCGCCTCCAGGTTTTTCTGGACGACTCAACCGCCGAACGCGCGGGCGTAGAGCTCGGGCAAGGGCACCGGCTTCCGGTCCTCGCCCACGGTGACCATGGACGTGTGTCCCTCGACCAGGAGCTCGAGACTGCCGTCGTCGCGCACGCGGTGCACCTCGTGCCCGATGCGAAACCCTTTGCTCCGCACCTCGGCGACGAACGAATGGACCTCGACGAGGTCGTCGAAGCGGGCGGGCGCGCGGTAGCGGCACGCCGTCTCCACGATGGGCAGGTGGTAGTCGTAGGGAAGACCGAGCTCACGGAACATCTCGACGCGACCGGTCTCGAAATAGAGAAAGTAGCTCGCGTAGTACACGATGCCCGACGCGTCGGTGTCGGCGTAGCGCACGCGCGTGCGGGTCCGGAACGTGTGCCTCTCGCCCGAAGACATGGGGCGAGGATCCAGCGCCGGCTCGGGCTCTGCAAGCGTGGCGTGCGGCGCGCCGCGAAAGATGCTCTAGTCGTGCGTCATGGGAAGCCCCTTCCAGCACGTGCCGAAGGCCCCCACCAATCCGTCTCGCGAGCAGAAGCAGCGTGCGTTCGACGTCGCGGATCTCTACGAAGGTCCAGTGCCGGTGGGCGATGTCGGCCAGGGGCCGGCGCTGCCGCTCGACGAGAAGCTACGCCAGGCCTACTTCTGGATCGTCAACACGGCGATCATCAGTCCGCACTACGACATCGAGTACAACGAAGGACCCGCTCAGACCTTCACGCTCGGCGACACGCGTTCACCGCTCTCGCTCCCGAGCGGACAGTCCTATTCGAGCTACGTGCTCCTGCCGCTCTTGACCTTCGCAACGCGGCGCAAGTGCCTGTTCATCGGTGGTCCGGGCCGAGGCAAGACGGCGAGCGCCGTGCTGATGGGTGTGCTCGCGGGCTACCCGGTGCGCGAGGTGCGGCGTGCGATGCTCCACGGGCACCCGCAGATGACCATCGCGGATCTGCTCGGAAACCCGTTGCCGGCGGATCTGGTCGCGGCCCAGCGCATCGAGGACATCCGCATCGCCTGGCGCAAGTGGCTCGGAATGCGCGTGAAGATCATCGACGAGTACAACCGCATACCGACGCGCACTCAGAGCGCGCTCCTCACCGTGATGGGTGACGGCTACGCCGAGCTCCTCGACCACATCTACGAGTGCCCCGAGTCGGCTTGGTACCTGACCGCCAACGACGACCAGGGCGGCGGCACCTATCAGGTGATCGAGGCGCTCCGCGATCGCATCGACGTTATCGTGCAAGCCCTGAGCTTCAACGTGCGGTTCCTGGACGAGATCCTCACGCGCATCGAGGAGAACGTCCACCCGGAGCGGCTCGTGCCGCAGCAGATCATCTTCACCGAGGTCGAGCTCGACGCCATGGATGGCGCCATCCGGGCCGTCACCCTCGGCTTGCCCATCCGCAGGCGCATCGAGTTCTTCGCGAGTCAGTTCGAGTTCCTCGAGGTGGCCGCGTCTCAATTCGAGTACAAGACGAAGGACACGGCTCGGCTCGCCGGCGCCGAATGGCGTTCCCTCGTCTCGACCGAAACCGGCAAAGACAAGATGCAAGACCTGGGCTCGCAGACCAAGAATGGTCTGTCGGTCCGCAACTTGATGACCGTCTTGCACTACGCGAAGGCTCTCGCTTGGTTCCGCGGGCGCGCCGCGGTGGAGCTCGAGGACGTACGGCAGGTCCTGCCGTTCGTCCTGTCCGACAAGCTCGTGGCGGACACCGAGTCGCCGTTCTTCGAAGCCGACGGTCACCGCAGCTACCGCACCGATCGCATCGGCTGGCTGCGCCGCTTGTTCGACCTCGCCTGCGCCGAATACGACCGGCTCGACCTGGATCGACGTGATCCGGTGGCCGAGCTCGATCTCGAGTTTCGCCATGGTCTCGACGGCGTCTCCGAGGCAGAGACCCGGAAGCGCCTCGCCAAGATCGAGCGCCACATCTCCGAGATCTCCAAGGGCAAGAAGCTCTACGGCCACATCTACGAAGACCTGGTGAAGCTGAAGTACCTCCACCAGCGCTACACGAACTACTTGCGTTGGCTCCGCACGCGATGACCGCATCCGCTTTCCAGGACGCTCTTCGCAGGGACCGCGACGTCTTCAACCAGAAGTTCGCCGAGGCTCGGCGCCGGCGTCCGGATCTCGACCCCGCGGCATTTTCGGAGTTCTTGAAATCGAGTGTGGCAGAACTGGTCGAGAGCGCGGCCAAGGTGAACCCCGATCGCTCCCTCGAGGTGGCGCACGCCGCCTACGACGCGGCTCTCACGCTCGTCAGCGAACGGCTCGCCGGGTCGGGCGGCCGCCACCCCATGCTCGACGCGCTCTTCGCGCGCCTCTTGCCCAAGCTCTCCGGGCTCGTGGCCGATCAGCCGAATCGCGTCGTCGCTTCGCTCTCCAACGCCGTGTTCCACCTCTCGACGACTCCCGGCGCGCGAGGCGGCGCCTTTCTCGAGAGCCTCGAGAGCGTGGCTTCGCAGCTCCCGAGTGTGACCGATCTCCTGCGTGCGGGGGAGCTCGCGGCCTGGCGTGCTGGCCTGGCGCATCTTCGAGAGAACGCCCTCGCGGCGGGCGACGCGCTCCCCGGCGAGATCGCGAGCGCGTTGCTCGGTGCAGCCAAGGCGGACTGGTCGCGCCTGCGCGCGCTCCTCGCCGCCGACCCGTGGTACGACCCTTCGGCGCCCGATGCTCCGCGCCCGCGTCTCGCGCGCATGGTCGGTGCGTTCCGCGGATTCGGCGGCGTCTTCCCACAGCCCCCGCGCGCCTTCACCCACGAACGGCAGCTGATGGTGGTGGCGGGCAACGAAGTCTGGGCGGTCTTCGCCGACGCGTTCGGCGCCACGCTCCTCCGGGCCGATCCGGCGCGTCTCGGGGTGGCTGCGCCTGCCCCCGATCGTGCACCCCTCGCGCTGCCGAATCTCGGGCGGGTCACGAGTCTGGCCTACGTTCCGAAGACCGTCGCCCTCACGGGCGATGCATCGCACCGAGTCGCGCTCGTGGCGGTGAGTTGAATGCGGCCGAAGAAGTCGAGTCTCCCGCTTCCCGAGCTCGTCGAGCGCTGGCGCGAGGCCTGGCCGCACGCGCTCGAGACCTGGAGCCGGTTCACCCGCTTGAGCCCGCCGCGCTTCTGCCTCACCGCGGCGGAAGCCAAGGCCGAGGGGCTCGTCGAGTCCTTCGCCATGATCCGCTTTTCGGATCAAGCCATCGTGGTCCACATGCCCGAAATCCGAGCCAAGGGCCTCGGCGACCATGCCCTCGAGATCCTGGCGCACGAGATCGGGCACCACGTGCTGGCGCCGGCCAACTTGAACCAACACGCGAGGGTGATCGCGCGCATGCGCCGGGCGCTACCGACGGTCGAGGCGCAGGCGCCCATGGTGGCGAACCTCTACACCGATCTGCTGATCAACGATCGACTGAAGCGCGTGGCGCGACTGCGCATGGATGACGTGTATCGGGCGCTCCGGCCCAGCCGCCCGAGCAAGCTCTGGCAGCTCTACCTCCGGATCTACGAGCTGTCGTGGGCGCTCGAACGGGGTGAGCTGGGAGCTCCGTTCCAGGACGATCGGATCGAAGGGGATGCCCTCCTCGGCATGCGCGTCATCCGGAGCTACGCGGCGGACTTCGTGCGTGGCGCCGGCGGCTTTGCGGCGCTCGTCTTGCCCTATCTTTTGGACCAGAAGGTCCCGACGGCGGGCTTCGATCCGTTCGGGGACACCTTGAACGCCGGCGCGGGGGGCGTTCCCGACGGGCTCGCGGGCGAAGAGGCGGACGAGGGCGAGGCCGTGCACCCGGCGCTCGACCCGTTCTTGTCCGAAGACGAAGACGTCGAAGTCGACGCCGATGTCGAGCCGCGCCCCGAAGATCCGGAGAAGCACACCCAGGCGTCGGGCCAGGCGCGGACTCCGTTCGTGTTCGGCGAGATCCTGCGCGCGGCGGGCGTCGTGTTGCCCGACGACGAGATCGCGGCGCGCTACTACCGCGAACGCGCGTTGCCGCACCTCGTGCCCTTCCCGTCTCGGCGCGGCCGCGAGTCCAAGGATCCCCTGCCCGAAGGCCTCGAGCCGTGGGACATCGGGCATCCCCTCGACCAAGCCGACTGGCTCGAGTCCATCCTCCAAAGTCCGCGCGTGGTACCGGGTATGACCACGGTGCAGCGCGTCTGGGGCACCGCCGAAGGCCGCGAGCCCGAGCGCATCCCGCTCGACCTCGACATCTACGTCGACAGCTCGGGATCCATGCCGCACCCCTACGCTCAGGTCAGCTACCTCACGCTGGCCGGCGCGATCATGGCGCTCTCGGCGCTCCGGGCCGGCGCGCGCGTGCAGGCCGTGCTCTGGGCGGACAAGCGCCAGGTGCTCTCGACCGACGGATTCGTGCGCGACGAGCTCGCGATCTTGCGGGTGCTCGCCGGCTACTTCGGGGGAGGCACACAGTTTCCGATCCCCCACATGCGAAAGACCCATCTCGGAAACCGCGCACGGCGCGGGCGACCGACGCACGTGATGGTGATCTCGGACGACGGCGTGAGCACGATGTTCGACCAAGACGAGCTCGGTCAGAGCGGTTGGGACGTCGCGCGTGCGGTGCTCGACGCCGTGGGAGGCGGGGGAACGTTGGTGCTGAACTTGCCCGAAACCTGGGAGAGCCTGGCGGACAAGGCGGCTCCCTACGCCGCCATCGTGCGCGCGCGGGACGAGCTCGGCTTCGCCGTGCACCGCGTTTCGAGCTGGCTCGATCTGGTGGAGTTCGCCCGGGAGTTCAGCCGCAAGAACTACGCGGGCCCGCCGGGGGAGCGGCCTCGATGGTGATCCTCTGGCGCATCGAAGAGCGCTGCAACTTCGCCTGCTCGTTCTGCGGTTACAGTCGCGAGCTGCCGCGCCAGCGGCGCTCGACCTCGGCCGCCGACGTGAGGCGCGGCATCGAGCGCTTCGCCGCCTGGCCCCGCAGACCCGGCGAACGCGTGCTCTTGAGCTGGCTCGGCGGCGAACCGTTTCTGCGCCGCGATCTCACGGAGCTCACGCGATGCGCGGTGGAGCTCGGTCTCTCGGTGAGCGCCACCAGCAACGGGACTGCATTGACGGATCGCGCTCTACGCCGTCACGTCATCGACCACTATGCGGAGCTGACGCTCAGCGTAGATGGCTTCGCCGACTTCCACGACGGCGTGCGCGGCCACACCGGGAGCTTCGCGCTCGTGGAGAAGGTGCTCCGGGCACTCGCCGCCGAACGTCACGAGCGCGGCCACGGGCCCCTTCTGCGAGTGAACAGCGTGCTCATGCGCGACAACGCCCGCGCCTTTCCCGAGCTCGCACTCGGCTTGGCGAGCTTCGGCATCGACGAGCTCAGCGTGAACCAGCTGGGCGGCGTCGAGCGGCCCGAGTTCCATCGCGAGCACGCCCTCGGTCCCGGCGACGTCGAGTTCCTCGAAGCGGTTTGGCCCAGGCTCAGGGCCGAGCTCTCCCAGCGGGGAGTCCGACTTCTGGGCGGGGCGACCTATCTCGAACGGCTCACGGCATCGGCTCGGGGCCTCGCCCTGCCGGTCGCCGACTGCCGGCCCGGCGAGCGCTTCGTGTTCGTCGACGTCGACGGTCGCATGAGCCCGTGCTGTCACACCATCGACTCTTTGGGCTCGCCCCTGACAAACCTCGAAGATTTCCGGCGCCTGCCCCTGCTCTTCGCGAGCGCACGAGCGGCGGTGCGACCGCGAGCTTGCGACGATTGCATGAGCACCGAAACCTCTGCGAAATTCGAGCGCACATGACGCGCGAAGGTCCCGAGCTCGAGGTTCTGCTGCGGCGACTCGCCGAGACGCCGCCCGACTTCCTCGGCGATCCGGCCTTCGGCGCGTCGGGCCACGTGCACACCATCGCGGTGGTGAACGACGTCTTGATCGCGGCGGGTGCGAGCACGGTGGATCAGCGTCTCGCCGAGCTCGGCAAACTGGGCACGCCCCACGACGCCAACCGGCTCCGGCTCGCTCAAGTCTTGGCCTGGCTCCTCGCCGATCCTTGGTTCGAGGGCGCCAAGTGCGACGTGCTCCCGGCCTTGCTCGCTGCCAGTGCGGAGCTCGCTCCGCTGGTCGCGGCGCAGCGCGCGGTGGAGCACCCCGAACGCCGCGAGGAGCTCGCCCGTCTCGCGCTTTCGAAACTCGGGCTCCGGCCGGCGGGGGAGAGCGAGGAGCTCGCGGCTGACCGGCTGACGGCGCTGTCGAGCGCGGAGCGGGCGCGGGTGCTCGCGGCATCGCGGGCCGCCGAGGAGCGGGCTCGGGCGATCCGCGAGCAGCTGGCGAAGAAAGCCGCAGAGGAATCCGCCGACAAGTGGAGCCGCGAATGAACGATCCCGAGCCCGAAGACGAGGAGCGCTACCCACTCCTCGGCGAAGCCGGACGGGAGCTCATGCGGGGTCTCCGCGAACACCCCGCGGCCCCCATTTTTCGCAACCGGAGCGGCAACCGCCTGACGTCGGAGGATCTCGCGCGCGTGCTCGAGATCGAACGCGAAGTCGGAACGAGCCAGGTGCGCTGGGCGCCCGGCGAAAAGCCCGGCTGGCTCGCCGGCTTCCTCGCGCGGGCTCTGAGCCACGTGCCCCACTACCGAGGCTACGGTCGGACCCAGGCCGAGCTCGAAGAGCTCCCCAGCATCACGCGGGGCGATCTAGGCCGCGACATCGCCGCGTTCGTGCCCGACGACCTCCCCATCGAGCGCATGATCAACTTCCGAACGAGCGGCACCACGGGTCACCCGCTGCTCGTGGCGTCGCACCCGACGGTGGCGGCTTCCTACCTCGCCTTCCACAAGAAGGCCCTCCGTCACTTCGGAGTCGAGCTCCGCGCGGGCGCCGGGCGCGTGGGCGTGGCGCTGGTGGGCTATCAGCGCAAGTGCTTCACCTACGTGTCGGTGACACCCCAGATGGGCGAGTCGGCTCTGGTGAAGCTGAACCTCCACCCGGACGACTGGCGCGACCCCGACGACCGGGCGCGCTATCTCGATGCCCTCGATCCCGAGATGTATACCGGTGATCCGGTGTCGTTCAGCGAGCTCGTGACGCTGCCGCTTCGCACGCGTCCGCGCGCCTTGCTCTCGACCTCGATGACGCTGTTGCCGGAGACGCGGCGGAGGCTGGAAGACCGCTTCGCATGCCCGGTGATCGACGTGTATTCGCTGAACGAGGCGGGCCCGGTGGCATTCGATGCCGGCGACGACACGTGGCACCTGCTCCAGCACGAGCTGTACGTCGAGCTCGTCGACGGCGAGATCACGCTGACGGGCGGCATGAATCCTTGGCTTCCGCTCGTCCGCTATCGCACCGGCGACTACGCCGAGCTCGTCTTCCACGGCGGCGAGCCGCGGCTCGTCGGGCTCGCCGGCCGGGCCCCGACGCGCTTTCGTACGGAGAGCGGCGAGCTCTTGAACAACATCGAGGTCACGCACGCCCTCGCCGGGTTCGCGTTGCCCCAGTGGACCTTGCTCCAGCGTCGTGACGGGAGCTTCGATTTTCGCACGAGCGCGGGAAACGCCACCGTGCTGCGAGCCGCGCTCCTCTCCCTCTTCGGTGCCAACGCGCGCATCGACGTCGCGACGGATGCCGTCTTCGACGGCAAGGTCCGGCAATACGTGAGCGAGCTCGAGTGAAGGCCCTCGAGCTCGTCGCCAACCTGATCAACGCCGCGTCCATCGTGCTCGCCGGGCGGAACAGCGTGCAGACCTGGTGGACCGGGATCGTCGGAGCCGTCCTGTTCGGCTGGCTCTTCTTCGACGCGAAGCTCTACGCCGACGTGACGCTCCAGATCTTCTTCATCGGGACGAGCCTCTGGGGCTGGTACGTGTGGCGCGCGGGCGAATCGGGTGGAGAGTCGCCGGTCCGACGAACGCGAGGCTCCGTGCTGATGGCGTTCCTGGCCGTCGCTCTCGTCGTGGCTCTCGCCTACGGCTGGCTGCTCCAGCGTTTCACCGACGCCTGGAGCCCGTTCTGGGACTCGGTGGTGCTCTCCGCCAGCGTGCTCGCGCAGCTCCTCTTGATGCAGCGTCGCGTCGAGACGTGGCCGGTCTGGCTCTTGGTGAACACCTTGGCGGTCCCGTTGTTTTGGCGGCGAGGGTTGTACCTCACGAGCGTGCTCTACGCCGGCTTCTGGTTGAACGCGCTGGTCAGCATCGCCCACTGGCGGCGCTTGCTCGAGCGGGGCGAGCCGGCCCCGTGAAGCGTTTCCCCACGGGGCTCGTCGTCGGGAAGTTCTGCCCGCTGCACAAAGGCCACGAACTCGTGATCCGGACGGCGCTCGATGTCTCCGAGCGTGTGCTCGTGATTTCCTGGGCGAACCCCGAGCCAGCGGGCATGAACTCCGAGCGTCGCGCAGGCTGGCTCGCGCGGCTGTTTCCCGAAACGGAGCGACTGGTGCTCGACCAAGCGGGCCTCGACGCCTTGGCTCCGCCCCGGGAGCTGGCTGCACTCCCCCCCGACGGCGGCGATCCGGTGGTCGATCGGCGCCTCGTGGCCTGGCTCTGCGATCGCGTGTTCCGGAGGCGCGCCGACGCCGTGTTCACCAGCGAAGCGTACGGTGCGCCGTTCGCTGACGAACTCTCGCGTTGTTTTGGCAAGCCGGTCGCGAGCGTGCTCGTGGATTTCGCGCGAGCGCGCTTTCCGATCACTGGCACGCGCCTTCGACAAGACGTGCACGCGGGTCGGAACCACCTCTCGCCCGAGGTGTATCGGGACTTCGTGCAGCGCGTGGTGCTGCTCGGCGCGGAGTCGAGCGGCAAGAGCACACTGGCTGAGCACGTGGCGCGCGAGCTCGGAACGCTCTCGGTGCCCGAATACGGTCGCGAGCTCTGGGAGCAGAAGCTGGGCGCGCTCGAGTTCGACGACCTCGTCGCCATCGGACGCGAGCAGGTCTTGCGCGAAGAGGCAGCGCTCGGGCATGCGAACCGCTGGCTCGTGTGCGACACGTCGCCGCTCACCACGCTCTTCTACTCGCGAGCACTCTTCGGCAGAGCGGAGCCCGAACTCGTTGCCCTCGCCGACCGCCGCTACGAGCACACGGCGCTGTGCCTACCCGAGTTCCCGCTGGTGCAGGACGGCACCCGGCAAGACGAAGCGTTCCGAAAGCGGCAGCACGACTTCCATCTGGAGGAGCTCGCGCGCCGCGGAGTTTCGTACACGATGCTCTCGGGCACGGTGGCCGAGCGCGCGCGAGTGCTCGTGGCGGCGCTCGCTCACGCGCCTGGGTGAGCGACGCCACGCCGCTCGACCAGATCTTCCTGCGCCGCGTGGAGCAGCGTTCGGAGCTCGGGCAACGCTTCCTCGCGGTGCTTCTCGGCGGCGTTCACCGCCTGCGCGAAGCTCTTGAATGCCAAGGCGTGCCCGCGCTGATAGGGCTGGAGCCAGCGAATGGCGTTCAGGACACCACGCTGTACGGCAGAGTCGGTGACTATGGCGCCGAACGTGTTCGGACAAACGGCACTGGAAGCCGCTTCGGCGAACTTCCTTCGCCAGTGGGCGTTGGGCGCAGGGCTCTCCGTGTTCAGCACGATCACGAAGACCGGCGCGACGCCTGCGGCCGCTGCGTCGCGGTCCAGCGCCGCGATGCGCTCGAGGAACGTCGCGTACTCCTCGTCGCTCCCTTCGTGGTCCCGCTGAACCACCAAGAGCCCCCGCTTCGCGTCGTAGCCGTACCCCGCCACGGTCACGAAAATAGCACGCACCGCGTCCGCGCTCCTACCAAGGGCGGCGCACCTCCTCGGGCTCGGTCGCGGTGAAACGCCTCGCGCTGCTTCTCGTCGAGTTCCGCCTCGATCTCGACGGCGACCCGCTCCTGGACCGCCTCGAGCCGAGGTCGTGCGTCGCCGAGCGCGGCTCCGACCTCGGGCGCGTGGCGCCGGATGATCTCTTCGATCTTCGCGGCCTGCGGCGGGCGCAGATCGAGCGCTCGGAGACTCGGCGGAAGCGGACCTCCACCTCTCGGGCCTGCCAGCGGACGCGAACGTCTACGCCTACGCGGTCACCCCGGATTGGCCGGAAATCCCCCGCTGGTTCGCCTTCGAGCCGGCGAAGGCGTTTCGGGAGAACATCATCCCGCTCGTGAGCGGGGGGCCCCCGAGTCCGCCCGGACGAGACCAGCTCCACCTGAACTGCGCTGGTGGACCGAGCGACGTCCATCCATGGAAGGGGAGCGCTGAGTATTGACGTTCCGGTTCGCGCGGCTACGGAAGTCTTCAAAATGACGACGGATCGTCGGGCATCGGAAATCCGCTCGTGCGTGATAGGCTCGCTGGATGGCCACCGTACGGGACTTCATCCTTCCGACTGCGCTGACCGTGACCACGTTCGTCGTCGTTGCCGCGTGTGGCGGTGATGACGACGACTCGGGGAAGCAATCCGCGGCGGTCGTCGCGTGTAGCGAGGCGCCCACCGATTGTCAGAAGTGCAAGGACGATCAGGGCAAGGTGAAATGCGGTCCGGGCAAGGACTGCTACTCGACCGCCAGCGGTGGTTGCGAGCCAGGCAACAATAGTTGATAGCCCAGCGCGGTCCGGTCTGGACCGCAAGAACCGAGAGGATGTCGGAAACCGACCGCCTGAGGCGCGCGCGAGTGGTGCGCGTATACGATCGCCTCGACACCACGGTCGTGCTCGGGCCCGACGGCCGTGCGCACCAGCTCGCTGCCGAGACTGCCGAGCTGACCAAGGTGCTGCTCCGCTTCCTCCTCGACTGGCGAACGCGCCGCGAGGTCGTCGAGCACGTCGAGGCGATGACCGGGTCGCCGCTCGGCCCCGACAACGTGGTCGAGAAGCTGCTCGACCTTCTGATCTCCCTCGGCGCGGTCGACGTGGGCGGTCGCGAAGGGGGCGCTTCCGGCCCAGCTGCCCTTCGCCGCCGCGATCGCCTCGTGCTGTGCCTCGCGGGAGGAGTCGCCGCGATGCACGCGCCCGCGCTGGCGCTGGCGCTGCTCGATCGCGGCTACGACGTCCGCATCGCGGCAACGAAGAACGCGTTGCGCTTCGTCAGCGCGTACGCGCTGGAGCGAGTCGTTCATCGGCCCGTCGCGGCGGACCTGTACGACGGCGAGACTCAGGTCCCCCACATCGACCTGGCGAACTGGGCGGAAGCGGTCTTGGTTTGGCCCGCCACGGCCACGACTCTCTCTCGGCTCGCCACCGGCAACTTCGACTCTTTGGTATCGGCCATCGCGCTGGCGACTTCCGCTCCCGTCGTGCTCGCTCCGTCGATGAACGCGGGGATGTACGCGCGCGCCTCGGTGCAGCGAAACATCGAACAGCTGGTGCGCGATGGGATGCACGTAATCCACGCTTCGTTCGGCATCGAGGTGGCCGACGCGCCTCGAGAGCGCCCGCACAAGCTCGGGCCGGCGCCTCCCATCGGCGTCGTCGTGCAGATGCTCGACACGGCGCTGGCCTTGCATCGCGCAGGGAAGAAGCACACGCCGCGGGACGGCGCCGAATGGGACGCGGTTTACGCCGAGCCGCCGGAGCGCTGGCCCTGGCACACCGAGGAGGTCGACACGGATCTGTTGGCGGCCCTCGAACGCCTCGCGCCTCGACCGTCGCTCGTGCTCGACATCGGCACCGGACTCGGTTCGCTGGCGGTTGCCGCCGCCGAGCGCGGTCACCACGTCGTGGCCACCGACTTGTCCACGCGCGCGCTGTCTCTCGCAGCGGAGCGCGCAGCCGCGCTCCCGGTGCTTTGGCTGGAAGACGACATCACGGAGAGCCGTCTGCGACGCCGCTTCGACTTGGCCGTGGATCGGGGCTGTCTGCACTTGCTCGGAGCGCCCGACTCACGTCGCTACGCACGAAACGTCGCACGCTTGATCGCGCCGGGTGGACACCTGCTCTTGAAGACCCACGCCGTCGAGGAAGGGGATCGTCACGGAACGACTCCGTACACTCGCTCCCGGCTCGAAGAGCTCTTCGCCGGGTCGTTCGACGTCGTGGAGGAGCACGCGGCCACGTTTCCAGGTCCCGGGCAAGCGCCGGTGGCGCGTCTCTTCGTGCTCGAGCGGCGCGCGGACCGCGGCTCGACCGAATCGCCGTGACCGAAGCCCAGTGGCCCGCGCAGGCCTTGCCGCATCGGGCGGAGGAGGCGCAGGGCGTGCCGAGCTGCGGAGCTCTCGGGCCAGTGAAATGGGATGGCACACGGAATGCAGCTCGTGTCGTCCAGAGGCCCCCTCATGCGCGCCTTGCACCGCCGGCAATTCGTTCTGGCATTCGCTCTGTTCGCGCTCGCCCGCGGGAGGGATGCGCGAGGCGCGGATGCGCCGCGCGTGCGCTTCAGCTTCTACTACGCGTTCGACTGCCCGCACTGCAAGAAGGCCAAGCCGTTCGTAGTCGAGCTCCAGAAGCGCCATCCCGCGCTCCATTTCGAGTATTGGGAGGTGAAGAAGGACAAGGAGGGGCGTCGGCGCTTCTCGCGTGAGGTGAAGCGCCTTGGGATCCAAGACCCCGGCGTGCCGCTCTTCGTGTGCGGTGACGAATACGTCCTCGGTTGGGAACCGCCGAAGACCGCTCGGGCGGTCCGCCGGATGATTCGCCGTGTCACGCAGCCGAATCGGTGATCCGATGGCGCGTATCGGGCTCCTGGCGATCGTCGCCTGCCTGCTCCTCTTCGCCGGCTCCGCAGGAGCTGCTCCGACCGACGGATCGGTCGCCGACGCCGACGAAGACTGCGTGAAGGAGGTCGGAACTTGTCCTGTGGACCTCTCCGACGTCGACGACGTGCTCGACGCCGGCAAGGCTCCCGAGGCTTCGGCCCCGCGCGCCGTCCCGCCCGCAACGAGCCCGAGCCTCGACGCCGGCGAAAAGCGCTTGGCCTTCTTTTGGGGGGTGGGCTGCCCACATTGCCAAGCTGCGGAGCCCTTCGTCCGAACGCTCGAGCGCGAGAACCCGGGGCTACGGGTCGAACGCATCGAGGTGCGCCAGGACGCGCAGGGGCGCGCTCGCTTCCTCCAGACGATGCGCGCGCTCCACGCCGGCGCTGTCGGGATTCCGACCTTCGTACTGGGAGACGCGTACGTCGTCGGATTCACCGGCGCGGCCACCGAGGCCGAAGTACGCGCGCTCCTCCGAGGTGAGCGAAGCGCCCGGAGCTCGGTGGACCTGCCTTGGGTGGGAAGCATCGACCCGAATCAGGTCTCGCTCCCGGCTTTCACCCTGATCGTTGGACTGCTCGACGGCGTGAACCCTTGCGCCATGTGGGTGCTCTTGGTCTTGCTGGGCATCCTCACTCACGTAAAATCGAGGACTCGCCTTCTACTCTTCGGTGGCACGTTCGTCGTGGCGTCCGGCGTCGTGTACTTCGTGTTCATGACCGCTTGGGTCGGCCTCTTCTCGCTGGTCGGGCTCTCTAGGCCCATCACCATCGCTCTCGGCGTACTCGTGCTCGCCATGGGCCTCGTGAACCTGAAGGAGCTGGTTTGGTTCAAGCGCGGCGTCTCACTCATGATCCCGGATCGGGCCAAGCCAGGGCTGTTTCGCCGCATGCGTGGCATCGGCAGCGCAGCGAGCCTGCCCGCTGCCTTCGTGGGCATCGTCGTGCTCGCGTTCTTGGTGAACCTCATCGAGCTCGGCTGCACGCTGGGCTTGCCCGCGGTCTACACGCGGGTTCTCACGCTCCGCTCGGATCTCTCGAGCTTCGCGCGCTACGCCTACCTTGCACTCTACAACTTGGCTTACGTGGTTCCGCTCGCCTTGATCGTGCTCGTGTACGTCGCGACCCTGCATCGACTCACCCTCGGCGAGCGCGGTGCGAAGGTGCTGAAGGCCGTGAGCGGAGTCTTGCTCGTGATCTTCGGACTCTTCTTCGTCCTGGCTCCCGACGTGCTCAGGTGAATGCTGGCACCTAGCCCATCGTCGGTGCACCGAGACCGGCGAGGAACCGCGTGCTCCTTGCGCTGGCGTGCCGTAGCTACTGAGGATCAGCTGGCGCGCTTCGCAGGCTGCGACCAGATGCAGGCAGAGCTCGCGGCGATGTTCTCGCCGGTCGAGCGCGGTCGCGTCCCGCCGGCACTGGACGCGCTGGCGTCGCTACTGCAGGCGGCCTTGGGTGTTCCGGACCACGAAGCCGTCGAGCTGGCCGTCGTGGACATGCGATGGCAGACGGTTCTGGGCTGCTTGGGGCGTCATCGACCACGGCGTCGATGACGACCTCTTCGAGAAGACAGTCGAGCTCGCTCGTGAAACCGGCGGCTTCAGTGCAACTCACCGGCGCGTTCGATGCCGGCCCGCTCGCGTCCTAGAGTGGTCGGGGCCTCTAGCAGGTTGGGCGCGCGTTCAGGCCTTCAAGACGCTCAGCTTGTCGCGATGCGCGGCCTGCGCGCGGTTGTAGTCGTCCTGGGTGAGTCCGAGTGAGGTCGTGATCTGCCGGAGCAGCGTGGTCTCGCTGTGCGTGATCTCGCCGTCCGCGGCGGCCACCTCCACCAGCACGCCCAGCACCTCGAGGCGGAGCTCGTCGTCACCGAGCTCGAGCAGCGTTCGCGTCGAGCGGGGGAGCTCCACCGTGGTCAGGTGGACGATCTCGCGACGGAGCACCTCGAGAATCGCATCGACGCCCCCAGCCGTCATGCCGTGGATCCGCGCGAGCTCCATCCGGACGCGTCGTTCCTCCGCAGGCGAAAAATCGCGATCCGCGTAGGCCACCGCCGCCAGCAAGCTGGCGATGGCGGTCACGACGCGCACGCTCTCGCCGTCGGCTTCGGGCAGGTGCGAGCGCACGAGCGAGGCGAGACCCTTCGCCGCGGCTTCTGCGGGCTCGTTCTTCCGCCACCTGCCGAACACCCGACGGACTCTACACCATGGGCAAGGCCCGCCGAATCAGCTCGAGCGCGTGGCAGCGCCCGGGGTTCCGGCGTATCCTCCCCGCCCATGTTGAAAAGAGGCTTGATCGCGCTCTTCTGCTTCACCGTCGGTTGCGGGTCGAGTGATTCGACTTCGGACAAGGGCAGCGGCGGTGGGGGCAGCGGCGGTGCCGGTGGCAGCTCCTGCGCAGCGTGTGACGCTACGAACGCCTGCGACACAGGTTCGGTCTGCACCATCCTGACGGGAGAGAGCTTCTGCCTGAAGCCATGCCCCAAGGGGAACGAGTGTGCATCGAACGAAGCGTGCCTCACCCAGAGCAACTTGAGCGGCGAGGGCGTCAGCGTCTGCGTCCCCGAAGCCGAGTGCAAACCTGCCGGCAGCGGAGGCAGCGGAGGCGGCAGCGCAGGGACGGGCG
>Ga0268298_10000330_pt1 | contig 61386 bp, 61 predicted proteins | sample WWTPWeurt_MetaG_FD_194462 | JGI IMG/M metagenome (GOLD analysis project Ga0268298, IMG submission 194462) | Activated sludge microbial communities from WWTP in Nijmegen, Gelderland, Netherland - WWTP Weurt | ecosystem: Engineered > WWTP > Aerobic digester > Activated sludge | place... | reverse complement strand
CGCTGGCTCGCGATCAGCATTTCCACCGCTTCACCCCGGATTCCAACCGGCCGCCACCCGCCTGCAAAAAATCCTGCCAATGCGGGGCAGGGGTTGGAAAAATGGGTTTTTCTACAGCCTCGTTAGGGCTTGCTAGGCCAGGTAATTTGTACCTGCCTATGTTGCGTAACACAGTCGCGTAGATAGAGATTGATAAGGCTCTGGTAGGGAACCCCGGCATCGACTGCCATGCGCTTGAAATAGGCGACTACGTCTTCGGAAAGCCGCATGGTGACAGGTGTCTTGAGCTTTGATGCGTAGGGGTTCCTACGAGACTTCATTTTGGTGAGGTCGTATTCGTCTTTCATGGCTTCTATTTTCCGTAAAACGCGCTTTCACGTTTGGTAGCCTTGCGAGCGGAAATGATCCGGATAACGTGACCGGCATCCCGTTCGCAGTGCGCGACGAGGAGCAATCTTGAGCCCGAGCTCAAGCCCAGCAACAGAAAGCGGTCTTCATCAGATGAGTGCTTATCGTCGTAGAACATCAGCCGCTTCTTGTTCGGTTGTAGAAACCCATAGTTCCTCGCCCGCCGGAACCCCTTGGGTAGGACATGTTGCAGCATCAGGATGCAGAGAATCGGCCCCCACCGTGCGCGGCCAGCGCCATTGTTTCCAGTTGCGCAGGCGCAATCGCCTTCTGATCCACGCGTTCCGTTCGGGGATCGGCCGGTAGATGCCAGAGTACTGTTGTCGGGCGCTGCTACTGTCGCCCGCGGGAGACCACGTAGAGGGGGCGGATGGGTTCGGGTTCGCTGACGCCGGGTTGTCCGTTTTGATCTCCGTTGGCGAAGCGAATCTTGTTGTGGCCGGCGTTCTTGGCGCGGTACATGGCGGAGTCGGCGGCGCGCATGATGTCGTCCACGGTCTCGCCGTCCCGCGGGTAGATGGCAATCCCCAGGCTTACCGCCACCGTGAGCCGGTGGCCCTGGATCTCGTAGGGACTGGAAATAACGTTGCGCAGCTTTTCGGCCAGTTCCAGCAGCTTGACGGGTTCGTTGAGCTCGGGGACCAGGATGACGAATTCGTCGCCGCCCTGGCGGGAGACGGTGTCGGAATCCCGGGTGATGGCTTTCAAACGGTGAGCGACTTCGATCAGCAGGGCGTCGCCGACGTTGTGGCCGTAGTCGTCATTGACCCGCTTGAAGAGATCGAGGTCGGCGAAGAGGACCGCGAATCCCTTGCCGTAGCGGCGCGCCGTGGAGTGGATGAGGGCGAGGCGCTCGATGAGCAGTGCGCGGTTGGGCAGGTCGGTCAGGTAGTCGTAGTGGGCCAGGTGGTGCATTTTGGCCTCGGACTTCTTGCGTTCTGAAATGTCGGTGAAGATGGCGACGAAATTGGAGGTCTGGCCGTCGCTGCCGGCGATGCGGGTGATGGCCAGCCAGGCGGGGTAGATGGCGCCTTCGTGGTGGCGGTTCCATACTTCGCCTTCCCAGTGGTCCATGGTGTCGAGGGTCTGGATCATGGCCTCGAAGAAGGCCTCGGGGTGCCGCTTGGAGGCGAGGAAGCCGATGTCCCTGCCCAAAGACTCTTCGGCACTGTAGCCGGAGATGGCGCTGAACGCGGGGTTGACCGAAATGATGCGGCGTTGGGCATCGGCAATGAAGATGCCCTCGTGGCAGGCCTCGAAGACGCGGGCCGCAAGGGCCATGCCGGCTTCGGCTTCCTTGCGGGCGGTGACGTCGGCGATGACGCCCACCAGCCCGCTGACCTCTCCCTTGCCGTTGCGCAGGGGGCGACCGGTCAGCAGGCCCCAGAACAGGCTCTTGTCCTGCCGGTAGTAGACCCGCTCCAGATTGACCGAGGGCATCTCCCTTCCCAATAGGGTGCTCAGGCGGCGGCTGGCGCTTTCCCTTTCCGGTGGGGCGATGAGGCTGATGTAGTCGCTGCCGATCAGATCGTCCATGGGACGGCCGAACAGCTCGCTCATGCGATGGTTGGCGTGGGTGATGCGTCCGGCCAGATCGACGAGGAAGATGGCGGCGCTGGAGGCGTCGTAAATGGAGCGCAGCAGCGCCTCGCGCTCGTGCAACCCCGCCTCGGCCAGTTTGCGGTCGTGGATGTCGACGCAGGAACCGATGTAGCCGGCCAGCTCCCCCCGGTCGCTGAAGCGGGGGGTCGCCGAATCCATCACCCAGTGGAAGCTGCCGTCGATGTTGGCGAGGCGGTATTCGAGGCTGAAGCCCTCTCCGCTGCACGAGGCCTCGGCAATGCGGGCGAGGATGGCCTCGCGGTCCTCCGGGTGGATGAAATCGGACCAGGTGTACGGCCCGTTGGCGTTGGGGTCGCAGCCGGTGAAGTCGACCCACTGCTGGCCGAACCAGTTGCGTGTTCCAGTGGCATCCGAAACCCAGATCAGGACGGGAACCGAGTTGGCCAGGATGCGGAAGCGCCGCCGGCTCTCGTGCAATTCCTGGTTGGCCTGGGCCGTCTGGGCCAGGGCGGCCGCGACGCGCCGGTGATTGCCGACCAGAATGCGGGCCAGGATGGCAAGCACCACGCTGAGCAGGATGCCGCCGGCCAGGACGCGCCAGCCCTGCCCATGCTGCACCCCGGCCGCGAAGCCGGGCAGCGCCTCGAATTCCACCGTCCAGGCCTGGCCGGCAAGTTCGACCAGCCGTGTGCTGCGCAGGGGAGTAAGCGTGCGGCCGGGCGCAGCGTCGAGGGAGTCGAAAAACAGGTGCTCGCCATCGGCGCCGCGGCCGTCGAAGACGCGCATGCGCAGGAGGGGTGCTGCGTCGCCGTAGGCCCGCGTGAGGGCGTCGACAAGCAGCGGACGGGCGGCAAGCCGGACGAAGGCCCAGCCGACGAAGCGCGACCCGCTGGCGTCGCCCTCGGCGGCGCTGCGGAAGGCCGGTGCTACGAGAACGAATCCCATGTCGTCGCCACCACCCGCCTGAAAGCGCAGCGTGATGGGGGGCGACAGGACCGCGCGGCCTTGCTCCCGCGCCAGAGTCAGGCTCTCCTGCAGGGCCGGCTCCACCAACAGGTCGTAGCCCAGCAGGGACGCGCTGGCCGGACCCTGGGGGGCCAGGTGGGTGATGGGCGCATAGGCAGGGCGCTGCCCCGGGGGGTACACCGCGACGGCGGGAGCGGCCGATGGGGGGCCGGCTTCGGCGGGGACGGCCCCGTCGCTCGAGGATAGCGGCACCGCAAAGCCGATGCCCTGGAGCCCCGGTGCGTGCAGGGCACCGTTCTGAGCCTCGGCGAAGGACTTGAAGCCCCGGCGATCCAACTCCGGGCTGGCGGCGAATAGTCCGACGACGCCGCGCAGAAGCTCACTGGTGTCCTGGAGGCGGCCTTCCAGTTCCCGCGCCACCGTGGTGGCCTGGGCCTCGAATTCCCTATGCAGGGCGGCGCCGCCGTCGCTGCGTGCGTTCCACCAGACCAGCCCGGTGGTCGCCAAGCCGGCAACGAGAAATGCGCCCGGCAACAAGCGCAACCACCCCGCCGGGGCGTAGGCCCGGTCCCCGGGCGCAGCGGGAAGGGTGGGGTCGGACATGGGAGCAGCCCCCGAAAGGAGGGTAGGGATGCGGCTATTCTATGCCAGTCGGCGGCAGATTTCCCTAGTCAATTCGGACTGGTTCATACAGTAGAAATGCAGGCCGGGTGCGCCGCCTGTGAGCAAGCGCTCACATAGCTCGCTGACCAAGTCCAGACCGAAGGCGCGGATGGAGTCGGCGTCGTCGCCAAAGCTTTCGAACTTGCGGCGCATCCAGCGGGGGATCTCGGCGCCGCAGGCATCCGAGAAACGGGCCAGCTTGGAGAAGCTGCCGATGGGCATGATGCCTGGCACGATGGGGAGATCGACCCCTGCCGCCCGGACCTCGTCCACAAAATGGAAGTAGGCGTCGGCATTGTAGAAATATTGGGTGATGGCCGAGTTGGCGCCCGCTTTGACCTTGCGCACGAAATTGTGCAGGTCTTCCCGGGGCGTGCGGGCCTGGGGGTGCCATTCCGGGTAGGCGGCCACCTCCAGACTGAAATGGTCGCCGGTTTCGGCACGGATGAATTCCACCAGTTCGTTGGCGTAGCGGAATTCACCGGCCTCGGCCATCCCTGAAGGGAGGTCGCCGCGCAGGGCGACGATGCGGCGGATACCGGCAGCCTTGTACTCGGCCAGGATTTCCCGGACGTTCTCCCGGGTGGAGCCGATGCAGGAAAGGTGCGGCGCCGCGTCGAAGCCCTCGGCGGCGATTTCCTTGACCACGGCGAAGGTACGCTCCCGGGTCGAGCCGCGGGCGCCGAAGGTGACGGAAAAGAAGGCCGGCTTCAGCTCGGCGAGCCTGGCGCGGACGACGCGCAGTTTGTCGACACCCTCTGGGGTTCCGGGTGGGAAGAATTCGATGGAGAGTTTGGGCATCTTGGGAAGGGAGAGGAAAGAAGGGGGAAGGAGGTCGGTCAGGGGAGACGGGTTCCCCGCGATTCACTGTGCACGGCATGAATGAAAAATTCGCGATTGCCGTCGCCGCCCAGGATGGCACTGTCGAGCCAGGCGCGGACGGTGAGGCCCAGCGCGGCGGCAGCGCGGCGCAGCTTGGACTCGACTTCGGCGTAGCGCGCCGGGTCGCGCACGATGCCCCCCTTGCCGAGGCCATCGGGACCGACCTCGAACTGGGGTTTGACCAGGAGCAGCAGGTCGCCGCCGGTGGCAAGAAGGGGCGGCAGTTGGGGCAGCACCAGGGTCAGGGAAATGAAGGAAAGGTCGCCGACGATGAGATGGAAGCCGGGCGGCGGCAGGGCATCGCCCAGGTCGGCGGCGGCCAGGGCGCGGCAGTTGATGCCTTCGAAGGCGGTGACGCGAGGGTCGCCCGCCAAGCCGGGGTGCAGTTGTCCGTGGCCCACATCCACGCCCACGACGCGGGTGGCGCCGGCCTGGAGCAGGCAGTCGGTGAAGCCGCCGGTGGATTGGCCGACATCGAGACAGGTCTTGCCGGCCGCGGCGAGCCCGGTTGCGGCCAGGGCGCCGGCCAGCTTGAGGCCGCCCCGGGAGACGTAGCTGTCGGCGGGGTCGGCGATGACCTCCAGATGGTCGTCGCAGGGCAGCTCCTGGGCCGGCTTGACGGCCTGACCGTCCCAGCGCACGCGGCCGGCGGCGATGAGCCGCTGGGCCGCGGTGCGGGAGGCGGCCAGGCCGCTGGCCACGAGGAGCTGATCGGCGCGCATCCTCAGTCGTCCTTGCGGGAGAGGAGCAGGGTGGAAAGTATCCAGGAAATCAGGCTATAGACGATGGAGCCGAAGAAGGCCGACCAAAAGCCGCCGACGTGGAAGCCCTCCATCAGATGCCCCACCAACTGGAAGAGCAGGGCGTTGATGACGAAGATGAAGAGCCCGAGGGTGAGCAGCGTCACCGGCAGGGTGAGGAGAATGAGCAGCGGCCGCAGCAGGGTGTTGATGAGCCCCAGCACCAGGGCCACCCAGAGGGCGGTGCCGAAGCTTGCCACCGAGATGGAGGGCACCACGTAGGGCAGGGCGATCAGCGCCAGGGCGTTGATGCCCCAGACAGCAAGCAGCTTGAACATGCGGGCCTCCTCTCGAAAGCTGGGCCGGCCCCGGGCGGGGCCGGCGGGTGCATCAGTAGCGGTAGTGGTCGGTCTTGTAGGGACCGTTCAGCGGCACGCCGATGTACTTGGCCTGGGCGTCGGTCAGCGTCGTCAGTTGGGCGTTCAGGGTCTTGAGCTGCAGGCGGGCGACCTTTTCGTCGAGGTGCTTGGGCAGCGTGTAGACCCCCACCGGATAGTCGGCGGTCTTGGTGAACAGCTCGATCTGGGCGATGGTCTGGTTGGCGAAGGACGAGCTCATCACGTAGGACGGGTGGCCGGTGCCGCAACCGAGGTTCACCAGGCGGCCCTTGGCCAGCAGGATGATGCGGTTGCCGGAGGGCAGGGTGATGTGGTCCACCTGGGGCTTGATCTCTTCCCAGGGGTAGCCTTCGATGGAGGCGACGTTGATTTCGGAATCGAAGTGGCCGATGTTGCAGACGATGGCGTTGTGCTTCATCTTCACTAGGTGGTGGCGGTCGATGACGTGGAAGTTGCCGGTGGCGGTGACGAAGATGTCGGCCTTGTCGGCGGCGTAGTCCATGGTCACCACGCGGTAGCCTTCCATGGCGGCCTGCAGGGCGCAGATGGGGTCGATTTCGGTGATCCACACCTGGGCCGAAAGGGCGCGCAGGGCCTGGGCGGAACCCTTGCCCACGTCGCCGTAGCCGCAGACGACGGCGATCTTGCCGGCGACCATGACGTCGGTGGCGCGCTTGATGCCGTCCACCAGGGATTCGCGGCAGCCGTAGAGGTTGTCGAACTTGGACTTGGTCACCGAGTCGTTCACGTTGATGGCCGGGAACTTGAGTTCGCCGCGTTCGTGCATCTGGTACAGGCGATGGACGCCGGTGGTGGTTTCCTCGGTGACGCCCTTGATCTGGGCGAGGCGGGTCGAGTACCAGGTGGGGTCGGTCTTCAGCTTGGCCTTGATGCTGGCGAAGAGGACGGTGGCTTCTTCGCTGTCCGGGTTGTCGAGGACCGACAGATCCTTCTCGGCGCGGGCGCCCAGGTGCAGCAGCAGGGTGGCGTCGCCGCCGTCGTCGAGGATCATGTTGGAGAAGCCGCCGTCGGCCCACTCGAAGATGCGGTGGGTGTAGTCCCAGTAATCGGGCAGGGATTCGCCCTTGACGGCGAAGACCGGGATGCCGGCAGCTGCTATGGCGGCGGCGGCATGGTCCTGGGTCGAGAAGATGTTGCACGAGGCCCAGCGCACTTCGGCGCCGAGGGCGGTCAGGGTCTCGATCAGCACGGCGGTCTGGATGGTCATGTGCAGGGAGCCGGTGATGCGGGCGCCCTTCAAGGGCCGGGTCTTGGCGAATTCTTCGCGGATGGCCATCAGGCCCGGCATTTCGGTTTCCGCGATCTTGATCTCCTTGCGGCCCCAATCGGCAAGGGAAAGATCGGCGATGACATAGTCGTTGAACTCAGCCACGGTGTTCATGGGAACTCCTCAAACGGGTGGCCGGGGGGAAAGGGGGAGCGGGGGCAGGTGCGTCGAGGGCCTGCCAAGCTCATCCACCTTCCCGTGCCGGCACGGGTTGGTCGAATGAGCGCCGTTTAAAACCGAGCCTGAGGGCAATCGCCCTTGCAGCGCTCCTCGGTAGGAGATTGATTATAAGGACTTCGAGGGGCGATGGACAGCCCGCAGTCGGCCCGGGGGGACTATCCCACCCAGTACTGGTCGATATCCTTGAGGCCCCAGCGGGCGGCGTTCTCGCGGCCGACGATCTTGTCGAGGGCGCCGGGACGAGAGAGGTCGAGGAGTTCGGGCTTGATGTAGGCGCGGGATTTGGTGGAGTAAAAGACCTTGACCTTGGGGACCAGAAGCGACTTTTCGCTCTGTTCGACGACAACGCCCAGCCGGCCCGAATGCAGCCGCACCAGGGAACCGATGGGGTAGATGCCCAGGCTCTTCACGAAGGCCTGGAACACCGCCGGGTCGAAATGCCCCTGCCACTCGACCATGCGCTTGATCGACTCGGCCGGATCCCAGCCTGCCTTGTAGGGGCGGTTCGAGGTCACCGCGTCGTACACGTCGCACACGGCGCCCATTTTGGCGAAGAGGCTCATGGTTTCGCCATTGAGGCGCTCGGGGTAACCGCTGCCGTCCACTTTCTCGTGGTGGTGCAGGCAGACGTCCTTCATGATTTCGCTCACTCCTTCGCCCTCCAGCAGCAGCTTGTGGCCTTCCGCCGGGTGGGTCTTGATGATGGCGAATTCCTCGTCGGTCAGCTTGCCCGGCTTGTTGAGGATTTCGGGCGGCATGAGGGCTTTGCCCAGATCGTGGAGCAGACCTGCCATGCCCGCCTGGCGGGTGTCGTGGTCGTCCAGGCCCAATTGGCGGGCCAGGGCGATCATCAGGGCGCACACCGCCACGGAATGCATGTAGGTGTAGTCGTCGGCAGTCTTGAGACGAGCCAGGCTGATGAGGGCACCGGGGTTGCGCATGACGGAATTGGAGATTTCCTCCACCAGTCCCTGGGCCTGATCCGCATCGATGGCCTTGCCCATGCGCACTTCCTGAAACATGGACACCACGGCTTCCTTGGATTTGGCGCAAATCTTGGCGGCCCGCTTCACTTCGTCCTGAAAGCTGGCCTTCGCGGGCAGGACTTCGGGTTCCGGCTGCGGCGGCGCTTCCACGCTGGTCTCGACCGTCTTGGCCGGCTCCACGTCCAGGCCTTTGGACGAATCGATCCAGACTTCCTGGATGGTGCTCTCGCGGATCAGCGCGAGGTCGCGGGGATCCTTGAGAACGAACTTGGTGCGCCAGAAAGGATGTTCGAGCCAGGCCCCGCAAAAGGCATGGAGATGCATGCCCAGCTTGAGGTCGGCGACACGGATTTTTTTGAGCATGGGGCGGGATTTTAGCGAAAAGGGGAGCCGGCTGGCTCCCCATTGGATTCGGCGCGAGTTGGGGCCCTGCGCCGACGGCTGCGCACGCTTGCCTACCGCCCGGCGTCGTTGCGCAGCAACGCCGCGCGATCCGTGCTTTGGCTCCGGCCGGTGCTGCGCACCTTAACCGGCCCGCGTTGCGGGCGGGCCGTGCGCTTTGCTTACAGCCCGGCGTCGTTGCGCAGCAACGCCGCGCGATCCGTCGCTTCCCAACTGAACTCCGGTTCGTCGCGGCCGAAGTGGCCGTAGGCGGCGGTTTTTTGGTAGATGGGGCGGAGCAGGTCCAGCATGTTGACGATGCCCTTGGGGCGCAGGTCGAAGTGCTTGCGGATCAGCGCGGTGAGGGTTTCGTTGCTGACCTTGCCGGTGCCAAAGGTTTCCACCATGACCGAGGTCGGCTCGGCGACGCCGATGGCGTAGGAGACCTGCACCAGGCAGCGGGAGGCGAGGCCGGCGGCGACGACGTTCTTGGCCACGTAGCGGCCGGCGTAGGCGGCGGAACGGTCCACCTTGGAGGGATCCTTGCCGGAGAAGGCGCCGCCGCCGTGGGGGGCGGCCCCGCCGTAGGTGTCGACGATGATCTTGCGCCCGGTGAGGCCGCAGTCGCCCTGGGGGCCGCCGACGACGAAGCGGCCGGTGGGGTTGACCAAATATTTGATGTCGCCCTTGATCAGTTCCTTGGGCAGCACCGGCTTGATGATTTCCTCGATGGTGGCTTCGCGCAGGTCTTCCAGGCTGATGTCCGGGGAATGCTGGGTGGAGAGGACGACGGTATCGATGCTGTGGGGCTTGCCGTCGACGTACTTGATGGTGACCTGGGACTTGGCGTCGGGACGTGCCCAGGGCAGGCGGCCGTCCTTGCGCAGCATGGCCTGGCGCTCAACCAGGCGGTGCGAGAGGTGGATGGGCAGGGGCATGAGCACCGGGGTTTCGTCGCAGGCGTAGCCGAACATGAGGCCCTGGTCGCCGGCGCCCTGGCCGAGGTTGTCGTCGTAGGCCTTGTTCACGCCCTGGGCGATGTCCGGGCTCTGCTTGTCGTAGGCCACCAGGACGGCGCAGCCCTTGTAGTCGATGCCGTACTCGGTATTGTCGTAGCCGATGCGCTTGATGGTGTCGCGGGCCACCTGGATGTAATCCACATTGGCCGCCGTGGTGATTTCGCCGGCCAGAACCACCAGGCCGGTGTTGCACAGGGTTTCGGCGGCGACGCGGGAATGCTTGTCCTGGGCCAGGATGGCGTCCAGGATGGCGTCGGAAATCTGGTCGGCGACCTTGTCGGGATGCCCTTCGCCAACGGATTCGGAAGTGAAGAAGTATTCGCTCACTTGAAGCTCCAGCGGTCCTGTTATCCGGCGTTACCGGCTTCGGACCACGAGCTGGCGACGCTTTAGCAGAATTTCTGAATCGCCCCGCAAGTTGTCTGTTTAACTCGGCGATCCGATAATGCTAGCCTTTTCCCCGCCCGTTGCAAACCCCGGTTCCATGATCTTCCTGTTTCGCCTCCTGAGCCGGCTGCCCCTCGGGTGGGTCCATGCCCTCGGGGGCGTGCTCGGGCGCCTGACCTACTGGCTTTCCCCCACTTACCGGCGCCATCTCAAGGCCAATCTCGCCCAGGCCGGGCTGGGCGGCGACCTCGCGCTGCCGGTGGCGGCGGAGGCAGGCAAGCAGGCCCTGGAGCTTTCCCGCATCTGGTTGCGCACCCTGGAGGAAGCCAACGCCCAGGTGACCGAGGTCGTGGGCCTGACCCTGGTCCAGGAGGCCATGGCCGCCGGCAAGGGCGTGCTCTACCTTACCCCCCACCTGGGTTGCTTCGAGATCACCGCCCAATACCTTTCGTCTCTGGGCGACATCACCGTGCTCTATCGCCCGCCGCGTCAGGCCGCCTTGCAAGAGCTCATCGAGACCGGCCGGCGGCGCAGCAATCTGCACCTCGCGCCCGCCGACCTTTCCGGCGTGCGGGCGCTCATCAAGGCCCTGCGCAAGGGGCAGTCGGTCGGCATCCTGCCCGATCAGGCCCCCAAGACCGGCGAGGGCGTCTGGCTCGATTTCTTCGGTCGTCCGGCCTACACCATGACGCTGGCGGCGCGCCTTTCCGAAACGGGGGCCACGGTGTTGATGACCTGGGGCGAGCGCCTGCCCGGTGGGCAGGGCTACCGTATCCACTTCAGCGCCCCGCAACGGGTCCTGGCGGGCGATACCGTGGCGCGGGCTGCGGCCATCAACCACGAAATCGAGCACCTCATTCGGCAGTGCCCGGCGCAGTACCTGTGGGGCTACAACCGCTACAAGCGGCCCTCGGGGGCCGAAGCGCCCCCAACGCCGCAAGCCGGGGAATAAGCCGCCCCGCTCCCGGAGGCTCGAAGGACTGCGGCCAGCATGGGACAATGCGCGGGTTTTGCGGCGCGCGGCGACGGTTTGCAGCGCCGAGGAAACGTCAGGAAGCGGGAAAGCCGGGCCGCTTCCGGGGCGGTAGCGCACGCCACCACAAGACCGGCAGGAGAACAGAGGACCATCATGAGTGCCCTTAGCGTAGACATCCGGCCGGTAACCTATCCCGACGTGCCGGCCATCGCCGCCCTGGCCCGGGAAATCTGGCAGGCAAGCTATCCCGGAATCATCACCCAGGAGCAGATCGACTTCATGCTGGAGCAGCGTTACGGCCACGAGCGCCTTTACGACGATCTGGAAGACGCCCACAAGTGGCTCGACCAGGCCTTCCACGCCGGCCGCCGGGTCGGCTTCGCCTTCAGCGAGCTGTTCAATGGCGAATTCAAGCTGGACAAGCTCTACATCCATCCCGATGCCCAGCGCCAAGGCGTGGGCGGGCAGCTCATCACCCACGTCGCCGCCCGGGCCCGCAATCAGGGCTACCCCTGCCTCATCCTGCAGGTGAATAAGCGCAACGCCCGGGCCATCGCCTCCTACCGCAAGTACGGCTTCGAGGTGCGCACCAGCACGGTGGACGACATCGGCGGCGGTTACGTCATGGACGACTACGTGATGGAAAAACGTCTTTGAGGTGAAGGACAGATGCTGGCCCGGGCCCTGTTTCAAAATTTCATCCAATTTCTCCGAAATTTGAGATAACACCATGTCTCTGTTATCATTTTTGCAATCGTTAGTGGGGTTGCAGTGAAGCTGAAATTCACCAAGATGCACGGGCTGGGCAATGACTTTGTCGTTCTGGACGGCGTCCGCCAGCGCATCGACCTGACGCCCGAGCAATTGCGCTTCCTGGCCGACCGCCATTTCGGCGTGGGCTGCGACCAGATTCTGTTGGTGGAAGCCCCCAGCGCTCCCGGGATCGATTTCCGCTACCGCATCTTCAACGCCGACGGCGGCGAAGTCGAGCAGTGTGGCAACGGCGCCCGTTGCTTCGTGCGCTTCGTCCACGACGCAGGCCTGACCGGCAAGCGGGAAATCCGGGTGGAGACCAGGAACGGCGTCATCGGGCCACGCCTGGAGGACAACGGCGAGGTCACCGTCGATATGGGCATCCCCCGTTTCGCCCCCGCCGACATCCCCTTCGTGAGCGATTCCGACGCCGTCGTCCAGCCCCTGGACGTGGCCGGCCGCAGGGTGGACATCAGTGTCGTCTCCATGGGCAATCCCCATGCCGTACAGGTGGTGGCGGATGTGGATACCGCCCCCGTGGGCGCGGAGGGGCCGCTCATCGAGCGCCACCCGCGCTTTCCCCAAAGGGTCAATGCCGGCTTCCTGCAAGTGCTCGACCGCAACAGCGCCCGGTTGCGCGTCTTCGAGCGCGGCTCGGGAGAAACACTGGCCTGCGGCACGGGCGCCTGTGCCGCCGCCGTGGCCGGCATCCGCCGCGGCTTACTGGACTCCCCTGTGCGCATCACCACGCGGGGTGGCGACCTCTGCATCGCCTGGGGCGGCCCCGGCCAGCCGGTGCTGATGACCGGCCCCGCGACCCCCGTCTTTACCGGAGAAATCGATCTATGAATTCCCTGCTTTCCGCCGACGAGGTGGTGCGCTTCCTCCAGGCCAACCCGGCCTTCTTCGACCAGAACGCCCAGTTGCTCGCCCAGCTTTACGTTCCTCATCCCCACGGGGGCCGGGCCATTTCGCTCAACGAGCGGCAGATGCTGGTGATGCGCGAGACCAACCGTCAGGTGGAGAACAAGCTGGCCGAGCTGATCGCCTTCGGCGAAGAAAACGACGCCATCAGCGAAAAGGTGCATCGCCTGGCCGTCGCCCTCATCGCTGCCGAGACCTTCCAGGCGGTCATCCACCTGCTCAACTTCCATCTGCGCGACGACTTCTCCATTCCCCATGTGGCCCTGCGCCTCTGGGACAAGCCGGAAGGCATCGACGACCTGCCGGAGTTCGCCGCCGTGGGGGAGGAACTCCAGGCCTTCGCCGAGGGGCTGGCCCGGCCCTACTGCGGGGGTACTGCCGGCTTCGGCACCGCGGCGTGGTTCGGCGACCACGCCGGCCACATCCGCTCCCAGGCCCTCGTCGCGCTGCGCAACGGCGGCGGCACCATCGGCCTTATCGCCCTGGGCAGCGAAGACCCCCAGCGCTTCTTCGCCGACATGGGCACCCTCTACCTGGAACGCCTGGGCGAGCTGGTTTCCGCCGCCCTGGCCCGGGTTGCCGCTCCCCAGGAAGCCGCTCCCCTGCCGTGACCGTCACGGCCGCCGTCGCCGCCTACCTGGCCGAACTGGCCGAGCAACGGCGGCAGTCGCCCCACACCGTCGCCGCCTACCGCCGCGACCTGGAAAAACTGCTGAACCTGGCGGGAGAGACTCCGCTGCAACGCCTGGGCGGCCATCAGGTGCGGCAGTTCCTGGCCCAATTGCACGGCGCCGGTCTGGCCGGGCGTTCCCTTGCCCGCCATCTCTCCGCCTGGCGCGGCTTCTTCGCCTGGCTTGGCCGGCGGGGGGAGGTCGTGGGCAACCCCTGCGATGGCGTCAAGCCGCCGCGCTCGCCCAAGCGGCTGCCCAAGGCGCTTTCGGCCGACGAAGCTGCCCGGCTCCTCGAAGAACCGGGGCAGGACGACGACCCGGCCATCCAGGCGCGGGACCGTGCCATGTTCGAACTCTTCTACTCCTCCGGCCTGCGCCTGGCGGAACTGGTCGGGCTGCAATGGCGCGACCTGGAGCTCATGCTGGCCGAAGATGAAGTCCGCGTCACCGGCAAGCGGGGCAAGACCCGCATCGTCCCGGTCGGCCGCCAGGCCCGGGAGGCGCTGCTGGCCTGGCGCATGCTGCGCGACACCGTGGCGGGCGCGGACGAGGCCGCCCTGTTCGTGGGCCGGCGCGGGCGCCGCATCCATCCCCGGGTGGTCGAGGAACGTCTGGAACACCACGCCCGGCAGGCAGGCCTGCCACGCCACGTCCATCCCCACATGCTGCGCCACTCCTTCGCCTCCCACGTTCTGCAATCGTCGGGCGATCTGCGGGCGGTGCAGGAAATGCTGGGCCACGCCAGCATCGCCTCGACCCAGGTCTATACCCACCTCGACTTCCAGCACCTGGCCAAGGTCTACGACGCCGCCCACCCCCGGGCCCGACGCAAGGGCGGCTGACGCGCAGCCGCCCGCGCTGCGAACGCCCGGCGCTATCGCCGGTCTACCGGGTTCCCGCCGTGCAGGAAGCACCGGCCCCCCCTTGCCACGCACTGGGGTCAGGGCAGGCTCCGGGCGGGCCGAAAGCATCTCTCGGGAATTCTTCTGCGCCAGGAGTCCCCATGCACAAGCTCCTCGACCGACTGCCGCTCAATACCGATGTGGAGGCGGAATTCCACTACTGGACGGGCCAACTGCGCGGGGCAGTCGTCACGGCCCTCGTCGTGGCGGTGGCCTGTGGCGCAGCCATCACGCTGCTCCCCGGGCGGGCCGAAGACCCTGACGGCTACGGCTTCATGAAGGCCCATTGGCCCCATCTGCTCGAAGTCGCCTTCTGGTTCGGGCTTCTCGTCGGTCTGGTGTGGTCGGCGGCCAAGCGCCTGGGCGGCGCCCTGGCGGGAAGCCTGCCCTGGAAGCCGGAAGCCGACTGCTGCGAGCAGGAGTCCTCGGCCCGGCTCTTCGGCGGCTGGGGCATGTTCCTCGCCCTTGCAGGTTCCCTGTTCTGGCTCGCCCATCAGATTGCCTTGGTCGCCGGTGGGCCTGCCGATGGGCTCCAAGCCACCCTGGCGCCCCTGTGGATGGCCAGTCTGGCGACAGCCCCCGTTCTCCTGGCGGCGGCCTGGTATCACCGTCCGAGGCCGGCTCGCCCCCCGCGCCCCTTCGGCGCGCAAAAGCGACCTCACTGAGCCGGCCTCCCACCAGATTCAACCTTGATTCCTCGGCGGGAAGCTGCGACACACCCGTCGTCCGCAGCACCGACGGTTCCGGAAGATTGCCCTGGAACCCGCTCCTGGCGTGGCTTACTTGCTGTTACGGTTCATTACCCGGCCCCCCTCCGCTCGGGACTAAAGTGAGCCTTCGGCCAGGCCCTCTGCCCGGCCTTGCATGGAGGATTCATCATGACCGAGAAGCGACATCTGCGATTCAATCGAAACATCCGCAAGTTCCTCGTGGTGAGTGCGCTCGCCATCGCCGGCGCCGCGGGAGCTGCAGACGTGACGCCCGATGCGGTCGTACGGGAGACGACTCAGGATGTGCTGGCCGCGATTGCCAGCAATCCGGAGCCTGCCGCCCTGCGCCAGATCGCCCAATCAAAGGTCGTTCCGCACTTCGACTTCCGCCGCATGACCCAGCTGGCCGCCGGCCGCATCTGGACCCAGGCAACGCCGGAACAGCAGGAGCAACTGGTCGTCGAATTCCAGCGCCTGCTGGTCCGCAGTTATACCCAATCCCTGGGTGCGGCCAATCACGGTGCCGCCAAGGTGGCGGTCCAGGCTTCGCCCCCTGCGAGCAGTGACGAAACCACCGTGAGGACGACCGTCACCGAACCGGGCCGCCGCCCGCTGGCCGTCGACTACCGCATGGCCAGAAACGAAAGCGGCTGGAAGGTCGTGGACGTGATGGTGGAAAACATCAGTCTGGTCACCAACTATCGAGACTGGTTTTCGTCCCGGGCCAAGGATGGGGGCGTCGAGGGCGTGATCCGCGCCTTGAGTGAGAAAAACCGCCACAGCGCCTGATCCACCAGAGGCCAAGGAGAAACACAGGCAAGGAATCCGCCACATGGATTCCCGCTTTCGTGGCTGCCCCCTGCGCGGCCACTCTCAGATCGCGAACGTCATGGTGAAGATACCGACCACCCTTGCCCCGACGAGCGGGGCGAGGGTGGTGGCCGGCTCAGGATGCCAGTTCAGGCCGTTCGCGAAAGAAGTCGAGGGCCTCCGGATTGGCCAGGGCTTCCACGTTCTTCACCGGCCGCCCATGGACGACGTTGCGCACGGCCAACTCGACGATCTTTCCCGATTTGGTGCGCGGGATGTCCTCAACCTGGGCGATTTTCGCCGGCACATGACGCGGCGTGGTGTTGCTGCGGATCTGTGACTTGATACGGTCCCGCAGGGCATCGTCAAGGGTCGTCCCCGCCGCGAGTTTGACGAACAGGACCACCCGCACGTCCCCTTCCCAGTCCTGCCCGATCACCAGGGATTCGAGAATTTCCGGAAGCTGCTCGACCTGACGGTAGATTTCCGCCGTACCGATGCGCACGCCGCCAGGATTGAGGGTGGCGTCGGAACGGCCATGAATGACGATGCCGCCGCGGGCCGTGATTTCCGAATAGTCGCCATGGCACCAGACGCCGGGAAAGCGCTCGAAGTAGGCGGCGCGATACTTGCTGCCGTCCGGATCGTTCCAGAAGCCGACCGGCATGGACGGGAAGGGGCGCGTGCACACCAGTTCGCCCTTCTGTTCGCGCACCGGGCGGCCGTCCTCGTCAAAGACCTCCACCGCCATGCCCAGGCCGCGGCACTGGATCTCGCCCCGGTGAACCGGCAGGGCCGGGTTCCCCAGGACGAAGCAGGAGATGATGTCCGTCCCTCCGGAAATGGACGCCAGCAGCATGTCCTCCTTCACTTCCCGATAGACCCAGTCGAAGCCTTCCGGCGACAGGGGGCTGCCGGTGGAGAACACCGCCCGCAGGGCATCCAGGCGGTGGGTCCGGGCCGGGTGGAGGTCCATCTTGGCGGCGGCGTCGACGAATTTGGCCGAGGTGCCGAAGTGGGTCATGCCCTCGGCCTGGGCGTAATCGAAAAGGACCGTGCCGCCCCCGGCAAACGGGCTGCCGTCGTAAAGCAGCAGGGTGGCGCCGGAGGCGAGGCCGCTCGTCAGCCAGTTCCACATCATCCAGCCGCAGGTGGTGTAGTAGAAGAGGCGGTCGCCGGGGCGCAGGTCACCGTGCAGGCGGTGCTCCTTCAAGTGTTGCAGCAGGGTGCCCCCATGGCCGTGGACGATGCACTTGGGCACCCCGGTGGTACCGCTGGAATAGAGGATGAAGAGCGGGTGGTCAAAGGACACCCGCAGGAATTCCGGCGGGCCTTCGTCCTCGGATGCCAGCGCGGCGGTCCAGGACTGCGCACCGGGCAGCGCGCCCAGATCGGGGCTCTCTGCCAGGTAGGGCACGACCAGGACGAGACTCAGACCCTTGAGCCGCGCGGCGACTTCGGCGTTCTTGCCCCGGCAATCCACCGCCTTGCCGTTGTACCAATAGCCGTCGACGCAGAGCAGCACCTTGGGCTCGATCTGGCCGAAGCGGTCGAGCACGCCCTGGACGCCGAAATCCGGCGAGGCCGACGACCAGATGGCGCCCAGGGACGCCGTGGCCAGCATGGCCACCAGCGCTTCCGGTAGATTGGGCAAATAGGCCGCCACCCGATCCCCGACCCCGACCCCGGCCCGACGCAGAACCCGCGCGCAACGCCCCACGGCATCCCGCAGGCGGGCATGGTCCCAGCGCTGCCGCAGCTTGTCCTCGCCCCAGAAGACCAGGGCGTCCCCGTTCCCCGGCGCCGCGAGGAGGTTCTCCGCGAAATTGATCCTCGCGTCGGGAAACCAGCGGGCGCCCGGCATGAGCGCACCGTCTAGCAGCACCGTCCCGCCTTTGTCGCCCACCACGCCGAATTCGTCCCACACGCGGTTCCAGAAGTCCGCGGGCTTTTCGACCGACCAGCGCCACAGGGACTCGTAATCCGCCAACCCCAGGGCCGTCATCCAGGCGGCGAGCATCGTCCGTTCCGGGTTGCGGGGCGTCCACAGGGGCAGGGGGGCGGAAGAGGTCATGGCGTCTCCGGGGGCAATGCGGCTATTCCGGCGAGTCCTCGCGAAGACCGACCGGCAGCGGCAAACGATACGCCCCCAGGGCATCCCCCTGTCAAGGGCGACGCCCCCCACACAGCGCTACACACTGTTGCAAACCGTTACTTGAGCCGGGGCAGGCCGACCGGTATCTTGCACCCATGCGCTGACCTCCGGGTTGGCCTAGGCGGCCCTCCCCCTCCCACCTCCTGACGGGTCGCCTTGAAAGCCCCTTGCCCCCCCCGACAAGGGGCTTTCGCCTTTTCATACCCTGCCGCATTCAAGCCGATACTTTGTCGACTTCGCCTTGCCGTGCGGGAGCACTGTCTTCGGCTTGTCTTCGCGTCTCGGCTTGAATGCGGCAGGGTATCGGCAGTGCGGGCAGGGGGCTCAGAGGTTCAGGGCGCCTCGGTGTTCGGTGCAAAAACGCTGGCCGGCGCGGTAGCCGATGGCGTAGAGGCGTTCCAGATTGGACGCCGACCAGTCGAGGACATCCGGCCAGTCGCCCTCCGCAATGCCCTCCAGCAGCCTGACCTTGAGCACCCGACGCTTGGGGCGATGGGTCTGGGGATCGATGTTGTGGACGCGCTCGAAGAGTTTCACGTCGTCCCGGGCGATGGCAACCAGGGGGGTGATGATGGAACGCACCCAGGCGTCGTAGAGATTCTCGGGCCGCCGGATCAGCTTCTCGCTGCCCAGGATGTCGAAGACCACCAGGGTGTCGAGATCCTCGTGCAGACCCGTGGTGCGTTCCTCGCCCCGGTAGAGGAAAGTGTCGGGCGGGGCGGCGTCGGGGTCGGGGTCCGGTTTCTCGGCGACCAGGGCACGGAAGTTGATGGTGTCGATGGCCGCGCCTTCGATGTAGTCTTCGCCCCCGAGGCGATAGGGCGGGTAAAGGAAGGGAAACGCTAGGGCGGCGCGAAAGTGGTCCGGGGTGATCTCGTCCTTGCCCCAGATGCTCATCTTCCCCCGGCTGACGTTGAAGGCGTTGATGTAGAACGCCCCCGGCGCCCCCGGGAGGGCAGCGAAATCGATGACCTCTTCGGCAAAGGGCACGTGGGCGCAGAGCCCCTGGCTGAGCGGACCGGTGTCGCCGGGAGTGAGGGAAGCCCAGACGAGCTGCATCCAGTCCCCCAGGATCTTCTCGGCCCCCTGATGCCATCCCTGGGCAAGAATGTGCGCGGCGAAGGGATTGAGCGCCAGGAACTCCCGGAACACGTCCGCCGTCGGCCCGCCCTTGAGAAATACCTTGTAATTGACCGGCAACCAGTCGTAGATGGCGTCGGCGATTCCCAGACGGGTGGTGTGTTGCAGGGATTGCAGGGCGTCGCCGCCGATGGGGGCACGATAGAGAAGCCCCAGGAGGGCTCCGGCACCGGCGGTGGAGACCACGTCGAATTCCACCTCGTTTTCGATGAAGGCGACCAGTGCTCCGGCCATCAGCGTGGCGTTGGGCGCGCCGCCTCCTATGAGCAGCGCCTTTTTCCTGGACGGGCGATCCCCGCACAGTGCTTTCATGTTTTCCCCCGTTTCCCCCCGGGCCGGCCGATCCGGAGTTGCGTCACCGGCTGCCGGGCACGATAGCAAGGGCTCGACCAGGGCGCAACGGTCCCCCTCCAGGGCCTGGCGTGGAAAATTGTGCGCGGAATGGAATATGCCACCCTCCCCGGTGTTCACCCTCCTGCCCCCTCAACCTCGACAGGAGACTTCCATGCAACGCCTTGTTCCCCTCGCCCTCACCCTCGCTTTCACCGCTTGCGCAACCCTGGCCAACCCTCCCGCCAAAATGCAGGGCAGCGCTCTGGTGGGCCCCAACGGCATGACCCTCTACGTCTTCGACAAGGACGAGGCCGGCAACGGCAAGAGCGTGTGCAACGGCAAGTGCGCCGAGAACTGGCCCCCCCTGGCCGCCGCCGACGGCGACAAGGGCAGCGGCGACTTTTCCGTCATCGCCCGGGACGACGGCAAGAAGCAGTGGGCCTACAAGGGCAAGCCGCTCTATTTCTGGATCAAGGACCAGAAACCCGGCGATGCCACCGGAGAAGGTTTCAACAACGTCTGGCACGTGGCAAAGTAGCGCCCGATCCCCATGACAAGCTTCGCCGACCACCTGCCCCGCCTGCGGCGCTACGCCCGGGCCCTGACCGGAGACCGCCACGCGGCCGACGATCTGGTCCAGGACACCCTGGAGCGGGGCTGGGCGAAGTTTGCCCTGTGGCGCCCCGGAAGCCGGCTCGACGCCTGGTTGCTGACCATCATGCACAACGTCTTTGTCAATCAGTACCGCAGCCGACCGCCCCCGACCGAAGCCCTCGAAGACCTCTACGTCGAACCGGCGGCCCGCGCTTCCCAGACCGACCGCCTGGAGGTGCGCGACATTGACGCAGCCCTCGCCCAGTTGCCCCCCGAGCAGCGCGAAGTGCTGCTCCTCGTCACCCTCGAAGAGTATTCCTATGCCGAGGCGGCGCACCTTCTGGGCGTGCCCATCGGCACCGTCATGTCCCGGCTGGCCCGCGGCCGGGACAAGCTGCGCGCCCTGCTGGAAGAAGGGACCGGTCCGGCGCGCCTGAGGATCGTCAAATGAACACTCCGCTTTCCCCTGGCGAAGAGGATCTGCACGCCTACGTGGATGGACAGCTCGACCCCGTTCGGCGCGAGGCCGTCGCCGCCTGGCTGGCCGCCCATCCCGCCGAGGCCGCGCGCGTCGCTGCCTGGGAAGAACAGAAGCACCTGTTGCGCGCGGCCTACGAGCCTGTCCTCAGCGAACCCATTCCCGAATTCCTGCAAGCCGCCGCCCGCACACCGGCCCGTGCTCCCCGCCGGTATTTCGCCTACGCCGCCGCGGCCGGCTGGCTGGCCCTGGGCGCACTCATCGGCTACGGCTTCAAGGCCACCCAAACCCCCGGCGAGGCATCGCCACCACCCATCGCCCGCAGCGCCGCCCTGGCCCACGTGGTCTACACCCCGGAAGTGCGCCACCCGGTGGAAGTGGGCGCCGACCAGGAAGCCCACCTCGCCCAGTGGCTGTCCAAGCGCCTGGGCACCCCTCTCAAGGTGCCCCACCTGGGCGCCGAGGGCTACGCCCTGGTGGGGGGCCGCCTGCTGCCCGGAGACAGCGGGCCCGTAGCCCAGTTCATGTACGAGGACGCCGGCGGGCGGCGCCTCACCCTCTATATCCGCAGCGACGCCGCCGAAAACCGCGAGACCGCCTTCCGCTATGCCCTAGAGGGCAAGATCGGCGTGTTCTACTGGCTGGACGGCAGACTGGGCTACGCCCTCTCCGGCGAACTGCCCAGGGAGAAGCTTCTTGCCCTCGCCGAAACCACCTACAAGCAGTTGAATCCCTGAGGAATTTCCTGACCCCGGCACCCCTGGTGCGCCCCCCCTTGGTGCGCCGCAAAAACGTATAATCGCCGCCATCTTTTCCGGGGGTGGTGAATCATGCTGGTCTGGTTCGTGGCGCTTTACCTGTTGGTGTCCATCGGCATCGGCCTCTTCGCCGCCACCCGGGTGCACAACTCCAAGGATTTCGCCGTCGCCGGCCGCCATCTTCCGCTGCCGGTGGTCACCGCCACCGTCTTCGCCACCTGGTTCGGGGCCGAGGCCGTCTTCGGCGCCTCCTCGACCTTCGTACGCGAAGGCCTGGGGGGCGTGGTGGCCGATCCCTTCGGCTCCTCCATGTGCCTCATCATCGCGGGCATCTTCTTCTCCCGCTACCTGTACAAGCTCAACATCATCACCCTGGGCGACTTCTATCGCATGCGCTACAACCGCACGGTGGAAGTCATCACCACGCTCTGCATCGTCGCCTCCTACCTGGGCTGGGTGTCGGCCCAGATCAAGGCCCTGGGGCTCATCCTCAACGTGGTGACCAACGACGGCCTGAGCCAGACGGCGGGCATGATCCTGGGCGCCGCCATCGTGCTCACCTACACCACCTTCGGCGGCATGCTGTCGGTGGCGGTGCTCGACTTCGTGCAGATGGCGGTGAGCATGGGCGGCCTCTTCTTCATCGCCACGGTGATGGCCGACAAGACCGGCGGCGCCGGCATCGTCATCGACCACGCGGCGGCCGCCGGCAAGTTCGACTTCTTCCCCGAACCCGATCCCTGGCTGTGGATCACCTTCCTGGGGGCCTGGGTGACCATGATGCTGGGCTCTATCCCGCAACAGGACGTCTTCCAGCGCATCACTTCCGCCAAGAGCGCCAAGGTGGCCGTGTGGGGCTCCGTCCTGGGGGCGTCGATCTATTTCTGTTTCTGTTTCGTGCCCATGTTCATCGCCTATTCGGCGACGCTCATCGACCCCGCCCAGTACGGCGCCATGCTGGCCTCCGACGCCCCCGAAGATTTCCAGAAGGTCTTGCCGCTGCTGATCATCAACCACACCCCCCTCTTCGCCCAGGTGATCTTCTTCGGCGCCGTGCTCTCGGCCATCATGAGCTGCTCGTCCGCGACGCTGCTGGCGCCCTCCGTCACCTTCGCCGAAAACATCGTCCGCCCCATGGTCCCGGCCATGGGCGACCGGGCCTTCCTGCGGGTGATGCGGATTTCCATCGTCGGCTTCGCCTGCGTCGTGCTCGGCTTTGCCCTCTACTCCAACGCCTCCATCTTCAAGATGGTGGAAAACGCCTACAAGGTCACCCTGGCCGGCGCCTTCGTCCCCCTCTTCGCCGGGGCGCTGTGGAAGCGCGCCACTTCCCAGGGGGCGCTGGCGTCCATCGTCGGAGGACTCAGTTCCTGGTTGCTGGTCGAGTTCCTGATCGAGGAAAGTCCGGTACCGCCCCAACTCATCGGCCTGGCCGTGGGCTTCGTCGGCATGGTCCTCGGCTCCCTCCTGCCCCAGTGGATCGGGCGGCCGACGCACCAGGAAGACCTCCACGCCGCCCTGCATCACCGCGCGGCGGCAGAGACGCACCACGCCGAACCGCTGCACGAGCATCCCAAGCGCTGAGGGGGCAGATTCGCCCTTCGTGCCCCGCGTGATGAAACGGGGGCTGAGCCTCCCGAGGGCCGGTAACCCCCCGATCACCGCACGCCACCCGGTGGCGGATTTCGACCGTCCGGCAAAGCTGCCGAACCGCCCCGGGCGACCCTCGTCTAAGCTGGTAGAGACCCCCCGGCCTGGAGAGGAGGCGCCCCATGCGCAAACTGATCTCCCTGAACCCGACGGTGCAGTGCATCGCAGTCGGCAGTTTTCTCGGCGGTCCCCATCCCCATCTTGCCGATGCGGCCCCTCCGGGCCGGGCCGGTCTCGTCGCACGGCTGCGGGCCAACGGCCTGGGGGCCGAGTGGGAGGCCCTGGCACTGGCGGCGCAGGACGACCTGGCCGCCATTTTGGCGCGACTCGCCAGCCGGTGTGCCGAGGTCGTCTCCCGGGCCGACCGCCCTCTGGTGCTGGGGGGCGATCATTCCCTCGCCGCCGCCACCTGGAAGGGCATCGGCCGCGCCCTGGGCAGCGCCCCCGGCCTGATCTGGATCGACGCCCACCTGGACGCCCACACCCCCGCCAGCAGCCCCAGCGGCAACGCCCACGGCATGCCCCTCGCCGCCCTGTTGGGCGAAGGTGAGGCGCCCCTGACCGCCATTGCCGGTCCCCTCCTGGACCCGGCCCGCGTCGTGGTCATCGGCGCCCGCAGCTTCGAGCCGGCGGAAGCCGAGCGGCTCACGCGCCTGGGCGTGCGCGTCCACCCCATGGCCGAGGTCCGGGAGCAGGGTTTTGCCGCCGTCTTCGCGGCGGCGCGCCGCGAACTGGGACCCGGCCCCTGGGGCATCAGCCTGGACGTGGATGCCGTGGATCCCGGCGCCGCCCCCGGCGTCGCCACGCCCGTCCCCGACGGCATCCTGGCCGAGGAATTGCTGGTGGGACTGGCCGGCGTGCTGCGGGAGCGCAGTTGCGTCGGCCTGGAGATCGTCGAGTTCGACCCGGCCCTGGACCCCCGGGGCGCCACGGCCCGCTTCATCCTGGCCCTGGTCGACGCCGCATCCCGTCCCGACGCCGCCACACTGCGGCGCTGGGAGGAGGGCTTCGGCGCCCGCAACTACGCCCCCCTGCCGGTGGTCCTGACCCGGGGCCAGGGCGCCTGGCTGGAAGACGTGGAAGGGCGGCGCTACCTCGATTTCATGTCCGCCTATTCCGCCACCAGCTTCGGCCACGGCCACCCGCGCCTGCTGGCCGCCCTGACCGAGCAGGCGGGCCGACTGGCGGTCACCTCCCGGGCCTATTTCAACGACCGCCTGCCGCGCTTCCTGCGCCGTCTCACCCTGCTCACCGGCTACGACCGCGCCCTGCCCATGAACACCGGCGTCGAGGCGGTCGAAACCGCCCTCAAGGCTGCCCGCAAGTGGGCCTACGAAGTGAAGGGCGTCCCGCCGGACAAGGCCGAAATCATCGCCTGCGACGGCAATTTCCACGGCCGCACCCTGGCCGCCGTCGGCCTGTCTTCGGAACCCCAGTACCGCCGGGGCTTCGGTCCCTTCTCTCCCGGCCTGAAGCGCATCCCCTACGGCGACCCGGCGGCCCTGGCCGCCGCCATCACGCCCCATACGGCCGCCTTCCTGGTGGAGCCCATCCAGGGCGAGGGGGGCATCGTCGTTCCGCCCCCGGGCTATCTCGCCGCCTGCGCGGCGCTCTGCCGCCGCCACGAGGTGCTGCTCATCGCCGACGAAGTCCAGACCGGCCTGGGACGCACCGGCCGCCTGCTGGCCTGCCAGCACGAGAGCGTGCGGCCGGACGGCCTCATCCTGGGCAAGGCCCTGGGGGGCGGCCTGCTGCCGGTCTCCGCCTTCCTGGCCGACGAGGCGGTGATGGGCGTCTTCCGGCCTGGCGACCACGGCTCGACCTTCGGCGGCAACCCCCTGGCCGCCGCCGTGGCCCTGGCTGCACTGGACGTGCTGGAAGACGAGGATCTGGTCGCCCGTTCCGCCGCCCTGGGCGAAATTCTGCTGCAGCGCCTGCGCGCCCTGGCTGCCGGGTGTTCCGCCATCGTGGCGGTGCGGGGCCGGGGGCTGTTCGCCGGCATCGAGCTCGACCCCCGGCGGCTCGACGCCCGCCGTCTGGCCCTGGGCCTCCTGGAACACGGCGTCCTGAGCAAGGACACCCACGGCACGGTCCTGCGTCTGGCGCCACCGCTCACCCTCCAGCGCGGCGAACTGGATTGGGGACTTGACCGCCTGGCCGAGACCGTGAAGGATTTGGCCGGGAGGGAGCCGCGGGCGGCGTAAAGTGAAACCGCCCGCATCAACCGGGTTTCCCGTTGAACCGTTGTCCGAATGTGGATTCAAACCCGCACACGGCGAGAAGCCGGCGGTACAACCAGGAAGGAGCCCAGCATGTCGATCTTCGCCCGCTATCAGAGTCGCTACGAAGCCTCGCAAGAGGAGGAGATGTCGGTCCAGGAATACCTCGACCTGTGCAAGGCCGACCCCACCGCCTACGCCAGCGTCGCCGAGCGCATGCTGATCGCCATCGGCGAGCCGGAACTCCTCGATACCCGGCTGGAGCCGCGGCTGTCGCGCATCTTCGCCAACAAGATGATGAAGCTCTACCCGGCCTTCCGCGAGTTCTACGGCATGGAAGAGGTGATCGAGAACATCGTCTCCTACTTCCGCCACGCTGCCCAGGGCCTGGAGGAGAAGAAGCAGATCCTCTACCTCCTGGGCCCCGTCGGCGGCGGCAAGTCGTCCCTGGCCGAACGCCTCAAGGCGCTCATCGAGAAGGTTCCCTTCTACGCCATCAAGGATTCGCCGGTGCACGAATCGCCCCTGGGCCTGTTCAACGTCAATGAGGACGGCCCCATCCTGGAAGAGGATTACGGCATTCCACGCCGCTACCTGGGCACCATCATGAGCCCCTGGGCGGTGAAGCGCCTCTCCGAATTCGGCGGCGACATCACCAAGTTCCGGGTGGTGAAGATTCGCCCCTCGGTGCTTTCGCAGATCGCCGTCTCCAAGACCGAACCGGGCGACGAGAACAACCAGGACATTTCCAGCTTGGTGGGCAAGATCGACATCAGGAAGCTGGAAACCTATTCCCAGAACGACCCCGACGCCTATTCCTATTCCGGCGGCCTGTGTCTGGCCAACCGGGGCATCCTTGAATTCGTCGAGATGTTCAAGGCGCCCATCAAGGTGTTGCACCCCCTGCTCACCGCCACCCAGGAGCAGAACTACAAGGGCACCGAGGGCTTCGGCGCCATCCCCTTCGACGGCCTCGTGCTGGCCCACTCCAACGAGGCGGAATGGCAGGCCTTCAAGAACAACCGCAACAACGAGGCCTTCCTCGATCGCATCTACATCGTCAAGGTGCCCTACTGCCTGCGGGTGTCGGACGAGATTCACATCTACGAAAAGCTGCTGGTCAATTCGTCCCTCTCCCAGGCCCCCTGCGCGCCGGACACCCTGCGCATGATGGCCCAGTTCGCCGCCCTGTCGCGCCTCAAGGAGCCGGACAATTCCTCCATCTACAGCAAGATGCGGGTCTACGACGGCGAGAACCTCAAGGACACCGACCCCAAGGCCAAGAGCTACCAGGAGTACCGCGACTACGCCGGGGTGGACGAGGGCATGACCGGGCTGTCCACCCGCTTCGCCTTCAAGATTCTCTCCAAGGTCTTCAACTTCGACCACCGGGAGGTGGCGGCCAACCCCGTGCATCTGATGTACGTGCTGGAGCAGCAGATCGAGCAGGAACAGTACGCGCCGGAAATCGAGGAGCGCTACCTGCGCTTCCTCAAGGAATACCTCTCCCCCCGCTACGCCGAGTTCATCGGCAAGGAAATCCAGACCGCCTACCTGGAAAGCTATTCCGAATACGGCCAGAACATCTTCGACCGCTACGTCACCTACGCCGACTTCTGGATTCAGGACCAGGAATTCCGCGACCCCAACACCGGCGAAATCCTCGACCGGGGGGCCCTGAACGACGAGCTGGAGAAAATCGAAAAGCCGGCCGGCATCAGCAATCCCAAGGATTTCCGCAACGAGGTGGTGAATTTCGTCCTGCGCGCCCGGGCCAAGCACGACGGCAAGAATCCCTCCTGGACCAGCTACGAGAAGCTGCGGGCGGTGATCGAGAAGAAGATGTTCTCCAACACCGAGGAACTGTTGCCGGTCATCTCCTTCAACACCAAGGCCAGCGCCGACGAACAGAAGAAGCACCAGGACTTCGTCAATCGTATGATCACCAAGGGCTATACCGAGAAGCAGGTGCGCCTGCTGTGCGAGTGGTATCTGCGGGTGCGCAAGTCTTCGTGATGGGCCGGGGGCGCGAGGCCTGTGCCGCGCGCCCGACACAGGGAGTCCCCAATGACGGTACGCATCGTCGATCGGCGGCAGGACAGCAAGAACAAGAGCTCGATCAACCGGAGCCGGTTCATCCAGCGCTTCAAGGGACAGATTCGCAAATCGGTGGCCGACGCCATCGCGAGGCGGGGCATCCGCGATCTGGACAACGGCGAAAAAATCGGCATTCCCGGCAAGGACATCTCCGAACCCCATTTCCGCCACGGCCGGGGGGGCAAGCGGGATATGGTCCACCCCGGCAACGACCGCTTCAATACCGGCGACCAGGTCGAGCGCCCCCTGGGCGGTGGCAGCGGCCAGGGCAAAGGCAAGGCAAGCAATGAAGGGGAGGGCCTGGACGATTTCGTCTTTACCCTCACCCGGGACGAGTTTCTCGACATCTTCTTCGACGAACTGGCCCTGCCCAACCTGATCAAGCGCCAGCTCGCCCGGGTGGATGAATACAAGCGGGTGCGGGCCGGCTATACCCAAACAGGGGTGCCGACCAACATCAATCTGGTGCGCACCATGCGCGGCGCCGCCGGCCGCCGGGTGGCGGTGGGCGGCCCCTATGCCGCCCGCCTGCGGGAATTGCAGGAGGAACTGGACCGCCTGAAGCGCGACGTGCCGGGCGACCCGGACATCGAGCGCATCGAGCGGGAAATCGCCTGCCTCAAGGCGCGCCGCGAGGCCATTCCCTTCATCGACCCTTTCGACCTGCGCTTCAGCAACCGCATCCGCATCCCCCAGCCTTCGACCCAGGCGGTGATGTTCTGCCTGATGGACGTTTCGGGCTCCATGGACGAGCAGAAGAAGCAGATGGCCAAGCGCTTCTTCATGCTGCTCTACCTCTTTCTCAATCGCAATTACGAAAAGATCGAGGTGGTCTTCATCCGTCACCACACCGCCGCCGAAGAAGTGGACGAAGAGAACTTCTTCCACTCCCGGGAAACCGGCGGCACCATCGTGTCCAGCGCCCTGAAACTCATGCAGCAGATCATCGCCGAGCGCTACAGCTCCAGTCTGTGGAACATCTACGGCGCCCAGGCCTCCGACGGTGACAACTGGAACGACGACTCGCCCCTGTGCCGGCAAATCCTCGGCGAATCCATCCTGCCCTGCGTGCAGTACTTCGCCTACATCGAAATCACCGAGGGCGCGCCGCAGAACCTGTGGCTGGAATACGAGCGGCTGCAGGAGACCCACCCGGAGTGCTTCGCCCTGCAGCGTATCGGCGAGGTCACCGACATCTACCCCGTCTTCCGGGAACTGTTCCACAAGAGGCTGGCATGAGCGGCACACCTTCACGCCCGCCCCCCTTCGCCCCGCCCCTGGCGGGAATCCCGGCGGGAGCGCCATGAGCAAGAAGAAAATCCGCCCCATCGCCGAAGGCTCCGACTGGACCGTCGAAGCCATCGAGCGCTACGACGCCGAAATCGGCCGCGTGGCGCGCAACTACGGCCTCGACTGCTACCGCCACCAACTGGAGATCATCACTGCGGAGCAGATGATGGACGCCTACGCCTCCATCGGCATGCCGGTCTATTACCACCACTGGTCCTTCGGCAAGCACTTCCTGGAAACCGAGAACCGCTACAAGCGCGGCCACATGGGCCTGGCGTACGAGATCGTCATCAATTCGGACCCCTGCATCGCCTACCTGATGGAGGAGAACACCCTCACCATGCAGGCCCTGGTGATCGCCCACGCCGCCTACGGCCACAACTCCTTCTTCAAGGGCAATCATCTCTTCCGCCAGTGGACCAGCGCCGACGCCATCATCGACTACCTGGTCTTCGCCAAGAACTACATCGCCCAGTGCGAGGAACGCCATGGCGCGGAAGCCGTGGAGCGCCTGGTGGATGCCTGCCACGCCCTCATGAACCTGGGCGTCGACCGCTACAAGCGCTCCCCCCGCCTTTCCCTGGAAAAGGAAACCCTGCGTCAGAAGGAGCGGGAAGCCTATCTCCAGGCCCAGATCAACGACCTCTGGCGCACCCTGCCCAAGCAGGAAGTGGTCGAGATGCAGGAAGAGGAACGCCGCTTCCCCGAGGAACCCGAAGAGAACCTGCTCTATTTCGTGGAAAAGAACGCCCCCCTGCTGGAACCCTGGCAGCGGGAAGTGGTGCGCATCGTGCGCAAGATCGGCCAGTATTTCTATCCCCAGCGCCAGACCCAGGTGATGAACGAAGGCTGGGCCACCTACTGGCACTACACCCTGCTCAACACCCTCTACGACGAGGGGCGGCTGTCGGACGGCTTCATGATCGAATTCCTCCAGTCCCACACCAATGTCGTCTACCAGCCCCCCTACAACAGCCCCTGGTATTCGGGCATCAACCCCTACGCCCTGGGCTTTGCGATGTGGAGGGATTTGCGCCGCATCTGCGAGACCCCGGACGACGAGGACCGGGAGTGGTTCCCCGACGTCGCCGGGTCCGACTGGCGCGAGACCTTCAATTTCGCCCTCAGCAACTTCAAGGACGAGAGCTTCGTCGCCCAGTACCTCTCGCCGCGGCTGATGCGGGAATTCCGCCTTTTCGCGATCCTCGACGACGATACGCGCAAGAACCTGCACATCGCCGCCATCCACGATGACCGGGGCTACCGCGGCCTGCGCCGCACCCTCGGTGAACAGTACAACCTGGGCAGCAGCGAACCCAATATCCAGGTCTGGAACGTGGACCTGCGGGGCGACCGCTCCCTCACTCTGCGCCACTTCCTGCACGACCGCCGCCCCCTGGGGCCGGAGACCGAAGCGGTCCTGGAGCATCTGGCCTACCTGTGGGGCTTCACCGTGCGGCTGGAGGAGCAGCTCCCCAGCGGCAACGTCAATCTGCTGTTCGAAAAAAAGAGCGAGAAGCGGCGGCGTGAGGGGTAGCGGCCTCCTTTGCGGTGCACCTCTCCGCGCCGCTGGTTGCCGAACACGAAGCGGTCCTGAAGCGGGGCTCGCTGACGCTTTCAGGGAAGGAGATCGATGACGTGCTCGACTTTATTTGCGCCCGTTCGGTTCTTCACCGCATCTTTTTTCTCTGGCGGCCCGTACTCAAGGATCCCGACGACGATTTTCTTCTGGAACTTGCGGTCAAGGCAGGCGCGAGCATCGTGACCTGGAACGTCGGTGACTTCAAACCTGCCTTTGATTTCGGCTTCGTTGTTCAGACCCCCCGCGAATTTCTCGATTCCCTGGAGCCTTCTCATGAGTACCCTTAGCGTTCGCCTTCCCGATTCCCTGCACAAGCTGGCCAAGGAAACTGCGAGCCCGGATCACGTCTCGATGAACCAGTTCATCGCCACGGCCGTTGCTGAAAAAGTTGCCGCCCTGAGTACGGAGAGCTACCTCAAGGAGCGCGCTGCGCGTGCAAGCGAAGGCAAATTCAGGGCGGCCCTGGCCAAAGTTCCGGACGTACTGCCCGAGGTGATCGAGAAGCAGTAGTCCCACCCAAGGCTTCAGCGCCATGATCAACATCCTGCGCCGCGCCATCGTCATCTTGCTCCTGGCCTACGTCGGTCTGGTCACCTGGTTCTGGTGGAATCAGGAGAACATCATCTTCCGCGGCGAGCCGCTCCCCGCGGCCCATGATTTCCGTCTGCCCAAGGATGTGGAGGAGTTGAGCATCCCGGTGGCCGAGGGCACGCTCTCGGCCCTCAATCTGCGCCTGCCCCGACCCCGGGGCGTGGTCTTCTTCCTGCACGGCAACGGCGGCAATCTGGACAGTTGGTTCTCCAACCACGACTTCTACCGCCAGGCCAATCTCGACCTCTTCATGATCGACTACCGCGGCTACGGCAAGAGCGGCGGCAAGGTCGCCGACGAGGCCCAGTTCCTGGCCGACGTGCGGGCCGCCTGGGCGGTGCTCGCGGCGCGCTACCCTGAGACCCCCAGGATCATCCACGGCCGCTCCCTGGGCAGCGGCCCGGCGGCCATCCTGGCGGCGGAAGTCCAGCCGGCCCTCACCGTCCTGGTTTCGCCCTATTGCAGCCTCGGGGAACTGGCCTCCACGGCCTACCCCTTCCTGCCCGGCTTCGTCGTGCGCTATCCCTTCGACGGCTGCAGCGCCGCCGGATCGATCCGGGGCCCCCTGCTGCTCCTGCACGGCGACGCCGACACCCTCATTCCCCCGGCCCACAGCGCCCTGATCAAGGCCCGGGCGCCAAACGCCGAAGTCGTCATCCTGCCAGGCGCCGGCCACGACGACGTCCATCTCGCCGACACCTACGGCCCCACGCTGCGGGCGCGGCTGGATCGGGTGGGGTGCGGCGCGGGTTCAGCCCTGGCTTGCCGCTGAGGCGAAGCTTTCCTGGATACTCGCTGACACCGCCCTGCAACAACTGCTCCCAGGAAACCAGCGGCGTTCCCGATTTGGAAAACTCCAGGGGGTCCGTCCAGCGCACCTCGGGATCACCGCCAACCCCTGACCTTCCAGGGGGCATATGATGAAATCATTCTAATCACCCCGAGGTGCCCGAGACATGGCTCTCCTCGAACGGCGCAACATCCCCCGACGCTTCGGGGATCTCGAAGCGTACCGGCTACGCGTCCCTGGCCTACCTCAAGCGTTTCCCCTTCGAGCAACTCAAGGTGGACCAGTCCTTCATCCGCGACCTGGAATCGGACCCGGATCACGCGGCAATCGTCCACGCCATCATCGGCATGGGGCGCACCCTGCGTCTTCAGGGGGTTGCGGAGGGCGTCGAACGCTCCAGCCAGCACCAGTTCCTGGCCAGCCACGGATGCGCCTTGTTCCAGGGTTATCTCTTCGGCAGGCCGATGCCGATAGGCGAACTTGAACACTGGCTGGCAACCGGCCCTGCATCGAATCCGCCATTTCCGGGCACCCGCGATCTCTTCTGAGCCCCTGGGCGGCCCTTGACGTTGCGGCGCCTTTTGGGCCGCTGCCAATGGCGGTATAGTCGCCGGCCATGAACCGCGATTCGTCCACCGACCCTGTCCGGCCCGGAGCAGCGATGCTCTGCGTGACCGCCTGCCTGACCGGCGCCCTGGTCATGGTGATCGAGATCCTTGGCGCCCGGATCATCGGACCCTTCTTCGGTGTCAGCCTTTACGTCTGGACCGCCCTGATCAGCGTCACCCTCCTGGCCCTCGCCCTGGGTTACGCCGCCGGCGGCTGGCTTGCCGATCGCCAGCCGCACGCCGCCCTCCTCTATGGGCTGATCGGACTTGCCGGCTGCTGGCTCATCCTGCTTCCCGGGTTCAAGGCCCCTGTCCTCGAGGCAGCCATGCCGGCCGGCCTGCGCCTCGGCTGTTTCGTCGCTGCCTCGCTGCTCTTTGGCCCCCCGCTTTTCCTGCTCGGCTGCGTGTCACCCTTCCTGCTGCGGCTCGCCGCCCTCGATCTGAGCCGAATCGGCCGCACCGCGGGTCTGCTCTATGCGGTGTCCACCGCCGGCAGCTTTGTCGGCGCCGCCGGCACCGGTTTCTATCTTCTCGGCAGTTTCGGCGTGATCGCCACCCTGCGCTTGTCCGGCGCCGCTCTCGTCCTGCTGGCCTGCGCCTACTTCGTCCGCGCCCGCCCGGGGCACGCCCTCCTTCTTGCAGCAGGCCTGGTGCCGCTGGCCTGGACACCTCACGCAGCCCTGGAAGCAAGTACCGCCGACGGAACTCGGGCCCGCATCGTCTGGGCCCGAGACAGCTTTTATGGCGCGCTGAAAATCGTCGAGTATCAGGGAAAAGGCATCCGAACCCGGGAACTGACCATTGACGGACTGATCCAGGGAGGCATCGACACCCAAAATGGCCAGTCGATCTACGAATACGCCTATCTGCTCGAGCGCCTGCCTCTGGCGCTTCGTCCCGATGGGCACACGGCGCTGATGGTCGGCCTCGGCACGGGCGTCGCCGCTCGGGCGCTTGCCGCCCACGGCCTCGATGTCGAAGTGGTGGAACTCGATCCCCAGGTTCGCGAAGCCGCCGTACGGCACTTTGATTTCCCTCCAGGGATTCCGGTGGCGATCGAGGATGCCCGGACTTTTCTCGCCCGGGGCACCAAGCGCTATGACTATCTGCTCATCGACGTCTTCAACGGCGACACGACGCCGGGCTACCTGCTCTCCCGGGAGGCCCTGCGGGCAGCCAAGGCGCGCTTGGCTCCGGGTGGGGTGCTGGCCTTCAACCTCATGGGCAGCGCCGATCCCGAAGAAGGCATGTTGCCCGCCGTCCTCGCGACCCTCGCCGAGCAATTTCGCACCGTGCGCGTCCAGCCTGCCGGCGCCAAGACCGATGCCGCCTGGGGCAACTACGTGGTTCTGGCCAGCGACGGGGCAGCAGAATACGCCCGGACGCCTGACTTGAGGCAAATCCATCCCCTGGCCGCCGACGCAGCGACCCTGCTGGCCGCCCCTGCCCTTCGGATGCGACACACAAACGCCACGCCTCTGACCGACGATTTCAACCCCCTCGACCTGCGCGACACCCGGCTCAAGGAATTGGTGCGCCGGGAGTTGCTGGAAACAACCCCAGCGTCGATCCTGCACGCACTCCCCGGCAACCTCGGTTAGTCGAACCAAGCCGTGCAGGGGCGGCGCAAGCCCCGGGACGTCGCCCAGAATGCACGAATGGCGCTATAGTCGCCGGCCATGACCAAGAAAGCAGTCGTTCTCCTCTCCGGCGGCCTCGATTCCGCCACCTGCCTCGCCATCGCCCGCCAACAGGGGTTTGCCAGTTACTGCCTCTCCTTCGACTACGGCCAGCGACATCGGGCCGAACTCGACGCGGCCACCGCTCTTGCCCGCACCCTGGGCGCCACCGAACATCGCATCCTCAATCTCGGGCTTGCCCAGTTCGGCGGCTCGGCGCTGACCGATGCCGCCATTGCCGTTCCCACCAGCGGGGTCCTGCCGGGAATTCCGGTCACCTACGTCCCGGCCCGCAATACCATCATGCTGTCCCTGGCCCTGGCCTGGGCCGAGGTCCTGGGCAGCCGCGACATCTTTGTCGGCGTCAACGCGGTGGACTACTCCGGCTATCCCGATTGCCGCCCCGAGTACATCGCCGCCTTCGAGCGCCTTGCCAACCTCGCCACCAAGGCCGGCGCCGAGGGGGCCGCCTTTACGGTGCATGCCCCGCTCATCCACCTTTCCAAAGCGGAAATCGTGGCGACCGGAGCGGCCCTGGGGGTGGACTACGGGCTCACCGTGTCCTGCTATCAGGCCGATGCGGCCGGACGGGCCTGCGGCATTTGCGACTCCTGCCGCCTGCGCCGGGAAGGCTTTGCTGCTGCCGGGTTCGCGGACCCGACCCGCTACACGCCCTGAACCATGGATGGAGACAGGCCTCCGCGCGCACGGGCGCTACGCGAGCTGCCAGCCGGTAGCGCGGCGCCATCGCGCCAGGCCTCCGCGCGCACGGGCGCTACGCCCACCCCGCAAGTCCTGGCCGAACGGAGAGGGGGGCAGCGCCGCAACGCCGCCCAGCGCTTGCCCTGAACCATGAGCCAGTCCACCGCCGTCCTCATCCTGGCCTTCGCCGCCGGGGGGCTCTTTGGAGCCCTTTCCCAGAAGACTCGCTTCTGCACCATGGGGGCGCTGGCCGACCTGGTGCTGATGGGCGACCGGCTGCGGCTGCGCATGTGGCTCATGGCCATCGCCGTCGCCATACTGGGTACCTGGGGGCTCCAGGCCGGTGGCTGGGCAGACCTGGGGAAAAGTCTCTATCGCGGGGCAACCCTGCCCTGGCTTTCCCACCTGATTGGCGGTGCGGCCTTCGGCGTCGGCATGGTGCTGGCCTCGGGCTGCGGCGCGCGGACCCTGGTGCGCATCGGCGCGGGCAACCTGAAATCCCTGGTCGTCTTCCTGGTCGTCGGCCTGGGCGCCGCGATGACCCTGCGCGGAGTGCTGGCCGTGGGGCGTGTGGCCTGGCTCGACCCGCCGACCCTGCGCTTCGAGGGCGGCCAGGATCTGGCGTCCTTGGTCGCGGGCCTGGGGCTGGCTCCGGGGGTCGCCCTGGCCGTCGTCAGCCTGACCCTGGGCGGAGGGCTCGCGGCCTATGCCCTGGCCGACGCCCAGTTCCGCCAGCGCGACCCGCTGCTGGGCGGGGTCGGCATCGGCCTCGCCGTGCTGCTCGCCTGGTGGGCAAGCGCCCACTTCGGTTATCTCGCCGAAGATCCGGAAACCCTGCAAGAGGCCTTTCTGACCACGCAGTCCGGCCGGCCGGAGTCCTTGAGCTTTGTCGCCCCCTTCGCCCACACCCTGGACCTCCTGACCCTATGGTCCGACACCAGCCGCAAATTGAGCTTCGGCGTCGCCGCCTGCGCCGGCGTGGTGGCCGGCGCAGCCGTCATGGCCTTGGCCGAAGGCAGTTTCCGCTGGGAGGGTTTCGCCGGGCCCGCCGACACCGCCCGCCACCTGCTCGGTGCCCTGCTGATGGGTTTCGGCGGCGTCACGGCCCTGGGCTGCACCATCGGGCAGGGGATCAGCGGGGTATCGACCCTGGCCCTCGGCTCCTTCCTCACCCTGGGCGCCATCGTCGCCGGGGCCGTCTGTGCCCTGAAGATCAGTGAACGCACGGCGGGCAACGCCTGAAGGACTGCCTTGGGCCCCGCCTTGCGCAGCGTCCGGCGGGGGTGTCCCCCAGGGAGCACAGGCGGGTGCCCTCCCTTTACCCCGCGCTCCAGGTGACGGCGCTCGGGCCGCCGCAGTTTGACAGCCTCCGGCGGCCTCAATATAATCGCGCCTCCCTGCTGGGTCGGTAGCTCAGTCGGTAGAGCAGCGGACTTTTAATCCGTTGGTCGCGAGTTCGAATCTCGCCCGACCCACCACCCGCAGAGCATGGCAGCCTTGGGCTGTCGCAGGAAAAATTCTGGGTCGTTAGCTCAGTTGGTAGAGCAGCGGACTCTTAATCCGTAGGTCGAGTGTTCGAATCACTCACGACCCACCAGAATTCAAACGGCTTCCCGAGGTTTTCCTCCGGAAGCCGTTTCGTTTTCAGGCACCCTCCGCTGCAACGGGCGCGCGAGTGTCAGTCAAGCGATCAGGCGGCGACGCCCGGCTTGCCCGGTGGTCGGATCGCCTCGTTCCACGAGCGGGCGAAGCACTCGGACTGGGCGCCCATGGTGACGCCGTGGCGCGATTGGGCGGTGAGGCAGAGGGCGAGACCGGCCTGGTCCACGGCGGTCACCGCGCTGGTGTCGATTTCCTGTACGCCCACCCGGGTGAGGGCATGCATGAAGTCATTGCGCAAGCCGCCGTTGAGACCGCCGCTGATACGCAGGACGCGCCGCCCGCCGGTCTCGTGAGTGCTGAGGATGGACGCCTTGCCCTGGGCCAGGGCGCCGTCGATGGCGTCGTCGATGGCCAGTTCGCTGATGGGGCCGGATTCGAAGCGCACGCCGTAGAGATTGCCCACCCGGCTGACGACGACCGCCGCTACGTCGACGACGGCGGAACCGAAGAGGGAGAATTCGCAGCCGCAATGGCGGCCGATGGTCATGTCGAGCCCACTGCGCAGCATCAGGCCCGCCAGGGAAAGATTCTCGATGGTGCCGATTGCCACCGATCCGCCATAACCGATGGAGATCGCGGGAGGTTCGCAGAAACGGATGCGCTGGTGGCGTCGCTGGTCGAGCATGGACAGAGCTCCGAGCGAAAAGTGGGGGGGAGGCGCCCATGTTACCAGCAGGCGGCAGTCCAGGGGAGGCGGCCGCTGGGCGCTGCGGAACCTCGATTGACTTTGCCTGACCATGTGGGTATCTTGCCCCAACCCGGGATTTCCGGCGGCGCCGATTTGACTTCAGCTTGCGGGCGCCCGACAAATGCGGCTAAAGCGAGGTCGGTTGAAAAACACCCGGTCCGCGATGAGCCACCGGGTTTTTCTTTTTCCGGAGCAGGAATGGCAGGAGAGCAACAAGGCGTCGGGCAGGTCGAAGCGCAGCGGGCCCATTTTTCCGAGCCCCTCAACTTGCGCAGCGGCGGGGTCATTCCCGAGTACGACCTCGTCTATGAAACCTACGGCAGCCTCAATGCCGCGAAGTCGAACGCCATCCTGGTGTGCCACGCCCTTTCGGGGCATCACCACGTCGCCGGTCACTATGCCGACCAGCCGGACAACCTCGGCTGGTGGGACAATATCGTCGGCCCGGGCCGGCCGCTGGATACCGACCGCTTCTTCATCGTCGGAGTAAACAACCTGGGGGGCTGCCACGGCTCCACCGGCCCTTCGTCGATCAACCCGGCCAGCGGCAAGCCCTGGGGAGCCGATTTCCCCATGGTCGCCGTCATCGACTGGGTCAAGGCCCAGGCCCGCCTGGCGGACCTTCTGGGCATCGATGCCTGGGCGGCTGTGGTCGGCGGCAGCCTGGGAGGCATGCAGGCCCTGCGCTGGACCATCACCTTTCCCGAACGGGTTCGCCACGCCGTGGTCGTCGCCGCGGCGCCTCGCCTGTCGGCCCAGAACATCGCCTTCAACGACGTCGCCCGCCAGGCCATCCTCACCGACCCCGATTTCCACGGCGGCCACTATTACGAGCACGGCACCCGCCCCATTCGGGGACTGCGTCTGGCCCGCATGCTGGGCCACATCACCTACCTGTCCGACGATCAGATGGGGGAGAAATTCGGGCGGGAACTCAGGAACGGCTCGTTCTCCTTCGATTTCGATGTCGAATTTCAGATCGAGTCCTATCTGCGCTACCAGGGCGACAAATTCGCCGGCTATTTCGACGCCAATACCTATCTCCTGATGACCAAGGCTCTGGATTACTTCGATCCGGCCCGGGAGGAGAACGGGGACCTGGTGGCCACGCTGGCCCGCAGCCAGGCTGGCTTCCTCGTCGTGTCCTTCACCACGGACTGGCGCTTTTCGCCGGCGCGCTCCAAGGAGATCGTGCATGCCCTGGTGGCGAGCGGCCGCGACGTGTCCTACGCCGAAATCGACCTCAATTTCGGCCACGATTCCTTCCTGATGGCCGATCCGCACTATCACGGCGTCGTCGGCGCCTATCTCGCCAACATCACGCTATGACCGACCACCTGGGGCGTCCCGACTTCGAACTCATCGCCGGCTGGGTGCTGCCCGGTCACCGCGTCCTCGACCTGGGGTGTGGCGACGGCTCCCTGTTGCGTCTGCTGATCGACAGCAAGGGCGTGCGCGGCTGGGGGGTGGAAATCGACGACGCCAACGTGCTGGCCGCGGTGCGACGGGGCATCAACGTCATCCAGGGCAACCTGGAGGACGGCCTTACCGGCTTCGCAGACGGGGCCTTCGACCATGTGGTTCTTTCCCGCACCCTGCAGACCGTCCGCCATACCGAGAGAATCCTGGCCGAAATGCTGCGCGTGGGGCGGGAAGCGGTGGTGTCCTTCCCCAATTTCGCCTACTGGAAGAACCGCCAGGCAGTGCTCAACGGCCGCATGCCCGTTTCCGAGGATCTGCCCTACGAGTGGTACGACTCGCCCAATCTGCGTTTCTTTGCCATTCCTGACTTCGAAGCCCTGGTGGGCAAGATGGGGCTCTCCATCCGGGAAAGACGGGTGCTGGACGAAAAGGGGCAATGGGTGACCGAGGAACCCAACTTCCTCGGCAGTCTGGCGGTCTACCGCCTGACCCGCCCCCGGTGAGCGGTTCCGCGCCGGCGTGGCTGGCGCCGCTCCTCACGCGGCGCATGGCGATTTGCGTCGTCACGGGGTTTTCATCCGGCCTGCCCCTCTTTCTCCTGCTCAATCTTCTGCCGGCCTGGCTCAAGACCGAGGGTATCGGCATTCGGGAAATCGGCCTCTTCGCCCTGATCCAGTTTCCCTACACCTGGAAGTTCCTCTGGGCGCCGCTGGTGGACCGCTACGCCCTTCCCCTCCTTGGCCGCAGGCGCGGCTGGATGTTCAGCAGTCAGGTTCTGCTGGCCCTGAGCATCGCCGCCCTGGGCTTCCTCTCCCCCCAGGCCGGCCTGGGCAGCATCGTGGGGGTCGCCGTGGCTGTCGCCCTGCTCTCGGCCACCCAGGACATCGTCCTCGACGCCTATCGCCGCGAGCTGCTGCTGGACAGCGAACTGGGCCTGGGCAATGCCGTGCATGTCAATGCCTACAAGATTGCCGGCCTCATTCCGGGTTCCCTCTCCCTTTGGCTCGCCGACCGCCTGCCCTGGAGCGAGGTGTTCGCCATCACCGCCTTGTTCATGTTGCCTGGCGCCCTCATGACCCTGGTGGTGCGCGAACCCGATGCGGTCGCCCTGGCTCCCAAGACCCTGGCCCAGGCGGTGACCGAGCCCGTCCGGGAATTCCTCGGGCGCCAGGGTCTGAACGGCGCCCTCCTCATCCTGGCCTTCATCTTCCTGTACAAGCTTGGCGATTCCCTGTGCACTGCGCTGGCTACGCCCTTCTACCTGGAAATGGGTTTCACCAAGAGCGAAATCGGGCTGGTGGCCAAGAACGCCGGACTCTGGCCCTCGGTCATCGGCGGCCTCCTGGGAGGCCTGTGGATGGTTCGCCTGGGCATCAATCGCGCCCTGTGGGTTTTTGGGGTGGTGCAGTGGGTCGCCATCCTGGGCTTTGCCGGTCTCGCCGCCCTGGGACCTGCCGCGGCGACGCCGGACCGCCTGTGGGCGCTGGCCGGCGTCATCGGCTTCGAGGCTCTCGGCGTCGGGCTGGGGACAGCGGCCTTCGTGGCCTACATTGCCCGCACCACGCATCCCGCCTTTACCGCGACCCAGTTCGCCCTGTTCACCAGCCTGGCGGCCGTGCCGCGCACCGTGGTCAATGCCTCGGCGGGCTGGCTGGTCGAGGGCCTAGGCTGGACGAATTTTTTCTTCCTGTGCGCGCTGCTCGCGGCCCCCGGCATGATGCTCCTGACCCGGGTCGCGCCCTGGCGGGAACGCTGATCGGCCAAAGCAGCGCCGCTGATGCGTCAGCGGCGTGGCCGGCGCCGGCGATCCAGCCACCAGGCGTATGCCGGAAGCAGTACCGCCGACCCGGGCAGCAACAGGAAGAGAAGATAGGGTGAAAGGTGGCTGAGGCGCCGCAAGTGGGCGATGAGCAGCATTTTGTCGCTGTCGCTCCAGGCCTGGCCATTGCGGGATTTCATCAGGAGGGGCATGAAGCCCCGCAGCGCGACCACCTGGGTTACCACGCGCTGCATCTCCCGCCGCTGGGAAGCCACGAGCAGGCGCCACCAGGGAACCGCGACCGGCAATTCCGGGGAAGTCATGACTCCGTAAAGCGCTTTTTGAGCGAGCGCCAACCGCGCCAGAGAAAGAAGCTGCGCTTGGCCCAGCGCCACGCCCGCGCAGGCCGCGCAGCGAGGAGAGCAAGGGCGAAGGCGGCGACCGGCTTGGGATTGGCCTTCACCCAGCGCCCCGCGGCCAGGAGGCGATCGACCCCCGCCAGGGCGCTCTCGATGGGCCAGGCGCTCTGCGCGAGGTCTTCCCGCTGCCGGGCGCAGCGGGCACGAAGCTCGCCCCGGCGCAGGGCCAGTTCGATGCGGCGGTCGCTCATCGCGGATCGCTGACGCTACGCTTGAGGCGGGCGAGGTCGCTTTCCAGTTCAGCCAGACTCTGGGCAAAGACCGGCGATCCCTGGCGGGCCGCCCCCGCCGCCCGGGCGGCGCAAATGGCCCCCACGAGGAGAAAGAGCAGGGCTGCCAGACCAAAGACGACCAGACGCTGCTCCCAAAAGGCGGCAGCGAGAAAAACGACGACCAGGATGATCCCCAGGCCCAGGAAAAAGAGCGCCGCGCCGGCATAGACGAGCATTCCCAGGAGGCGCAGCTTCTCCTCCTGCAATTCGACCGAAAGGAGCTCGAAGCGCGTCTTGCCGATGGCGACGGCCGTCGCCATCAGGCGCTTCAGGGCGGCGAAGCTGCCTTCGCCGCCTTCGCCGACCGCCATGGAATCAGCGGCGGCCGATCAGCACGCCGAGGGCAAGCCCCAGGGCGGCGGCGACGCCGACGGCCTTCCAGGGTTGCTCGTGGACGAAGTCATCCGTGGCAGTGGCGGCAGCCTTGGCCCGGTCGACGATGGCTGCTTCGGCGTCAGCCAAGCGCTCCTTGGCGTCCCGCAAGCGAATTTCGATCTTTTCCCGCAGGCCGGCCATCTTGTCGCCTGCCGCGCCCGCCGTGGCGCGCAGGATTTCTTCGGCGTCGGAAATGACGACCTTCATGTCGGCAACCAATTTGTCCTTGCCGGCGGTGGTGAGTTCTTGAGACATGTGTGACCTCGATGAGCAGGTGATGACGGGGGATTCCAAGGGTAGCGACTCCCGGCGGCGAAAGCAATGCGCCCGGGAGACGCGGCGGGAGCACCCGCGGTGTCGTTGTTTTTTCGCTGGCTCGACCCGGCAGAACCAAGGGCGGGGATCACCGGCTCACGCGCCCCCTGTTTCCCGATCGGCCGCGTTGGGGACCCGTCAGGAATGCTCGTACTCGACGATCAGCGGCGCGTGGTCCGAGAAACGTGCATCCTTGAATACCGTGGCGCTGCGGGCTCGCGCCGCGAGGGCCGGTGTGGCGATCTGGTAGTCGATGCGCCAGCCCACGTTCTTGGCCCAGGCCTGCCCTCGATTGGACCACCAGGTGTAGGCTTCCTCGCCGGCTTCGGGGTAGAGGCGGCGGTAGACGTCGACCCAGCCGATCTCGTCGAATATGCGGGAAAGCCAGGCCCGCTCCTCCGGGAGGAAGCCCGAATTCTTGCGGTTCCCTTTCCAGTTCTTGAGGTCGATCTCACGGTGCGCGATGTTCCAGTCGCCGCAGATGACCATGTCGCGGCCCTCGGCGTAGAGCCCGGCGAGAACGGGAAGAAATGCCTCCATGAAGCGGAATTTGGCCGACTGGCGCTCCGGCGATGATGACCCCGAGGGCAGATAGAGGGAAATGACGCTGAGATTGCCGAAATCGGCCCGCAGGAAGCGCCCCTCCGCGTCGAATTCCGGCAATCCCAGGCCTTCGACGACGCGGTCCGGCCTGGGGCGGGACCACAGGCCGACCCCGCTGTAGCCCTTCTTGTCGGCGCAGTGGTAAGCGGCGTTCAGGCCTGCGGGCGCAAGCATCTCGGCGCTCAGATCCGCCTGTTGCGCCTTGATTTCCTGCAGGCAAACCAAATCGGGCTGCTGTGCGTTGACCCAAGGCAGGACGCCCTTGCTCCACGCGGAGCGGATACCGTTGAGGTTGAGGGAGATGATGCGTAACATGGCGCTTTCACCGGCTCCAGCAGCCGAAATGACAAGATTCGAGGAGAGGATGGATTTCCGGCGGCAGTTTATCGGCTTCGCGCTCGACTGTAATGTCTTGCGCTTCGGCCAATTCACGACCAAGGCCGGGCGGCTTTCGCCCTACTTCTTCAATGCGGGCCTGTTCAACGACGGTGCCTCGCTGGGACAACTGGCCGAGTATTACGCTGATGCCGTGCAGGCCGGCAAACTGCCCTTCGACATGTTGTTCGGCCCGGCCTACAAGGGCATTCCCCTCGTCGCCACCATCGCCGTGGCCCTGGCGCGGCGCGGTCGCAATCTGCCCTTCGCCTTCAATCGCAAGGAAGCCAAGGATCACGGCGAGGGCGGCAGCCTGGTCGGTGCGCCCTTGCAGGGCCGGGTGCTGATCGTGGACGACGTCATCTCGGCCGGAACTTCGGTACGTGAGTCGGTCGAGTTGATCCGGGCGGCCGGGGCGACCCCCGCTGGCGTCCTGATCGCCCTGGATCGCATGGAGCGCGGTCAGGGTGAGTTGTCGGCGGTGCAGGAAGTCGAACGTGACTACGGCATTCCGGTCATCGCCGTGGCGACGCTCGCCGACCTCCTGGCCTTTCTCGAGAACAAGCCCGAATTTTCCCAGCACCAGCAGGCGGTGAGCCTGTATCGGAATACCTATGGTGTGGGCACTTAAGCTTCCTCTCGCCCTTGCTTTGGCGGCCGGCAGCCTGCTTGCCGAGGCGGCAAATCTTTACTGCTGCCAGGATCCCTCCACTGGACGCCGGGTGTGCTCCGATGGCCTGCCGGAGCAGTGCCGAGGCAAACCTTATCGCATCCTCGATTCGGCCGGGAACGTCATCAAGGAGGTCGAGGGGGCGCTGACCCCGGAACAGAAGGCTGAGCGTGTGGCGGAAGCGAAGCGCCAGCGTGCCCTGGAGGAAGCTGCCCGCATTCAGCGCCGCAAGGATCAGGCGCTCCTGGAGACCTACGGCAGCCTGGAAGACATTGATGCCGCCCGCCAGCGCTCCGAGGGTGAGGTGCGAGAGGCCATGCGACAGGCGGAGGAACGCATTGCCACGGTCCAGAAGGAGCGCAAGCATTGGGCCGATGAAGCCGAGTTCTACCGCCGCAAGACGGCGCCTCCGGAGGTAGAGACCGGGCTGCGCAACGCCGATTACGAGATCAAGGCGCAGACCGAGTTGCTGGAAGCCAAAAAACGCGAGATGGATCTGGTGCGGCAGAAGTACGAAGAGGATCGTCGGCGCTTCATCGAGATTTCCACCCACCTGCGGCAATTGCCTTCCCCGGCCAAACCGTAATACGCGCGCCGCCGGGACCGGTGCCGCTGCGCCGGCCCAATCAAGCCGTCAGGCCTGCAGTTTCTTGCGCAGCAGATCATTCACCTGCTGCGGATTGGCCTTGCCCTTGGCCGCCTTCATCACTTGACCGACGAGGGCGTTGAAGGCTTTTTCCTTGCCAGCCCTGAATTCCGCCACGTTGGCGGCATTGGCCGCCAGCACCGCATCCACCAGGGCTTCGATGGCGCCGCTGTCGGTGATCTGCTTCAGGCCCTGGGTCTCGATGATGGCGTCGGCACTGTCACCTTCGCCGTTCCACAGCGCCTCGAAGACCTTCTTGGCGATGGCGTTGGAAATGGTGTTGTCGGCAATGCGCTGGATGAGGCCGCCCAGTTGGTCCGCGGACACGGGTGAATCGGCCAGATCCTTGCCCTCCTTGTTGAGGCGGGCAGCCAGGTCCACCATGACCCAGTTGGCACAGGGCTTGGCATTGGCCCTGCCGGCGATGCCGACCACGGCTTCGAAGTAGGCGGCGGTTTCCTGGTTGGTGGTCAGCGTGGCGGCGTCGTAGGCGGAAAGCCCCAGCTCGGCCATGAAGCGCTCCCGTTTCTGGCCCGGCAGTTCGGGCAGTTCGCCCTGCACCCGCGCGATCCAGTCGGCGCCGATGACCAGAGGCAGGAGGTCGGGGTCGGGGAAGTAGCGGTAGTCGTGGGCGTCTTCCTTGGTCCGCATGGTGCGGGTCACGCCGCTGTCCGGGTCGAACAGCACCGTGGCCTGCTGAATCCTGCGGCCTTCCTCGATTTCGTTGATCTGCCACTGGACTTCGTAGTCGATGGCTTCCTTGAGGAAGCGGAAGGAGTTGAGGTTCTTGATCTCGCGGCGGGTGCCGAACTCGGCCTGTCCCTTGGGACGCACCGAGACGTTGGCGTCGCAGCGGAACGATCCTTCCTGCATGTTGCCGTCGCAGATGCCGATCCAGCGCACCAGTCCGTGCAGGGCCTTGGCGTAGGCCACGGCTTCGTCGGAGGAACGCATGTCGGGCTCGGACACGATTTCCAGCAGCGGCGTACCGGCCCGGTTGAGGTCGATGCCGGACTTGCCGTGAAAATCTTCGTGCAGGGATTTTCCGGCGTCTTCTTCCAGGTGCGCGCGGGTGAGGCGGACGGTCTTTTCGTAGCCCTTGTCAGCCTGGCCCACCTGGAGGGTCACCGCGCCGCCCACCACCACTGGCAGCTCGAACTGGCTGATCTGGTAGCCCTTGGGCAGGTCGGGATAGAAGTAATTCTTGCGGGCGAAGACCGACCTGGGCGCAACCTGGGCGCCGATGGCCAGACCGAAGCGGATGGCGCACTCGACGGCCGCCTTGTTGAGCACCGGCAGCACCCCGGGCAGCGCCAGATCCACGGCACAGGCCTGGGTGTTGGGCGCAGCCCCGAAGGCCGTGGAGGCGCCGGAGAAAATCTTGGACTGGGTGGCAAGCTGAGCGTGGGTCTCGATGCCGATGACGACTTCCCATTGGGTCATGACGGTTTTCTCACGTGCAACGGCCGGTCTTGGCATCCACCAGGATCGGCCAGAGATAGTTGAAAGCTTCGCCCTCGCAGGCCTTGGGGCAGCTGTTGAAGGCGATGGTGACTTCCTTGCCCTGTTCCCACATGCGGACGGAACACGCGGTGCCGTCCTTGGCCTTGAGCAGCGCCTGGGGCAGCGTGGCGGTCTGCTGGAAATTCTTGAGGTCGAAACGGCAGGTGCCCCGCTTGGGAATGGTCACCTGGGCGCTGAAGGTCTTGACCTGGGCATCCTGGACCAGGAGATTGAGACGGGTCTGGGTTCCCACCGCATCGCGATGGGCGCAGCGCGACTTCACATTGAGGGGACGGGTGGGCATGGGCTTCAGGTTGCGGCCCGCCAGGTGCTTGAGGGGCTGGGAGCGCAGGGGTTCCTCGGCGGGCGGTGCCGGTTCGGAGCGCACCTCAGGCTCAGGCTTGGGCTCAGGCGCCGGCGGGGTCTCGGCACAGGCGCCCAGGAGCAGGACGGCGGTGAGCCAGGGCCCGACCCGGCGCATCAAAGACCCTCCGGGGCCTGCCGGTGCCAGTCGGTCGCCTGCTGGTAGCGATGGGCGACGTTGAGCAGGCGCGCCTCGGAAAAATAATTGCCGATCAATTGCAGCCCCACCGGCAGGCGCGTCCCACCTTCGCTGACGAAGCCACAGGGGGCCGACAGCGCGGGCAGCCCGGCCAGATTGACGGCGATGGTGTAGATGTCGGAAAGGTACATCTGCACCGGGTCGGCGGCCTTTGCCCCCAGTTTGAAGGCGGGGGAGGGGGAGGTCGGCCCGAGGATCACGTCGCAGTGCTTGAAGGCAGCGGCGAAATCGTCGGCGATCAGGCGGCGGATGCGCTGGGCTTGCAGGTAGTAGGCGTCGTAGTAACCGTGGGACAGCACGTAGGCGCCGATCAGGATGCGCCGCTTGACTTCCGCCCCGAACCCCTGGGCCCGAGTCTTGGCGTACATGTCGTTGAGGTCGCTGTACTCAGGTGCCCGGTAGCCGTAGCGCACCCCGTCGAAGCGCGACAGGTTGGAACTGGCTTCGGCCGGCGCGATGACGTAATAGGCCGGGACCGAAAGGTGGGAATTGGGCAGGGAAACGTCGACGGTTCGTGCCCCGAGTTTTTCGTACTGGGCAATGGCGGTCCTTACGGCGGCCATCACGGCGGGATCGCAGCCTTCGCCGAAAAACTCCTTGGGCAGGCCGATGGTGAGGCCATCGAGTGTCCGGTCGAGGTCGCCGGCGTAGTCTTCCCGCGGACGGTCGAGGGAGGTCGAATCGTGCGCGTCGAAACCGGTCATGCTGGCCAGCAAGAGCGCACAGTCTTCGGCGCTGCGGGCCATGGGGCCGCCCTGGTCGAGGGAGGAGGCGAAGGCGATCATGCCGTAACGCGAGACCAGGCCGTAGGTGGGCTTCAGCCCGGTGATGCAGCAGAGGGCGGCGGGTTGGCGGATGGAACCCCCGGTGTCGGTCCCCGTGGCGGCGGGAGCCAGCCGCGCCGCCACCGCGGCAGCCGAACCGCCGGAGGACCCGCCGGGAACCCGAGTCACATCCCAGGGATTCCTCACCGGGCCGTAGAAGGAAGTTTCGTTGGACGAGCCCATGGCAAACTCGTCCATGTTGGTCTTGCCCAGGCAGACCAGTCCGGCTTCTTCGTGCATGCGCCGGATCACCGTGGCGTCGTAGGGTGAGACGAAGTTGGAAAGAATCTTCGACCCGCAGGTCGTGAGCCAACCTTCGGTGCAGAAAATGTCTTTCTGGGCGATGGGAATGCCAGTGAGCGGCCCGGCATTCCCCGCGGCGATGCGGGCATCCGCTGCCCTGGCCTGGGCCAGGCTCGTTTCCGGATCGACCGTGATGAAGGCGTTGTACTCCGGGTTGAGGCGCGTGATGCGCTCCAGATAGAGCCCGGTAAGCTCAACACTCGAAATTTCCCTCGCCGCCAGGGCGGCCGAGAGTTCCTTGAGAGAACGTTCAATCATATGCGGCATGGCATGAGCAGGCGCCGACTCCTCGCCCCTCAACCCTCACTCCTCGCTATTCTATGACCCGGGGAACCAGGTAAAGGCCCGCTTCGATTTCAGGGGCAATGGCTTGAAAGGCCAGCCGCCGGTCAGGTTCGCTGACCGCGTCTTCGCGCAGGCGCTGAGCGAGATCCTGGGCGTGGGCCATGGGCTCCACGCCGCGGGTGTCCACCGCCTGCATGGCTTCGATCAGTTGGAAGATGCCGTTGAGGTGGCCGACGGTCGCTTCGGCCTCGGTCGCACTGACCTCGATGCGGGCGAGGTGCGCGATGCGCCGGACCTGTTCCAGGGTAAGGGACATGGGATCGTCTCGGGGTTCTGCCGGAGGGCGTTCTGCGTAAAAAACAGGCAGAAATCTTATTTCGTGAAGCGTTATAAGGTATCATAAAAGTTTTCCCTACCGCACCCCCGGCGGAGCTTCCCAGATGTTCGGATTCCTGAATAAATACTTCTCAAACGACCTTGCCATCGACCTTGGCACGGCCAATACCCTGATCTACGTCCGCGGCCGCGGCATCGTCCTCGACGAACCCTCCGTGGTCGCCATCCGCCTCGAAGGCGGCCCCAATGCCCGCAAGACCATCCAGGCCGTCGGTAAAGAGGCCAAGGAAATGCTCGGCAAGGCCCCGGGCAGCATCACCGTCATCCGTCCCATGAAGGACGGGGTGATCGCCGATTTCACGGTCACCGAGCAGATGCTCAAGCAGTTCATCAAGAAGGTGCACGACTCCAAGCTTTTCAGCCCGAGCCCCCGCATCATCATCTGCGTCCCCTCCGGCTCCACCCAGGTGGAACGCCGTGCCATTCGCGAATCGGCCTTGGGTGCAGGCGCCAGCCAGGTGTATCTGATCGAGGAACCCATGGCGGCTGCCATCGGCGCCGGCCTGCCGGTGGCGGAGCCTACCGGATCGATGGTCGTCGACATCGGCGGCGGCACCACCGAGGTGGGCGTCATCTCCCTGGGCGGCATGGTGTATGCCGGTTCCGTCCGCGTCGGCGGCGACAAGCTCGACGAAGCGATCATGAATTACATCAGCCGCAATTACGGCATGATGATCGGCGAGAACACGGCGGAAAACATCAAGAAGTCCATCGGATCGGCGTTCCCGGGCGCCGAGGTCAAGGAGATGGAGGTCTCCGGCATCAACAAGGCCGAAGGCATCCCGCGCAAGTTCACCATCTCTTCCAACGAAATCCTGGAAGCCCTCACCGATCCGCTCAACCAGATCGTTTCCGCGGTCAAGTCGGCCCTGGAGAAGACCCCGCCCGAGCTTGGTGCCGATATTGCCGAGAAAGGCATGGTGCTGACTGGTGGTGGCGCGCTCCTGCGTGACCTGGACCGCCTCCTGATGGAAGAAACCGGCCTGCCGGTGATCGTGGCCGACGAGCCCCTCACCTGCGTGGCCCGCGGTTCCGGCCTGGCCCTCGAAAAGATGGACAAGCTCGGGTCGATTTTCGCCTCGGAATAAGTTTTCTCCACAGCAGTGGCCGGCATCGACCACGCACCGCCGCCGTTCTTCAAGCGAGGGCCAGCACCGCTGGCCCTCCTGACTTTTTACGTCGCCGCTTCGGTCGCCCTCTTCGTGGTGGACCTGCGTTTCAAGAGCCTCGATTTCCTTCGCCAGAGCGTGGCCCTGGTCATCGACCCCGTGCAGCGGGTGGCCCAGACGCCGGGTAGCCTGGTAGATATCGCGCACGGCTATTTCGAGGGTATTGCCCTCCTGCGGGACGAAAACGCGGAGTTGAAGCATGCCAAGCTCAACAGCGCTCCCGATCTCCAGCGCCTCGCCCATCTGGAAGTGGAGAACGAACGCCTGCGCCGCCTGCTTGCCGTTCGCGACAGGGAAAGGGCGCAGGGACAGGTCGCCCAGATTCTGTACACCGCGCGGGATCCCTTTGCCCGCCGCATCGTCGTGGACAAGGGGCAGCAGGCCGGCATCGTCGCCGGCCAGCCCGCCATCGACGAAAACGGTGTGGTCGGCCAGGTGACGCGGGTCTATCCGTTTTCAGCCGAAGTGACCCTCATTACCGACAAGAATCAGGCCGTCCCGGTCCAGGTGGTGCGCAGCGGCCTGCGCTCGGTGGCTTTCGGCCTGGGCAATGGTCAGTTGGAAATGAAGTACATGCCCGCCAACGCAGATGTCCAGGAGGGAGATACCCTGGTCACCTCGGGTCTCGACGGCATCTATCTGCCGGGATTTCCGGTGGCCAGGGTGGTCAAGGTCGAGCGGGACAGCGCCTATTCCTTCGCCCGCATCTATTGTCAGCCGGTGGCGGCGGTCGAGAATTTCGGCGAAGTCATGATTCTCGACCGCCGCGAAAACCTGCCACCCCCACCGCCGGAGGAAGCCTCCCGCGCAACCGCGGAGAGCGAGAAGTCCGGCCTGCGCCCGGCAAAGCGGCGCGCCGCGAGAGGAACGCCCTGATGCAGCCGACATTCTCCTCGTCCCGCATCCTCCTGCCGGTACGCCCCTGGTACATCGCCCTGACCTTTGTCGTGGCCTTGCTGCTCAATCTCGTCCCCACCGCGCCCTGGCCGGGCGTCCCGGACTGGCTGGCCCTGGTTCTGTGTTTCTGGTCGGTGCGTGAGTTCCGTCGCGTCGGCATGGGATGGGCTTTCCTGTGTGGCCTCCTGATGGATGTCGCCGACGGAGCTGTCCTTGGCCAGCACAGCCTGGCCTATGTGCTGCTCGCCTTCGCCGCTTCGGCCCTGTCGCGCCGTATCCTGTGGTTCCCGTTGGCGCAGCAGGCCCTGCAGATTCTTCCCCTCCTGCTGCTCTGCCAGATCATCCAGGGGGCAGTGCGCCTTGCCGCGGGGGCCGATTTCCCGGGCTGGGGCTACTTTGTCGGACCCCTGATCGCCGCCCCGTTGTGGATCCCGGCCACCTTCGTTCTGCTTCTGCCCCAGTTCCAGCCGGTGGAGCGTGACGACAATCGCCCGATCTAGTCGGGACCGGCAGTGAGCGACTTTCACAATCCGGAAGGGAACCTGGAACGCTTTCGCTTCCGGGTGCTCGTTGCAGGATTCGCCATCCTCGGGGCCTTCGCGCTGCTGGTCGGACGCTTTACCTACCTGCAGGTCATCCAGCACGACTATTACCAGACCCGAGCCGAGGATAATCGTATCGCCCTGGTACCCATCGTCCCCAACCGGGGGGTCATCACCGATCGCAATGGCATTGTCCTGGCGCGCAACTACTCCGCCTTCACACTGGAAATCACGCCTTCGCGCGTCGCGGCCCTGGATGCGACCATCAACGGTCTGGCCGAACTGATCGATATCCAGCCCAAGGACCGCAAGCGCTTCAAGCGCCTGCTCGACGAAGCCAAGAATTTCGAATCCATTCCCATCCGCACTCGCCTTACGGACGAGGAAGTCGCCCGCTTCGCCGCCCACCGCTATCGCTTCCCCGGGGTCGAGGTCAAGGCCCGTCTCTTCCGCCAATACCCCCTGGGTTCGGTGGCATCCCATGCCCTGGGATACATCGGCCGCATCACCGACCGGGATCTGGAGTGGATCGGAGAGCGCGCTCAGGAGGCCAATTACAAGGGCACCGATCACATCGGCAAAACCGGGCTGGAACAGCGCTACGAGTTCGAATTACATGGCGAGACCGGTTACGAACAGGTCGAGATCGACGCCGGCGGTCGCGCCGTGCGTAGCCTGAAGCGCATTCCCCCAGTCTCCGGCAACAACCTCGTCCTGACCCTGGACGTGAAGTTGCAGGAAATGGCCGAGAAAGCTTTCGGGGACCGCATGGGTTCCCTGGTCGCCATCGAACCTGCCACGGGGGGCATCCTGGCCCTGGTCTCGACACCGACCTACGACCCCAATCTCTTCGTGGACGGCATCACCCCGGACAACTGGAAGGAGCTGAACGAGGATCCCCACAAGCCCATGGTCAATCGCGCCATCAACGGCGCCTACCCGCCGGGGTCGACCTTCAAGCCCTTCATGGCCCTGGCCGCCCTGGAAGCCGGCAAGCGCACCCCGGCCCAGGCCATCAGCGACCCGGGCTTTTTCACCTTCGGCAACCACACCTTCCGGGACGACAAGAAGGGCGGCCATGGCATGGTCGACATGTACAAATCCATCGTCCACTCCTGCGATACCTATTACTACATGCTGGCCAACGACCTGGGAATCGACGGTATCGCCCGCTTCATGGGAAGCCTCGGCCTCGGTCAGCGGACCGGTGTTGACCTCGGCAAGGACGAAAACGGCGAATCCAGGGGCGTTCTCCCGTCCCCGGAGTGGAAGAAACAGCGGTTCCGCAAGCCGGAACAGCAAAAATGGTACGCCGGAGAAACGATTTCCATCGGTATCGGCCAGGGCTACAACGCCTACACCCCCATCCAACTTGCCCAGGCCACCGCCACACTGGCCAACGACGGAATCATGTTCAGGCCCCATCTGGTGCGCGAAATCATCAATACACGCAGCGGCGAAAAGCGCCTCATCGAACCCCGGCCTCTGCGCGATCTGCAATGGAAGAGCCAGAACATCGAGGTCATCAAACACGCCATGGTGGGAGTAAACAAGGAGGGCACCGGCACCCGCGCGTTCGCCGGAGCCCCTTACCAGGCGGCGGGCAAGACCGGGACGGCGCAGGTCTTTTCCTTGAAGGGGGCTGACTACAAAGCCCATAGCGTGAAGAAGGAGCTGCGCGATCACGCCCTCTTCATCGCCTACGCTCCGGCCGAGAAGCCGGTCATCGCCTTGGCCATCCTGGTGGAAAACGGTGGCTTCGGTGCCCAGTCGGCAGCCCCCATCGCGCGCATGGTTTTCGACTACTATCTCGCGGGCAAGATGCCTGCCGGGGCGGCGGATGAGGACGCCGCCGCGGTCGAGAACGACAACGAGGAGGAATAGGGGCCCATGGTCAACTGGCGCGGATGGCTGCGGCGCGGCTGGAACGGCCTGGTAGGCCCCCTGGATGGCCCTCTTCTGGGCATCGCCCTCACCATCATGGCCATCGGGGTGGCGACCATCCATTCAGCCACCTATGACGGCGTCGATCGTAGCGCCTCCCAGACTCTGCACCTGGGTCTCGCCATGACCATCATGTGGGCTGCGGCGCGCGTGCCGCCCCAGAAGCTCATGCGTTTCGCCATTCCGCTCTACGTGCTGGGGGTCGTGCTCCTGGTCGGGGTGTTCATTTTCGGCGTCACGGTCAATGGCGCCCGGCGCTGGCTTCCCCTCGGCTTCACACGCATCCAGCCCTCGGAAATCATGAAGATCGCCATGCCCCTGATGCTGGCCTGGTACTTCCACAAGTACGAATCGGCCCTGAATTTCCGCCATTACGGAGTAGCCGCCCTCCTGCTCTTCGTCCCCTTCGCGCTCATCGCCAAGCAGCCCGACCTGGGAACGGCAATCCTCGTGGGGGCTGCCGGGTTCTATGTCATCTTTTTCGCGGGCCTGCCCTGGAAAGTGATCGGAGGCCTGGCCGCAGCCGGTGCCGCGGCGGCCCCCCTGCTCTGGAACCTCATGCACGACTACCAGAGAAAACGCATCCTGACCCTCATCGATCCCAGCAGCGACCCCCTCGGTGCCGGTTATCACATCATCCAGGCGACCATCGCCATCGGATCCGGTGGCCCCTTCGGCAAGGGTTACCTGAATGGCACCCAGACCCACCTGGAATTCATACCGGAGCGCCACACCGACTTCATCTTCGCCGTCTTCTCGGAAGAGTGGGGCCTGATGGGTAACCTGACCCTGGTCTTCCTCTACACCCTGCTCATCGGGCGGGGACTGATGATCGCCTCCGCGGCGCCCATGCTCTTTTCCCGGCTTCTGGCCGGCGCCATCACCCTGGGCTTCTTCACTTATGCCTTCATCAACATGGGTATGGTCAGCGGCATCCTGCCGGTGGTCGGCGTGCCGCTGCCCTTCATGAGCTACGGTGGCACGGCGCTCGTCACGCTCTTCCTCGCTATCGGCATCCTCATGTCGATCAACAGTCACCGCATGCTGGTCCAGAAATGACCCGGCTTCTCCGCCTGCGCGGCACCTTCAACCCGGCCGTGGTCGCGCTTGTCGTCACCGCCTGTGGCAGTGCGCCACCTCTGGCACCGGCCCCCGACTCCGGCGCCAGCCCCACTTCTGCGACACCCTCTTCCCGCACGCCGACCCGCAAGCCCCAGGTCACCCTCAAACGGGGGGGAGGCTTCTACAAGGACGATGGTCCCGGCGACGAGATCCCCGACGGTCTCGACGACGTTCCCGACGCGGAACCCCGCTGGGAGGCCCTGCACAAGCCCGCCCTCAGGCCCTACGTGGTCCTGGGCAAGGAATACGTCCCCAACACCGCGCTGCGGCCCTACAAAGCCCGCGGCATAGCCAGTTGGTACGGCAAGAAGTTCCACGGCCAGAAGACCTCCATCGGCGAACCCTACGACATGTTCGCCATGACCGCAGCCCACCCCACCCTGGCGCTCCCTTCCTACGTGCGGGTCACCCAGGTGCAGAGCGGCAAGTCTGTGGTCGTTCGGGTCACCGACCGGGGCCCCTTCCACGCCGACCGCATCATCGACCTCTCCTACACCGCCGCCTACAAACTGGGGCTCATCAACGGCGGCAGTGGCCTGGTCGAAGTCGAAGCGCTACTCCCTGGAGAAAGCGCCGTCGTACGGCCCCTGCCCCCGGCCGAAAGGGACGAGATCGAAGAACTCAGCCGCCGCCTGGCCCGGGAGGAAGCTCCCGCTCAGGCGGCCCCGGCGACCGACGGCCCTCTGGCACGAGGCGTCTATCTCCAGTTGGGCGCTTTTGGCAATGCGGACAATGCCGAGACCCTGCGCAATCACCTGATCCGGGAACTCGACTGGCTGAGCGAGCCGGTGCGCGTGGTTGCGGGCAGCGGGGTGCATCGCCTCCACCTCGGCCCCTACGGCAATCGTGCCGAAGCCGAGCGTGTGGCAGAAAAAATCCGCCTCGCCCTGGGCTATCGCCCAACCTTCGTGACGCGACCGTAGGGCTGCCCCCGCCGACCCCGGCCCAGCCCCTGGGGGCTATGCGCTGGGGGGACCAAGAAAAACCGTGGCGACGACCTCGTTGCCGCGGCCACGGTATTCGATATTGCCAAAACTCATCATCTTGGCCATGGCAATGCCGCGGCCATTGGGATCGAAGGCCCGTTCAGGGTCGAAATCGAGAAATTTCTTCCAATCGAAGCCTTCGCCCTGGTCGATGATGGTGAAGGTGATGCGGTCGGGGAAGCGCTCGCAGCGCACCGTCGCGAATCGTGCGCAAAACTGGGGTAGCGCCAGACGGCGGGTGATTTCCGCCTCCCATTGGCCTTCCCACTTGAGCAGCGCTTTTTCCTTGTAGGTGACCCCAAGGTTGCCATGTTCGACCGCATTCACCAGCAGGTCCGCCAGACCGGGCGCCACGGTTTCCGGCTGGGGACACAGCGCAGCCAAAAGGGGCACCAGACGGCTCACGTCCTCCAGGGTGGAGAAGCGTTCCTCGACCCCCAGGGCAACTCCCTCGCCGGGGCTGCCATCGCCGACTTCCTGCAGCACCCGTGCCCGGGTGCGCAAGTCGTCCAGGGCCGAACGCACGATCTGCACGAGCGCCTCGGGCTCGTAGGGCTTGGTGAGGTAGTAGTAGGCCCCGGCGTCCAGCCCCTCGCGAATCTGCTGTGGCGTCGAAGCGGCTGTCTGCATGATGACGGGGATGTCCACGAGGCGTTCCTCGGCCTTGAGCCGCCGCAGGAACTCCATTCCGTCCAGCTTGGGCATCATGCGGTCGAGCACGACGAGATCGAAGGGCTGTTGCGTGTGCAGCAGCGCATCCCAGGCCGCCACGGGATCGGGGAACAGTTCGAGGTCGAGCCCCTCTTCGGCGAGGAACTCCTCGATGATGAAAAGATTCATCTCTTCATCGTCGACGACGAGCACGCGCTCCTTCTTCATCGGGTCTGTCTCCTCTGCACCTGGCTCAGCGCCGCCACCCTTCTTTTCGGATCATCATACCCGAAGATGCCGCTGAAACCGGCCCTTGACCCGGATCAAGGGCCAATCCGGAGCGCCGACTATACTGCCCGGTCCGCCCCGCCATCCCTCGTCCATGTCCGCCCTGCCTGATCTCGTCTGCCCGGCCGGCAGCCTGCCTGCCCTCAAGGCCGCCGTCGACAACGGCGCCGACGCCGTCTATCTCGGCTTTCGCAACGACACCAACGCACGCAACTTCGCGGGGCTCAATTTCGACCCCGCCACCCTGGCCGAGGGCATTCGCTACGCCCGGGGCAAGGGCTGCGAAGTGCTGCTCGCCATCAACACCTTTGCGCAGCCCGGGCGGGTCTGCGAATGGCGCAAGGCCGTCGACGCCGCGGCCGATCTGAAAGTGGACGCGGTCATCCTGGCCGACGTGGGCCTCCTCGATTACGCCAGCCGCCACCACCCGGGCCAGCGCCTCCACCTTTCGGTCCAGGGATCGGCCACCAGCTACGAAGCCATCAACTTCGCCCACCGGGAATTCGGGGTGCGCCGGGCGGTGTTGCCGCGGGTGCTCACCCTCCCCCAGGTCGAGCACGTCATCCACAACACGCCGGTGGAGATCGAAGTCTTCGGCTTCGGCAGCCTGTGCGTCATGAACGAGGGCCGCTGCTGGCTCTCCTCCTACGCCTGCGGCGAATCGCCCAACACCGTGGGCGCCTGCTCGCCGGCCAAGTACGTCAAGTGGGACAAGGCGCCGGGGCGCATGGACACCCGCCTCAACGGAATCCTCATCGACCGCTTCGCCGACGACGAACCGGCGGGCTACCCAACCCTGTGCAAAGGCCGCTTCGAAGTGCAGGGGGAAACCTATTACGCCCTGGAAGAGCCCACCAGCCTCAACGTCCTTTCCATCCTGCCCGATATCGTCAAGGCCGGCGTGCGCGCCATCAAGGTTGAAGGTCGCCAGCGCAGCCCGGCCTACGTGGCCCAGGTCACCCGCACCCTGCGCGCCGCCCTGGATGCCCTGGCCACCGACCGGGAGCGCTACCATGTCCGCCCCGACTGGCAGGCCCAATTGGCCAAGGTCTCCGAAGGCACCCAAGCCACCCTGGGCGCCTACAACCGGCCCTGGCGGTGAGGATCGGTGTGAGGAGTGAAAGGGGCAACGCGAAGCGTGCAAAGACGTTCCCCGCTGACACTGCACCTCGCACCTCTCGCCTTGTACTTTTCACTCAAAAGCACCCATGAAACTCGCCCTCGGACCCCTCCTCTATTTCTGGCCCAAGAACCGGGTCCTCGAGTTCTACGCCGAGATGGCGGAGAACGCCGCCCTGGATGTGATCTACGTCGGCGAAGTCGTCTGTTCGCGGCGCCAGCAGATGCGCGTGGCCGACTGGATCGGTCTGGCCCGGGATCTGCGCGATGCGGGCAAAGAGGTGGTGGTCTCCGCCCAGGCCCTGCTGGAATCGGAAAGCGATCTCAAGGCCCTGCGTCGCCTGGTGGATGAGGCCGGTTGCCTGATGGAGGCCAACGATCTCGGGGCTGTCAATCTAGTGCGGGGCCAGGCCTTCGTTGCCGGACCCCATCTCAACATCTACAACGAGGCCACCCTGGAGACATTCGCCCGCTTCGGACTGAAGCGCTGGGTACCGCCCCTGGAGGCCGACCGCCGGCTGGTGGAAACCCTGCACCGGGCACGGCCGGCGGGGGTGGAAACGGAAGTCTTCGCCTTTGGCAGGCTTGCTCTCGCCTTCTCGGCCCGCTGCTTCACCGCCCGTCACTACAACCTGAACAAGGACGATTGCCAGTTCAAGTGTCTCGACCACCCGGAAGGGCTGACCCTGTCCACCCGGGAGGGTCAGGAATTCCTCAACCTCAACGGCATTCAGACGCAGTCGGCCCAGACCTACAACCTGCTCGCCCAGGTGCCGGGCATGGCTGCCCTGGGCATCGAGATCCTGCGCCTCAGCCCGCAGCCGGAACATACCGGCGCCGTCATCGCCGCCTTCGACGCCGCCCGGCGGGGACTGCCCGCCCGCGCCGACGCCGCCTGGAATCCCTGCGGGCTGGTGGATGGCTACTGGTTCGGTGACGCCGGCATCGCCCGCCACGCCATCCCATCCTCACCTGGGGTTCCCGCATGAGCACCGCCTTCACCGTACCCAAGTTCCGCCTTCCCCCTGCCGTGGCCGCGCTCGGCCGCCGTCTTCCCAATGGCCCCACGCCCTGGCCCTGGTCGCCGGACTCAACGTTGCCCTGCGCCTGCGCCTCTTGCCCGCGGAGAGCCTGGCGGCCCTGGAAGACAAGCGCTTCCACGTTCGCGTCCTCGACAGTGGAGGAGAAGCCCGCTTCTGTTACCGCGGCGGACTGTTCCGGCCGACCTTGGGCGACACGCGCGAGGCTGACCTCTGTTTCTCGGCCAATCTCTCGGCCTATCTGCAACTCCTGGCCCGCCAGGAAGACCCGGACACCCTGTTCTTCAATCGGGAGCTGGAAATCACAGGCGACACCGAACTCGGGCTCCTGGTAAAGAACATGCTCGACGCCATCGAGTGGCCCAGCCTGCCGCGCCTGCCCCTGCCGAGTCGCTGAATCTCGAGGAACGACGCTGCTTCAACCTGGGTTCATCGAAAAGCTGGCGTCGACCCTGGGGTCGCCTTCTCTTTGGTGACTTTCTCTTGGCGAGACAAGGGAAAGTCACATGCCCTCAAGGCGGAACGCTGAGGTTCGGCAATCCCAACTGCCTCCGGAGAAAAAGACCAAGTCATTCCCGACCTCGCCGCACCAAGCCCGCCATTTCCGGCTGCCTACCCTCCAGCGCCGCCGCCAGACTCTCCCGATTCACCGCCGGCTGGTTCTGGCTCACCTTCCACTTCCCCTCCAGCCGATCGATCACGATTTCGATCCCGCAAATGGCCCGCAGCAACCTGTCCGTATAGTCGGCCGGCGCATCGCTCACGGCCCAGGGGTACGCCCGGCCTGCTTCGTGCTCCGAAGTCAGCGCACCAACCTGTGCGCGAATCCATTCGGCGTCGGGGTAAGTCCGCAGCACCCCGTGGGCATGGACCACGGCGTAGTTCCAGGTCGGGACCACCCGGCCATCCACGGCCTTGGTGGCGTAATCGCCCGGACTCACGTAGGTCTGCGGACCGTGGAAGATGACCAGAACTGGCGAACCGTCGGCAGCGGCCAGGGGATTGCCGCGGGCCACGTGGCCGCGCAGGACGCCCCATTCGCCGGCCTTGCCGTCGAGGACCAGGGGAAGGTGATTGGCGCTCAGGCCGTCGCCGTCCTGCATCACCACCGTGGCCAGGGGATGGGCGGCCATCAGGCCGTGAAGCTGGGCGCGGTCGGTGACGGCGAAGTGGGCGGGCAGGTACATGGGGCTACATCCGGAAAATGCCGAAACGGGTATCCCCGATCGGCGCATTGAGGGCGGCCGAGAGGCTCAGGCCCAGTACGCGCCGCGTATCCGCCGGGTCGATGATGCCGTCGTCCCACAGGCGGGCGCTGGCGTAGTAGGGGTGGCCCTGGCGCTCGTATTGGGCGCGGATGGGTGCCTTGAAGGCTTCCTCTTCCTCGGGAGTCCAGGGTTTGCCGGCGGCCTCCAGGCTGTCCCCCTTGACCGTCGCCAGCACGCCGGCCGCCTGCTCGCCGCCCATGACCGAGATGCGGGCATTGGGCCACATCCAGAGAAAGCGGGGGCCGAAGGCGCGGCCGGCCATGGCGTAGTTGCCGGCGCCGAAGGAGCCCCCGATGACGACCGTGATCTTGGGCACCGCGGCGGTGGCCACGGCAGTCACCATCTTGGCGCCGTCCCGGGCGATGCCGGCGTTTTCGACTTTGCGGCCGACCATGAAGCCGGTGATGTTCTGCAAAAAAACGAGGGGGATGTGCCGCTGGGCGCACAGTTCGATGAAGTGGGCGCCTTTGAGCGCCGATTCGCTGAACAGGATGCCGTTGTTGGCCACGATCCCGACCGGAGTGCCGAAGAGGCGGGCGAAGCCGCAGACCAGGGTGGTGCCGTAGCGGGCCTTGAATTCGTCCAATACCGAGCCGTCCACCAGGCGGGCGATGATTTCCCGCACGTCGTAGGGTTTCTTGGCATCGGTGGGGATGATGCCGTAGAGCTCCTCGGCGGCGTAGCGGGGCGCCACCGGCTCGCTCAGGGCCAGGCTGGGTGGCTTCTTCCAGTTGAGGTTGCCGACGATGCGGCGGGCGATGGCCAGGGCGTGGGCGTCGTTTTCCGCCAGGTGGTCGGCGACGCCGGAGAGCCGGGTATGGACGTCGGCGCCGCCCAGGTCCTCGGCGTTGACCACTTCGCCGGTGGCAGCCTTCACCAGGGGCGGGCCGCCGAGGAAGATGGTGCCCTGGTTGCGCACGATGATGGACTCGTCGCACATCGCCGGCACGTAGGCGCCGCCGGCGGTGCATGAGCCGAGGACGGCGGCGATCTGGGGAATGCCCCGGGCCGACAGGTTGGCCTGGTTGTAGAAGATGCGGCCGAAGTGCTCCTTGTCGGGGAAGACCTCATCCTGCAGGGGCAGGAAGGCGCCGCCGGAATCCACCAGATAGACGCAGGGCAGGCGGTTCTCCAGGGCGATCTCCTGGGCCCGCAGGTGTTTCTTGACGGTGAGGGGGGTGTAGGTGCCGCCCTTCACCGTGGCGTCGTTGGCCACCACCAGGCACTCGACGCCGGCAATGCGCCCCACCCCGGCAATGAGGGAGGCCGCCGGTACCTCGTACTCGCCGCCGTAGAGGCCGTAGGCGGCGAACTGGCCGATTTCCAGGAAGGGCGTGCCGGGATCGAGGAGGGCGTCCACCCGCTCCCGCGGCAGCAGCTTGCCCCGGGCGAGATGCTTCTGGCGGGCGGCTTCCGGGCCGCCCAGGGCGATGGTGCCGGCTTTCTCGCGCAGATCGGCCACGAGCGCCGTCATGGCGGCGGCGTTGGCCTGGAATTCGGCAGTGCGGGGATCGAGCTGGGAGCGGAATTCGCCCATGGCGATCTCAGTGGTGATGAGCGGGGCGTTCGCCCACCGGGTGGCCGGCCGTCTTCCAGGCCTTGAAACCGCCTTCTATATGGGCGATGGGCGCCAGGCCCATGTCCTGCAGGGCGGCGGTGGCGAGGCTGGAGCGCCAGGCGGACTGGCAGTAGAGGACGAACTCCTTGCCCGAGCCGAAAATGTCCTTGTAGTAGGGGCTATCCGGATCCACCCAGAATTCCAGCATGCCGCGGGGGGCGTGGAAGGCGCCGGGGATCATGCCTTCCCGCTCCAGTTCCCGCACGTCGCGGATATCGACGAAGACGACCTCGGGGTCGTCGAACTTGGCCCGGGCTTCGTCCAGGGAAAGGGTGCGGATGCGGGTGCGGGCCTCGGCGATGAGCTGCTGGCAGCCTTTGGTGATGGGCATGGTGCTTCTCCTCGTTAGAAACTGCCTTGCGCCAGCCAGCGTTCGAGCTGGGGCAGGCGGTCGGCGCCGAAGAACATTTCACCGTCCACGATCACGGTGGGGGAGCCGAAGACCCCTGCCGCGAGGGCACTCTCCACCTCGGTCTTGAGGCGCTCCTTGACTTCCGGGCTGACCAGGGCGGTGCCCAGGGCCGTACGGTCCACACCCAGGCCAGCGGCGATGTCCAGCACGGCTTCCGGGGAGGAAATATCCCGGTCGTCCACGAAAAGTGCCCGGTACGTGGCATGGGCGAAGGCCCGGGCCAGGGCACAGTCCTGGTCGTGGAGCCAGTAGTAGGCCCTGGCGGCCTGTTGGGTGGGGAGGGGAAACTTGGCCGGCAGCCGGAAGGGCACGCCCAGGAAGCGGGCCGAGCGGGCGAAATCCAGCTTGTAGTAGGCGGCTTTGGCCGGCCCCTGGAGGGTGAGGGGAGCGCTGTTCGTGGTCTGGAAGACGACACCGAGCAGCAGCGGCCGCCACTGCACCTTGCGACCGTGGCGGGCGGCGAGATCGTCGATCTTCTCGCTCATCAGATAGCCGTAGGGGCTGGAGAAGTCGAAGTAGAAGGTGATAGGTTCGGCCACGATGATCTCCTTGATTCACCCGCCTGCCGCGAGCGGCGTCACGGGCCCACGAGTCCGCGCCATCGGGATCATGAGCGGGATTGCTCGGGAAGCGTTGCCAGGGCGACACCGGCGATGACCAGAGCGCCGCCGGTCAGCACGGTGACCCCGAGGTGCTCATCGAGCAGCACAGCCGCCTGGAACACCGCAAATACTGGCACAAGGTTGATGAAAACGGATGCCTGACCCGCCCCCAGGCGATGGACGGCGGCGGTGAACCAGGTATAGGCCACGGCGGTGCCGAAAAAAGCGAGAAAGGCAGTACTCGCCCAAACGCGCCAGGACCAGGCCGCCGGGTCGACGTCTCCTTCCGCCAGGGCAGCCAGCCCAAGGAGCAGGGCACCGGCCAGACAGGCATGGAGCGTCGTCGCCACGGGCGACAGCGTGTCTGTCGCCCGGC
>Ga0268298_10000329_pt1 | contig 61464 bp, 50 predicted proteins | sample WWTPWeurt_MetaG_FD_194462 | JGI IMG/M metagenome (GOLD analysis project Ga0268298, IMG submission 194462) | Activated sludge microbial communities from WWTP in Nijmegen, Gelderland, Netherland - WWTP Weurt | ecosystem: Engineered > WWTP > Aerobic digester > Activated sludge | place... | reverse complement strand
AAGTTTGAAATTGGGGGTAAATTTCCTTCGTGACATGACAGCAATTTAATGGTTTTATAGTTATTATAAATGCTGTCCAATTTTTGGGGGGAACTACAATAAGTAGGACAATCACTAAAGCAAAATCTACAAAAGTCGATAGATATTGCTGAAATTTTATCATTCATATTAGCACAAAATATCCAGCCCCACTTTTCTTTTACTAAACTAGGCACAGCCCAATCTGCTTCTTCTATTCCACACTTTGGATGCATTACCCACATTTTTAACCAACACCCACTTGGTGATTGCCTATATCCTGCATCCCTAAACATCGCAAAAGTCACATGCCCAAGAGGTCCACAAAATGTATTGTTTTCATAGAAATCTTTAGTGGATCCTGATTGATGCATTTTGAATGAAGAAATTTTGTCATTCCAATTGCCACTCATTCCCATTTGGCAGTTTACCAAATTAGGAATATTAAATTCAAACTGACAATCGCCACGCCAATGTTTGTTGTAATGAAAATCAGTAAATTCGAATGAATTTCCACCATAATCTTTATGTTCATAAAAAGTTGCAAATGGAGGGTCGTTAGCGGGACTCATCTCTGTAGTGCTATCTGGGGGATCAGCTCCTGATTCCGGTTGATTATATAGGAATATGGTATCAGGATGAGCATCGTTGAATACCATCATGTATTCATTTTCTCCAATCGCCTCAATTAAGGCCTCTTCTGTTTCAGAATTTAATGGTTCTCCTTCTCCTTCTTCGACTTCTTCATCAAATTCAAGCGTGTAATAATTCCCATCATAGTAATAGGTTTCATAAACATTGCCGGATCTGATTCTTAAATTATCGATTTTTTTGACATGGTCATTAAGTTCTTCATTTTTATTGCAACTAAGAGTGATTAGTAAAAATGCAATAATCAATATTAGAATTTTAATTATTATTAGTTTCATGACTTACGTGTTTTAAATTGAAATAAATTGCCACAACAAGTATTATAAAATACTTTAATATAAATTATGAACACAGCCAATAAGTAAAATATTAACTGGCTAAAGAATAATACTAATGCCCCGAATAACTCGTCGGGCATTGGCAAACCGATATTCCAGGCAGAAGAATCATTAGCAGAAATGAAGCTAATTTAACGATATCTACGAGACAATTCGTAGAGGGGGGGGGGTAGATACAAGCCTACCACAACACAGATTCTTTCTCATGGTAGAGGTTTTAGTGGTTTATGAATATGCGAATATAATACTTGCCTTGGGTCTTGTCAAGTATTTTAACACTTATTTTCAGTAAGACACGATAATTTTTACCAAAGAATTTTAAAGAATAACCCAAGAAGTTATCATAACTGCGCTCATTATTAAGACACCACCACCCCCCTCACTTCTCCAAAACCAATACGGTAATTTTGATTTTGTGCGAATGCTTTCATCACAATCGTATCCCCATTACTAACGAACGTTCGTTCGGACCCGTCTTTCATGATCAGGGGTTTGGTGCCCTTCCAGGCGAGTTCCAGCATCGAACCGTAAGAGTCGGGTGTAGGCCCGGAAATGGTGCCGGATGCACAAACATCGCCCACTTCCATGTTGCAGCCGTTGACGGTATGGTGGGCCAATTGTTGCGCCATACTCCAGTACAGATATTTCATGTTGGATGTTGAGATCAGATTTTCTCCGCCATCAGCTGTGATCAACCAAACTTCCAGTTGTACGTCGTAATTGTGTGGTCCTGGTGTTTGTAAATATTCTAAAAGTGGTTTTTCAGGTCGCGGTCCATCTGTTTTAAAGGGCTGCAACACATCCAAATCCACTAACCAGGGAGACATACTCGATGCAAAATTTTTACCGAGAAAAGGTCCCAGGGGAACGTATTCCCATTTTTGTATATCGCGGGCAGACCAGTCGTTGAAAATGACCAATCCTTGGATGTGTTCTTCTGCTTGTTGAATGGGGATCGGATGCCCAAGTGCATTTCCTTTACCCACTACAAATCCCATTTCCAATTCAAAATCCAATTGGCGGCTTGCACCAAATACTGGTGCTTCCCCGTCTTTCAGTACCATTTGTCCATTCGGCCGCTTGATGTCCGTTCCGGATACAACGATGGATGATGCCCTTCCGTGGTAGCCGATGGGCATGTGCAACCAGTTTGGTAGCAAGGCGTTGGCCGGGTCGCGAAACATCACCCCCACATTGTAGGCATGTTCGCGGCTGCTGTAAAAATCGGTGTAATTTCCGGCCTTGACAGGCAACAACATTTGCACTTGATCGGCAGGGATGAAATGTTCGCTTATTTTTTTTTTGAGATCCGGATGGCTGGCCTCGTCGAGTAGTTGAGCCAATGTCGATCTCAAATTTCGAAGTGAATCCTTGCCTTTTTCAAGTAAAGGATTCAAATATTTCGACAAAAAACAATTCGGTTTAAAACCCTCCACCTGGAGGATTTCGCCGGATGATAAGCCATAAAGATCGATGACCTGATCTCCAATACGGCTGCACACCCTGGCCGTATGATCCTTATAGCAAAAAATACCCAAGGGCAGGTTCTGTATGGGAAATTCGTTGTCAGCAGTATAGGCCACCCACGATTTCCGGGTCGCATCGATGATCAGTGCCTCGTTCATATTTGTTTTTTTGCAAACCTAACGTATGTTAGTTTTAGGTTTAAAGAATTTTTTCTACAATTTTCCTCACGGTATGACTGTCGCCCATGGTATAAAAATGCAAACAAGGCACTCCAGCCTGGATCAGTTCTTTGCACTGGGCCACGCACCACTCGATACCGGCTTCTTTGGCGGCCTGATCCGTTGAAGCTTTGTTGACTGCTTTCACCAGATCGTCCGGTATGTTGATGTAAAAATGGCGAGGCACAGAGTTCAACTGGTATTTTTTGGTAAGCGGTTTAATACCCGGAATGATCGGTACATGAATGCCTTCAGACCTGCAGGTTTTGATGTATTCAAAATATTTCTGATTGTCGAAAAACATTTGCGTGACAATGTATTCGGCACCCGAATGAATTTTTTCGAGGGTATGTTTGAGATCTGATTTCATGTTGGGGGCTTCGAAATGTTTCTCCGGATAACCGGCAATGCCAATGCAAAAATCCGTCTTCGATCCGTTTTCGATACTGGGATCCAGGTAACTCCCCTGATTCATCTTGCCGATTTGTTGAACCAGGTCCAGGGCATATTCATTTCCACCGGGCTCGGGGACAAATTTTTCGTCAAACTTTCGCGCATCTCCACGCAGCGCCAACACATTTTTGATATTGAGGAAATGCAGTTCAATCAACGCATTTTCGGTATCCTCTTTGGTAAATCCCCCACAGATCAAATGGGGCACGGCCTGAACGCCATAATGATGCATGATGGCTGAGCAGATTCCCACCGTACCGGGCCTCTTGCGGATGGCAATTTTTTGGTAGTAACCACTGGGTTGTACCGTATAGATAAACTCCTCCCGGTGATAGGTTACATCAATAAAGGGAGGTTTGAAATCCATCAGTGGATCCAAGGTTTGGAAAATAGAATTGATGCTACCACCCTTTAAGGGAGGCAAGACTTCAAAGGAAATCAAAGTTTTTCCAACGTTTTGTTTAAGATGCTCGGTAACCTTCATGTGCACTGTGTTCCTGCAAAAATAAAGGCCGCAGCCATAATATTGTGCTACCATGCCAACTATTTGGGATGAAAGTCCATGTCGGCGTATTTCGGATGAGGTCAAGCACGGGGCATTGTTGGACGCCTCCGTGTTTTTCAGCTTCGCTGCACGGAATATTATCCATGCCTGAAATTCTGCATAGCAACCGGTTTATTCAGGATTTTACTCAAGATTGCCCAAAGTTCATTTGGGAGGTTTTCTTTTATTCTTAAAGTCTCCTCTCTTCAACGCTTGAATAAAAGATACCCATGCCATGGGGTTGAATATATTTTGCGGCTTAAATTGACCATCGTAAATTGCAATCACTGCTTGTTGTTGAAAATACAAATTGACGCTGGATCTTGGATCGGATGGCACCCCTGGTGCAATCCAAGCTAAAACATCCGGTGCCAAGTTCTTTTCGGCAATGTCCCGCAATGGATCACTGACATTCATTGCTAAAAATTCTTGTTTGAAATGTTCCTTTGATGGAATTGGATAAACAATGGCACGTTGCAATTCAATGGTGTCCCGATGCAGTACGAACTCAATGTAGAATGATCCGTCCTTTATTTGCGGGGGCAATGCATGGTGTATGGTTTTGAATCCAAGGTATTGAACCACGATGGTGTCGCCTTCCAAAGCAGGCATTGAAAAAAATCCAAGTTCGTTGGTGTAGGTGGCTCTGCGGTTCCTCACGATGCCAACGTTGGCATAAGGCAAAGGCAGTTTGTTTCCATCTTGTACGGTCATAACCTTGCCCGAAAATTGAACAATGTGGGGGGTTCCTTGTGCATGGATACTGGCTGCAAACAAGCACATCCCGAACATGCAAAACCACTGGAGCATTCGAACCGTAAGCTGCATCATACTTTAACGCATGGCAAAGGTAAAAGAATACAATGGTGTATAAATTTTTATCATTTCACGATTTCTTCATGCACCTGTCTAATTGCAATCGTTAATTTTGACCAAAATGAATACCATGAAATCCAGATTTCTGATGCTAAGTTGTCTGCAATTGGTGGGTTTTTACGCCTGGACGCAACTGAAAAGCGGGCCGATGCTCGGGCCTGTAGAATTGAAAACCGCTTGGATTTGGTGTGAATTGGATCGCGACGTGGAAGTGTACCTTGAATATTGGAATGATCGCGATCTTCATAAAAAAAAGGCATGGCCCCTGGAAAAGGCCAAACGTTTTGAATTTAAAGCGTGTAAATTTTATTTAACAGGCCTGGATTTTGGAACGAAATACCGTTACCGATTAGTCGTTCATGGAATGCATAAAAATGATTGGCCTCAAGGTTCGTTTACGACCCAGGATTTATGGCAATACCGTAAACCTCCGCCTGATTTTAGTTTTTTAGCAGGAAGCTGTGCTTATTTCAATGATCCCGTCAACGATCGTCCGGGAAAGCCCTATGGTGGAGACAGCAGTATTTTTGTGACCATGGCCAGTGAGCCTGCTGCATTCATGTTGTGGCTTGGCGATAACTGGTATTACCGGGAAGTCGACTACTATTCGAACTGGGGTTTATGGAATCGCGCATCACAATGCCGATCCAGTAAGGAAATGCAGGATTTTTGGAAAGCTACAAGCCACATAGCCATTTGGGATGATCACGATTATGGAACCAACAATTCGGGCAGTGAATACGTTTTTAAAAAGGAGTCCGCCAATGTATTTAATCAGTATTGGTGCAATCCACCTTGTCCTTCAAACGAAGGCATATACACCCGCTATACTTACAACGACGTCGATTTGTTCTTAATGGATGATCGCACCTTTCGTTGGTCAGATGATGTTAAGGATAGTCTTGACGGCAAAATCAATTTGCAAAAAGTGATGTGGGGCGAAACGCAATTGAAATGGTTGAAAAATGAATTGGCCAACAGCAGAGCAGCATTTAAAATCATTGCAAATGGTTCAAATGTATTAAATCCATATAACAAGCATGATTGCCTAGTGCATTATCCTGGGGAATACCATGAATTACTTCGTTTCATAGAACAAGAACGCATCAACGGAATTTTGTTTATGACAGGAGACCGCCACCACAGCGAGGTGGTGCGCATGAAATTGAAAGATGGGTATTATACTTACGACGTCACCAACTCCTCCTTGACTTCAGGCATTTACAAATTGGATGACTTGGAGAAATCAAATCCCGATTTGATCCAACACATGTTGGTGGAACAAAATAATTATACGCGGGCAACCATCAGCGGGCCACGCAACGACCGGAAATTGAAAATTGAATTTGTGGATGGCAAAGGAAAATCCCTTGCAAATATGGAACTACTCCAAAAAGAACTCATGTTCCCAAAATAGTAGTTCGTTTCATCATAGTCCATAGCAGGAGCACTAAAAAATTGGAATTTGTGATACCGGAGGGTAAGCTTGAAAAAACCTGAACACCTGAATAAAGGGATCAACGAAAACAATCAATGAAGGCTTTCGGCTTCTTGTTCCAAATCCACCCGTAGGTTTTCGATGATAAAATCCTGACGCTCGGAAGTATTTTTTCCCATGTAGTATTCCAATATTTTTTCAATGTGGGAATCTTCGTTCAGCACGACTGGTTCCAGCTTGATATTTTCGTTAATGAATCCGGCGAATTCGTCTGGACTGATTTCTCCTAACCCTTTGAACCTGGTAATTTCTGGTTTTCCGCGCAATTTTTGAATGGCTTCACGTTTTTCCTTTTCTGAATAGCAGTAAAATGTTTGCTGTTTATCGCGAACACGGAACAGGGGTGTATCCAGAATAAACAGATGTCCGTTGCGCACCAATTCAGGGAAAAACTGAAGGAAAAAAGTAAGCAACAACAACCGAATATGCATGCCATCGACATCTGCATCGGTGGCTATGACCACGTTGTTGAAACGGAGGTTTTCAATTCCATCTTCAATGTCGAGTGCATGTTGCAATAAATTGAGTTCTTCGTTTTCGTAAACAATTTTTTTGGTCATGCCGAAGCAGTTGAGTGGTTTTCCACGCAAACTAAAAACGGCTTGTAGTTCCGGGTTCCTTGCTTTGGTGATGGAACCGCTGGCAGAATCACCCTCGGTGATGAACAGGGTGGTTGCCTGAGCGATTTCTGGCTTGATTTTTCCATCGGATAAATGATATCGGCAGTCGCGCAATTTTTTATTATGCAAATTGGCTTTCTTGGCACGTTGGTTGGCCAATTTTTTTATGCCTGCAATTTCTTTTCGTTCGCGTTCGGATTGCAAAATGCGACTTTGCAATTCTTTGGCAGCTTCCGTATTTTGATGGAGGTAAAGATCCAATTCCTTGCAAACAAAATCCATGATGAGTGATCGCAGTGATGAGCCTTCCGGAGCAACCGTTGTGGAGCCTAATTTGGTTTTTGTTTGGGATTCGAAAACGGGTTCTTCAATGCGAACGGAAATAGCACCTATCGCGCCGGTGTGAATGTCCCGGGCGTCAAAATCTTTTTTGTAAAAATCGCGAAGTGTTTTCACGATGGCTTCGCGGTAATAGTTGAGGTGCGTGCCTCCTTGCGAGGTGTATTGTCCGTTTACAAAACTATAGTATTGTTCGCCATATTGGCTGCCGTGGGTTAATACGCACTCAATGTCTTCTCCTTTAAGGTGAATGATCGGATAATGCAAATGCTCTCCATCGGTACGGCGTTCGAGCATGTCTTTCAGACCATTCTTTGATACAAATGTTTTTCCGTTGTAATGAATGCGAAGTCCTGCATTGAGGTATGCGTAATTCCAGATTCTACTCTCTACAAACTCCTGTACATATCGAAACTTTGGAAATATTTTTTCATCGGCTTTGAATAAGATCTCCGTTCCATTGACCTCATCGGTGGATTTTACATTGTACTCTTTAACGAGGTTGCCCCTTTCAAATTCTGCGATTTTGGTTTTTCCATCCCGAATGGCTTGAACTTTGAAATACGTGGACAATGCATTTACGGCTTTTGTACCCACGCCGTTCAATCCGACCGATTTTTTGAACGCTTTGCTGTCGTATTTACCACCGGTATTGATTTGCGAAACGCAGTCCACCACTTTGCCCAATGGAATACCCCTGCCGTAATCCCTTACGCGGACCAGACCCTCCTGTATTTCAATGTCAATTTCGCGACCATAGCCCATGACGTATTCGTCAATGCAATTGTCTATAACCTCCTTGAGCAAGATGTAGATTCCATCATCGATGTGATTGCCATCACCCAATTTACCGATGTACATTCCCGGACGTAAACGGATGTGCTCTTTCCAGTCAAGTGACCGGATATTTTCTTCGGTATATTGATGTCCTTGTGCCATGGTACGGTCAATGAAAAAGCAAAATTACAAACATATTATATATTTTTTTAATTTGATTGACGGAAGGAAGCACTTATACCTTGAATGGATAGTAGCTCCAAAAGGCTTGTGTGGAATCAAATGGAGAACAGAAGTAGGAGTAATTTATTTTTTCGAAGTTTCCAACTTCATCAGTGCCAACTCTTCGTTCATTTGTTTATGAAAGTCCTTCAAATGGTTGGTTACTGCGCCGTAAACCATTACTGCAGTGGTGTCTTGGAAAGGTTTGACCGTTTTTAGTTGCTGAAGCAAGCCAGCCTCGGCTTTCACCACCTTGACATATTTTGCAAGGTAATCGGATTCTGTTTTCTGTTGAAGAATGTCTTCCTTGGTGACGCGCATAGGTTGGTCCTTAAGCTCTGGATTATAAGCTTTGGGTTTATCGCCTTCCATCAAACTGTCTTGCGATGACATTTTTCCATTGGAATGCATTTTACGGCTTCGTTCAGAAATTCTCGAACTAAGTTCGTTGTGCTCCTTGTAAGCTTTTTCCATGAGCCTGCCGTACAAGGTATTCAAATAGTCAGGATTTGGCTTTTTAATAGAGCCCGACCATTCTTTGATCAATTTGCCAAAAGATTTGACGTCTTCCGATTCTTTTTTCCAATCGTTTGGACTGTATTTCATTGCAGGCTTAGGCATTGAAGTAGGCTGAGCCTGTGTCGCTGCCAAAGAATAGAAGGCGGTGAGAACGCCCGTTAGAACAAGGTATTTCATGCGTTTACAAGGCAATGGGTAGACAAAGCGGCTGCAAGATTGTCGGCGATCATTTGAGCCGAGCGACCCTCGATGTGGTGGCGTTCGAGCATATGCACCAGGCGGCCATCTTTAAACAAGGCGATGCACGGCGATGAAGGAGGATAAGGGAGCAGGTATTCCCTTGCGGTCTGTACGGCATCGCGGTCTACACCGGCGAATACAGTGAGCAGCTGGTCGGGCTTAGGAGCCATTTGCAAAGCCATGCGCACACCCGGTCTGGCATTGGCAGCGGCACATCCACAAACCGAATTGATGACCAACAGAATGGTTCCGGTTTTAGCGTCCAAAGCCTGGCGCACTTCTTGCGGGTTTACCAAAGATTTGAAACCAATATCAAGCAGTTCTCGTGTCATTGGAATCACCATTTCAGGAGGATACATACATTCTATTTTAGAACAATGAAACGCATTTACGGGTTATTTGTTGAGTATGGTCGATATATTTTTCAACTGATTTGACCGCCACGAAATGAACCTGTTCCGGTTTGCGTTAAATGCATGATTTTGAACATGAAAAATATTTTAAGAAGATTTCTGATCGCATTGTGCGGATTGGGGGAGATGATCCAGTTGGAGGCACAGGCTTCCAGTTTTGAATTGCCCGCAATGGATACTTTGTACGACGAACGCGTTCAGAGCATATTTTTCTTTCGTAACCAACCGGAAAAGGAACCTGTTCCTTTTATCACCTTGGGCAGGCAGGAAGCTTTACAATTGCAATTTGACTTCCTCGTTCCTTCGCCCGAAGACTTGTATTTCAGCATATTTCATTTCGATAAAAACTGGAAACCGGACCTGTTAAAACCCGAAGATTACCTGAAAGGCTTTCAGGAAGAACAAATCCAGCAGTATGTCACATCCAGAAATACCAAAATTCCATTTGTTCACTATCAGTTGCAATTGACCCCCGGCCAATTGCTCGTCAGTGGCAATTATTTGCTTTGCGTATTCACAAGGCAAAAGGAGGTCTTGTTTACACGCAGGTTTTTCGTTGGGGAGCAATTGTTTTCAGCAACCGTCGATTTTATCAATCCGCTGGCGATCGAACACCGCCGATCGCACCATGCCATGGAAATTGTGGTGAAGACCAACGAAATACCCGTTGCAAACAATGGGCAGGAGTTGTTCCTGCAAGTGATGCAAAACGGAGACTACAACACCCTTCAAGAAGTGCGCGATGCTCATTTTGTAACGGGAGACGAATTCAGATTCAATCGGCCGGATGAATTCTTGTTTGAAGCGCGGAAAGAATTTCGTTTCAAAGATATTCGCACCTTGATTTCCAAGACTCCGGACATCGACTTTTGGGATGAGAAACAGGACGGATACCATGCTTGGCTGATTCCTGACGAATCCCGCAACGGCCGCAATTACTATACTGAAAACGACATCAACGGTAAATACCTCATCCTGAACAGGGACGTACTGCGACCTGAAACCGAATCCGATTATGCCTGGATGCATTTTACACTCAGGACTGGGTACGAATTTGATCATCCGGTGTATTTATACGGAGCAGTTACGGATTGGCAATTGAAAAAGGCTTACAAGATGGAATACGACGATTCCAGAAAAGCTTACACCGGTCAATTTTTATTGAAATTGGGATACTACAATTACCTATATGCTTACCGTGACGAGCAGGGACAAATTCAAACCGAATTATTGGAGGGCAATTGGTACGAAACGGAAAATCAATACATGGTGATGGTTTACTTCAGGCCATTTGGCAGCCGTTATGACCGGCTGATGTTCGTAGGATTGTACAATTCCAATTTTTAAAAAACATTCCGTCTTAATAACCGTGCGCTTTGTCTGAAAAAATCGTTAATCCCTCGAATCATCGGCAAGGACTACCACAGTCTGCTTATCATTGTAATCAATTTTAAAGATGAAATCAAAAATACTGCTTTTTATAGGTTTGATGGCTGTTGGGGTGAAACCTTCCGCGCAGCAGCGTTGGAACCTGGTAAAGTGCATTGACTTTGCATCGAAAAACAACATTGGCCTTGCACAAAGCAAAATTGCTTCAGAAATGGCAGAAGTGGAACTTATGGCCAGCAAACACAGCCTGTTACCGGACCTTTCGGGAAGCATCAACGGGGGTATCAGCTTTGGGAGGAATGTGGATCCAACAACCAACAGTTTCACCACCGAAAACATTTTATATTCCAATTACAGTTTGTCGAGTTCGGTAGTGCTTTTTCAATCAGGACTGATGCGCAATTCGGTCAAAAAGGCACGAATGAATGTTTTGGCTTCGCAGGAGGATTTCCAACAGGCTTTCAATGATTTGGGGCTCACCGTTGCCACCTATTACCTAAATGTTTTGCTTGCGCAAGAACGATTGGAAATTTCGAAAAAAGGATTGGACATCCAGTTGCTGCAATTGGATCAAATCAATAAATTGATTAAGACCGGCATGAAACCGGAAGCCGATGCTTTGGAAATCCAAAGCCAGGTTGCACGGGCCGAGCAGTCCATTGTGGTGGCTCAAAATGCCCTGGATTTGGCATGGTTGCAACTCAAGCAAACTTTGCGCTTGCCTCCTGACGAATCAATGGAATTGGAAAAATTGACCGAGGATCAATTGAACCGCATCCAATTGGAAGTTTACTCGTACGACCAGATTGCCGTGAATGCGGAACAGCAACAGGCTTCGCTCAGGGCCGCCAAACATCGTTTGGAAGCAGCGAAATTGTCGGAAAAAATTGCAAGGGCTGCATTCTATCCCGCCTTGTTTGCAAATGGTAGCATTGGATCCAGGTTTTCGGATGCAGCCATCAGACCTAAAACTTACGGGACCGAACGGGTTCTTGTACCAGGGGTTTTCATCGATGGAAATGCCGTCCAATTTGAACAGGAATATCCAAATGTTTTAACGACCGAAGTAATTCCGTTTAAAACCCAGTTTGATCAGTTTTTAGGATATGGAGTTGGTGTTTCACTTTCCATACCCATTTACCGCAATTATGCAAGCAAGGCTGGACTTCGCAATGCAAAACTCAATACACGGATGAATGACTTGAATTACCAATTGAAAAAGGAGGCATTGGACCAAAATTTATATACGGCCATAGCCAATGTCAAAGCAGCGATCAAAGAGCAAGAAGCGGCAAACAAATCCTTTTTGGCTGCTCAGGCCGCTTACGACAAAACGTATAAAAAATTTCAAATCGGCGCTGCCAGTTCGTTTGAACTCAATCTTTCTCAGTCAAATTTGCAAACCAGCGAGAACAACCTGGTGATCGCGAAATACGATTTGGTGTTCAAACAAAAGTTGTTGGATTATTACGCCGGTAAAAAGATTGAATTATAATAAAAAGAATAACAATGATCAATTTAAAGAAGCTGAAATGGTATACCTGGTTGCTGATTGTAGCCATTCCGGTCATGATCCTCGCAGCCTATTTTAAAGCCAAGAACAAGCCGAAAGGGGAGGCCGTGGTTTATGAAAAAGTGGAGCGCAGGAACATCGTAGAAACCGTCTCTGCGAGTGGTAAAATTTATCCGGAAACTGAAATTAAAATTTCGTCGGATGTGTCTGGTGAGATTACTGATTTGTATGTTAAGGAAGGAGACAGCGTAAAGGTTGGCCAAATTTTAGCTAGGGTTAATGCGGATGCCTACGAATCGGCAGTTGAACGCAGTACGGCAGGAGTTAACGTGGCCAAAACACAAGCCAATGCAAGCAGCAATAGCATCGAGAACTCCAGACAAATGCTCACCCAGGCCAAATTGCAATTTGAGAATGCCCGTAAAATGCACGAACGAAACAAGGATTTGTTTCGCGATGGAGTGATTTCGCAAGTTGATTTCGAAGCATCTGAGACCAGTTTGAAAAATCTCGAAGCCGGAATGAAAAGTGCAGAAACAAGTCTGCGGAATGCAGAAAAATCGGCAGAGGCAGCTCGCTATCAAGTCAAGGATGCGGAAGCGGTTTTAAAAGAACAACGCACCAACCTGGGCAAAACGATAGTTCGGGCACCTGCCAGCGGGATCATCTCTAAACTCAATGTTGAAAAAGGAGAACGCGTGGTAGGAACGATGCAGATGAGTGGAACCGAAATGATGCGCATTGCAGATTTGCAGGCAATGGAGGTACAAGTGGAAGTGAGTGAAAACGACATTGTAAGGGTTAAGGTTGGAGATGACGCAGACATCGAAGTGGATGCATATTCCAATAAGAAATTTTTTGGAAAAGTTACCGAGGTTTCCAATTCTGCCTCCAATGTCGCCTCCATCGGTAATGCTGGTTTATCGACCGATCAGGTCTCGAAGTACATTGTGAAAGTGCGCATAGACAAAGACAGTTACAGGGATTTGTTGGTGCAAGGTAAACCACCTTTCAGACCAGGCATGTCAGCCACCGTTGAAGTGAAAACAGCTCGTTCAGAGAATGTATTGAGTGTTCCCATCCAATCAGTGATTGCATATGATCCTGACGAAAAAAAGAATAAAGAAAAAATGCAATTGAGCCAAGAGCGAAACGATCAAAACGCGCAACAGGAAACAGAACAAAAAGCCAGCCAGTTTCGCGAAGCCGTATTTGTTTTGAAAGGCGACACAGTGGCACGCGTTGACATTACCACAGGCATCCAGGACATTGAATTCATCGAAGTCAAAACGGGTCTTGCTGAAACTGATGAAGTGATCACCGGACCTTATGTGGCCTTGTCACGCAAGTTAAAAAGTGGCAGTAAGGTGCATTTGAAGAAAGATGAAAAGGATAAGGAGGAGAAGAAGGATTGAATTGTAATAACCACCATTCGCAATGATCATTTTTTTGATCAAAGCAATTTAAGAGACGAGTGTATACAAGGCATCCTGAATCGCTTGGTGGTTTATGATTCCTAAGCATACTAACAACTGTTAGCATCTTGATGTTTTTTCAATGAAAAGCCCCACAAGCGGTTAAAAAAAAGTCCCGGACATTTCATCCAGGACCCAAATTACCTATTACTTAAATATCGTTTTATAAACCAGTGGTCGAGCTGGGCCAGTCCTTTATTATGCTGCGAATTGTGTAATGCAATTGCAAATTAGTGGAAGAGAGGCTAACCAGCAGTTGGAAGGTGGGCTTTGAGAATTACTCAGCCACTACTTCAAACTGAACTTTTCCTTGCACGTCTTTGTGAAAGTCAATGGTAGCTGAAAAATTACCAGTGGTTTTCACTTCGCTGTCCAAGTGAATTTTCTTGCGTTCAACCTCCATTGCGCATTGTTCCTTGATGGCTTGCGCAATTTGGATGTTGGTAACGCTTCCGAAAATTTTATCAGTAGCACCCACTTTGGCACCGATTTTCAAAGTGACTTCTGCCAATTGGGTTGCCATTTGACGGTATTCGTTGACTTTCTTGTTATCGCGCGCCTGCTCCTGTTTTTTCATCTCGGCCAGTTTGCGCATATTCGAATCATTGGCTACAATGGCGATCCCGTTAGGAATCAGGAAATTTCTTGCGTACCCTGGCTTGACTTTTACCACATCGTGTTTGTCGCCGAGGTTATCCATATCTTTTAACAAAATGATTTGCATAATCGTCAAAGTTTAATTATTTCAACAAATCGGTTACAAATGGTAAAATGGCCAAATGCCTGGCTCTCTTTACTGCCGTGGAAACCCTGCGCTGATATTTCAACGAGTTACCTGTAAGACGCCTGGGCAATAATTTACCTTGGTCATTCACAAATTGGATCAAGAATGCATCGTCTTTGTAATCGATGTATTTGAGGCCGAATTTTTTGAATCGGCAGTATTTGGTTTTCTTTTGTCCGATGTTCGGATTACTGAGGAACTTTATTTCGTCTTGCGTTGCCATTTTTTACAATTTAAAGTGATGGATTATTCTTCTTCTGCAATGATTTCAGGAACTTTTGGTGTGGAAGCTACTATGCGAGGGCTATCCACCCCAACCGGAACTTCTTTTATTTTTTCTTTCCGGACTTTCTTTCCAATTTTACCATTCCTTTTGTCTTCATTGTACTTGACTCCATATTTGTCAAGTTTCACAGTTAGGAAACGCATGATTCGTTCGTCGCGCTTAAGCGAAAGTTCCATTTTGGCTAAGTAGCCTGCGGTTTCGGAAGCGAATTCAATACAAAAGTACAGACCTGTATTGCGCTTGTTGATGGGATAAGCCAAAGGCCTCAGTCCCATTTCATTTACATGGATGATGCTGGCTCCTTCGGCCATCAGCATGTCCTTGTAAGTTTGAACTGTCGATTTTATTTCATCGCCCGACAGCACTGGATCTACGATGAAAGTTACTTCAAAATGACGCATAAATAATAAATATGTTTTTTTAAGGGCTGCAAAAATACATAAAAACTACTTATTGGCCAAAAATCATGCTCATTTTTAGATTTTCAGGCTGTTCACAGCATTTTGGAGCAGTTTTAAGCAGGTTTGTATGGTCCCTAAATGAGTCCGGAAACTCAGGACCGCCAGGCGAATCCAAAAAGTACCATCTATGGTGGTGGAGGATAAAAACACCCTCCCGTCTTGCAAAACATGGTCGATAATGCGTTGATTGAGCTGATTTGCATCTTCATTTTGGGGAGCGTACCGGTAAATGCAAACAGAGGTTTCTGGGTAGGGGCCCGTTTCGAACCCCATTTTCTTGACTTCCTGATAAAAAAACCGGCATAACAGGATCTTTTCGTCGAGGTTGGCTAAAAAGGGTTTAATCCCGTAGAGACGCAGGGGTATCCAAAGGCGCAGACCCCGGAAATGTTTGGTCAATTCAGGAGAAAGATCCGCCGGACTCAATTCTTCCTGTGCCTGGAGCGTATCTTGCATATAAGCTGCCTTGTAATAGTGTGCGCGGTACATCGATTGCACATCTTTGACAAGAACCGCCCCCAGTCCATAGGATAGAAACAATCCTTTATGAGGGTCTATGGCAACACTGTCGGAGGATTCGATGCCACGGAACGCATCTCCAACGCTACCTCCATCGGGGTATTTCAAGTTGCTTTTCAAGAAAAATCCGCCATACGCCGCGTCAACGTGGAACCAAATGTTGTTGATCCGGCAGATATTGGCCATTTCCTGTAACGGATCAATGGCTCCTGTATCGGTAGTGCCTGCTGAACCGACTGCTAGAAATGGCTTTAAGCCAATGGCCTGATCTTCAGCAATCAATAGACGAAAGTGTTGCATATCCATCTTGTAGCGGTCATCCATGTTGACAAACCGTATTTGGGAATTGCCGAGACCGGCGATTCGTATGGCTTTATGCACGCAGTGGTGTACCTGTTGGGTGAGGTAAATGCAACATCGTTCGATGTCCGAAGGTCCAATTTGGTGGGCTTCGCGGGCTGTAACCAGGGCAATCAAATTGGCAATGGATCCCCCACTGGTTAGGTTGCCATGGCTATTTGCAGGGTATCCTAGCCACTGGAGGAGCCACCGGATGAGCTCATTTTCGATTTTGACCGCTCCAGGACCGCCATAATAGATGCCCGCATACTGGTTGTACAGGGCGGCCAGGTAATCGCCAAGGACGCCAGCATAAATTCCTCCACCGGGGATGTAGCCTAAATGTCCGCCGGAAGCTGGGTTCAGGCCTTTGGAGAGCATGCCGGAGTCCAGCTCCTCGAGTATTTCCCTCAATGGGGCAGGGTCGTCGGCATTCAATTCCAGCAATCCATTCAAGTCGTTGAAACGCTGATATGCCTTTCCATTTTCGAGCTGGTCGATGAATTGATGGGTATTTTCCGCTAAAATGGACAGCCACTCGGTTCTTTGTGCAACATCTGGCTCAAGAACCCTGGCGGCCGGCTCCATTGCAGCCAATTGAAGCAGAATTTCATCCGAAGCATCAAACGCTTTCATAATGATCTATTATAAGCTCTAAATAAAATGTAAAAGAATTGTAAAAGAATGGAATTCCCATGAAACCTCAATTGAATTCATCGTAATTTTCGAATCCCTAAGGAAATTTGAGTGCATGTGCCTCAGTTCTTTTTTTTTTGCATGGTGGGTCGTGGGAAGAATTCCATTCCCTTTCTGTTGACCCTGATCCGGACTTCCAGACCAAGGTATTGAACATACCCCATTCAAGACGGATTTTTCGTGCAACACAAAGAGCGAAGAGCATTGCATTCATCGGTTCGACCAAGGATGCTACCAACTCACCAGATCATCAAAAATCCCATTGAACGATGTGGTTGTGGTATGGCCTCTGGAAAGCCTCTGTGCTGAACCTATTTGCAATGCACGCTTGCCCATTGGGCGGATGTCGATGCAGGGGAAAAGAAATGTGTGGATGAAAAATAGAGGGTTTAAAGGAATTTTTTAATATTTTTAGACAGCTTTAGATAAGCTAAAACACGGGATACATTAATTATTGAAATGTTAGGTAAAGATTCTGTACAGGAAGCATTAAAGTACCATTTTGGTTTTGAGTCTTTTAAGGATAATCAGGAGCACATCATCCGGAATTTATTAGCCGGAAATGACACCTTCGTCATCATGCCTACGGGCGGTGGCAAATCATTGTGCTACCAATTGCCAGCATTGATGATGCCGGGCACTGCGATCATTATTTCACCCCTGATTGCTTTGATGAAGAACCAAGTGGATTCTATCAGAGGATATGGTCAGACTGATGAAATTGCTCATTTTCTCAATTCTTCCCTGAATCGATCAGAAATCAAACAAGTCAAGGACGACATCGCCAGTAGCAAAACCAAGCTTTTGTATGTAGCTCCTGAAACCCTTCAAAAAGAAGAAACCATCGAATTCCTAAATTCGGTAGATCTTTCGTTCATTGCGGTGGATGAGGCGCATTGCATTTCGGAGTGGGGCCATGATTTTAGACCCGACTACCGAAGAATCCGGGACATGATCAATTCACTGAACCGGCACATCCCCATTATTGCATTGACCGCCACCGCGACCCCTAAAGTACAAGTAGACATCGTGAAGAGCCTGGAAATGGTCAATCCGGAAATCTTCATTTCGTCTTTTAACCGACCGAATTTGTATTATGAGGTGAGACCCAAATTGAATAAGGATCTTGCGGTGCGTCAAATCGTACAAATCATCAAAGGGCATCCTGGAGAATCGGGAATCATATACGTTCAAGCTCGGAAAACCACGGAGGACCTCGCTCAAATTCTATCCATCAATGGAATTAAAGCGGCACCTTACCATGCCGGGATGGATGCTAAAGCGAGAACACAGGTTCAAGATGATTTCCTGATGGAAAAGATCGACGTCATTTGTGCAACCATTGCATTTGGAATGGGCATTGATAAACCAGATGTTCGTTTTGTCATTCACTTTGACATACCAAAAAGTCTTGAAAACTATTATCAGGAAACGGGTCGTGCGGGAAGAGATGGGTTGGTAGGAGATTGTTATGCATTTTTTTCCAACGCTGATTTACTGCGCCTCGAAAAATTTCTTCGCGATAAACCCGCTTCCGAACGCGACATGGGCGCTCAGTTATTGGATGAAATGGAAGCCTATGTTGAAAGTGCCGTTTGCCGCAGAAAATTTGTACTGCACTACTTTGGTGAGGAATTCAAGGAAGAACAATGCAAATCGATGTGCGATAATTGCAGAAATCCAAAACCCCTTATAGAAGCTAAGGAGGAAATGGCTCTCGCGTTGAATACGATCAAAGCGTTGAATCAAAATTTTGGAATTAAAACCCTGGTGGAATTTCTTTGCGGAGTTAAAACAAAAGACATTCTCGATTATGACCTGGATCAACATGAATTGTTTGGTAAAGGCATAGAAAAGGGTAATCTGTATTGGTTCTCATTGTTTCGTCAAGGAATCCTGCTGAACTACATCATTAAAGACATAGAAACCTATGGTATACTCCATGTTAGTCCTGTGGGTGAACGTTTTCTGAAACAACCGCATGAAGTAAAAATCAGCATCAACCATGATTACAGTGATACCACCACGGTGATCGATGAGGACAGTGGACCATCGCAAGGAGCCGCGTTGGATCAAAACTTGTTCAACATGCTCAAAGAAATCCGACTGGAAGTTGCCCGTAAACACAAAGTTAAACCTTGGGTGATTTTTTACGACCCGTCGCTGGAGGAAATGGCCACCCGCTATCCGGTTACAATCGAGGATTTGTGCAAAATATCCGGTATCAGCAAGGGAAAAGCCGAGCGGTATGGACAGCCATTCATTGATTTTGTAGGGAAGTATGTGGAAGAAAATGACATCGAACGCCCGGATGATTTTACCTTCCGGCAGGTGGCCGATAAGTCAAAAAATAAGGTGGAAATCATTAAGTTTATCGATAAAAAAATTCCTCTCGAAGACATCGCCAGAAACATGCAAATGAATATGGAGGACCTGATGGATGAACTCAACATGATTGTTGCCTCCGGGACGCGAATCAACATCGATTACTATATCAATGAGAATGTGGATGAGTATTCCAAGGATGATATTTACGATTATTTTAAAGACGCTGATTCAGATTCTTTGGAAGATGCATACAAAGCTTTGAAAGAAGATGACATTACCTTTGAAGAAATTCGTTTGGTCCGATTGAAGTACATGTCAGAAATGGTTAATTGATGTGGTTTGTTCCAATCATTAACGGCCCCAATTTGAACCTAACAGGTGTTAGGCAACCTGAAATTTATGGAACAGAAACATTCGAAAACCTGTTGAGTCGTTTGGAGCAGGATTTTCCCAGAATTCAATTTTCATTGTATCAAAGCCACAATGAGGGTGATTTGATACAATACATCCAAGACATGCGGCACACAGCCCATGCAGCCATCCTCAATCCTGGAGGCCTGACGCATACTTCGGTGGCATTGCGCGATGCTGTAGCGGCGCTTTGCATTCCCATTGCTGAAGTACACCTCAGCAATATTCAGGAACGGGAAGATTTTCGGAGAATTTCTTTATTCAAGGAAGTCTGTTATTTTCAAATCACTGGTTTGGGCATTCAATCCTATTGGCAAGCAGCCGCCCGTTTGAACGAATATTTAAACACGGTGCAGCCTGAATCACATACTACATCTGAAAGAATTGCATGATGACTTCACGGATATTGCAAAATCAAGCATGGAATAGATTTCGTGAGTGGTGGGATGAGAAGCACTATAGCGGCCTGCACGTGGTAGCCGACAGCAATACCATTGATCAGTGTTATCCTGTCTTGAAAGAGCATTTACCCATTCAACCGCAAAGCATTTCCATCATTCCTGCAGGTGAGTCATCCAAGTCATTGGACCTATGTGAGTATTTATGGCAGCAGTGGATGGAGAACGGTTTGGATCGACAAGCATTGGTGGTGGCCTTGGGGGGAGGAGTAGTTTGTGATCTCACAGGTTTTTGTTCAGCGACCATTTTTCGAGGGGTGGAATGCATGTATGTTCCAACCAGTTTGATGGCGATGGCGGATGCGGCATATGGCGGAAAAACCGGTGTGAATTTTTTACATGCAAAAAATCCAATTGGTTTATTTCGGGCACCGGCCTTGATTCTGTTAGAACCCATGTTCCTGAGAACGCTGGATGATCGCCAACTCCGCAATGGATGGGTTGAGATGGTGAAGCACAGCCTCATCGAATCGCCTCCTTTTTTCAATGAGTTGGAGGAAGCCGGATGGCCCCTGGATGGTGAAGCATTGAGCGATTTGTTAAAAAGATCGGTGCGAACGAAGTCTCAATTCATTGAGCAAGATCCTTTCGAACGCGATTGCCGAAAAGCCTTGAATTTTGGACATACATTGGGTCATGCCGTCGAATCCTATCTGCTGGAATCGGGTGTGGATGTTCTACATGGTGAAGCCATTGCTTATGGTATCCTTGCCGAATCTTATTTATCGACTCATTGTTTTGGATGGAAACCCAATTGGTTAAATAGGATCATCCAACTCCTCGCAGCGTATACGTCAAAGTCAATTCGGACTTCCATTCCACACGACCGGATCTTGGATTTTGTATTTTTTGATAAAAAGAAAAAAGATGGAAAAATTTTGTTTAGCTTACTGAAACAACCAGGTGAACCCGTTTGGGATATATCTGTAACTTTGGATCAAATAAAGCAAGCCTTGGAATTTACCGAACAACAATTGAATACCTTTGGAAGAACACCATGAAGCTGATTGACAAAATAATTGCTTTGGGGCATCAAGTGCGCCGTGAATTTGTCTTTACAGATATTCATTCAGGTGCTGCACCAACCGATAAACCTTGGTACACCAAATGGGTTCATTTGGGATGGAAGACATTTCTTGGACTCTTACTATTTTTTTACATCTGTTTACTTTTGGTATCGTTTGACAATTTGCCCAGTTTTGAAGATCTGGAAAACCCCAATTACAGTCAAGCTTCCATCATTTATGCAAACAACCAAACCGTACTGGGTAAGTTTTTTACCGAAAACAGAGAATTCATACCCTACGATAGCCTAAATAAAAATTTAGTAAATGCCTTATTGGCCACCGAGGACAGCCGTTTTTATCAACATTCAGGCATTGATTTTTGGGCTTTGGCACGGGTGATGGTACGCACCATCATGCTGCGGCAGGAAGAAGCCGGAGGAGGAAGTACCATTACCCAGCAACTTGCCAAATTACTTTTTGAAAGACCGAGGCTCGAAGGAAGAAACGCATTGGTGCGGAAAGTCATATTGGTGAGAACCAAGTTGAAGGAATGGCTGGTTGCCCTCAAACTTGAAAAAAGATATACCAAAGAAGAGATTATTGCATTGTACCTCAACAAATTCGATTTTTTGTACGGCGCCAACGGAGTTCAAACGGCATCCCAAACCTATTTTGGAAAAAACCAAAAGGATATCGAAGTGGATGAGGCTGCAATGTTGATTGGAATGCTGAAAAATCCAACGCGTTTCAATCCCAAGCGATTTCCTAAATTGGCCATGGGCCGCCGGAATACGGTATTGGAACTAATGTATGAAGACGGTCGGTTGGAAAAAAGTAAATTCAAGCAACTGATTCAAAAACCTTTGGACATCTCACAATTCAAAAGGGATTCGCACCTCGAAGGTTCGGCACTCTATTTTCGTGCGGAATTGGCTAAATGGTTAAAGAATTTATTTGAGGACGAGAAATACCTCAAACCGGACGGCAGCCAATACAATCCTTTTCAGGATGGATTGAAAATTTATACCACCATTGATCCAATCTACCAGGAAGCGGCCGAAGCCGCTGCGGTGGAGCACATGAAAAAAATACAAAAAACTTATTTTAGTGTTTGGACCAAACAAGATCCATGGACGTATGAAGCAGAGGACGCCATTCTGAGAATCCGCAAAGAATCATTGAACCAATCAATCCGGGAGACGGAACGTTATCAATTGTTGTGGGCCAAATATTATGAAGGATTGGAGCAGCAACTTAAAAACGAATTGGGCGAAGTAGATCTGGCAGACAACACCATTCAAAGAATTTATCAAGAGGAGCTCAAGCCAGGATTCCTTAAAAGTGAATTGCAAAAGAAAAACATCAACCAAACCCAATACGACTATTCTTTGAAAATCAAGAAAAGTTCCGTTTGGCCAGAAATGAAAAAACGATGGCCGGCTTTTGAAAAAGAAGTAAAAGCGACTTTGAATACTCCGGTAAAAATGATGGTGTACGATTACCAAACCACCGGCGAAAAAGACACCCTCATGAGTCCATTGGATTCCATCAAATTCCATCGCAAACATTTGCAAATCGGTTCGATTTCAGCAGATCCGCACACAGGTGAAATTAAAAGTTGGGTAGGAGGGACCAACTTTAAATTCTTTAAATTTGATCACGTGAATTCGAGGAGGCAGGTAGGTTCAACTTTCAAACCTTTTGTATACACCACGGCGATTGCATTGCAAGGCATCTCTCCTTGCAATGAATTTCAAGATATTCAATACACCATTCCTGCCAACGACCCAAATTTTAACTTGCCAGAGCCCTGGTCACCAGGAAATGCAGCGGAAGATTTTAGCGGGGAAAACCTAAATTTATACAAAGCATTGGCATTGTCGAAAAACTCCATCACGGTCAAGTTGGTCATGTTGCTTGGAAGCGTTGAACCCATTCGCGGATTATTGCACAACATGGGTATAGATTCGTCCATGAAAAGAAAGGATGGCGGATACCTCATTCCTAAATTTCCATCCATCGTTTTGGGCTCGCCAGATCTTTCAGTCATGGAAATGACGGGGGCCTACACGACCTTTTCGAATAATGGCGTGTACACCAAACCATTTTTTGTATCGCGTATTGAGGACAAGAATGGAAAAATAATTTACAAACACACACCCGTTCACAATGTAGCCATTCCACCGAATTACAATTATGTGATGGTGGATTTGCTTAGAAGATCCAGTCCGGCATACAGTATCAAAACCCCCAATGGTGGAAAAACCGGAACCACCAATGATTACGTTGACGGTTGGTATATGGGCATTACCCCCAATTTGGTCGTGGGCACCTGGGTGGGTGGTGAGGACCCGTGGATTCGATTTTTGGGTATGGCAACAGGACAGGGCTCTGTGATGGCCAAGCCATTTTTTGTTGGTTTCATGACCCGCCTGGAGGCAAATCCCAATTCGGGACTTGATCCCAAATTGCAATTCATTCGGCCTTCCGGTGATTTAGGAATTGAGTTGGATTGTGAAGCTTTCAAAAGATTCATGGAGTCACATCATTCGGGCGAAACCAATTTGCCTAGCAGTCATCCGGGAAAACAAGATGAAATTTATGAAGATGAATGATTCCATTCGCTTCATGATTTCGAACAGTAGATCCCGGTATTAATCAGGAATCCTTTGCAGGCAAAGCGCACCAATCTATATTTCTTAGCGTACGTGGATCCCCGACTCGCCTCAGACCAAAAGGGACTTTGATGCTTGCCGATTTAGACTTAAGTTTGCATGTTATAAACAAGGAACAAACTCCATTCATGCAAGCAAATGCTGCCCTGACATACAAAATCGTTCTATGCAATGGCCTGCTGTTGCTTGCTGTTGGATTCTGGGGATTTGCTGCCAATCAATTTGCAATTCATACTGGCCTAACTCCTCTGATTGCGGGTACCATTTTCGTTATTTTTTCCATGTTATTGCATAAGGAGAATATTTTCCTGCTCCGCGTATACATGATATTGAGTTTATTATTGGGAATTGCCTTTTTTTGGCCTTTTTTGAGAAATTTTGAGCAAAATGATTTTTGGGGAATGTTACGAACTGGTTTGGAAATATTGAGTTGCCTGGTGAGCGGATTATTACTTATTAAACGGTGGAATCCAGAAAAAACAAATCAAGCATAAACGAATGAAATACCGATTCAACATCCGTTTGATTTTGATTGCATCAACCAGTATTTGTTTGCTTTTTCAATGGTCTTGTTTTCCTCCTTTGGAAGAAGATCTTACGAAAGTTGATTACCAACTAAAAGATCCAAACATTCAACAGATAATGGATGCAAGGGATCGGCGAAACAGTGATTCGCTCAAAGTATTTTTCACTCACCCAAAAGCATCCTATCGTTATTTATCCGCATTGTCATTTGCTTCTTACAAAGACAGCAATTCGGTAAAAGATCTTGTGAAGTTGCTACAAGATCCGGTGGAAGAAGTCAGACAGGCTGCTGCATTTGCATTGGGTCAGATAGGCGACGAGGCGGCTGAGAAATATTTGATTCAAGCGTTTATTGCAGTCGATTCATCAGGCCCATTCAACCGGACAAATGCCATCTTGTTGGAAGCACTGGGAAAATGCGGTACCGATTCCACATTGCATTTGATTTGCAGTATTTCCACACTTGCCCCGGATGATACTTTGTTCGTCTATGGTCAAATGTTGGCTTTCTACCGTTTTGGGATACGGGGAAAAATTTGCAATGAAGGGTTGGAAAAAATCATGAAGGTGGCGACCAACGATGCTTATCCAGGTTTTGTCCGATTGATGGCGGCCCATTGTTTACAGCGCTTCAATTACAGTGATCTTCCCAAATATTTGGATCCTTTGCGCAGGGTCTGCAATGAAGAAAAAGATCCTGACATCCGGATGGGTCTGATTTCTGCCCTGGCTAAAATTCCTGGACCGGTTGCATTGAATGCATTGGAAGAACTTTATTCAAGAGGGTTGGACATCCGCATACAAGCCAATTTGATAAAAGGCCTTGGGACCCATACTTCGCTGCAAGCACAGCATTTTGCATTGAAAGCCGTACAAAACCCGAGCATTGCAGTTTCTTCATTGGCTGCTCAGTATTTGATTGACAAAGGTTCGATTGAAATCAGTGAAGAACTTAAGAAATTGACCGAGCAAAAAACATTGCCTTGGCAAGTGCGATCCCTCATATTTAAAGCAGCCTTGAAGCACATACCAGGATTTATGGTGTTGAGTAAAGCAGATCTGACATTTAAAATAAAAAACCTGATTCAAACTTCCAAAAATCCATATGAAAAAGCTGCATACATACGGGTGTTAGTGCATTCCATAAAGGAATTGCCAACTTTGTTGGGATACAGCAGTTCGAAGAATCATGCGATGGTTGAAACCACCATTGCAGAATGCATTGAGCAATTGGTTTCCAGGGCTGACTTTCCTTATGTGTACCAGGGAAAATCAAACCCAATCTACGTTTCATTGGGTAGTTATTTTCAAAGGCAGTGCCAAAGGGCAGATGCAGGAAGTTTAGCCGTTATGGCTGGACTCTTTTATAAAACCAATCCGATTCCTGTCAAGTATTTCAATGTGGATTCGATGTTGGTATCCGCACGGCAACAATTATCTCTTCCCAAGGACGTGGAAACCTATAATGAATTAAGCAAAACAATTGCCAAAAGGACCGGAGTTCCTTACATTCCTTTGGTTCCGGCATACAACCATCCGTTGGATTGGAATGCACTGCTGAGTTTAAAGGATACCATTGATGCAGTGATCGTCACCTCCAAAGGAGATCTACCCATTCAGTTGTATACGAATCAGGCACCCGGCTCTGTTGGAAATTTTGTTAAACTTGCAAAGGAAGGATTTTACAATGATAAAGTTTTTCACCGCGTTGTACCCAATTTTGTGATACAGGCTGGCTGCCCAAGAGGCGATGGATACGGAGCGCTGGATTATAGTTTGAGAACAGAGATCAGCATGCTGGATTATCGTCAAACTGGAGTGATCGGAATGGCCAGTGCCGGGAATGATACCGAAGGCACCCAATTTTTTATTACGCATTCGCCAACACCTCACTTGGACGGACGGTATACAATCATGGGAAAGTTGACCGGGGGCAAGGAAATATTATTAAGTATTTACCAGGGTGATCTCATTCAACGCATTGATATTAAATAATGGGTTAACAAAATACATTCATAGATGAAAAATACACCACTGACTGCAACACACCTTGCATTATCCGCCAAGATGGCAGAATTTGCAGGATATAACATGCCTATTTCTTATTCGGGCATCAAAGATGAACACGAGGCCGTTCGAACACGTGCCGGCATTTTCGATGTCAGCCACATGGGAGAATTTATTGTTAAAGGGAGACAAGCTTCGGATTTGGTGCAATGGGTAACTTCAAACGATGTTTCAAAATTGAAGATTGGACAAGCTCAGTATTCGTGTTTACCCAATAAAAGTGGAGGAATTGTAGATGATTTGTTGGTTTACCGCTTGGGCCAGGAAATGTGTGAAGCAGGAGAAGAAGCTTTCCTTTTGGTGGTGAATGCATCCAATATGGAAAAAGATTGGAACTGGATCGAGGCACAAAATACATTTGATACCCGGATGATTAATATCTCAGACGAAACGGGCTTGATTGCATTGCAAGGGCCTTTGGCCATTGAAATTTTGCAGAAACTAACAAGTGTTAACCTCTCCGAAATTGCCTATTACCATTTTGCCAAGGGAAGCGTTGCAGGACAAGAGCAGGTCCTTATTTCGGCAACCGGTTATACTGGTTCGGGAGGATTTGAATTGTATGCACGCAATGAACAAATGAAAGAGCTGTGGGACGCCATCATGGAAATCGGTAAGCCCATGGGCTTGTTGCCAGCAGGTTTGGGAGCAAGGGATACACTTCGCCTGGAAATGGGATTTTGCCTATACGGCAATGATATCGACGATACCACATCTCCATTGGAGGCTGGACTTGGCTGGATTACCAAAATTGATAAAGGAAATTTTGTAGGATGCGATTGGCTGAAGGCGCAAAAAAAATCTGGGGTCCGGCGCAAGTTGGTAGGCTTTGTGGTGGACGACCGCCGCGTTGCAAGGCATGGCTATGAGGTATTGGATGGTGATGGAAATCCAATCGGCATCGTGACCTCAGGCACCATGTCTCCAAGCATGAATCAATCATTGGAATGGCTTATGTACCGCTGTCTCATGCTGCCTCGGGTTCAACATTACAAATTAACCTGGGTTCAAAGTTGGTACCTGCAAGAGTTAGCGGAATACCATTTTATCATAAGGCTTGATCCAATTGAAAACGACCTTGCCGCAAACCCCTGCTTGGGATGTTGCGTCAGCCAGTAGACGAACAAATTGTAACAAATTGAGCTTTTTCGTAAACCTTTTAAGTTTTGAATGCTTATTAGGGAAATGAGCTTTTTGGAGTTTTCTGATTGCAAACAAAAATTCTTGGATACCTGGGGTAAATTGGGATCCCAGTGGGGCATCAACAAGACCATGGCTCAAATTCATGCCTTGCTCCTGGTTTCCAAGAATCCGCTCAATGTAGAACAGATGTTGAAGGAACTGGACATCTCCAAAGCGAACGCCCACCTCAATTTGAAAGCGTTGATGGAATGGGGTTTGATTTACAAGGATTGCAGGGACAATTGCCGCTGTGAATATTATGTTGCCGAAAAAAATGTACACCAGATTTTTAAACAGATCTTGATCAATCGCAAGAAAAGGGAATTGGATCCAATCCTGGAACAAATTGATGCGTTGGTGCGTTGTTCGGAAACTTGTGAGGAAAGCAAAGAATTTCGTAAAATGCTGTTGGAATTGAAAGACTTCACAAATAAAGCGGACCACGCATTGGAATTGCTGAAAAAAACGGACTCGCATTGGTTCTACAACACCTTAATGAAAATGCTTTAAATTGGATGGATGGCCATCTGGTTTGACCAGTGACATGGATCGATAACATACCCTTCCCCTTAGACGCTTCAAGATAATTCTTCACGTGATTTTTGTATAATCAGTGTGTTCGGGTGATTTCTTACAATGCATGCTTTCGCAACCCGCCCTTTTGATTTCAAAGAAAGAAAATTTCTTGCATCCCCTCCAATTTGATCAGTATTTTTAGTTTGAATTGCCGAACTTTACCGCGATAAAACCGGAAACAAGTGAATATTAAGCCTTTCCATTATCTACATCCAGATTTTACCAAAATACACAACCAGGAAGACTTTTTCAACCAGGTACGATGGCTTTTTCCTGATTTTAAGAAAGATAAAATGTACCTCGACGAGGAGGGAAAGTCGATTTTTGTGTACCGCATCAAGACCAAAACCAGTTTGTATCATGGGATCATTGCTGCAGTCGATATTCAGGATTATCTAAAAGGCTTGATTAGAAAACATGAAAACACACTGACTCAACAAGAGGAGAACATAGGGAAACTAATGTTGGAAAGACAAGCCATCATCAAACCCATTTTGATTGCTTACAATGAAAATAAAAAAATCAAAGATCTCATTGCTAAATCATTTCTTGGAGTTAAACCAAAGTTTAAAATTAAATTTGAAAAAGAAGAACAAATTCATGAATTTTTTGAAATTGAAGAAAAAAGTAAAATAGCACAATTTCAGAAGGAATTTAAATCCAAAATTAAAAAAGCATACATTGCAGATGGCCACCACCGCATGGCCAGCGTAGGAAAATTGTTGTTGCAACATCCAGAATTGGGAAAGCACAGTTTGAGTCATGTATTATGCGCCCTTTTTGATTTTACTGAGTTGCAAATTTTTCCATACAATCGTCTGATACATGTTCTGGATAAGTACCGCTTGCCTGATATCACCAAATTTTTATCAAAATACGGACTGGTTACTCCATTGAAAAAACCACGTAAGTGCAAGCGAAAACATGAGATCATTTTAATTTCACAAGAAAAATGTTACTCCATTTTATGGAACAAAGACGTTGTGCAATATTTTAAACAAAAAAATGGTATCGCATTTGACATCGATATATTTAACGAGTTGTTTCTACACGACTTATTAAATATTGAAAATGTCCGGTCGAGTGATCGAATCGCATATTCCGAAGGCGTTAAACCGGTACGAAACATTTTGAAAAGTTTGGAAGCCAATCCAGAACAAATTGGTTTCATTTTTTATCCTGTTTTGAAAAGAGATTTCATTAAAGTGGCCGATAGCCATATGGTGTTGCCTCCAAAAAGTACATGGTTCGAGCCGAGGATCCGAAACGGCATCATCGTGCAAGATATTGAATCGTTGCCTTTGAACAAACTCTGACCATCGGGCATGCCTAAACTCATAACAGCCGACTGGATTCATGATGGGGTGACAGGTTTCAAAAAACAACACCTGTTGGAAATCGATGATTCGGGAACAATTGTGCGTTTTGAATCCGCGCATCCGGAAGCTTTAAAAACTTGTATTTATTATCCGGGTTTGCTTACCCCAGGATTTATAAATGCGCATTGCCATTTGGAGCTTTCGCACCTGGCTGGCAGATTTGCAACAGGTACGCGACTCATACCCTTTTTGCGAAATGTAGTCAGTCAACGAGAAATTTCCGAACAAGAGATCCATCAGGCAATGTTGACGGCAGATCAAACCATGCAAGATGAAGGAATTGTAGCAGTAGGGGATATCTCCAATAAAACCGACACCATATCAATCAAAAGGAGCAGTCCAATACATTACCACAGTTTTATAGAAGCATTTGATTTTCTGCAGGATAGCCTTGCTGAGAATTTTTACAAGCAATATAAAACCGTTTATGATGATTTTGGCGATTTACCAAAATCAATGGTACCACACGCCCCATACAGTGTGTCACCCACATTGTTTGAACAGTTGAACTCTGTGAATTCACAAAAGACAATTCTGAGTATACACAACCAAGAGTCACCGGATGATGATTTGTTGTTTGAACAGGGTGGCGGGGGATATCCGAATTTTTGGAAATCTTTTGGTTTTTCGTTAGACCATTTTAAATCAATGCATAAAGATTCCATTGACTACATCATGGAACACTTGGATCCAACGCATCGATTGTTGATGATCCATAACACGTGCACCAAAAGTAAACACTTGCAAAAAGTGATGCAGTGGAATCCTGCGGTGGTTTGGGTGACATGCCCCAATGCCAATTTGTTCATTGAAAATCGTCTTCCGGATTACCGTGCGTTTATTGATGAGCAAGCGGTGCTCGCCATTGGTACCGATAGTTTGAGTTCGAATTGGCGTTTGTCCATCCTATCCGAAATCCAAACTATTTTAAAATACAATGCATGGTTGAATTTGGAAACAGTCTTGAAATGGGCCACCTACCATGGTGCATTGGCATTGCAAGTTGATCAAACAATGGGCTCATTTGAAGTGGGTAAACGACCAGGCGTGAATTGGATTCAAGCAGTGGATGATCATGCAGCATCGCCAATATTGCGTTCCGATGCCATGGTGAGGAAATTGCATTGATTCGAATTTGTAAATCCTTTAAAGCAATTCGATTAGTAAAATGTGAATGGTCAAAACATGATGGATGTAAGCAACTACCCTCAAGCCTTGACACACTCCTGAGCTATATGCAACGGTGACAGGGATTGATACCTTGGACATCGCATACACGGTCAATCATCTGAACCTCATCCGATAATTTTAGTAACTGTGGAGCTTTATGTACTTCATTGTGCTTTTAAAGGACAGGCCGTCTTTTTAATAGATGCTCGGGCAGCCCGCGTAGTGGCGGAGTTTTTATGGACGCATTGAACAGCAACAGGTCTTTTGCGGTCTAATGCTTATTGATTCTGTTTGCGCACAAATACCAACTTGTATTTGTTGTGTAATAATTGAAAGCCATTGGGCGTAAGGTCGGCTACTTGATAAGCTTGTACCTTCATGCCGTTGTTGTCTTTGAATGTAAGTGTGTCGCCGGCAACCTCCCAATGTGTACCGATAAACTGTATGTCATTGGCCAATGCACTACTGGTAACCACCTGACCATTTTCCTGAAGTTCAATTTCCAATTTGATTTTTTGCAAAAGGCTTTCGGTAAAATCCATAGCCCCTGCAGCAACGTCACCGGCTGCTTCACCGAGGAGTATGCCCATTTCACCCAGATCTTTTCCAAAACTGGCCATGGACTTGGCAAATGACTTTGCAAAATATTCCATCTTTCCTTCAAAACTGGAAGTGTCAATGAAGGATGTGTCCATGCTGGCATCCACTTCAATTTTGGCTTTGGCCAAATCTTCTTTTGCTTTGGACATGGCCTGTGCAATGCTGTCTTTCACTGTTTGTTTGTTGAATTGCTTTTGGTCCAATTCTAAATGAACGGAGTATTTACCTGTTATTTCCATGGGTTTCACTTCTTTTTGTTTACAATACGCAAACAACAGTACGCTCATAAAAATACAATATCTCATGCTTTACTTTTTGACTTGCGCAAAATTAACAAACGTAACGGGATTCAAATTAGTTCCGCAATCTAGACCACATTTTGGCGATTTGTAATATCATATGGAATGTCAGCTTGCATTGTTAAGAAATTAGCGTGGATTTAACGTAACGTGAAAGCCAAAATTGGCATTTTGCGCATACATTTGATTGAAAATTGATGCCATGCAACGCAGCGAATTTATAAGGCTTATGAAATCGAACCCTGAGCCTGTTTCCCCATCTCCCTCAGCGGCTCTGGACCCTTATTCGGGCCCTTGGACCAGCCGAGAGGCAACGCATTTGTTAAAACGCCTCACCTTTGGAGTCAAGCCAGCAGATGTTCGACAGGCTGTTCAGGACGGATTGGCTATAACGCTTCAGCGGCTTCTCAAACTGGATGCAGTGCCTGGTCCACCACTAAACGTTTACGCTACCGCCACAAAACCAGATCCGGATGTTCCATTTGGAAAGAGTTTTGCCACTGCACCCATCAACCCGGCTTTGCCACCAGAATATTACAATGCCCGGAATGATACGTTCAAAGTTTGGTGGGTTGGAAATCTCCTTCAACAAAACACGAACATTACCGAAAAAATGACATTGTTTTGGCACAATCATTTTGCAGTCGAGACCTCTACTGTAGAGATTGTGCAGGCAATGCACCAATATTATGTTTTGTTGCGCGAAAACTGCCTTGGAAATTTCAAAACCCTGGCAACGAAAGTGACCCTGAACCCTGCCATGTTGCGGTATCTGAATGGCTACCTGAATAGCAAGACTGCTCCGGACGAGAACTATGCACGCGAGTTGCAAGAACTTTTTACGGTGGGAAAAGGCCCTGATTCGAAATATACCGAAGACGATGTGAAGGCTGCTGCCAAAATTCTTACAGGATTCCGGATCAATCCATTTGTCATGCCCATGGCGTATTACTTTGATTTTACGCAACATGATACGAGCGATAAGCAATTTTCTTCGTTTTATGGAAATAAAACGATCAAAGGAAAGTTCCTAACGCAGGGGGAACAAGAACTAACAGAGCTTATTGATATGTTGTTTGCAAACAAAGAAACAGCAAGACACATATGCAGAAAGTTGTATCGGTTTTTCTTTTATTACGATATAGACGATACCATAGAAAACAACGTCATCCTTCCTTTGGCAGATTACCTGGTGCAGCAAAATTTTGAAATTTTGCCGGTCCTTCAACGATTGTTCAGCTCACAACATTTTTATGAAAGTTCTATAATGAACGCAGTAATCAAAAACCCATTGGATTATGCAGTAGGAATTTGTCGTGAGTTTTCAGTAGCATTTCCAAAACCGTTGGATGATGCAAGCCTGATTCAACAGTATCTATCCTGGGGAGCCATTTATGCCTTGGCAGGATACCAGGGGTTGAACATCGGAGAACCACCGGTCGTAGCCGGTTGGCAAGCCTGGTATCAACAACCGCAATACCACGAAATCTGGATCAATGCGGATTCCCTCGCCAATAAAAACCGAATTGCTGAAAGCATTACCAGTCCGGATGGTGTGCAATTTTTAGGAATTAAATTGAAGATCGACCCTACGGTCATAACGGCTCAGTTTTCAAATCCGCACGATCCCGATCAATTGGTGCGCGATGCAGTGAGTTTGTTTTATAATTATCCCATTTCGGATGCATCTTACAATTATTTCAAGAATAATTTGGTCAGTGGTTTTCCTAACGATTCATACTGGGGATTGGCGTGGAATAATTTTTTACTCAACCCAAATGATCCCGGAGCGAGAAATGCGGTGGAAACGCGTTTGAATGCCTTATATAGAGAAATGATGTCACAAGCGGAATACCATTTGGCCTAATGAAGGGTTCTTTTTAGTTAATCAACAATACAATACACTTCGATGAAACGTCGCGAATTCATACAAAGCGCTACTGCAGGGGTTGTTATCCCTACCGTTTTAAACGGTATACCGGTGAATGCTTATTCCAATTCCAGCCTGTTGCAGGCAATGGTCAATCCGGGGGTAGACACCGATCATGTTTTGGTATTGATCTATCTGGGAGGAGGAAACGATGGGCTCAATACCACTATACCTTTGGACCAATATGACCAATATGTAAAGGCAAGGCCGGCCGTATCACTCAAATCAACCGATGTGTTGCGTTTGAATGGTGTGAACAATCTGGGACTCCATCCTGCGCTTAGCGGATTCCGAACTTTGTTTAATGAGAATAAACTAACAATTGTTCAGTCGGTAGGATATCCAAATCCTGATTTCAGTCATTTTCGGTCTACCGATATCTGGACCACAGCTTCCAACCAAGACGAACTATTGGATACCGGTTGGCTTGGCAGGTATTTGAATACTGAATTTCCAGGTTTTCCTTTGGGGTATCCAAATGCCAGCAATCCTGACCCCTTGGCCGTCCAAATAGGGGGCAATTTACCCCTGCTCTTCCAGGGACCAAATGCGCAAATGGCCATGAATGTAAGTAATCCCGACATCTTTGGCTTGTGGCCCACCGGCATCAATGATCCGGCTCCTAACAATCACTACGGCAAAGAATTGAATTTTATACGAACCATCGGCAGGCAATCTGAATCGTTTGCCCAGGCACTGGTCAATGCGTTCATCAAGGGTACCAACCAAGCGGCTTATCCAAACGGGAATTACCTCGCGGATGCTTTGAAAGCGATCGCTCGTGTGATCAAAGGGGGGATGAAAACGCGTTTGTACCTGGTGAGTCTGAACGGTTTTGATACCCATTCAGATCAAGTGGATGCGGCCAATCGAAACGAAGGCGCACATGCCAATTTACTCAAATTGTTAAGTGATGCAGTGTTGGCTTTTCAACGGGATCTGGAAGCGATGCAATTAGACGAACGGGTGTTAGGTATGACATTCAGTGAATTTGGACGTCGCATCAAAGACAACCAGAGCGGGGCCAATGGTGCAGGAGGAACTGATCACGGAGCCGCAGCCCCGATGTTTGTGTTTGGCAAAAATGTTTTGCCGGGAGTATATGGTGCCAATCCTCATATTCCAACAACCGTTAATGAATTTGATAACATTCCCATGCAGTACGATTTTCGTTCGGTGTATGCATCGGTCCTCCAGGATTGGTTTTGCGTGAAAGATCCTGCATTGACGCAGATACTGATCAGAAACTTTCAGTCATTGCCTATCATCAAGAAATCCAATTGCATCACTTCTATTGACGATGTGAATTCCCAGCAAGATGTATTATCACTTCAATTGGGTACCAATCCAATGGTCAGCAGAACAACGGTCACTTTGACTTGCGCTGCAGGCAATACCTTGTTGCAACTGATTGCACCAATGGGAACCGTGGTAAAAACGGTTTACAAGGGATTTTTAGAGAGCGGGGTGCATCGATTCGATATTGAGAATGAGGACTATCGCCCTGGCAATTATTACGTGCGTGTACAACAATTGACCGCACAGCAAACAATGCCTCTGTTGATTGTACAATAAAGAATCGTCAGGGATGGGGTTGCTGATATATTTTGAAGACAACATTTTCGTTGGATGATCTGGAAAAAATTTGACGCGTATCAATTCAGGAATTTTCTGAATGTCTTCATGGGGTAGTAATGTGAGTCATCAGAATAATGTTTTTAGTTTGGCAGTCAAACATGATCGAATAGGCTCCATGGAGCAGTCGATTGATCTTGGGTGGTAAATGACCCGCAAGAAAAGTTCAAAAAATTTCCGGTAAATGAAGTGAGCCATTCGATGTATTTGATTGCTTCGAATGGCTCATTTACTATTTGGGTAATACGTTCTAAATGATACTAACATTCGTTAGTACGCCATCAATTTTGTACACTGTGTTTGAGTTGCCAAAGGGTTTGAAATTACCAAGCATGGCACACTTTAGAATTCTTCTTTGTAATCGCTTTTGGTTTCTAAGTGACCCAAAGATTAATCTAGGAAAAGAACAAAATCTTTTGGACAAGTTACCTTGAACTTAAATTTTAGTTTTTTATCCTCTTTGGGAGATAGGTGCAAGACCCAACGAACCGTTCCTGTTTGTTCATCGTGTGATGCTCCCGACAATTCATCAGCTTCCACTTCGATTTCTTTTTGGGTTGACAAAGGCAATTGGTCCTCCAGGATAATATCCACTGCGGCGGTTTTATTATTTTTTACGGCAATTTCATATCCTTTGGTGATTTCCTTATTATCCGATAGGAATTTATTTTTTGAGTAGTCTTTGATTTTGGTTCTGTTGATAACAATGTTCTTATCACGGCCAAGTGAAAGGCGAAGGAATTCAAGAATGTTTTGAGTCTGGATGTATGTTTTACCCTGGTATGTACCTTCTAAAAACAAATCGGCCTCACCATTCATCAATTCCAAATCTTCCCAATTAGCTATTTCGGCGGTCAGGAAAGCATCTGCATCCAATTTAGGGACTGCATAATAAATGTATTTTGCTGGAACGGTTTCCTTTCGCACCGAAACTTGAAACGGTTTGTTGTTGGATAAAATGGTGTAAGGAATATCAATGGAATAATTGCGCGTTGTGATATGCTCCTCAACTTGTGTGTAATCTGATACGCCGGATGCTTGATCTGCCATCACCATTTCTGGGGCGTTTTGTGCTGCAGGAACTGCACGTTTTGTTTGATATACCACCGGTGGCTGATTTCTCAAATACCAGGGTTGAAGCTCCGGTCTGGTCCCACCTTCCATCGGGTTGCCAGTAGAAAGCTTGAGGTGTACATTTTTCCAATCTTCTCCGCTGTTCTGATAGACGGTCGCTTTGTAGGAAAATTGAATGGGTGACTGAATATCCTTGACATGGATATCATAGCGCATTTCCCATCGCGCATCATATACGTAATACGTCAGTTGGAAAGCTTGAGTGAGCGTGGTCTTGCTTTGAACTGAAAGCACGATGTCACTGCTTGGTTGTTGGGGCTGAGCCATCCATTCGTTCAGTTGCTTTTCAATTTTATCGATTTGCTCCTGAATTAGTTTTTCTTTCTTTGCGGATTCAGCAATTTTAGGTAAGAGTTCATTAAGACGTGTACGTTGGAAATCCATCAATATTTTTAAATCTTCCAGTTTGGTATTTGCATTGGGTACTGCAACCACCTGCACTTGATTTTTTACCAGCATATTTTTTTCCGATTGCAATATGAAGGATTGCTGCTGTTGTTTATTCAGATCTTCCAGTAGGCCTTCTTTTTTCTTTTTCAATTCTTCTGCAGCAGGAGGTATACCCTCCAGGTAATTTAATTCATGGCGGACACCCAATAGTACCGCATCACCCAATGAGCTGACCTGGATGCTGCTAGGGTCCAAATGGGTAGCCAGTCCTTTGATGCGTACTTCCTGTTCTCCAGGCTGCAGTTTGATTTCAAGTGACCTGTTGATCTGTGCTCCATTGAGGAACACCGTGACTCCTTTGATTTGATTATTTAAAATGGTTTGACTTTCTACAGACATTGTTCCGAATAACATGGTGATCAAAAAGATGTGTTTCATCGAAGGTTTTTTTTGGTTAACGTAAAATTGCAGCGGAAGTGCATTTGCCGGAACAAATTAAGAAAGAAATAACAAAGCCAAGAATCGTACAATTCAAATTACAGCAATGCAGCACCCACTACACCTGCACTGTCTCCCAACTTGGGTTTGACGAAAAGGGTGTTGAGTTCATAATTGAATACGTATTTTTTGACCTCCTCCGGACCTCGGTCATACAACACATCCAAATTGCCGAGTCCGCCTCCAAGTACTACGATGTCCGGATCTATGATATTGATGATGATGGCCATGGCTTTGCCATAGTAGTGCAACAAACGATCGATGGTTTCTACAGCATGCGGATCTTTTTGTTGGTATAAAGCATAGATCTCTGCCATGGGTAATTTTTTTCCACTGATTTTCTCAAAGTATTTTTGAGAAGCAGGTCCGGAGATAAAAGTTTCAACGCACCCTTTTTTTCCGCAATAACACAGGTCGCCTGTTGGATCAAGGATGTTGTGTCCCCATTCTCCACCAATGCCGTGTTTGCCATGAATGACTTTGCCGTTCACCACGATGCCAGAACCCACTCCAGTTCCCATGATGACTCCAAAGACTACTTCTGCATTTTGAACAAAATCAGGCACTGCGCCATGCAAACTTTCTGCAACTGCAAAACAATTGGCATCATTGGCCATGCGAACTTCACAGCCGAGCAAGCGTTCCAAATCCTTTTTCATGGGCCTGCTCATCATGCCCAGCGTATTGCAATTCTTGATGAGTTGTGTGGTTTTGTCAATGATTCCGGGTGTACCGATTCCGATGTGTTTAAACGGAAAGGATTGGTCTTCCGTGAGCAAGTGTATTACTTTCTGAATTTGGCCGAGAATATGCTCGTATCCTTGATCTGCTTCCGTCGGAACACGCAATCGTTTCAAGATTTGAAGTCCGTTGGAGACATCAATCAGGGCTCCTTCTATTTTCGTGCCACCGAGGTCTATTCCTAATAACATATGACTCATGACCAAAATTAAGCAATGATTTGTATGGCGGAGGGTAGAATTTCAAGTGTTAATGAGGTACAGTTTGTTTGGTAGTCTCCATCAATGTGGAAATCCTGCGGTTCTTCCAATTTTACTTCCAACTTGGAAGTCCGGAGAAACCGGCTGAATCTTGAATTTAAAATATTTCGCGTAAACACCATGTACATGAGTTCAGGTGCATGGATGAGCTTCGGTTTTTTAAGCAACAGAACATCCATGATGCCATCGCTTACGGAGGCAATCGGCGATACCACTGCATTGTTGCCCAGTTGTGATGAATTGGCCAATTCCAAAGACCAAACATCTTCATACCAGTCGCCATTGAGACAAACGCGGAACGATTGACTTTCTTTATGGAGTGAAAATGCCAATTTTAAGTAATTCAAGAAACCACGGCGCCCATCCCTTCCAAAGTAACGGGCAACCATGGCACTGTATCCAATGCCACAAGTGTTACAGCAAAATTGGTCATTCACCCGGATGACATCCATTTTTTGCTTTTTACCCCTGGATAATTTCAACAAAGCACCCATAGGGTGAATGGGTATGCCCAAATGGCGTGCTAAACCATTGCCTGAACCGGTGGGAATGATGCCCAAACTGCAATTCATTTCAAGGATGGCAGGGATTAACTCACTGACTGTTCCATCTCCGCCAACAGCCACCACGCACAAGTCTGGTCTGGTTTCGATGCTGGATAAGATGCTTCGGCTATGCCCGGCATAGCGTGTAAAAAGAATCTCGTAGTTTTTTTCTGGAAACACCCGATCAATCATTTTTTCCCAATTGCGAAGCTTTTGACTGCCTGAATTGGGATTGATGATGAAAATATAATGTAACGGGCCTTCCTTCATAGGGCCTCAAAATTAGTTAAAAAGGGAATTGGTGGATAAAATGGAACCTTGAATGGTGGGGTAGCTCATTCATCGTTTGATGGATGCAGTCGGTCGATTATTTTGTATAGTTTAGAACTATATTATACATAGTACTTGTTTATAAATTATCTTTGCTTCACTATGAAAACAGATAATGCGATTGCACAAATGAAAAAGGGTGTTTTGGAAATGTGTATCCTGAGCATCGTCAACCAAGAAACGGTTTACCCGTCCGACATCATCCTCAAGTTGAAGCATGCTGACCTCATTGTCGTAGAGGGCACCCTTTACCCAATACTCAGCAGGCTGAAAAATAGTGGGTTTCTGGATTACCAATGGAGAGAATCCACTTCTGGGCCTCCCAGAAAATACTTTTCCATTACGGAATCAGGAAAAATGGCTTTGAACAATTTGCAGGAGAGCTGGAATCAATTTGTTACCTGTGTTAATCAATCATTAAAAAACAATACTGAAAATGAACAGAATACAATACATTAATGTAGGGGGTTTCCCCTTTACTGCCAACGAAGATGCCTTCCATCGGTTGGATGATTACCTCAGTGGTTTGGATCGCCATTTTGCAAGCTCAGAAGGCCATAAAGAAATCATGCAAGACATTGAGTCCCGAATCGCAGAGCTTTTTACCGAATACCTCGGCGGACAAAAAATATTGCAACTCGAACATGTTGAAAAAATGATTCAAGTGATGGGAACTGCTGAAAATCTTTCTGATCCGGGTCACCAACAGGTGAATGATCGCAAAGGGCATTGGCAATATTATACTGGAAAGAGACTATTCAAGGATCCTTATGACAAAAAAATTTCGGGTGTTTGTTCAGGTTTGTCCCATTATTTTGGAATTGAAGATCCAACCTGGATTAGGGTAGCATTTGTTTTTTTCGGAATGTGGGGATTTGGCGTGATATTGTACCTGATCTTCATGTTTATTTTGCCTGAAGCGGTGAGCCCTTCCGACCGGTTGGCCATGAAAGGTAAACCCATCAACATCCAAAACATAGCTGATAAAGTAGAAGAGGAATTTGATGAAATTTCTCAACGGTTTGACGATTGGAGAGATAAATGGAGAAAGAAGAAATCTAAAAAATGGCATTCCCGCTATTAGAACACCCTTCTTTAAATCAGAGATATTTTCTTTCTTCCAACAGTGTCAACTTGTACAAATGTGTTCGGTGCAAACCGAGGTTATCGGTAGAAATCAAATCAAGTGATTCATTGCATCAATCAAAAGCTTTCCATCATTCATCCATGGGGATAAGTTTGTATAAAGCTGGTTCGGAACGATAGGGAAGCCTAAACTTGCAAACAATACTGCTCTGTTGACTTGTCTGAACTCAGTGTTTCCTATCTTCGCAGTTCATGGAAAAGCTGCTGCATTTTATCAATGGCGCCTATGCTGAACCCTTGGGTAAGGCATATTTTGAAAATGTCAATCCCGCTACGCAAGAAATCCTTTCTAAGGTGGCTCGAGGCGGCCAACAAGATTTAGAAGTGGCAGTGGAGGCAGCTCAGCAGGCATTTAATAACTGGAGCCAGACTTCTTTGGACCAACGATCTGCTATTTTGCACCGCATTGCACAAGGGATTGAAGATCATTTAGACCCTTTGGCACAAGCAGAAAGCCGAGATACCGGAAAGCCCATTGAATTTGCCCGATCGATCGATATACCTCGTGCTGCTGCCAATTTTCGCTTTTTTGCTTCAGCAGCGAGCCATTTTGCTTCCGAATCGCATGAAATGCCAGGGCAGGCAATCAATTATACCTTGCGCCAACCATTAGGCGTAGTGGCATGTATTTCACCATGGAACCTTCCTTTGTATTTGTTTACCTGGAAAATAGCGCCTGCTTTGGCTACTGGCAACTGTGTTATAGCTAAACCCTCCGAGCTCAGTCCGACGACGGCATGGCGATTGGGCGAAATTTGCCTAAAAGCTGGATTGCCTCCGGGTGTTTTGAACATCCTCCAGGGTTATGGCTCAGAAATTGGGGAGCCTTTGGTCGGGCATCCGAAAGTCAAAGCTGTTTCCTTCACGGGTGGCACGGTGACCGGTTCACGGATAGCAAGTTTGGTAGGCCCTAAATTTAAGAAGACCAGTTTGGAACTGGGGGGCAAAAACCCATGCATCATTTTTGGCGATTGCGATTACCAAAATACTTTGAAGCAAGTAATTCGATTATCCTTTTCGAACAGCGGACAAATTTGTTTGTGCGGCAGCAGGATTTTGATAGAAGAAAAAATATATGAAGGATTCAAACGCGATTTGGTGGAAAAAGTCAAGCAATTGCGTCCAGGGGATCCAAGCTTGCCAGAAACCCGCATGGGTTCTTTGATTTCAGCGGCCCATTTGGAAAAAGTAGACTCCTACGTCCAATTGGCTCGTCAAGAAGGTGGTCAGGTCTTATGTGGTGGGGAGAGGACCACCGTTTCAGGACATTGTTCCAAAGGTGCCTTTTATTTACCAACCATTTTGGAAGGATTGGGTCCGGATGCACGTTGCAACAGAGAAGAAATTTTTGGCCCCGTGATCACGCTTCAAAAATTCAGCAGCGAGGAAGAAGCCATTTCATTGGCAAATGCCAGTGAATACGGACTGGCTGCTACCCTTTGGACAGAAAATTTGAGTCGTGCTCACCGTCTTGCTACCCAATTGAATACAGGAATTGTTTGGATCAATTGCTGGCTTATGAGAGACCTTCGCACGCCATTCGGAGGCATGAATCATTCCGGACTTGGGCGAGAAGGTGGGTGGGAGGCCATGCGTTTTTTTACCGAAGCCAAAAATGTATGTATTAATTTCGGGCCTCGATCATGATCACCAAGTTATTTTACCATTTAGGGCGTTATGTCTTGTGGCTGTCTCAGGCCTTTCACAAGCCTGAAAGGATGGGTATGTATTGGAAGGAGACCTTGCGGCAGATGAACAGCATTGGCATTGGATCCATCATCATCATTGGCGTAATTTCCGTGTTTATTGGTGCGGTCACCGCCGTCCAGTTCGCATATCAAATGGAAGGGTCCATCATCCCTCGTTATTATGTTGGGTACGTAGTGCGTGATATGACCATCATTGAGTTAGCACCGACTTTTTCATGTATGCTTTTAGCCGGTAAAGTAGGTTCTAACCTTGCAACCGAACTGGGTGGAATGCGTCAAAAAGAACACATTGATGCCATGGAAATCATGGGTGTTAACACCGCCTCTTACCTGGTGCAACCGAAGTTATTGGCCGCCCTGGTGGTTATTCCAATGCTTGTGTGCATTGGAGCTTTCATCAGCATCATCGGTGGCTATGTTGCAGTGGTGCCTACCGGTTGGTTTTCTCATGGTGAATACATTCAAGGTCTGCGCTCTTTTTTTGAACCGTACAATGTGCGCATGATGTTTGTAAAAGCATTTGTATTCGCTTTCATCCTCACCACGGTTTCCTGTTACCAGGGATATTTTGTGAAGGGAGGTAGCATTGAACTAGGAGATGCCAGTACCAGAGCGGTTGTGTATTCCAATATTTTGATCCTGTTGTCTGATTACATCATCGCCATGATTATGACTTCATGATACGGGCAGAAAATATTTTTAAAAATTTCAGTGGACAAGAAGTACTCAAAGATGTGTCTTGTCATTTTGAGGCAGGTAAAGCCAACCTCATCATAGGAAGGTCGGGAGCAGGCAAAACGGTTTTGCTCAAAATTTTAATAGGCTTGATGACTCCTAGTTCAGGAAAGGTTTGGTATGATGATGTAGAATTGTTTTCATTGGATAAAAGGGAACTTCGAGCGCTGCGAATGAAAATCGGTATGCTCTTTCAAGGTTCCGCATTGTTTGATTCCATGACTGTGGAAGATAACATCCGGTTTCCTTTGGATATGTTTTCCGCCATGACCCGTGCTGAAAAAAATGATCGCGTGAATTATTGTCTTGAAAGAGTTAACCTGTCTGGAAATAATAAAAAATACCCCTCGGAGCTTTCAGGTGGAATGCAGAAAAGAGTAGGGATCGCAAGGGCGATTGTATTGAGTCCAAAGTATTTATTTTGCGACGAACCCAACTCAGGTTTGGATCCTAAAACCTCCATTGTGATTGACGAGTTGATTTATTCAATTACCACTGAGCACAATATCATCACAATCATCAATACCCACGACATGAACAGTGTAATGGAAATTGGTGACAATATTTTCTTACTGCATGAAGGAGCATTGGCCTGGACTGGAAACAAGGGTGAAGTATTGACCAGCGACAATAAAATCTTACAATCCTTTATTTTTGCTTCACCGTTTTTACAAAAGCTACGCGAAAAAATTAATGAACACCATTCCTAAATCCATTTAGGAAAATGATGACTTTCTAATAACGAGGTATTCCAAATTGGAATAAATTTCCAATCATTATTTGCATACGATTTTTTTTGTATGCACATTCATTGAATTTTTCGAATGACCGTTATGCAACCAACAGTTCAATGAATACCTATGAGACAATCGGATTATTTTTTTGTAAATGGGAAATTGCCTAAGCATTTGGGTAGGCTATTTCAAGCCATTCATTCGTAAAAGCTATTCGCTCACGCCAACCTCACCAATGTTTTGTTGAGAAGATTTGCGGAAAGCTTCGAGTCCACAATCGAGGAAGGAAGCATAACCATCAATGCCTTCACGGTATCCGCGAGGCTTTGCTAACACTTGTTCGTCTGGACTGATGAGTACGTAAAGAGGCTGGCTATTTTGATTGAAATTTACAATTTGAAAATCGGCCCATTGGTTGCCTACGTTGCGCAATTTCGTTTTACGTGAAGTGGAAAATAATTCTTTTTCCAAAGGGGATCGATCGTCAACATACAAGGAAACCAAAACATAATCCTGGGAAATTTTATTGCGCACTTTGTCATTTACCCATATGTGTTCCTCGGTTTTCCTGCAATTCACGCAGCCATATCCTGTAAAGTCCACCAGCATTGGTTTGTTGGTTTCTTTGGCATAGGCAAGTCCTTCATAGTAATTTTTAAAGCAATCCAAATTGTTTGCGCATTTTGTAAAAGATGGATATTTGTTTTGAATGCTTGCGTTGACTTCCGGTTCAGGTAAAAAATAATTGTAATGCGCCGGAGGAGCTAAACCACTCATGAGTTTAAGTGAGTTGTAAGATTTCAATTCTTCGTTGTAAAAAAAACCGGTCGCTAAATAAAGCGTTGCTGCAGCAGCGCCCATTGCAAACACCCAACGTGTTGCAGACAATTTTTTTATCGGACTATCGTGTGGAAATTTTATGATGCCAAATAAGTACAATGCCATGAGTGCAAAAATGATTACCCATGCGCCCATGAAAAGTTCGTATCCGAGTATTCCCCAATGTTGGCACATGTCCGCGACCGATAGAAATTTAAATGCCAGCGCCAGTTCCAAAAAACCCAAGACGACTTTGACGCTGTTCATCCAGGACCCTGAGCGTGGAAGTGAATTTAAGAACGCTGGAAACGCTGCAAACAATCCAAATGGGATGGCCAGCGCTGTTGAAAAGCCGAGCATCACGATGAAAGGTCCCATTTTTGAACTGGCCGACTGAACAATGGCTGAACCGATGATGGGACCGGTGCACGAAAAACTTACAATGGCTAATGTAAATGCCATGAAAAAGATACCGAGCAAGCCGCCCGATTCGGACAAAGCATCGCTTTTATTCGCCCAACTGCTGGGCAAGGTAATTTCGTAATAGCCAAAAAACGAAAATGCAAATACGATGAAAATGATAAAAAACAAGGTATTTGCCAGCCAATTGGTAGACAATTCATTCAATGCAGTAGCACCAAAAATCGCGGTGATCAGTATGCCGATGGCGACATAAATGATGATGATGGATAGTCCGTAAATCAATGCATTTTGGAAACCTTTGCGTTTGGTGTCTTTAGTAAAGAAAGAAACCGTCAAAGGGATCATGGGAAATACGCAAGGTGTCAGCAGGGCCAACAGTCCACCTAAGAATCCGAATACAAAGGTCCACCAATGGTTTTTTCCTTCGATCCGTTCTTCTCCGCAGTTCCCTGCAGGTTGTTTTTGGCTTTCTACCAGGTTGGGAATGATTTGATCTATTTGATTCCCATCACTCCCTGTTGGTCCAGTTGGAGTCGTCTCTTCCGTTTCCAGTGCAAATTTTTTAGTTGAAGGATTGAAAGTAAAAGCAACGTTTGCTGGTGGTAGACATCTTGTCGCGTCGCATGTTTGGTATGTGAAAAAACCTTTGACAGGAACATCAGGGTTTTTGATTTCGATTTCCTGCAAGAAGCTGACTTCAGATTTGAATTTTGTCAACTGCATTTCAAAGATCTCGTCAAACTGGCTGATCTTGTGTTCGGATTTTTCAATCAACTTTCCAATCAAAGCATAAGATTCGTGGGAGTCGAATTCAAAACCACTGGGAATAGGCCCATCCGGAGGAATGAAATGACTATAGATGTACCATCCGTCTTGAATTTTAGCATGTATGACCAATTGAAACAGATTTTTCCCTTTGTCGAGGATTTCAGAACGCAAGCTGACCGGGTCTAGCAATCCATCAGCCTGTTCAACAGCACCAGATAGATCAACCTGGTCGATGCCTTGGACCACCATACCACCAACGCCGCCACTGCGTGTTGACTGACCAGAAGTGGAAGCATAGAGTTCAAAATCCTGATTTGAAGGAGGTATGCATTTTTCCTGATCGCAGCTCATGAAATAAGCAGAAACCCGGATCGGTACCGAAGCATCCAGAACTCTTATTTTTTGTACAAAGTCAACCTGATGATAATATTTCGAAACGATGAGGTTGTCAAACAATGGCTCAGGTCCTTCTTTTTTTTCTCCTTTTTCAATCACTTTGCCGATTAATTCGTACGCTTTGTTTTTTTCAAAAGTGATTTCAGTGGGTTGGGCCGCGTTGGGATCTGAAGTTTGGCTGTAGATTGCCCAACCCTTATCCATTTTGGCGGTGAGGATGACTTCGTATTCATTTCCTTGGACGGGACGAAGGGTATGGCTCCAATGAACGGGTTGTAAAACCTGGGCAAAGCCGAAGTGGCACAACAGGAGCAATCCTAGAGATACTGATAATTTCCTTCTCATGCGATTTCTTATGAACAGCAAAAATAGGACAAAGCCCGAATTAAAGATGATAGTAGGCCTTCTGTTTAAGTCCTGTTTAACCTGGGTTTAACCACAGGCTAACGTTTTAAGCAATAGAAAAGGAATATTGCCGTACCCAGGAAAACAGTGATTCAAATAGGTATCGGCCATCTTCATTACCCAGGATGGATTCTGAGGCTCTTTCCGGGTGGGGCATCATGCCACAGACGTTGCGTCCTTCATTGCAAATACCGGCAATGTTCAAGCAGGAGCCGTTGATGTTGTCTTCAGGCCGTATTTCACCTGATTCGTTGCAATACTGAAACATGATTTGGCCATTTGCCTGCAATTTTTGCAAGGTTTGATCATCTGCGTAGTAGCGCCCGTCTGCATGAGCAACGGGTATTTTGTATGCTTTGTTCATGTCCAAACTGCAGGTTAAGGGCGTGTTGGCATGGGCAGGTTTGATGAAGATGTTTCGACAAATGAATTTCTCTGTATGATTGGAAAGCAATTGGCCAGGCAACAAATGTGCCTCACAAAGAATTTGGAAGCCATTGCAAATACCGATGACCAGTCCACCTTCATTGGCAAATCGAATCACTTCCGGCATGATGGGTGAGAATCGGGCAATGGCACCGCAACGCAAATAGTCGCCAAAAGAAAAACCTCCAGGGAGAATGATGCAATCTCCCGGCTGATAAGATTGGAGGCTGGTTTCTTTGTGCCAAATTTTTTCCACGGGTCGATTGAAAACAGTCCCCAAAACGTGAACCATGTCATCATCGCAATTTGAACCCGGAAAAACGATTACACCAAATTTCATAATCACCAATTTTGAAACTGCAAAAATAGACAAATCATGATCAGAAACAGGTGGAAGGTTTCTGCTATTAACGGATTCTTTAATTTGGTCAGCAACATACCACCCAACAACGCCAAAGGTGTATACAGCATGATCAAATGAGCTGCAGAGTCAATTCTTAAAAAACAGACCCCGACAAAGGAAATGACAAGGCACCAGAAAAGCAGATCGAACAATTTTTGAATGGCAATGCCTCTTTTCATTTGAAAATAGGTATAGTTCGCGATCGCAACAACGACCACCACCATGGATATCGCAAAAGGCACCCATCCTGTGGGTTGGAATTTCATTGAAAAAATAAAAGGACTGAAAAATCTCGACCATTGCAAATGAAAAAACTCGGAATCTAATTCGAAGAAATATAAAATAAAATAAGTGAGGATGAAAATGTTGGCAAAACCACCAATGAATTGCAAAGTCTCACGCGGTTTAAATCCGCGCAGAATCATTTGGGCCACGATGGCAATCAATAAAAAATAAACATAGGGGGTGTAAAACAATGTGGCAATACCGATCAAACTTCCAAAATTGAACAAATGGAATGCAGCTTGTTTTTTTTGGTAAATATTAAATAACTGGACCAGTCCAATGGTAAAAAACAAATTGGCCATGAGCACTGCACTGAGCTCCAATGTAACGTGGTTCATGCCTACCAATAGTAAAAATACAATGCTAGGAAACAGTTGACCATCCGGAACCAATTTGAATTTGCTTACGATGTGTCCTATGATCGCTGATTGAAAAATGATCAGCATCAGGCTGAATACATGGTTGGCAATCGTGCCTGGAGCAAACCCGTGGAGGATCAGAAGATTGAATAACCACAGTTGTTCACTCTGAGAAGATGGAAATGCAACCAACAATGGACTCAGATGTAAGGCCACAGCATATGGAATCAATAGCAAGAGGCTGAAGAAAGTATGCCGTTTAAAAAACTCTAACAATTGCCTGATTTAAATCTCAAAATTAATGAATCGGAGCATCTGATGGGCTTTTCATGTTAAAATTATCCAGTAAGCGGATGGTTTCTTACGATTCTGCGTTGACGCTGGTGGGAGGTTAAAATCCATTGAATTTTGGAACTTGCCTTTGCCTATCTTTGGCTCAGATTTATGCGCTATAGCCTCGACGAAATCAAACACCCAGTGCAGGAAGGCTTGGAAACATTCGACCGGCATTTTAAGCTGGCGATGAAGAGTACGGTGCCTTTATTGGATAAAATTACCTACTACCTTGTCAAAACCCGTGGTAAACAACTAAGACCCCTGATCAGTTTGTTATGCGCCCAGGTGTACGGTCCTTTGAACCAAAAATCGTACAGTGCGGCAACCCTGGTGGAATTGTTACATACTGCGACTTTGGTACATGATGATGTGGTCGATGATTCCTTCCAAAGAAGAGGTTTTTTTTCGATCAAGGCCTTGTGGAAGAATAAAATAGCGGTGTTGGTAGGGGACTACTTGTTATCCAGGGGATTGATCAATGCACTTTCACAGAAGCATTTTGATTTGCTGGAGATCCTATCGAGTTCGGTCAGTGAAATGAGTGAGGGCGAATTGCTGCAATTGGAAAAGGCTCGAAAATTGGACATTGACGAGCAAATCTATTTCGAGATCATACGCAAAAAAACGGCTTCCTTGATCCGGTCTGCTTGTGTTTGCGGTGCAAAAAGTACCACTGAAGATGCACAGCAACTGCAACTCATTTCGGAATTCGGAGAAAAAATAGGAATTGCTTTTCAAATCAAAGACGATTTGATGGATCTCTCGGATGATCCTACCGGGAAGCCCAAAATCACGGACATCAAAGACAAAAAAATGACGCTCCCTTTGATATTGGCTTTGTCTTCTGCGCCTGCAAAAGAAAAGCAGGAAGTCATACGTCTCATTCGCAAGCACAACGAAGAAACAGAGGCCATTCAAAAAGTAGTGAGCTTTATTCATGCCTATCAAGGTACCCGAAAAGCCCAATCCGTCATGGAAAGTTATCGAAGCGATGCTTTGAAATTACTTCTTAAAATACCCGAGAACCCTGCCCGTGACGCTTTGGAAAAATTGTGTTATTACATCACCGAAAGGAGTAAGTAATTGGAATCATTCTATCCCATTGCCAACAAGCAAATCACCTGGATCGAAATTTTTTTCAAACGGAATCGTGCGAAGTTGCAAGGGAATACCCCTGGAAATTTTCAATCATCGTTCTATAGCTTGATTCAATCGGTGAAAAGAAAGATTCTTGGACGAGTATTTACAGCAGATCTGAAAACCGGTTTCTGATGGCTTGACAACCGTGAAAAACTAAATTGTTGAGGTCAAAAGCAAATCCAGGGAAGTGTATTTGATGGCAAAACGCTGGCTCAGGTACTCATTGGTGAGGCAGCCTTTGTAGGTATAGATGCCATTTCTTAAACCCTTGTGTTGATAAATCAACTGTTCAAAGCTTCCGGCATCACCTGCTTCCTGTAAAATGGTTGTAATGATATTGCTCACTCCAATGGATGCTGTTCTGGCAACTTTTGAAGGGATGTTGGCAACCCCGTAATGGACCACTCCATGGACTATGCGAGTAGGATTGTCGTGTGTGGTAACTTGACTGGTCTCAATGCAACCCCCCTGATCGATGCTGACATCGATGATGACCGACCCGGGTTTCATTTGCATGACCATTTCTTCTGACACCAGCAGTGGAGTCCTGCCGGTTTTGCTGTGGACTGCTCCAATTACGACATCGGCTGTCATCAATTGTTGGGTCAGGGTGACTGGATTCAAGGAAGAAGTATACAATTGTCGACCCATTCGATTTTGAATGCGGATGAGTTTGTGGATATTGTCATCAAAAATGCGGACGGAAGCGCCTAATGAAAGCGCAGCTCGGGTGGCAAATTCAGCAACCACGCCAGCCCCCAAAATAACTACTTTGGCTGGAGGTACTCCGGATATTCCACCGAGGAGCAGTCCCTTGCCATGAATGGGATTTGAAAGCAATTCGGCGGCGGTTTGCACCACCGAAATTCCTGCTATTTCCGACATGATACGCACCACTGGAAAAGTGCCATCATCTGCTTGTAAATATTCCATCGCGATGGCCGTAACCCTTTTTTGACGAAGGGTTTGAATGTAATCATGGGTAATGACCGGCAAATGAAGCGGAGATATCAAAACCTGGTTGGGATGAAAATATTGCAATTCCTCCTGGGAAGGTGGTGCGACTTTAAGCAGGATATCGCATGTGTAAACTTGCTTTGGATCGTGGACTATATCGGCGCCAGCTTCTGAAAAATCCCGGTCAGAATAGTGGGATTTTTTTCCAGCTTCTGTTTCCACAATTACATGGTGACCTCTTGCGACCAAATTGGTTACTGAGGCAGGTACTAGTGCCACCCGGTTTTCCATCAACATGGTTTCTCGAGGGATGCCTATCTTCAAAGAGGACTTGGCTTTGTACAATGCCAACATCTCTGGTTGCGTGAGGAACTCCCGTTTCGGCGATGAAAAATACCCTGGGTCTTGCATGATTTAAAAGGTTAAGTTAAGCGATCTTGTTTGATTGTCCAAGACTTCCAGTTGAATTCTTGCGGGAGGATATTTTTCAGCCATAGGTTCCAGGATATCAGGCCATTCAATCAAGACGGGATTTTCCTCATAAAGGTATTCCATGACTCCGGCTTCGTAAGCTTCTTCCAAGGACTTGATTCTGAAAAGGTCCATGTGAATCATTTTTTTTATTCCCCAGGGATTGTCCTTGCAGTGATATTCATTGATTACAGAAAATGTGGGACTGGAAACGTCTTCGTGGGCCCCCAACCACCGGGCCATTTGCCGCACCAGGCTGGTTTTTCCAGCGCCCATTTGCCCCTGCAGAAAAACAAGATGAACGCCAATCAATTGATCTAAAAGTTGTTTGGCGATGGAATGCAAATCTTCTTCGTGGTAAATCAATGATAATTTATTCATTTAGTAACCAATCAGCGTTTTGTTCGGTAAACACAATAAAAAAACCACGGAAGTCATTCCGTGGTTTCTATGATACCTAAATTTTTTTAAAGATTAATTCGGCAACATCAATACAGAAGGTGCAACATCCGCGTTGACTTTGATCTTGGTCATTTCAATAGGGCCATTGGAAGATTCAATGGTGTGTGGGAAAATATATCCCCCATCGACTTCTTTGTAATTGCTGAATTTGGATTCTGCATCCATTTCCTTTCCACCTGCTGAAATTTTCTTCACTGTTTTTACCAAATAATAGGTTCCCGGATCAAAAAGGTAGTATGAAATGCTTCCTTTCGAATCTGTGCATTTTACTTTATGGCATTCTGTACCTTCCACATCATCCATGCCTAAATATTCCAATTTATTGCCTTTGTTTGCGTAATCGCACAATTGACCGCTCAGATCCCATTGTTCAGCGCTCTGTTGCAACATGTCTGTCGGGATTGGTTCAGGTTTGGTTTGTCCTGCGAATGGCATGAAAGTCCAACCAGAATCTGGCCGCATGATGGTCCATGCATCCATGCCCATCATGGAAAAATCAACCCGCATCCCTTTTTTATGCACAATGGTTGTTTTAACCGGTATTTCCATGCCTTGGGCATTGACCACGCCTTCCATGATGACTGATTGCATGCTGTTGAGTTTGTCTTTTCCGCCTAAGGCCTGGAGGTGTTTGGTGATGATTTCATCCATGGTTTGGGCTTGAAGACCGATAAAGAAAAGGCCTGAAATGGCCATTGAAAAAAGTGTTTTTCTCATGTTAGAAATAAATTTTCACCAAAAGTAAGTGATTTGGCAATGAAACGTGTATAAAACCGTCTAATGGAGGTGTATTTAGGATAAATTTAATATTTCCGACGATCAATAAAAAACCCGGCCATTGCCGGGTTTTACGGTTTTTGAATCGGTTGTGCAAAACTTATCTTCGGTGTCTATGGTGGGGATCGCGCCTATCGTGATCGCGGTCATTGGATTGTCTTACAAATTCCCTTCTCAGATCGCGATGCATTCGGTGAAGTTTTCTTCTTTCCCAAGGATCGAGGTAACCGTCTCTTAAGAAAATTCTGCGGGTCTCCTGGATGTGTTGTCTTTTGCATTCCAGCAACCTTCTTTCATCTCGAGTCAGATGTCCCGTTTCCCAATGATCATCGTAATATTCATCGCGGTAGCGGTCGTCGTCAAAATCATCATCTCGTGGTGGGCGATGTCCTTGTGCGTTGAGCTGGCCAAGCGCAAGGGTGAACATCAAGTTAATTAAGAACATTTGTGTTTTCATTTTTCAGTGTTTTAAAGTGAGTAACTATGGGTTGGATGGAATTGGGCTCGGTAAGATTAATTGTGCCCCCCACCTTAACCAATTTTTAATACTCTGCGACGGATCGAATTTCCAATTGGTCGACCATTTTATATATAATATTTTTATAATATGTATCGATATTGAATATCTTTGCCCCAAACACCAAATTATGGCGAATCAGACCGATTCCAGGGAAATGGATCACATCATCACATTGGATGGCATGTACCAAAATTATTTTTTGGATTATGCCTCTTATGTCATCCTTGAAAGAGCTGTACCAGCCATTGAAGATGGGCTCAAGCCAGTGCAAAGAAGAATCCTTCACAGCATGTTTGAAAAGGAGGATGGACGTTACCATAAAGTAGCAAACCTCATTGGCCATACCATGCAATACCATCCGCATGGCGATGCCGCCATTGGAGAAGCGTTGGTGAATCTCGGACAAAAGGACTTGATGATTGACACCCAAGGAAACTGGGGTGATGTTCGAACGGGTGATTCTGCAGCCGCTCCCAGGTACATCGAAGCGAGGCTTTCAAAATTTGCATTGGCCATTTGTTTCAATCCGGACACCACGGAATGGCAAATGTCTTATGATGGAAGGAATAAAGAACCCTTGGCGTTGCCGATGAAATTTCCACTATTGCTGGCGCAAGGAGTGGAAGGCATCGCAGTGGGTTTGGCCACTAAAATATTGCCGCATAACTTCATCGAATTGGTAAAAGCTTCGATTCAATCCCTCAAAGGAAAAAAAGTGGAATTGTATCCAGATTTCGAAACTGGAGGATCCATTGATGTGAGTGAATACCAGGAAGGGATGAAAGGTGGACGCGTGAAAGTAAGGGCGCGGATCGAATTAGAGGATAAAAAGAATTTGATCATCCGCGAATTGCCTTTCGGGGTCACGACTTCTACATTGATTGAGAGCATTGTAAAGGCATCTGACAAAGGAAAAATCAAGATCAAGCAGATTTCGGATAATACAGCAAAAGACGTCGAGATTCGCATCGAATTGCAACCGGGAGTTTCTCCTGAAGTCACCATGGATGCATTGTACGCGTTCACCCATTGTGAGGTCAGCATTTCACCCAATGCGTGCGTCATTGTCGATGATAAACCGCGCTTTTTGTCGGTGAATGAGATGCTTAAAATTTCTGCTCAACATACCCGCTTTTTATTGGGTCGAGAATTGGAAATCAAGAAGGCTGAACTATTGGAAAAGTGGCACTTTACGTCCCTGGAAAAAATCTTCATCGAACATAAAATCTACCGCGACATTGAAGAATGTACAAGCTTTGAGCAAGTATTGGAGGTGATTGAAAAGGGGCTTCATCAATACGTTCACACGCCCTCCATGGGTGCACGGCCAGCTGCTGGAAAATTGCGATTAAACAGGGATATAACCCGTGATGACATCACCCATCTCACGGAAATTAGAATCAAGAAAATATCCAAGTACAATAAATTTCAAACGGATGAGCACCTCCGTGCATTGGAGGGTGAATTGAAACAGGTACAACACGATATTGACCATTTGACGGAGTATGCCATTGCCTATTACGAACAAATTCTCGAAAAATTTGGAAAAGGTCGAGAAAGAAAGACGCGCATCCTGCAGTTTGAATCCATCCAGGCTACACAAGTGGTGGCCAACAACAGCAAATTGTATGTAAACCGGGAGGACGGTTTCATAGGGTATGGCCTCAAAAAGGATGAATTCATCAAAGAATGCAGTGACCTGGATGATGTCATCGTCTTGCGCAAGGACGGTAAAATGATTGTAAGCCGCATCGCTGAAAAAACGTTTGTTGGTAAAGACATTGAGCACGTGGATGTTTGGAAGAAAGGTGACGAACGTACGACATACAACATGATTTATTTGGATGGTGAATCCGGAAGAGCGATGGCCAAACGGTTCAATGTTACGGCAATAACCCGTGACAAAGAGTATGATTTAACCAAAGGACATCCCAAATCTAAATTATTGTACTTGTCTTGCAACGCGGAGGGAGAAGCGGAGATTGTCACCGTACACCTGACCGCAGGATGCAAGGCAAAAATCAAGACCTTTGATTTTGATTTTTCAGAATTGGAAATCAAAGGAAGGAGCAGTCAGGGAAATATTGTCACCAAATATCCGGTTCGAAAGATCGCGCTGAAAGAAAAGGGAAAATCCACCTTGGGAGCCCAGCTTGTATGGTATGACAGTACAACGGGTCGTTTCAATACCGAAAGCAGAGGAATTTATTTGGGAGGCATGAACAAAGGAGATCGGTTGATTTCCATTTACAAGAGTGGCAGCTATGAAATTTCAGAATACGACATCAACAACCGATACAATTACGAGGATCTGATGTTCATAGGAAAATTTCAAACAGAAACCATCGTATCCGCAATTTATTTCGAAGGGGAAAAGGAATGGAGCATGGCGAAACGGTTTAAGATTGAGACCACCACCTTCAACCAAAAGTTTAATTTTATCGGCGACCATAAAAATTCAAAACTCTATTACGCCACGACCCACCCACATCCAGAGGTATTGTTCAGCTACAAGCGTAAAAAGGAAACCATTGATGAAATTCTAACTCTGGATGAATTTGTGGATGTAAAAGGGTGGAAGGCCATTGGCAATAAGATCGAAGACACTGCACTTGTGAAAGTGGTGGACCAAAGTCCGGCCATGCACAACGCGGGTTCGGAAAAATCATATCAACCAGGCGATACCATAGAGTTTGATCTTTAAGAGACTTCAGAAAGTTCATATCCGTGCAGAATGAACATCCACGAACATCAACAGCCAAGATGGAGAAGCCCGGGCTTAGCTCAGGACTAACTATTGAAAGTATATGGCAGGGCAGCCCTATTTAAACTAACAAACGTTAGTATTCCAGTTGTTGTGATCATCCAACACAATGCAATAACCACTTGATTTAAGAAATGGCATATTCGCTATGTTCCTGATTTTACTTTGGAAACGCCTCGCATCAACGTTCTTCCACGCGTTGCCCTTTGACGACTTGCGCATTGCGTTCGGAAAAGTTGGATTTTTGCATGTCCACCAGGAGTGTACTGATGGCCGATTCGGTGGTTGTATACCAATTCAACCCATTGTAGGTGATGGTTCCGGTATTTCTATCCCATTCCTTTCCAAGCAGCATGTAGCGATTTCCATATTTGGGATTAGGTCCGAACATCAAATATTTAGCTGGTTCTGAGGCTTCAAAACTGATTGCAAAGCGATTTGATTTGGGGGCAAACAAGTAAACACATGGAGTTCCTTTTCTAAAAATTATTTCTTCAATCTTTTCTCCTTGTATGTTTCTGATTTTACCATTTTCGATGGTCGATTCTCCTTCATTGAATTTTCTTCTCAAGATGATGTCTTCAGAAAGGTAAAATTGGATGCGCTTCAAATCGCCATCAGACCAAGCATTTTCGTCATAGATTTTTTGAGTAAAGGGAGTCAATATTGGACTGCAATTTGTAAGTAGGAAGGATCCCAGTAATAAGAATAAAACATGATGGTATTTCATAATAATATTTTTTCGAAGGTATGCTAATACTCACTTAGACTGGAAAACTTTAATACAATTTAACCTGCAGGTAAAATATTTTTTAGTTTCTTTAACTAAAGGGCCATTGCAAGAACAGAAATGTCTGGAAGTGTTGATGAGCTTAATTTAGTTGGTTTTTTTCTTGAGGCTTTGAATTTCCCGCCTGATTTTAAAGAATTGTTTCAAGAGTTCACTGGACTCTTGTTCTTTTAAGCCGTACTCCACCTTGGTAGCGGGGTGTAGCATGCCGCTGCCGTAACGCATGTACCCCATTTTTAAATCTTCCGCAGCATAAACCAGCCTGCCCAATTGTGCCCATCGCAGTGCTCCAGCGCACATGGGACAAGGTTCTAAGGTGATGTAAAGCGTACATTCTTTCAAATATTTGCTTTGTAAATACTGGGAGGCGGCTGTAATGCACATAATTTCGGCGTGGGCAGTGACATCGTTTAACAATTCGGTCTGGTTATGGGCCCGAGAGACCAATTGGTGCCCAGCAACCAACACGCCTCCAATCGGAATTTCACCGGACTGCATGGCTTTTTTTGCTTCTTCCAGAGCAAGTTTCATGAAGTAGCTGTCATCGTAGACTTGAATCATTGGACAACTTGTTTAATCAAGGGTAAAGTTATATCTTTGCACATGGAACGACATTTCTTTTCGCCACATTTTCCCCAACAAGAAGCCCTTACTTTTGATGATGTATTATTGGTGCCTTCCTATTCGGAAGTATTGCCGAGGGACACCGATATTTCCACTCAATTAACCACAGACATCCGGATCAATGTGCCCATTGTTTCGGCGGCTATGGATACGGTAACGGAAAGGGATCTGGCAATCTCCATGGCCAGGGAAGGCGGATTAGGCATGATCCATAAAAACATGGGCATCGAGCAACAAGCTGAGCAGGTGAGAAGCGTAAAACGCTCGGAAAGTGGTATGATCATTGACCCTGTGACGTTGAGTGTGGAGGCAAAAGTCAAAGATGCTTTGCAACTGATGGCAAAACACCGCATTGGTGGTATTCCTGTAGTGGATCACAAAAACAAGCTGGTGGGCATTCTGACCAACCGGGACTTGCGATTTGAGGCGCATCCCGAAAAAGCCATTACGGAAATCATGACTCGGGAAAACCTAATCACTGCTCCCATGGGAACCAACCTGGAGAAAGCCAAGACCATTTTGCAGAAATTTAAAATTGAGAAACTTCCCGTGGTCAAAAAAGATGGCACATTGATGGGTTTGATCACCTATAAGGACATCATGAAAATTCAGAATTATCCCAACTCATGCAAAGATGCCTTTGGCCGATTGGTGGTCGGTGCAGCAGTCGGGATTGCCAAAGATACATTGGCCCGCATCGAAGCCTTGGTCCATGTAGATGTTGATGTCATCTGCATCGATACAGCCCACGGACATTCCAAAGGCGTTTTGGACATGGTAAAAAAAGTACGCAAACAGTTTCGCAATTTGCAAATCATCGCTGGCAATGTAGCAACCGGGGAAGGAGCTTTGGCTTTGGTGAATGCCGGAGTAAATGCCGTGAAGGTAGGTGTTGGGCCTGGAAGTATTTGCACAACCAGAATTGTTGCCGGAGTGGGAGTGCCGCAATTGACCGCCATTGCATTGGCGAGCCGGGCTATTGCAAAGAAGGGGATTCCAGTAATTGGAGACGGTGGCATACGATACACGGGAGACATCCCAAAAGCCATTGCTGCAGGAGCCAGTTCCGTGATGGCAGGATCGTTGTTTGCAGGCACGGAGGAAGCGCCAGGAGAGACCATTATTTTTGAAGGTCGAAAATTTAAAGTATACCGGGGTATGGGCTCATTGGGTTCTATGCAATTGGGCAGCAAGGATCGCTATTTTCAAGATGTAGAAGACGACATCAAGAAATTGGTACCCGAAGGCATTGAAGGACGCGTCCCCTACAAAGGCCTTGTTTCTGAAGTAATGATCCAATACATTGGGGGCTTAAGGGCCAGCATGGGATATGTTGGAGCTCCTAACATTGCCGGAATGCAAAAAGCAAAGTTGGTCCGCATTACGAATAGCGGTATCAATGAATCTCATCCTCACAACATCACGATCACAAAAGAATCACCAAATTATACCCGTAGGTAAATGATTCTTATCCTTGAAAGGATTATTGAAAAACTGATATTGGAGAAAGGGGCTACATTTTAATGACCAATCTTTTATCCTTCCTGGTAGAACCCACAATGTGCGCCTGCAGGATCTTGTATGATGGCATATCGAGCATCTCCCATTGCTTTCGGACCCACCACCACCTTTCCTCCACCTTGGGTAACCGCTTGGATGCTTTGATCAAGGTCTTTAACGTAAAAATAAATCATCCAAACTGGCGGGAGGTTGCTATTGACTCCCCGTGCAAAACAAATTCCGGTTTTGGTTTGCCCGTCATCAGGAGAATTCATGCAAAAATCAGCATAGTCTCCCATAGGAATTTCTGAGAAAGTATAGCCTATGGCCGCTGCGTAGAAATCTCGTAATTGATCAGCGTTTTCAACCGTAAGGTCAGCCCATCCAAATGAGCCTGCAGGATTTTTCATATTTCTATTTTTTTGGTGATATTGTTTTTTTTTAATTTAAAGGAGACGGAATCAATTCATCAACAAAATACATATCAATTTGTCCTTTATGTTTGGCCTCAATTTTTCCTCTGTAAATGCAGTTGAACTGGTGTTTAATTAAATCATAAGTGGCACCGCTTATATTTACCCTCCCGATTTCTCCTGAAGATTCCATTCGTGAAGCAATGTTTACAGTGTCACCCCAAATGTCGTATGCAAATTTTCGTGTACCAACAATGCCTGCTACTACGGGACCGCTATGAATCCCAACCCGCAATTCAAAATAGCTTTTGCCTTGCACTTCCATCAGCTTTTTATTTTCTTCAATAAAATCCTGGAATTCCAATGCAGCTCTTACAATTTCCGACGCATGGGCAGGATTCTCAATGGGTAACCCACTTACACACATATAACTGTCGCCAATGGTTTTGATTTTTTCTATATTGTATTTTGAGATAATTTGATCAAACATTACATAATAACTATTGATTTCTTTGACCAGTTCTTCTGGGGACATCATTTCGCTCATCTTTGTAAAGTTCTGAAAATCTGTAAACATTACAGACACTGGATCAAACCTTCTTGCCTTTGCTTTACCGTTTTGTTTGAGTTCATCGGCCGTTTCCTGGGGCAATATATTGCGGAGTAATTCGTCGGATTTTTTCTTTTCCAATTCCAATTCATGGGTACGTTCAATAACTTTTGCTTCTAATAGAATATTTTGAGACTGAACAAGTCTTTCATTTGCTTTAAGTTGTTCAAATGCTAAATTTTTAGCTTGTTCTTTTTCTTGATTCATTGTGTTCAACTTATTTGCCAGTGCAAATAACAGGAGTAAAGCTTCAATAGCGGATCCAAATTTCAGAGAATGACCAGTAACTACATTGTAAGGAAGGATATTAAAATCTTTCATAACAAAAATCACCACACTGCACAATAAAGCGCTCCAGGCAAAAAGAAAAAATTTGGCAGGTTTATAACCTGCTTTCAGGACCCGAAATGCTCCAATAAAAAAAATGCAAATCAATAGCATTGCGGCAATTTCAACATAAATGGTTCCCAACATGAAATGGCCGGAAAGAACAATCAGTATATTGAGTCCAAATAGAACCAATAGTCCAATGAAAAAATAATGGATGAATGGAGCATTGTGCTTCGTATGAAGAAAATGAATGGCAAATAAGATTCCAGATATCCCAAGTAATGCAGAAATGATGTCTTCAAATTGACCAATCCAAGCCGCTTTTCCCCACAAGTATTCATGTGCAAAACCACTGAGGGAAGCATTCATAAGCGTCATGAAGAAAACGTATATTACATAATAAATGAAAGACGGTTCTTTGACTGAAAAGTATAGAATAAGGTTATACAGAATCATTAGAAGCATGATCCCAATGTAGATCCCCATATAAAAATCTTCTTTATGAAATATTTCTGCAAATCCTTTGAGTGTACCTATTTGGACGGGTACAAACGTACCCCTGCTGTGTCGGACCCGTAAATAAAATTCCTTTTCCTGATCTGATTTGTTGCAAAGCAGAAAAAGATAATTGTTGTTTCGGAGTTCACGTGCATTAAAGGAATAGCCGACCCCTGATTGGACGGATCGCAAAATCTTTTCGCCACTTACTTCATATAGAGAAATTGTGTCTAGACCATTGTTGGAAATTTCAAGGTAGCAGTCTTGGGTGGTTAGATTCTTAACTTTAAAACGCATCCACAAGGCAGATTTTGTAATGCCTATGTTGGGTACGTATTGTTTACTTCTTGAAAATGGAGTGGAACTTTGATCTAGAAGGATGGATTCGATACTTCTAGAATAAGAGCTGTCAACATAGCACTCAACGTGTTTTCCAATATTGAGCACCATTCGATCAGAAACTATTGCAATAGGAACTTGGGCTATGACTGAAGGCAAGCCAAGGAGCAGAAAAGTGATCAGACTGAGTAAATGATACTTCATAGTTCTGCACATTCCTGGTTCATATTCATGTAGGTTATACTTACTGAACGGGTGGGATGAAATTTGTTGTACTTGGTAAATGTAAGTAAGTATTTTCATAAAATTCAAAAAGAATTTTCCGCTCACGGGTTATTTTTCTTATGAATGGCGTCATTACGATTTGTGATTCAGGGTGTGTTTCATCAAGAAAATATTGTAGATTTCAGCAAATTAAGATTTTACTCGGTTTTTGTTTACTTCAATGAGGTTATAAATGACCGACTGATTGACGCCGTCAATCCGAGTGCCAAGAAGGCACTCGGTAAGGAGGGAACTGAGCGCAGCTGCGCGAATAGACAAAAATCAGCGGATCGAAATAAGTTGGAACTAAATTTCAGTTGCCATTGTTATTTTTGTCAGCGATTTAACATTGAGTAAGTTTAATAAAATAGCCGATCGTATCAGAAGCCATTCTGGCACAATTACTTATAATGAGTTGACATATTTTTTAGGAAGATTGGGTTATAAAGAAATCAAATTGGGAAAAACAAGTGGATCAAGGGTGGCATTTTATAATGAGTCAAAAGAAATATTTATTCGACTGCATAAGCCTCACCCTACGAATGAGCTTAAGGATTATCAAATTGGACTCATTAGAACTCATTTAGAACAAAATAAACTTATATGATTGACAGGTTGGTTTATAAAAATTTTATTGGATCTGTTCACTTTTCTGCCAAGGATGAAACATTTTTTGGTAAACTTGAAGGTATCAATGATTTGGTTACTTTCGAAGGCTCATCGGTGAGAGAACTCAAGAAATCATTTAAAGAGGCCATTGAAGACTATATCGCTTTCTGTGAACAGAAAGGGATTCCAACCAATAAAACATTCAAGGGATCTTTTAATGTAAGAATTGATCCTAAGCTCCACGAACTTGCATTTTATCAAGCAACAAAAGAAGGAATTAGCCTAAACCAGTTGGTACAGACCGCACTTAAAAATCAACTTATGGAATAGGGTCACCCATACCCATGAGTTGCTCACCATACCGGTTAAAAAACTTAATGTATTTCATGGCCTTTGATCCAAAAGTAAATAGAAAATAGTCGTTCCTGTGGAGTGTTACGACGAGCAGTTTTTGACGAATAAAGTATATTGAGGTAATCTTCAAATTATCGACAAACATTGAACATACTTGAACAATTCCGGTTGAACTAAGCGCAGCTGCGCGAATAGACAGAAGTTCAAGAGAAGTTGATGAATCCTTAGGTTTGATTAAAAGCCTTGAATACACGAGAGCAAGTTTAGAGAACTGAGGGCACCTGCGTGAAAAGATAAAAAAAT
>Ga0268298_10000328_pt1 | contig 61563 bp, 55 predicted proteins | sample WWTPWeurt_MetaG_FD_194462 | JGI IMG/M metagenome (GOLD analysis project Ga0268298, IMG submission 194462) | Activated sludge microbial communities from WWTP in Nijmegen, Gelderland, Netherland - WWTP Weurt | ecosystem: Engineered > WWTP > Aerobic digester > Activated sludge | place... | reverse complement strand
TATCGGCGAGCATTGCTCCTCGGAACGACGGGCGCCGGCAAGACGACGCTGCTGCGGCAACTGATCGGCACGGACCCCGAGACCGAGCGCTTTCCGTCGACCTCGACGGCGAAAACCACCGTGCATGAGACCGAGGTCGTACTTGCGCACGGCCCGTACAAGGCGGTGGTCACCTTCTTTCCCATCGACGAAGTCCGCGAGCATCTGAATGAGTGCATCTCGGAGGCCGTTTTGTCCGCATACCGGGGAGACGGTGACGGCGAAGTGCTGCGCAAGTTGTTGATGCACGTGAACCAACGGTTCCGCTTCAACTACGTGCTTGGCAATGGACCTCTGGCCGCGCACACCGACGACGACGATGACGAGGACGCCGCCGCTGAGCCGACTGAGGAGGCTGCCGCTGACGACGCGATTGATCTCGAATCCTCCAATGCGTTGTTGTCCGAGACGCTGTCCGCGCTGCACACCATCGCGGCCCGTCACGGCGACCAACTCAAGACCGAACTTGGTGCCATCGACGAGAGGGATCAGCGAGTCGTCGACGAGTTATTCGAGGAGGAACTTGACCGCCGGCTTCGGGAAGATGACGAGTTCCACCGTGTCAGCGACGAACTCATGGACGAAATCGAACTTCGCTTCTCGCTGCTGGCCGATGGTACGGTGCGCCGCAACAAGCAGGGCTGGCCGCAGTCGTGGTCATGGGAGACGGATGACCGCGCGACGTTCGTCAAGACGGTCACGCGCTTCTCCAGCAACCACTCCCCTCGCTTCGGACGTCTGCTGACGCCGCTGGTGAATGGCGTCCGCGTGTCAGGCGCGTTCCTGCCCGCATGGAGCGGCGGGCAGCAGCCAAAACTTGTGCTTCTCGATGGTGAGGGACTTGGCCATACGCCCAAATCGGTCGCGGCCATCTCGACCTCGCTGACCCGGCGCATCGAGTCGACTGACGCCATCGTGCTCGTCGACAACGCTGTTCAGCCGATGCAGGCCGCACCGGTAGCTGCCATGAAGGAGATGATCACCTCTGGCAGCGCCAGCAAACTGCTACTCGTGTTCACCCACTTCGACGAAGTCAAGGGCGACAACCTGCCCAACGCAGACGCCAAGGAGCGGCACGTCCTGGATTCCGCCGAGAACGTCTTGGCTTCGATCGGCGAGGAACTCGGTCCGTTCGCGGAGCGCGCCCTTCGCTGGCGTTTGAACGAGGCGTGCTTTTTCGTCGGCGGGATCGATGAGGATCTGGATGCCACGAAGAAGGCTCAGAAGCGGACCATCGGCCAGTTGCAGGCGCTGCTGGCCGCCATCGACACCATCGTGGAGACGCCAGCGCCAGTCCTCGCGAAGCCGGTGTATGACCGGATGAATCTCGTTCTGGCCGTTAAGAACGCGGCCGAAAGCTTCCACGATGCGTGGTGGCCACGGCTAGGCCTCACGTGCAAGCCAGGTGTCGGGAAGGAACATTGGAAGCGCATTTGGGCGTTGAGCCGCCGCCTCAGCACGCCAGGACTCAGCGACGAGTACGACAACCTCAAGCCGGTAGCGGACCTTCGTAAACAGATCCAGGATCGCCTGTACATCCTGTTGCAAAACCCACTGCGCTGGGACCCCATCGAACCTACGGACGATACCCACAAACAGCAGGTTTTTGACGGGGTTGCCAATACGCTTTCGGCCAAGATTCTCGATCTTGCAACCCGCCGGGTGCGCGCAGAGCGCATGCCGGAGTGGCAATCGGCATTTAACCAGTCAGGCCGGGGCTCTAGCTATGCGCGTGCCTCAATCATCGGCGAGCGGATCTATGACCGTGCCGCCCCCATTCCGGACGTGACGCCCTCGCCAGATCGGAACTCCTTTCTGCACGAAGTTGCTGCTGTCGTCGAAGGTGTTTGCCAAGAGATGGGGGCGACCCTTAGCTAACGCCCGCGCATCAACGACTGCCGAGCCGTATCGTTTGCGGGTCGCCACAAACCCGGCAAATTCCGGCTCGAAACCCGCATGAGTGGGCGACGCTGCCGGATATCAGTGGCACACCGATCCGGTACACCGACGGTCAGTCCAAGGTGTTCGAGGCGTTGTGGTCGGTCAAGGGCGAAGCCACAACGGCGGAACGGATCATGCGGCGCGCGGACCTGGACAGCGCCAAGCCGAGCGACATGTTCAAGATCAAGGCGAAGGACAAGGGCAAACCAGAGCCTGCGGCACAGCACGCGGCCTACGGTGCGCTCGTGATCACGCAGCAACGTGCAGGGTGGTACTCGATGCCATGCGCAGCGGGCGCGTTGGCGTGATCCCAACGATCTCATGAAACCAGACGTCAAGAAAAGAAATCTTCATGACATAGGCCCAGTACCCGATGCGCCCAGGCTCGCGCTGACTTCCAGAGCCCGCACTTTTTTCATCTCTTGGAGTATTTGAAATGACCGGAAAGAACCAATGGGTTGTACCCGTCAATGGCGGCGATCAGTGGGGCGTGCGCGGAGAAGGCAACGACCGCATCACATCCATCCATGACACGCAGCAAGAGGCGATTGACCGCGCGCGGGGCATCGCCATCAACCAACAGAGTGAGTTGTTCATCCAAAGACGAGACGGGCAGATCCGTGAGCGCAACAGCTACGGCAACGACCCGTACCCGCCCAAGGGATGACTCTGAGGCTGGCCTCGCCACCTTGCAGGTTGATGCACGACTCTGCTGGTGCAAACAGGCAAGCAAACCGCTCCCGATGGCACGCGCACAAGTGTTTGATGAACAACACTGACTACGTGTGCCACGGCTTCGAGGTTGGCGCAGGTTTCGAGAGAAGAGAGGGCGGAACAGGGGCGAACCGGGTGAGTTATGGCGCTCGGGCAACGGACCGGCGGCACTCGCAGAACGGCCCGGAACCCCGCACCGTCTGCGGAACCCGGATACGAAAACGCCCAACCGAGAGGGGTTGGGCGTTAAATTTTGGTGGCCAGTCGCGGAATCGAACCACGGACACGCGGATTTTCAATCCGCTGCTCTACCAACTGAGCTAACTGGCCGAAGGGAGGCCGAATTATACTCATGCGCTCGGTGCCGGGCAAGCCATGGCAAGCGCGGGGAACGAGGTGTGGCAAAGCTCTGCATCCCTGTCGGCGGGGCGCCCTGGGCTTAACTGCCGACCGGAGGCGACTGCCGGTACAGTTCAGCGAAGTCGTCCGGGGGCGGCATGGGCGCCGGCGGGGGCACCCAGGCGGGGAAGACGACCTTGGCCACACTGCCAACACCGCTGGAGTTGGGGCGCAGGCTGGCGGAGGCATCGTGCTGCAAGGCAATTTCCCGCACGATGGCGAGACCGAGGCCACTGCCTTCGCTTGCCGCGTCGTTGACCCGGTAGAAGCGCTCGAAGACGAGCTCGGCGTCGTCTTCGCTGATCCCGATGCCGTTGTCTTCTATTTCCAGAATGACCCGGCTGGCCTGTGTCTTGACCCGGCAGGTCACCTGGCCCCGGTCGGGGGTGTAGCGGATGGCGTTATCCACCAGATTGGCAGCCAGTTCGCGCAGCATTACCGGATTTCCCATCACCATGGCCTGATCGACGGCTTCGAAGCCCAAATCGATACCCCGTTCCAGGGCGCGACCAACGCTGTCGGCTACCAGGTCGCGCACCAGAAGCGCGAGGTCAACGGGTTCCTGTCCCTTCTGGACCAGTTCGGTGCCTTCGGTGCGGGCCAGCGTCAGGAGCTGATTGACCAGGCGGCTGGCGCGGTCCACGCCGGCGGCGATCTGTCCGAGGGCGTGGCGCAGGGTTTCGGGATCGGTTTCCCGCAGGGCGAACTGGGCCTGGGTTTTCAGGCCGGTGAGGGGCGTACGCAACTGGTGGGAGGCATCGGCGACGAAGCGTTGCTGCACTTCGACGCTGCGGCGCATGCGGTCGAGCATGTCGTTGAAGGCTTCCACCAGGGGTTCGAGTTCCTCGGGCACACGACGGGTGGCAATGGGAGAGAGGTCTTCCGGCGCGCGAGTCTCCAGGGTTTTTCGCAAGCGATTGAGAGGACGCAGCCCCCGGGAAAGCCCGAACCACACCAGAATGACCGCCACGGGGATGATGATGAATTGGGGGAGGATGACGCTGGCGACGATTTTGTTGCCCAATTGGGTGCGTTTTTCCAGGGTTTCGCCCACCTCGATGAGCACCCAACGGTCGCGGGGGGCCTTGGTGTCGGCGAGATAACTGTAGGCAACGCGCAATTCCTCGCCGTTGAACTCCGTATCGCGAAAGAAGATTTCCCCCACCCGGTCGGGTTCGTATTCGAGGGCGTCGGGGACAGGCAACTCGCTGTCGCCCAGGAGGGCCGTACCGTCCTGATTGACGACGTGAAAGTAGACGGTATCCGTCTCGTCGGCGCGCAAGAAGGCCCGGGCCGATCCCGGCAGGTTGATGACGGGTTTGCCGCTGGCGAACTTGATCTGGCGGGCCACGGTCGCAACGTGCTCGCGCAGCCCCTGGTCGTAGGGGAAACTGGCAACGTTGCTGGCGAAATAGTGGGTGATGGCGATGCTGAGGGGCCAGACGAAAAGCAGCGGCGCCAGCATCCAATCCAGGATTTCGCCAAAGAGCGAGCGCTCGCTGTCAGGGCTTGTGCTGGTCGTCCTGGGGCTTTTCAAGACAATATCCCAATCCGCGGACGGTCACGATACGGACCCCGCCGGCCTCCAGTTTCTTGCGCAGGCGATGCACATAGACCTCGATGGCGTTGTGGCTGACCTCCTCGCCCCAACCGCAGAGGTGATCGACCAGTTGATCCTTGCTCACCAGGCGACCCGCCCGGGAGAGGAGAATTTCCAGCAGCCCGACTTCCCGGGCGGACAACTCGACCGCTTGCCCCTTGATCTGGGCGACCCGTCCCACCTGATCGTAACTCAACTCGCCACACTGGATGACCGGCGCCGTGCCGGAGGAGCGCCGCGTCAGCGCCCGCACCCGGGCTTCGAGTTCGGGAAGTTCGAAGGGTTTGGCCATGTAGTCGTCGGCTCCCAGATCCAGACCCTTGACCCGGTCACTGGTGCCGTCCAGGGCCGTAAGGATGAGGACCGGCAACTGCGAATTCCTGGCCCTCAGGCGCCTGAGTACCTCCAGACCGGAGAGGCGCGGCAGGCCGAGATCGAGGATGAGGAGGTCGTAAGTCCCCGTCATCAGGGCACTTTCGGCATCGGTGCCATTGTAGGCGCAGTCGATGGCGTAGCCGTTGCGCCGCAGGGACCGCGCCAAGCCGTCGGAGATGATGGAATCGTCTTCTGCAATCAGAATTCGCATGGGAGGGGGTGCCGGAAATTGAGTTAATAATTATGGCGTAAGATTTGCGTAAGGGTAAGCCGCTATATTAGACCCCGCTGTTCTCCTTTATGGTCTTAGGAGTCTGCGGCTCACCCCGCGACTCAGGGGGTATCTGTTCCTGCACTGGATACCCCCTACCGTTTTTTTCCCCCGCATTCTCAATTCACCGCCCGCCGCGCTTCCGCGTGCCGCGGGATGGCGTTCGTCTGGCTTCCCTTGGGGTGCCAGGGCTTTCTGTCGTCCCTGGCAGGAATTCAAGAAACGAAAAACCCGGGCCGAGGCCCGGGTTTTGTGCTGGCTGCTGAAGCGCGTCAGTGCGCCGAGGCAGACGCGGCACCCAGACCCGTTTCGGACCGCAACTGCTGTGCCGGGAAGAGAGCCCGCTCCTTCTTGGCCTGCTCGGAGTTGTCCAGGATGGACACCAGCCAGATGGTGAAGAAGGCGGCAGTCATGGAGAAGATGGCGGCAGAGTTGTAGGGGAACCAGGCGGAACCCTTGGGGTTCTTCAGCACGGCTTCCCAGACGCTCGCAGATCCGATGGTCAGCGTGACTGCCAGGATGAGACCGACGAAGCCACCGACGACAGCCCCTCTGGTGGTGCAGTTCTTCCACAGCACGGACATGAAGAGCACCGGGAAGTTGCCGGAACAGGCGATGACGAAGGCCAGCATCACCATGTAGGCCACGTTCTCCTTCTCGAAGGCGATACCCAGAACGACGGCCAGAAGACCAAGGCACAGGGTAGTGATCTTGGAGACGCGCAATTCGGCATCGGAGGAGGCCTGACCGCGCTTGAACACGGAGGCGTAGAGGTCGTGGGACACCGCAGAGGCACCGGACAGGGTCAGGCCGGCAACCACGGCGAGGATGGTGGCGAAGGCCACGGCGGAGATGAAGCCGAGGAAGAGGTCGCCGCCTACAGCCTTGGAGAGGTGCACCGCAGCCATGTTGCCGCCGCCCTTCAGACCCAGCTTGCCGGTGGCGTCAGCCACGTAGTAGATGGAATCGGGAGAGGCCACCAGATTGGTGATGGCGCCGAAGCCGATGATGAAGGTCAGGATGTAGAAGTAGCCGATCCAGGTGGTGGCCCAGGCAACGGACTTGCGGGCTTCCTTGGCGTTGGGCACGGTGAAGAAGCGCATCAGGATGTGGGGCAGGCCGGCGGTACCGAACATCAGGGCCATGCCGACGGAGATGGCGGAAACGGGATCCTTGATGAGGGCGCCCGGAGCCATGATGGCATCCTTCTTGGCATGCACCTCGACGGCCTTGGTGAACAGCGCTTCGGGGCTGAAGCCAAACTGCATCAGCACGCTGATGGCCATGAAGGTGGCGCCGCAGAGGAGCATGACGGCCTTGATGATCTGCACCCAGGTGGTGGCGGTCATGCCGCCGAAGAGCACGTACATCATCATGATGGTGCCCACCAGGATTTCGGCGTACATGTATTCGAGGCCGAAGAGCACCTTGATGAGCTGACCGGCACCAACCATCTGGGCGATCATGTAGAAGGCCACGACCACCAGGGAAGAGATGGCGGCAAAGGTGCGCACCGGCGTCTGGGCGAAGCGGTACGAGGCCACGTCGGCGAAGGTGAACTTGCCCAGGTTGCGCAGGCGTTCGGCCATCAGGAAGGTGATGACCGGCCAGCCCACCAGCCAGCCGATGGAGAAGATCAGGCCATCGAAGCCGTTGGCGAAGACCAGGCCGGAAATACCCAGGAAGGACGCGGCGGACATGTAGTCACCGGCGATGGCCAGACCGTTCTGAAAGCCGGTGATGCCGCCCCCGGCGGTGTAGAAGTCAGCCGCCGACTTGGTCTTGGAGGCGGCCCACTTGGTGATCCACAGCGTGCCGGCCACGAAGATGGCGAACATCACGATGGCGGTGACGTTGGTCTCCTGCTTCTGGACCTGACCCAGATCCGGGCCGGCCGCGAGAGCTACCCCGGCGGCGACGAGGGCCGCGAGGCCCGCGAAAATATGTTTGCGATTCATTTTATTTCTGCGCCTCCCGGATGATGGCTTCGTTGGTCTCGTCGAACTCGGTATTGGCCCGACGGACGTAGATCCAGGTGATGATGATGGTAAAAACGATGACCCCGACGCCCAGGGGAACGCCGATACTGGTGGTCATGCCGGCACCAAGCTTGGTACCGATCCACGGGCCATTGAAGGCGACCAGGAGGATGAAGCCGTAGTAGGCGGCGGCCCCCAGGATGGTCATGATGATCGAGTAGGTATTGCGCGTGGCAATGAACTCGTGAAATTTCGGATTTCTAGAAACCCGTTCGACGACGTCTTGCATGGGTTGGCTCCTCGGCACTTGCTGGTTATAGAGGCATTGCTGCGGAGCGTAATCTAAGGCGCGGTTCTTACAGATAACTTACGGGGCGTTACAAAGCGTCAAAAAAAACCCGCGGCGAACCGCGGGTTTTTCTTGATGGGGCCGAAGCCCGTATGCGCAAGCCCGGCGAGCCAAGCGCCGCACCCTGGCGCAAGCGCGGTGCGTCAGGGCTAGGCGCCCCTGCGAAGACAGTGCTGTAGCACGGCAAGCAGGGAGCAACGACGCCCTGGCGCACCGGGCGCCGCGCCAGATTACATGCCCATGTCCATGCCGCCCATACCCCCCATGCCACCAGGCATGGAAGGCGCCGGCTTGTCTTCGGCCAGCTCGGCCACCATGCACTCGGTGGTGAGCATCAGGCCGGCGACGGAGGCGGCGTTCTGCAGGGCGGTGCGGGTGACCTTGGTGGGATCGAGAACGCCCATGTCGACCAGATCGCCGTAATCACCGGTGGAGGCGTTGTAGCCGTAGTTGCCCTTGCCACGAACGACCTTGTCGACCACCACGGAAGGCTCATCGCCAGCGTTGGCGACGATTTCACGCAGGGGCTGCTCCATGGCGCGCAGGACGATCTTGATGCCGGCATCCTGGTCGTGGTTGTCACCCTTGAGCTTGCCGATGGCGGAGCGGGCGCGCAGCAGTGCGACACCGCCGCCGGCCACGATGCCTTCCTCGACGGCGGCGCGGGTGGCGTGCAGGGCGTCCTCGACGCGGGCCTTCTTCTCCTTCATTTCGACTTCGGTGGCGGCACCGACCTTGATGACGGCAACGCCGCCAGCGAGCTTGGCCACGCGCTCCTGCAGCTTCTCGCGGTCGTAGTCGGAGGTGGCTTCCTCGATCTGGACACGAATCTGCTTCACCCGGGCTTCGATGCCCTTGGCGTCGCCCGCACCGTCGATGAGGGTGGTGTTCTCCTTGGCCACTTCGATACGCTTGGCCTGGCCCAGATCCTTGAGGCTGGCCTTTTCCAGGGTGAGGCCGGTTTCCTCGGAAATAACGATGCCGCCGGTGAGGATGGCGATGTCTTCCAGCATGGCCTTGCGGCGGTCGCCGAAGCCCGGGGCCTTGACGGCGACGGTCTTCAGAATGCCGCGGATGTTATTGACCACCAGGGTGGCCAGGGCTTCGCCATCGACATCCTCGGCGATGATGAGCAGCGGACGGGAGGCCTTGGCGACCTGTTCCAGCACCGGCAGCAGGTCGCGGATGTTGGAGATCTTCTTGTCGAAGAGCAGGACGAAGGGGTTGTCCAGGATGGCGATCTGCTTGTCCGGATTGTTGATGAAGTACGGGGACAGGTAGCCACGGTCGAACTGCATGCCTTCGACGACGTCCAGTTCGTTGGCCAGGGACTTGCCGTCCTCGACGGTGATGACGCCTTCCTTGCCGACCTTTTCCATGGCCTCGGCGATGATGTCGCCGATGGAGGAATCGGAGTTGGCGGAAATGGCGCCCACCTGGGCAATTTCCTTGGTCGTGGTGCAGGGCTTGGAAATGGCCTTCAGTTCCTCGATGGAGGCGATGACGGCTTTGTCGATGCCGCGCTTCAAGTCCATGGGGTTCATGCCGGCGGCGACGAACTTCATGCCCTCGCGGACGATGGATTGGGCCAGCACGGTGGCGGTGGTGGTACCGTCACCGGCGATGTCGGAGGTCTTGGAAGCGACTTCCTTGACCATCTGGGCGCCCATATTGGCGAACTTGTCCTTCAGCTCGATTTCCTTGGCGACGGAAACGCCGTCCTTGGTGACGGTCGGGCCGCCGAAGGAACGCTCGAGCACGACGTTGCGGCCCTTGGGGCCGAGGGTGACCTTGACGGCGTCGGCCAGGATGTTGACGCCTTCGACCATGCGGGCCCGGGCGGAATCGCCGAATTTGACTTCTTTAGCTGCCATGTGAATCTCCTGAATCGGTTTCGTGAAAAGACGCGCTTAGGAAACCAGCACGCCCATGATGTCTTCTTCGCGCATGACCAGGACCTCCTGGCCATCGACCTTGACCGTCTGGCCGGCGTATTTGCCGAACAGAACGCGGTCGCCGACCTTGACGTCCGGGGCGTTGAGCTTGCCGGAGTCGTCGCGCTTGCCCGGGCCGACGGCCAGGACTTCGCCCTGATCCGGCTTCTCGCCGGCGGTATCGGGAATGACGATGCCGGAGGCGGTGGTGCGCTCGGCTTCGACGCGCTTGACGATCACACGGTCGTGCAACGGACGGATTTTCATGGATGGACTCCTCGACTAATGATGACTTAAGGGTGGAAACCGGCCCGGGCACTGCCCCGGGGGGCGGGAGCGGCTGTTAGCACTCGCTTCCGGTGAGTGCTAATAATAGGGGCGGCCATGAGGACTTTCAAGGGGGGCATGAAAATTTGGCCGCCCCGATGTCGGCGCAAGGGCGCCCTCAACCGCGATACTGGCGGAATTTCCGGGCTAGAATTTCGCCATTGCCATTGCGAACGCCACGATGATCAAGAAGATCGGTATCGACCAGTTGCTGCCGGGCATGTTCGTCCACGACCTCAATTGTGGCTGGCTCGACCATCCCTTTCTGAAGAGCAAGTTCCATGTGCGCGACCCGGCGACAATAGAAAAGATTCGCGCCATCGGCGTGCGCGAGTTGTATATCGACACCATCAAGGGGGCCGACGTGTTCGCGGCCCGCACCCAGCAGGAGGTGAGCGAGGATCTCGACCGCCTGCTGCAGGAAATCGCCGCCCAGGCCGACGACAAGCCCATCGCCACCGAGGTGCGGGAAGAAGCCGCGCGGGCCCGCCGCCTGCACGGCGAAGCCAACCGCCTGGCGCGCAATCTCATGGGCGACCTGCGCCTCGGCCTGCCGGTGGAACCCGAGCGCTTCGAGCCCCTCGTCGACAGCCTGGTGGATTCGATCTTCCGCAACCCCGACGCCCTGCTTCCCCTGGCCCGCCTCAAGAGCCAGGACAGCTACACCTTCGAGCACTCGGTCGGCGTGTGTTCCCTGCTGGCGGCCTTCGGCCGCGCCTTGCAACTGCCGCGGGAGGAAATCCGCGAAATCGCCCTGGGGGGCCTGCTGCACGACGTGGGCAAGGCCCGGGTGGACGATGCCATCGTCGACAAACCCGGCAAGCTGTCCGACGACGAATTCGCCCTCATGAAGGCCCATGTCCCGGAGGGCCTCGCCCTCTTGCGGGCGGTCCCCAACCTTTCGGCCACCGCCCTCGCGGTGGTGGCCGAGCACCACGAACGCATCGACGGCAGCGGTTACCCTGCCGGCCGCAAGGGGCCCCAGCTCAGCCAGGCCGGACAGATGGCGGCCATCGTCGACGTCTATGACGCCATGACCTCGGACCGGGTCTACCACCGCGGCATGGCACCCACCCCTGCCCTGCGCAAACTGCTGGAGTGGAGCGAGCACCATTTCGACCGCGCCCTGGTGCAAAGCTTCATCCGCACCCTGGGCATCTATCCCACCGGCTCCCTGGTGCGCCTGGACAGCGGCCGCCTGGCGGTCGTCGTCGAGCAAAATGAGAAGCAGATTCTGGAACCGGTAGTGCGCGCCTTTTACCATGCCGGCAAGCAGTACTACATTCCTCCGGAACTTGTGGATCTCGCCAAGACCCAGGACCGCATCGCCAGTTTCGAAAGTTACGAAAAGTGGAACATCGACCCTTACAAGTGGTTGCCCGCCTGATCCTTGCCGCCACCCTGACGGTTGCGACGGCCGCTGGGGCGGCGGAGGGCCCATCGGTGGAACAGCGCGCCGATTGGGATTCCCGCCTCGCCGCCGCCAAGACCAAGCAAAAAGAGGGCGTCGCTGCGCAAAAGGAGGCCGAGGCCCGCTTCGCAGAGGAAAAGAAGGCCTGCTTCCAGAAGTTCCGGGTCAACGACTGCCAGAACGAAGCCAAGCAGCGCTACGTCACCGCCATGCGCGAACACCGCCGTACCGAAAACGAGGGTCTCGCCGCCGAACGCCAGGTCAAGGCCGAAGAGCAGGCGGATCGGGCAGCCTGCCGGGAGGCGGAATCCCAACGCCAGGCGGCCTCGCTGCCGGGTCGCGCCGCGGCGACTGAGGCCGACCGGGAAGCAGCCGCGCGCCAGCGTTCCGGGAAGCTGGCCAGCAAGGAGGCCCAGGCCCGGGCCGGCAAACAGCGCAGGGACGCGGACGCCGCACGCCTGCGCGAGAAACGCCTCAAGCACGAGCGCAAGGTCGCGGAGAAAATGGAAAAGGCCCGCCGCCACGAGGCCGAGGCGGCCCGCTGAGACCCCCGCCATGATCCGCCGCATCCCGATTTCCAAGCTCCTGCCGGGGATGTACGTGGTGGACATGCACCGCAGTTGGCTTGCCCACACCTTTTGGCGTTCCCGCTTTCTGGTGCAGGACGACGACACGATCCGCCGCATGGCGGAGGAGGACATCAGCGAGGTCAGCATCGACACCGAACGGGGCCGCGACATCCCTCCGCCGCCAACGCCGCTCACGCCGGTCAATCCCGACTACGTCTCGCGGGCCGAGCGGCTGCGCAGCAAGCCCACGACCCTCAGCCTGGGCGAGGAGCGTCGCCGGGCCGGCCTGCTGCTCGGTGAAGCCCGCCATTGCCTGGAAGACCTGATGGGGGCGGCCCGCCAGGGCGAAGCGGTGGAACTGGGCCGACTCGAACCCCTCATCGAGCGCATGATCGAATCGGTACAGCGCAACCCGGACGCCCTGCCCCCCCTGGCCCGCCTCAAACTGGGCAGCGACTACGCCGTGGGACATGCCCTCTCCACCGCCGCGCTGATCGTGGCCTACGCCCGCCAGATGGACCTGGATCGCAGCGAGACCGAGAGCCTGGCCCTCGGCACCCTGGTCAAGGACATCGGCCATTTCGCCGTCGACGCGGATCTGCTGGGCAAGGCCGGTCGCTTCTCCCGGGACGAGCGTTCCCACGTCGAGCGGCACGTCGAGGAGGGGGTCAGCGTCCTGATGGCTCACCATCCCCTGCCGGAATCCGCCCTCGCCGTGGTGCTCGAACACCACGAACGCTTCGACGGGTCCGGCTATCCCTACCATATCGGCGGCACGGAAATCTCCCGCGCCGGGCGCATGGCGGCCGTGGTGGACCGCTTCGACGCCATGGTCTCCCAGCGCAGCTACCGCCGCGCCCTCATCCCGGCCCTGGCCCTGGGCCAGGTGTTTGCCGCCGGGGGTCAGGACTTCGACCCGGCGCTCCTTTCGGCCTTCGTGCACGCCGTGGGCATCTATCCCGTGGGCAGCCTCGTCCGGCTGGAAAGCGGGCACCTCGCCGTGGTCGAGGAATTGCATCCCGAGCAGTTGCTCTCCCCGGTCGTGCGGGTGATCTACCATGCCGGCCGCAAGCAGTACGTCGCGCCCGTGGTCGCCGATCTGGCGGCGCCGGTAGGCAATCATTACGGTCAGATCGTGCGGGCCGAAAACTTTTCCGACTGGGGCCTGAGCGCCGTACGCTGGCAGCCGGTTTGAGCGTACCATGACGGGGAACTGGAGGTATCCATGCCCCGCCAACGCCGCAGCATATTCCTGATCGATGCCGACCCCGCGGCCCTGGTTCTGGGGCAGCGCCTCTTCGAGCGGCTCGAACTGCCGCCCCCCGTCGTCTTCGACAATCCCCGCCTGGGCATAGAGACTTTCCGCAGGCAAGGTGCGGAAGCCGTCCTGGTCGCCCTGGCCATGCCGGGCATGACCGGCGTGGACGTCATTGCCGAGCTCGCCCCCCTGGCCGCACCGGAAGCGGTCCCCATCGTGGCCCTGGCCGATCCCGCAGACCGTTCCGGGCACGAGCGCGCCTGGGCCGTCGGCGCGGCCGAAATTTTCACCCGCCCCCTGGAGCTTGCCGAAGTGCGCGTCCGCCTCGGCAACCTGCTGCAACTCGGCCGCCTGCGCGATACCCTGGCCGGCCAGGATGCGCTCTTGCATCAGCGCCTGAGCGAACGAACCCGCGATCTGGAGGCGCTCCTGGAAGAAACCCGTCTCGCCAGCCGCAGCGCCATCCGCCGTCTCGCCCGCGCCCTCGATCACCGCTGTGGCCGGGATGGCCAGCACGGCGTCCGCATGAGCAAGATCGCCGCCTCCATCGGGCACCACATGGGCCTGGATGGCGGAAGCTGCGAACTCCTGGTCGATGCGGCCGCCATGCACGATATCGGCACCGTCATCGTCCCCGGCGATATCCTGCACAAGACCGGGCGGCTTTCGCCGGTGGAATTCGAGCAGGTCAAGCGGCATCCGCTCGCCGGCGCCGCCATGCTGGACGGCGACGATTCCCGCCTCCTGCAGGCGGCACGGGAAATTGCGCTCACCCATCACGAAAACTGGGACGGCAGCGGCTATCCCGGGGGACTGAATGGGGAGAAGGTTCCTCTCTTCGGACGCATCGCCGCGGTCGCCGACGTCTTCGACGCCCTCACCGCCGAACGTCCCTACCGGCGCGCCTGGCCCCTGGCCGATGCATCGCGGGAAATCCGCCGCCTATCCGGCAGCAAGTTCGACCCGGCCGTGGTCGACGCCTTCGAGGCCGGCCACGACGAAATCCTATTCATCGCGCAGCGCTTCGTCGAGGCGCCCGGGGCGCTGCAGTAAGCGGCGGAACAGGGGCGGCAGCCCCGCCTCACCGACCCGAGAGCGGCATAGCCACTCGCGTCCCGCTTCCCCTGCCTCAGCCAGCGGTCCCGTCACCCGACACAGCACCGGCGTCGCCTCCAGACGAAAGTGGGTGAAGGTCTGCCGCAAGGCGGGCAAAGGCCGCCAGGGCGTGCCCGCCAGGCCGAGGCCCCCGAGCACCGCCGCCGGATCACCTTGCGGAGGCACCAACAGGCCGCCCCAGATACCCCCCGGCGGACGCCTCTCGAGCAGAACGCCTGCGCCATCCGTCACCAGGACAAAGCAGGTCGCGCGCCGGGGCAGCTCCCGCCGCGGCCGGGGAAACGGCAGCGCCTCCGTCCGCCCGGTAATGCGGGCGGCGCAATCGTCGCGCAGGGGGCAAGCTGCGCAGGCGGGATTCTTTCGCGTGCAGACCGTGGCGCCCAGATCCATCAAGGCCTGGGAGTAGGGGCCGCAGTCTCCCGGCGGCAGGAGCGACTCGGCCAGGGCCCACAGGCGCCTCTGCACTGCGGGCGCATCGGGAAAGCCTTCGATGGCAAAGAAGCGGCAAAGCACCCTCTTCACATTGCCATCCAGGATTGCCGCCCGGGCGCCCCAGGCAAAGGCGGCCACCGCTGCGGCCGTGGAGCGACCAATGCCGGGCAAGGCCGCCAACGCCTCCGGCGCAGCGGGAAAGCTGCCCCCATACTCGGCCATCACCACCTGCGCACAGCAATGCACATTGCGCGCCCGGCTGTAGTATCCCAGGCCCGCCCAGGCGGCCGCCACCTCCTCCGGTGCCGCCGCGGCCAGGGACGCGACATCGGGAAAGCGCGCCAGAAACCGCAGGTAATAGGGAATCACGGTGGCCACCTGGGTCTGCTGCAACATCACTTCGGACAGCCAGATACGGTAGGAATCCCGCGTTCCCTGCCAGGGGAGGCCGTGGCGACCGTGGTGCTGCTGCCAGGCCACCAGGCGGGCGGCAAAATCGGGATCGGGCTGGGGCAAAGGTCGTCTCGACAGGGGTCGTCCGGAGGCCGGATAATACGCCCCTTTCCCGCGTCCATCCCCCGATGACACACTCCGCCGCCGACTGCACCAGCCCCGCCGGACAACGCTGCGATGCCGCCGCCTCGGCCGCCGGCTTCGACTGCCGCAACTTCCGCCATACCCTGGGCCAGTTCGCCACCGGGATCACCATCGTCACGGCCATGTCCCCGGATGGCCAGCCGGTGGGTCTCACCGTCAATTCCTTTGCCGCCGTCTCGCTGCAACCGCCTCTGGTCCTCTGGAGCCTGGCCGTTTCTGCCAATCTGCTCCAATCTTTCCGGCGGGCCAGCCACTACGCCATCAACGTCCTGGCCGCGGACCAGGAGGATATTTCCACCCGTTTCGCCACCTGGCCCGCCGACCGCTTCGCTGGCCTGCCCTGGCGCCCCGGTCACGGCGGCTCCCCCGTGCTGGAAGGACTCTGCGCCCACTTCGAGGTGCGCAATGATCACCAGTACCCGGGCGGCGACCATCTCATCTTCGTCGGCGAAGTGCTGCACTACGCCCAGAATCCCGAGCGAGCGCCCCTGCTGTTCCACCAGGGCCGCTACCGCCTCCTCGGGGCCGCTGAATGAATCCGCTGGACCGCCCGGCTACTGCGGTTTCTTCTCCGCCCTTCGCCGCCGAAGCCCTGGACTGCGGTTGAAGCGGCGGCCTTCTGCGCTTAGAATGCCGCCGTCAGACCCCAAGAGCGGGCGTCGTATAATGGTAATACCCAAGCTTCCCAAGCTTGTGCCGTGGGTTCGATTCCCATCGCCCGCTCCACACCGGATTCAGGCAAATCGCCGATCTGCAAGAGTTATTGACGGACCTCGGCCCCTGCCATGACCGCCCGCCTGCGCGAAATCCCCTACAACTACACGTCGTTTTCGGACCGCGAGATCGTCATCCGCCTCCTGGGGGCGGACAACTGGGCCATTCTCGATACCCTGCGCGGCGAGCGCGTCACCGGCCGTTCGGCTCGCATGCTGTACGAAGTGCTGGGGGACATCTGGGTGGTGCAGCGCAACCCCTATCTGGAGGACGATCTGCTGGCCAACCGGGATCGCCGGGAGGCTCTGGTGGAGGCCCTGCGTCACCGCCTGAGGGAGGTGGAGAAGCGCCGCGTCGACTCTGAGAAGGACGACCCCGCCCGCTCGGCCAAGGTCAAGCGTCTGGTGGAAGCGGCCCAGGCCGCCGTCGAACGCTTCGCCGCCCATTTCGGCGAGACCCTGGACCTGCGCCGCAAGGTGCTGCGCATCCTGGGCAAGCACACCCGCCGGGACAACATCTGCTTCGACGGTCTCTCCCGCGTTTCCCACGTCACCGACGCCACCGACTGGCGGGTCGAGTACCCCTTCGTCGTCCTCGCCCCGGATACCGAGGAGGAGATCGGCCCCCTGGTGCGGGGCTGCATCGAGGCCGGGCTGACCATCATCCCGCGGGGGGGCGGCACCGGCTATACCGGCGGCGCCGTGCCCCTGACGCCCTATTCGGCGGTAATCAACACCGAAAAGCTGATCGACATCGGGCCGGTGGAGGAAACGGTGCTCCCCGGCCACAGCGCGCCCTATTCCACCATCCGCACCAGCGTCGGAGTGGTGACCGAGCGGGTGGCAGAAGCCGCCTCCGCTGCCGGCCGCGTCTTCGCCGTGGATCCGACCTCGGCCTCCGCTTCCTGCATCGGCGGCAATATCGCCATGAACGCCGGCGGCAAGAAGGCCGTGCTGTGGGGCACGGCCCTGGACAACCTGGCCTGGTGGAAGATGGTGACGCCGGACGGCCGCTGGCTGGAGGTGGAGCGCCTCGACCACAACTTCGGCAAGATCCACGAGCAGGAAGTCGTCCGCTTCCGCCTGAAGCGCTTCGACGCCAGGCATTACAAGCCCCTGGGCGAGGAAATCCTCACCCTCCCCGGTGCCGCCTGCCGCAAGGACGGCCTGGGCAAGGACGTGACGGACAAGTTCCTGGGCGGCGTCCCCGGCGTGCAGAAGGAAGGCACCGACGGCATCATCGTCGCCGCCCGCTGGGTGCTGCACAGGATGCCGCCGGTCACCCGCACCGTCTGCCTGGAGTTCTTCGGTCAGGTACGCGAGGCCGTGCCCTCCATCGTCGAAATCACCGATTACTTCAAGCCCGGCGGTGCCGGCAACGCCGCCGGCGTTCTGCTGGCCGGCCTCGAACACCTGGACGAGCGCTACGTGAAGGCCGTCGGCTACGCCACCAAGGCCAAGCGCCATGGCCGGCCGAAGATGGTGCTGATCGGCGACATCGTCGGCCACGACGAGGCTGCGGTGATGGCCGCCACCTCCGAGGTGGTGCGCATGACCAACAGCCGGGGCGCCGAGGGCTTCATCGCCGTCACCCCGGAGACGCGCAAGAAATTCTGGCTCGACCGCTCGCGCACGGCGGCCATCTCCCGCCACACCAACGCTTTCAAGGTGAACGAGGACGTGGTCATCCCCCTGCCGCGCATGGGCGAGTACTGCGACGGCATCGAGCGCATCAACATCGAGTTGTCCATCCAGAACAAGCTGGCCCTGTGCGCGGCCCTCGCCGAGTTCCTGCAAGGCGACCTGCCCCTGGACCGGGGCGACGTCAGCCTCGATACCGATCTTCTCCTCGGCGACCGCCGCCAGGCGGCCCTCGATTACGTCGAGGCCGTGCGCCTGCGCTGGGAATGGCTGCTGGCAAACCTCGATCTGCCCTTGGCGGAAGCCGAAGCCCGTTTCGCGGAGTTCGGCGTGCAGGCCGGCGAGCTGACCAACAAGGCCGCCAACCCGCGCCTCTTCCACCGCCTCCAGGACTACTCGGTACGCGTCTCCTGGAAGCAGGAACTGAAGGCCCGCCTGTCCAAGATTTTCGATGGCGCCGTCTATCGCCCCATCCTCGACCGCATCGCCGGCATCCACAAGGAAGTCCTGCGCGGCCGGGTCTTCGTCGCCCTGCACATGCACGCCGGCGACGGCAACGTGCATACCAACATCCCGGTGAACTCGGACAACTACGCCATGCTGCAAACCGCCAACCGGGCGGTGGAGCGCATCATGCACCTGGCGCGGTCGCTCGATGGCGTCATCTCCGGCGAGCACGGCATCGGCATCACCAAGCTCGAATTCCTCACCGAAGAGGAAATCGGCCCCTTCCGCACCTACAAGGCCAAGGTGGATCCGGAGGGCCGCTTCAACAGGGGCAAGCTGATGCCCGGGGGCGACCTGGCCAACGCCTACACGCCGTCCTTCAGCCTGCTGGGGACCGAGTCGCTGATCATGGAGCAGTCCCAGATCGGCAACATCTCGACCATGATCAAGGACTGCCTGCGCTGCGGCAAATGCAAGCCGGTGTGCTCGACCCATGTGCCCCGGGCCAACCTGCTCTACTCGCCGCGCAACAAGATTCTCGGCACCTCGCTGCTCATCGAGGCCTTCCTCTACGAGGAACAGACCCGGCGCGGCATTTCGCTGCAGCATTTCGACGAATTCAACGACGTCGCCGACCACTGCACCATCTGCCACCGTTGCGAAAAGCCCTGTCCCGTCGACATCGACTTCGGCGATGTCACCGTCGCCATGCGCAACTTCCTGCGCGAGCAGGGCAAGACCCGCTTCAACCCCGGCAAGGCGGCGGCCATGGCCTTCCTGACCTTGAAGGATCCCGCCACCATCAAGCTCATGCGCACGGCCATGATGTCCTGGGGGTTCAGGGCCCAGCGCCTGGCCCATCGTATCGCCAAGGGCTTCGGCCTGGTGCGCGAGACGCGCCAGGCGCCACCGGCCACCGTCGGCGCGCCGACCGTCAAGACCCAGGTCATTCACTTCCTCAACCGGCCCATGCCCGGCAACCTGCCCAAGCGCACGTCGCGGGGACTGCTCGACATCGAGGACGATAGCGTCATCCCGGTCATCCGCAATCCGAAGAAGACCACCGAGGAGTCGGACGCCGTCTTCTACTTCCCCGGCTGCGGTTCCGAGCGCCTCTTCTCTCAGGTGGGCCTGGCCACCCAGGCCATGCTCTACGAAGTCGGTGCCACCACGGTGCTGCCGCCGGGCTATCTGTGCTGCGGCTACCCGCAGACGGCCGCCGGCGAGGAGGACAAGGGCCAGAAGATCACCACCGACAACCGGGTGCTCTTCCATCGCGTCGCCAACACACTCAACTATCTGGACATCAAGACGGTCATCGTCTCCTGCGGTACCTGCATGGATCAGTTGCAGAAGTACCAGTTCGAGAAGATCTTCCCCGGCTGCCGCCTGCTGGACATCCACGAGTACCTGATGGAGAAGGGCGTCAAGCTGGAGGGCGTCAGCGGCACCCGTTACATGTACCACGACCCCTGCCACTCGCCGATGAAGACCTATGCGCCGCTCAAGGTGGCCAACGACCTCATGGGGCAGGATGTGCCCCTGTCCGACCGCTGCTGTGGCGACGCCGGCTCTTTCGCCTACGCCCGGCCGGATATCGCCACCCAGGTGAAATTCAGGAAGCAGCAGGAGATCGAAAAGGTGGCCGGCGAACTGCGGGGCGACGGTTTCAAGGGCGATGTGAAGATTCTCACCTCCTGCCCGGCCTGCCTGCAGGGCCTTTCCCGCTACGACGATGACGCCGGCACCCAGGCCGATTACATCGTGGTCGAGATCGCCCGCCATCAATTGGGCGAGAACTGGATGGCCGACTACGTGGCCAAGGCCAACCACGGCGGCATCGAGCGCGTATTGCTGTAGGCGGGGTAGCCCTGTAGCGATTTCCCAACACCAGGGCAGTTTTTGCTGCACTGCAATGTGAAATATTACCTTTGGCATAGTTCGGCCTTGGACTATTCTTCGGTCTACGCAAACCCAAAAGGAGCGACAGGCCATGCCCGGCTGCGAGTTGTGCCAGACTGAAGGCGGGAGACTGCTGTGGGAATCCCCCAGTTGCCGCGTCGTGCGGGTGGCCGACCCCCACTACCCCGGGTTTTGCCGCGTCGTCTGGAATGCGCACGTCAAGGAAATGTCCGACCTGGATTCCTCCGCCCGCCGCCACCTGATGGACGTCGTCTTTGGCGTCGAGGGTGCCGTGCGTGAAGTGTGTCGCCCGGACAAGGTCAATCTGGCCAGCCTGGGCAACGTCACCCCCCATCTCCATTGGCACATCATTCCGCGCTGGCAGGATGACCCGCACTTCCCCGACCCCATCTGGGCGGTCGCCCGTCGGCCCGAAGCCGCTCCCCATCCCGAGGTGGACGAGGAAGCCCTGCTGGCGGCTCTGGAAACCTTTCTTGCGGGTGTCAAGGAGGCGTCATGAGCGCCGTCCCGGTATCCCCCATGCTCAACATCCCCAACCTGCAAGCCGGAATTGCCTACCTGGGGCGCCTCCCCCTGGCGAACCCCTTGGTTGCGGAGCGGGAACTGGCCCAGTTCCTTGACTGGCTGCTCGCCTCGCCGCCGGATGCCGACGATCTCTTCACCCTGCTCGAGCAGGCGCGCATGCCGCTTTCCTTCGTCGAAGAGGAAATGGCGCGGCGCTACCACAACAAGCCCCTGGTTTTGGGCGATGTGGAGGAAGGCGCATTCCAGCAGGTCATCGCAGACTGGCGCCGCATGGAAAAGGCCTACGCCCTCTGTGCCCGCCTGCTGCCGCCGACCGCCGGACCCGAGTACCGTACCCGGGTGGCCACCATCCTGCATCGCTGCATTTTCTACACGGGGATGATGATCCTCGAGCATTACCGCGCGCGGCGGGAATTGTCCCCCGGCCTCTGGCTGGATCTGCACGGCTATTACGAGACCGCCGAGGAGTGGGGCGTCGCCATGACGCCGGTGGAGGACGCCCTGGACAACGAGAGGCGCACCACCCACTGCACCGCAGCCTATACCATGCTGCTCCTGATCGACGTCGCGGGCCCCTACAGCCACAGCATTCGCGACCTCAATCTCATCCGCCACTGGGCCGGGCTTTGGTCTCCTCTGGTCGGCGTGCATCGCCTCGACGACGAGAATCACGTCCCCGCCTTCGTCCTCGAGCTGATGAAGGATCAGCCCCTTCATCCGCCGCAGAACATGATTGCCCCCGGCAGCGATGGCCGCCGCCTCGAGACCGGGCGACTCGCCGCCCAGATCGGTACCTGTCTCAGCCAACTGCGGGGGCGCATCCTGCCTTCCAAGCTGGGACTTGGCGAGGAGACTTCGAGCCATGTGATCCGTCTTCTGGATCAGGTCTCGCGTCCCTGGACCCAGCAGGCAGCGCCGCGGCGTTTCCGGCGCTTCCCCGCTTCCGGTACGGCCCGCGTGGCGGTGGGCTTCGACGCCATGCACTACTTCGTTTCCGGTCACGAGTTCGCTCAGCCTGCTGCCGCCCGCACGTACTCCCGCGGCGAGTTCGACGCCCTGTTCACTTTCCGCGACCGTATCGATCCCCAGGCGCCGCTGTCCATCCGCGAGCAGGTCAACTTTCCTGCCGACGACTGGGACGTCATCAACCATTCGGCCAACGGCTTCCGGCTGGCGCGCAGCGAAGCCGGGCAAAAGGTCCAGCACGACCAGCTTCTGGCCCTTTGCCCGCCGGACGGCGAGAACTTCATCCTCGCGGTTTCCTGCTGGCTCATGCAGGAGCAGCGCGGTGGCCTGGTGGCGGGCATTTCGGTCTTGCCCGGCCTGCCCCACGGCATTGCCCTGCGCCCCGAGTCCGGCCAGGCCTCGGGCGATCCCTATGTCCGCGGCTTTCTCCTTCCTCCGGTGGAAGCAATCGGGGAGCCGGCATCTCTGGTGATCCCGGCGGGCATGTACGTTGCGAGCAAGATTCTGGATGTGGATGGCCAGGAAGGACACTGGCGGGCACGCATGAAGAAGCTGCTGCAACGGGGCAGTGATTTCGAGCGCGTCACCTTCGAGCTTGCCTGACCCGTACGAAGTCTGGCTCGTTCCGGGGGCGGGTGAGGTAAACTGCTCCCTTCGCCCCTGGAGAACACCATGGCCGGTCTCGACAAGGACACGCCTATTCCAACCGACATTCGGTTGAACCAGAAATCCCGCACGCTTGAAGTCGTCTATGACACCGACGGTACCTTCGAGCTGAGTCACGAATTCCTTCGGGTCTTCACGCCCTCTGCTGAGGCAAGGGGTCACGGACCCGGCCAGGAGACGCTCCAGACCGGCAAACGTCTAGTCAGCATCGAGCGGATAGAGCCGGTGGGAACCTACGCCCTGCGCTTCGTTTTTTCCGACGGGCACGACACCGGCCTCTATTCCTGGGACCTGCTTTACCAGTTTTGCATCCACCGCGACGCGCTGTGGGACGAGTACCTGCGCCTCCTCGAAACCCGGGGCGCCTCCCGCGACATCGACACAAGCTCCCGACCTGCCGCCGCCAAGAGCTGCGGCCATCACTGAAATGGCAGAAGACAAGACCCACTTCGGCTACGAGACTGTCGCCGAGCACGAGAAGGCGCAGCGCGTCGCCGACGTTTTCGATTCCGTCGCCGGCCGTTACGACCTGATGAACGACTTGATGTCCGGAGGCATGCACCGGCTCTGGAAGGCCTTCACCATCCAGCGCTCGGGCGTGCGGGAGGGTTTCCGCGTCCTCGATGTCGCGGGTGGCACCGGGGATCTGTCCCTCGCTTTCGCCAGGAAGGTGGGCCCCAGCGGCCAGGTCTGGCTCACCGACATCAACGCGGCCATGCTTGCCCGGGGTCGCGACCGCCTGCTGGACAAAGGCTACGCCGTCCCTACGGCGCAATGCGACGCGGAATACCTCCCCTTCCCTGACGACTGGTTCGATTGTGTCACCGTCGCCTTCGGACTGCGCAACATGACCCACAAGGATAGGGCGCTGCGCGAAATGCATCGGGTGCTTCGCCCCGGGGGCCGGCTCCTGGTCCTGGAGTTTTCCCAGGTTTGGAAGCCTCTCGCACCCCTGTACGACTTTTATTCCTTCCAGGTCATCCCGCGCGTGGGCAAGCTGGTCATCCAGGACGAGGCGAGCTATCGCTACTTGTCCGAGTCCATCCGCGTGCATCCCGGGCAGGAAGAATTGAAGGCCCTGATGGAATCGGCGGGCCTCGAGCAGGTCGACTACTTCAACCTCAGCCTGGGTGTGGTGGCGCTGCACCGAGGGTACAAATTCTGACGCGCCCGGGAGACACACGATGAAGCGCTTCCTTTCATTCTTTGCCGTTGTAGTGCTCGGACTGGGTCTGACCCTGGCCGACGCGGAGGCCAAGCGGCTGGGGGGGGGGACTTCCCGGGGCATGCAGAGGGATTCCGTCACGCAGCAGCGGCAGGCCAATCCGGCGCCAGCCGCTCCCGCGCAACAGCAGGCTGCTTCTCCGGCTACGCCCCAGACCCCCGCCGCAGCCCCCCAGGCCCCCAAGCGCAACTGGCTCGGCCCTATCGCCGGTCTGGCAGCAGGGCTGGGGCTCGCCGCCCTGCTGTCGCACTTTGGTCTGGGAGAAGGCCTGGCCAACGTCCTGATGATCGTTCTGCTGGTCCTTGGGGCGGTGGTCGTGTTCAAGCTGCTGTTCCGGCGCAAGGAAGGCACTCCCCACTCCGCGCCCATGCAATACGCAGCGGCCGGCGCGTCGGGTCCGGGCACGCCCTCTCCTTCCAATTGGGTGTCAGCAGGGGGCTCCGCTGCGCCGGCCCCAACTGGCGGCATTCCAGCAGACTTCGATAGTGCGGGTTTCCTCCGTGTCGCCAAGGTCAATTTTCTTCGCCTGCAAGCCGCCCATGACGCGGGAAAGCTTGACGATCTCCGGGAATTCACCACCCCGGAGATGTTTGCCGAATTACGTCTCGATATCGACGAGCGCAAGGGTGCGCACCAGACCACGGAGGTCCTCGACCTCGATGCGCAGTTGATCGAGGTGGTCAGCGAAGGGAATCGCCACATTGCCAGCGTGCGCTTCCGGGGCATGGTGCAAGAGGATAAGGCTGAGCCGGCTACTCCCTTCGACGAGGTCTGGAACCTGATCAAGCCTGTGGGTGGCAGCGGCGGCTGGAAGGTCGCGGGCATCCAGCAGATGAACTGAGCGGATCGGCGGACGCAGGACTGTCTCATGTTCCTCCGCGGCGCGACTTCAGCCATCAATCACCTGCTGGCGGGGGAACCCTGGGCTGCCGAACGCCTTCGTCCCTTCGCGGGCCGGCGGCTCAGGGTTGAACTGGGCGCTCTGCACCTGGCTTTTCTGATCCACGGTGACGGAATGTTCGGGCAACCGGTCGAGGACGGCGCGCCGGATGTGGTGATCAGCCTTCCTTCCGATAGCCCCTTGCGCTTCCTTCGCGACCCGGGTGCCGTGCTCTCTTCGGCGCGGCTCACGGGTTCCGCCGACCTGGCCGAGACCCTGGCTTTCGTCTTCCGCAACCTGCGCTGGGACGCCGAGGGCGATCTGGCCCGCGTCATCGGAGATGTCGCTGCGCGGCGGGTGGCCGTCGCGGGACGGGGGCTGATGGCCTGGCACAGGGAGGCTCTGGATCGTCTGCTGGCCAATCTTGGTGATTACGCTACGGAGGACGGGGGCCTCGCGGTTCCCCGGCGGGAGGCAGAGGCCTTTTATGGGGACTGTGCAAGCCTGCGCGACGACCTCGCTCGCCTGGAGAAGCGGCTGGCCAGACTTTGACCCCTTTTTGGGCATAGTCCAGGTTTTGTGGCGCACAAAACAGAAAAGGCAGCCTCGCGGCTGCCTTTTCTTTCCCGGTAAGGGAAACGCTCAGTGAGTGTGCTTGCGCAACCGCTGAATGGCCTGGAGCTGGGCGATGGCTTGCGCCAGCTCGGCTTCCGCCGCAGCGTAGTCGATTTCGGCCTGCCGGTTGGCAAGAGCCTCTTCGGCGCGCTTTTTGGCTTCCAGGGCCTTGGCTTCGTCCAGGTCGTGGGCGCGGATGGCGGTATCAGCCAACACGGTGATCATGTCGGGCTGAATCTCCAGCATGCCTCCGGAGACATACACCAACTCATCCGCAGCCTGACCCTGCACCTTCAGACGAATGGTGCCCGGACGGATACGGGTAAGCAGCGGCGTATGGTGCGGATAGACGCCGAGTTCACCGGCTTCGCCGGGAAACACGGCGAATTCGACCACGCCGGAAAAGATGGACTCTTCGGCGCTGACGACGTCGCAGTGAACAGAAATTGCCATGGCTGGCTCCTATGCTGGGGACGCGTTACTGCAGCGTCTTGGCCTTTTCGATGACTTCCTCGATGCCGCCGACCATGTAGAACGCCTGCTCGGGCAGGTGGTCGTATTCGCCGGCGCAGATGCCCTTGAAGCCCTTGATGGTGTCCTTGAGGGACACGAACTTGCCCGGGGAACCGGTGAACACTTCGGCCACGTGGAAGGGCTGGGAAAGGAAACGCTGAATCTTGCGGGCGCGGGAAACGGCGAGCTTGTCTTCGGGAGACAGTTCGTCCATACCCAGAATGGCGATGATGTCGCGCAGTTCCTTGTAGCGCTGCAGCGTGATCTGCACAGCACGGGCGACCGAGTAGTGCTCTTCGCCGACGACCTGCGGATCGAGCTGGCGGGAGGTGGAGTCCAGCGGGTCGACGGCGGGGTAGATACCCAGCGCGGCGATGTCACGGGACAGCACGACCGTGGAGTCGAGGTGCAGGAAGGTGGTGGCGGGAGACGGGTCGGTCAAGTCATCCGCGGGCACATACACGGCCTGGATGGAGGTGATGGAGCCCACCTTGGTGGAGGTGATGCGCTCCTGCAGACGGCCCATTTCTTCGGCCAGGGTGGGCTGGTAGCCCACGGCGGAAGGCATACGGCCCAGCAGGGCGGACACTTCGGTACCGGCCAGGGTGTAACGGTAGATGTTGTCGATGAACAACAGGATGTCACGACCGTCGTCACGGAAACGCTCGGCCATGGTCAGACCGGTCAGCGCCACGCGCAGACGGTTGCCCGGGGGTTCGTTCATCTGACCGAACACCATGGCGACCTTGTCCAGAACGTTGGAGTCCTTCATTTCGTGGTAGAAGTCGTTGCCCTCACGGGTACGCTCCCCCACGCCAGCGAACACGGACAGACCGGAGTGCTGCTTGGCGATATTGTTGATCAGCTCCATCATGTTGACGGTCTTGCCGACGCCAGCGCCCCCGAACAGGCCGACCTTGCCGCCCTTGGCGAACGGGCAGATCAGATCGATAACCTTGATGCCGGTTTCGAGCAGATCGACGGAGGAGGACAGTTCGTCGAACTTCGGAGCGGCCGCGTGGATCGGGCGCACTTCGTTGGTGTCGATCGGGCCGGCTTCGTCGATCGGGCGACCCAGCACGTCCATGATGCGGCCCAGGGTGCCCTGGCCGACCGGAACGGAGATGGCGACGCCGGTGTTGTTGACCTTCATGCCGCGACGCAGGCCGTCGGATGAACCCATGGCGATGGTACGGACGACACCGTCACCCAACTGCTGCTGAACCTCGAAGGTCAGGCCGTCTTCGGCCATGCCATTGGATTCGGAGGCATCGAGCTTGAGGGCGTCGTAGACCTTCGGCATCGCGTCGCGCGGAAAGTGGATATCCACAACGGCACCGATGCACTGAACGATTGAACCTTGACTCATATTCAAATCCCCAAAAATAAAAATCTACGCGTCACACCGCGGCAGCGCCGCTGACGATCTCCGACAATTCCTTGGTGATCGCAGCCTGACGGGCCTTGTTGTAAACCAGCTTCAACTCACCGATGACGTTCTTGGCGTTGTCCGAGGCGGACTTCATGGCGACCATCCGGGCAGACTGCTCGGAAGCCATGTTTTCGGCCACGGCCTGATAGATCAGGGCCTCGACGTATCTGATCAGCAGGTCGTCGATGACTTCCTTGGCTTCCGGCTCATAGACGTAGTCCCACTTGGTCTTGGCCGAGCCGACGGCGTCACCGGACAGCGGAAGCAGCTGCTCCACGACCGCTTCCTGCTTCATGGTGTTGATGAAGCGGGTGTAGACGATGTAGAGCGCGTCGATTTCGCCCTTCACGTAGGCATCGAGTTGAACCTTGACGGGTCCGATGAGCTTTTCGAGATGCGGCGTGTCGCCCATGCCGGTCACGTGGGAGACCACGTTCACGCCATTGCGCTGCATGAAGCCGAAGCCCTTGTTACCGATACAGGTGGCCGCAATCTTGGCCCCCGACTTCTCCCACTCCTTCATGCGACTGACGGAAAGGCGCAGCGCGTTGCTGTTCAGGCCGCCGCACAGACCCTTGTCGGAAGTGACAAGGATCAGGCCGACGTTCTGCACGGGGTCACGCTTGACCAGGAAGGGGTGCTTATACTCGGTAAGGGCGTGCGACAGATTCGCCGCCACGCGCCGGATCTTTTCGCCATAGGGACGGGAAGCCCGCATCCGCTCCTGCGCCTTGCGCATTTTGGATGCGGCCACCATCTCCATGGCCTTGGTGATCTTGCGCGTGTTCTCGACGCTCTTGATCTTGTTGCGAATTTCCTTGCCGCTAGGCATGGCGTTCTCCTAAGCGATCAGGCCCAGCTGCTCTTGAACGCCTGGATACCGGCGGCCAGCTTCTTCTCCGTCTCGCCATCGAGCTCAGCCTTGGACTCCATGGTGCTCATGACGTCGGCGCAGTTGGACTTGAGGTAACCGATCATGGCCTTCTCGCACTCGAGGGCGCGCTTCACTTCGACGTCGTCGAAGTAGCCCTTGTCGGCGGCGTACAGCGTCACGGCCATTTCGGAGATGCTCATGGGGGCGTACTGGGGCTGCTTCATCAGCTCGGTCACCAGACGGCCACGCTCCAGCTGCTTGCGAGTCGCATCGTCCAGATCGGAGGCGAACTGGGCAAAAGCGGCGAGCTCACGGTACTGGGCGAGAGCCAGACGCACACCACCGCCGAGCTTCTTGATCAGCTTGGTCTGGGCGGCACCACCGACGCGGGACACGGAGATACCGGCGTTGATGGCGGGACGGATACCGGCGTTGAAGAGGTCGGTTTCCAGGAAGATCTGGCCGTCGGTAATGGAGATGACGTTGGTCGGAACGAAGGCGGACACGTCGCCGGCCTGGGTTTCGATCACCGGCAGAGCGGTCAGCGATCCAGTCTTGCCCTTGACTTCGCCGTTGGTCAGCTTCTCGACCCAGGCTTCGGAAACGCGAGCGGCGCGCTCCAGCAGGCGGGAGTGGAGATAGAACACGTCGCCCGGATAGGCTTCACGACCCGGCGGACGGCGCAGCAGCAGGGAAACCTGACGGTAGGCCCAGGCCTGCTTGGTCAAGTCGTCGTAAATGATCAGGGCGTCCATGCCGCGGTCGCGGAAGTACTCGCCCATGGTGCAACCGGAGTAGGGGGCGATGAACTGCAGCGCAGCGGATTCGGAAGCCGAAGCGGCGACGACGATGGTGTATTCCATCGCGCCGTGCTCTTCCAGCTTGCGCACCACGTTGGCGATGGTGGAAGCCTTCTGGCCGACGGCGACGTAGACGCAGAAGAGGTTCTTGCCCTTCTGGTTGATGATGGTGTCGACAGCGACGGCGGTCTTGCCGGTCTGACGGTCGCCGATGATCAGCTCGCGCTGGCCGCGGCCGACGGGCACCATGGAGTCCACGCACTTCAGACCGGTCTGCACCGGCTGGGACACGGACTTCCGCCAGATGACGCCGGGGGCGACTTTTTCGATCTTGTCGGTCAGCTTGGCGTTGATCGGGCCCTTGCCGTCGATGGGCTGGCCCAGGGAGTTGACCACGCGGCCGAGCAGCTCGGGGCCGACGGGAACTTCCAGGATGCGGCCGGTGGTCTTGACCACGTCGCCTTCGGAGATGTGCTCGTACTCGCCGAGCACAACGGCACCGACGGAATCGCGCTCGAGGTTGAGCGCCATGCCGAAGGTGTTGCCGGGGAATTCCAGCATTTCGCCCTGCATGACATCCTGCAGGCCGTGCACGCGGCAGATGCCGTCGGTCACGGAGACCACAGTCCCCTGGGTGCGCACTTCGGTGGCGCCCTGGAGGTTCTGGATCTTGCTCTTGATCAGTTCAGAAATTTCGGAAGGATTCAACTGCATGAAATTCTCCTAGTGGTTCAGTGCCGTTGCCATGGCGTCGAGCTTGCCGCGGACTGAAGCATCCAGCATCTGGTCGCCGACGAAGACCATGACGCCGCCAATGAGCTCGGGGTCGACAGACACCGAGGTTTCGAGCCTGGTCTTGAAGACCGCTTCGAGTTGCGGCACCAGGGCTTTCACCTGGGCATCGTCGAGGGGGAAGGCCGAAACGATCTCGGCTTGCTTGGTACCTTCTTCCGCTTGCTTGTAGCTTTCGTACAGGCCTGCGATTTCGGGCAAAAGCCCCAGACGGTCGTTGTTGGACAGCAGCTGGATGAAGTTCGACAGCTCCGCATCTACCGCCGACTCCTTGGCGGAAGCGCAGGCAGACCGGAAGAGGTCGACCAGTTGCGTGGCCGCCACGTTGGGGTCACCGATGGCCGCGCGGGCCTCGGGATTGGCTGCCACCTGACCGAGCAGAGCAATCTGCTCGGCCCACTTGGCCAGCTTGCCGCTATCCTTCGCAGCCCGGAAAAGGGCCTCGGCGTAGGGACGGGCGATAGTTACGGACTCGGCCATATTACAAGCCCTGCTTCAGGGCGCCCAGCATATCGGCATGCACGGACGCGTTGATTTCCTTGCGCAGGATCTTCTCGGCTCCGGCAACCGCCAGTTCGGCGACGCGCTCACGCAGTTGCTGCTTGGCACGTTCGACTTCCTGTTCGATTTCCGCCTTGGCGCCGGCGACGACCTTGTCGGCCTCCACCTTGGCATTGCCCTTGGCTTCCTCGACGATCTGCTGCGCACGCTTTTCGGCTTGGGCGACGAGATCCGCGGACTTCTCCTTGGCTTCCCGCAGCGCTTCGGCGGAACGCTTGGCGGCGAGCTCTTGCTCGTTCTTGCCACGTTCGGCCGCAGCCAGGCCATCAGCAATCTGGGCTTGCCGGTCAGCCATCGCCTTTTGCAGCGGCGGCCAGACATACTTCATCGTGATCCAGATGAAGATCGCAAACCAGATAGCCTGGCCAATCAGTGTAGCGTTGATATTCACGCTAACCTCCTGGTAAGTTGGGTTTCAGGGGCGCGGATTAGTGCTTCAGCAGGGCCAGGAACGGGTTGGCGAACAACAGGAACAGGGCGATACCAACGCCGATCATGGTCACGGCGTCGAGCAGACCGGCGACGATGAACATCTTGACCTGCAGGGTGGGGATCATTTCCGGCTGACGGGCAGCGCCTTCCAGGAAACGGCCGCCGAGGATACCAAAGCCGATGGCGGTACCGAGAGCGCCGCAGCCGATCAGGATGGCGACAGCGATGGCGGTGTTGGAGAGGACGGTTGCGAGTTCCATGTTTACTCCTCAGTAAGTTAAAAAGGGTGCTGCGGGGTTGAAAGTAGAACGACGACGAACTGCGAAAGCTTAGTGGGATTCCGCGGCCATGGACATGTACACGATGGTCAGCATCATGAACACGAAGGCCTGCAGGGTGATGATCAGGATGTGAAACAGTTCCCAGGGCAGCGCCAGGGGAAGCTGATACAGACCCAGCAGGGCGATCAGGATGAAGACCATTTCGCCGGCGTACATGTTGCCGAAGAGACGCAGAGCCAGGGAGATGGGCTTGGCGATGTCTTCCACGACACGGAAGATGAAATTGACCGGGGCGAGCTTGGCACCGAAGGGAGCCGAGAAGATTTCATGCAGGTAGCCGCCGACGCCCTTCACCTTGATGTTCATCCAGATCATGATGAAGAACACGCTGATGGACATGGCGAAGGTCAGGTTGGGGTCGGTGGTGGGAACGAACTTGAAGGGCAAGTGTTCGTTGCCGGTGATTTTCTGAGCGGCGAAGGGCAGGAAATCCACCGGAATCAGGTCCATGGCATTCATGACGAAGACCCAGACGAAGATGGTGATGGCCAACGGGGTGACCAGAGCACTCTTGCCGTGGAAGGTATCGCGCACCTGCTGGTCGACGAGGCCGACGACCATCTCGACGAAATTCTGACCGCCGGAAGGCACGCCGGCAGTGGCCCTGCTGGCCAGCATGGCCATGAAACCGAAGACCACCAGGCCGAGAATCCCGGAGACCAGCAGTGTATCCAGATGGAATACCCAGAAGCCCTGGCAGACGCCATCGACTTTGGCGCCGTCGCCACAGACGGCCAGATTGGTGAGGTGGTGTTGGATATAACCTGCGGTTCCGCCTTCTGCGCTCATTTTTTCTCCAGTCCGCTCAGCGTTGCTTCAGCAATGCCAGCCAGTAGATGACGAAGGTTGATGCGTAACCGAGAAACAACGGCAGAACCGCCACTTCCCGGTACCCCAGAAAAACAAGGGCAAAGCCAGCCAATGTGAGGAGAAACTTGAAGCCCTCACCCGCTGCCTGCGCCCGGTAAAGCTTTACCGGATCACTTCCCGACGTCAGCCGCATCGCCCTCAGCACGTAGCCGAGGTTGGCAATGACGCCGATGGATCCCCCGATCAGGACCGAGACCGCCGAATGCACATCGACGAACCCCCAGACGATCACCCCCAGGGCGATCGCGAGTGCCGCTTGCCGGCTCAGAATCCATACGACTTGGTCGGGCAAGACGGGCCTCGGTCTAAAGCGGCGCAACTCTAACAGACGCTCAAATTCCAGTCAATTGTGTTGCAGTGCACCAATTGGCTGGCTATGCCAATCGGCAGGGCTTCCCAGCCCTTCGTGGCGCGACAAAATTCAGGCCCGGAAACGCTGAAGCAGTCCATCCAGTTGCTCCAGATCGCCGAACTCGATGGTGACCTTTCCCTTGCCCTTGGGGCTCGCCTGAATGGCGACCACGGCACCGAGGCTGTCGGAAAGCTCTTCCTGCAAGCGCAGGAGATCGCGGTTGACCGGCTTGGCCGCTGGCGTACGGGGCGGATTGAGAAGCTGCTGCACGAGGCGCTCGGCTTCGCGGACCGAGAGGCCTTTCTGCACGATGGTCTGGGCTGCACCGACCTGCTGGCCCGCCTTGAGGGGCAGCAGGGCACGGGCGTGGCCCATGTCCAGCTTGCCGCTCATGAGCAGCTCCTGCACCGGTGCGGAGAGCTGCAATAGGCGCAGCAGATTGGAGGTCGCCGGCCGGGAGCGGCCCACGGCATCGGCGGCCTGCTCGTGGGTGAGTCCGAATTCATCGACCAGGCGCTTGATGCCCTGCGCTTCTTCGAGGGGGTTGAGGTTCTCGCGCTGAATGTTCTCGATGAGCGCCATGGCCAGGGCCTGCTCGTCGGCAATGGCCCGCACCAGCACCGGAACTTCGTCCAGGGCGGCCAGTTGGGCGGCGCGCCAGCGGCGCTCGCCGGCGACGATCTCGTAGCGTTCTGCCCCCGGGGTGGCATCCACCGCCCGCACCAGGATGGGCTGCATCACGCCCTGGGCCTTGATCGAAGCCGCCAGCTCGGCGAGCGAGGTCTCGTCCATGCGGGTGCGGGGCTGGTACTTTCCGGGGCGCAGCCGGCCGACGGGGAGCATGCGCTGCTCGTCGGCCTGCGCGCCTTCCTTGCCCGACAGGAGGGCGTCGAGCCCGCGACCGAGGCCTTTCATCTTGATCATCATGCGGCGATCCTTTCGAGGATTTCCTGGGCCAGGGCGGTATAGGCCTGAGCGCCCTTGGAGCTTTTGTCGAAGGCGATGACCGGCTTGCCGAAGGACGGAGCCTCGGCCAGACGGACGTTGCGGGGGACGATGGTGCGATAGACCTTGGCACCGAAGTGGCTCTCCAGCTCGGCCGACACCTGCTGGGTGAGGGTGCTTTGCGGGTTGTACATGGTGCGCAGCAGCCCCTCGATTTCCAGCCGGTGGTTGAGGTGGGTGCGCACCTTGCGCAGGGTCTCGACCAGGTCGGAAAGCCCTTCCAGGGCGTAGTACTCGCATTGCATGGGAATGAGCACGGCGTCGGAAGCGACGAGGCCATTCACGGTGAGCATGTTGAGGGCAGGCGGACAGTCGATGAGGACGAAATCGTAACGGGCCTGGGCCGCAGCGATGGCGTTGCGTAGACGGAATTCGCGCTCTTCGACTTCGATCAGTTCGATTTCGGCGCCGGCCAGTTCGCGGTTGGCGGGAAGAATATCGAAGCCGAAATCGGTGGGCAGGCAGACCTCGGCGAGGGACGCCAGCCCCAGGAGAAGCTGATACACCGTGGGCAGCGCTTCCTTCTTGGTGATGCCGGACCCCGTGGTGGCGTTGCCCTGGGGATCGAGATCGATGAGCAGGACGCTGCGGCCGGCGGCGGCCAGACTGGCGGCCAGATTGACCGCCGTCGTGGTCTTGCCGACGCCGCCCTTCTGGTTGGTGATGGCGAGAATTCTCATGGAGCGGCTTTCAGAACGATCAGGTGGCGTTCGGCGTCGAGACCGGGAACGGTGAGGGGATGGACGGCATCGACGACAACGCCGCAAGGCAGGGCGGCCATCTCGGCCACCGGGTTGTGGCCCTTCATGGCCAGCCAACGCCCCCCGGGCGCCAGAAGGTGCCGGGTCACCCCGACAAAGGCGGCGAGGTCTGAAAAGGCGCGGGAGACGATCTGGGAAAAGCTGCCCGACAGGGTTTCGACTCGGCCGTGGAGGGCGACGACATTGCCCAGACCCAGCTCGATGACCGCTTGACGCTGGAAGCTGGTTTTCTTGTCCACCGCATCGACCAGGGTAACCGCCAGGGCCGGCCGGGCGATGGCCAGGGGAATACCCGGCAGGCCGCCGCCGCTGCCCACGTCGAGCAGGGGCCCCTCGCCCACCCAGGGCAGGATGGCCAGGGAATCGAGGATATGGTGTGCCAGGGCCTGCTGCGGATCCCGAATCGCCGTCAGGTTGTAGGTGCGGTTCCACTTGAGCAGCAGGTCGCTGAAGGCGAGGAGCGCGTCCCGGGCCGGCACCGTCAGGTCGAGCCCGAGGCGGGCGAGTCCGGCATCCAGGGCGGTCTGGCTCATACAGCCTCGCGCCCCGCGCCGTGGCGCTTCAGGTGGATGAGCAGGAGGGAAATGGCCGCCGGGGTGATGCCCTGGAGGCGGGAAGCCTGGCCGATGGTCTGGGGCCTGTGCGCGCCCAGCTTCTGCTTCACTTCATTGGACAGTCCGGCGACGGTGCCGTAGTCGAGTTCGGCCGGCAGGGCCGTATTTTCGTAACTGGCCGACTTGGCCACTTCCTCGGCCTGGCGGTCGATATAGCCCTGGTACTTGGCGGAAATCTCCAGTTGCTCTATGACCCCGGCGTCGTCCACGGCCGCGCCGGCACCGGGCAGGGTGAGCAGGCTGGTGTAGCTGATTTCCGGGCGGCGCAGCAGCTCGAACAGGTTGTACTCGTGGTCGATGGCCTTGCCCAGGACGCGGACGCAATCCTCGGCCGGGGTGATCCTGGGATTGACCCAGGTGGATTTGAGGCGCTCCTGCTCGGCGGCCACCGCATCGCGTTTGCGGCAGAAGGCATCCCAGCGGGCGTCGTCCACCAGACCCAACTGGCGGCCCTGCTCGGTGAGGCGCAGGTCGGCATTGTCCTCCCGCAGCGAAAGCCGGTATTCGGCCCGACTGGTGAACATGCGGTAAGGGTCGGAAACGCCCCGGGTGATGAGGTCATCGACCAGCACCCCGAGGTAGGCCTCGCTGCGCCTGGGACACCAGCCCTCCAGGCCCCTGGCGTGGCGCACGGCATTGATGCCGGCAAGCAGGCCCTGGGCGGCGGCCTCCTCGTAGCCCGTGGTGCCGTTGATCTGGCCGGCAAAAAAGAGGCCGGCGATGGCCTTGGTTTCCAGACTGTCCTTCAAGCCGCGGGGGTCGTAGAAATCGTACTCGATGGCGTAGCCCGGGCGCAGGATGTGACAATTCTCCAGGCCGCGGATGGAGCGCACCAGGGCGAGCTGAATATCGAAGGGCAGGCTGGTCGAGACCCCGTTGGGGTAGATCTCGTGGGTCGTCAGGCCTTCCGGTTCGAGGAAGACGTTGTGCTGATCCTTGTCGGCAAAGCGGTGGATCTTGTCTTCGATGGACGGGCAGTAACGCGGCCCGACCCCCTCGATCACGCCGGTGTACATGGGCGAGCGGTCCAGACCGCTCCTGATGATGTCGTGGGTGCGCGCGTTGGTTTCGGTGATCCAGCAGGGCAACTGTGCGGGATGCTGGCTGGCATGGCCGAGGAAGGAGAAGACCGGCAGCGGATCGTCCGAGTGCTGCTCCTCCATCACCGAAAAGTCGATGGTCTTGCCGTCGAGGCGCGGCGGGGTGCCGGTCTTCAAACGCCCCTGGGGAAGGTTCAGCTCCTTGAGCCGTGCCGCCAGCGAAACCGAGGGCGGGTCGCCCATGCGCCCGCCGCTGCTATTCTCCAGCCCGACGTGGATCTTGCCGTTGAGGAAGGTGCCGGCGGTGAGCACCACCGCCTCCGCCTGGAAGCGGATGCCCAATTGCGTCACCGCGCCGGCGACCCGCCCACCCTCGACGAGGAGGTCGTCGCAGGCCTGGGCGAAGAGGGTCAGATTGGGCTGATTCTCCAGGCGTGTGCGGATGGCCTGCCTGTACAGCACCCGGTCGGCCTGGGCGCGGGTGGCGCGCACGGCGGGGCCTTTCGAGGCGTTCAAAATGCGGAACTGGATGCCGGCCGCGTCGGTGGCCGCCGCCATGGCGCCGCCCAGGGCGTCCACCTCGCGCACCAGATGGCCTTTGCCGATGCCGCCGATGGACGGATTGCAGCTCATGGCCCCCAGGGTGTCGAGGTTATGGGTCAGCAGGAGCGTCTTCGCCCCCGCCCGGGCCGCGGCGAGCGCCGCCTCGGTGCCGGCATGGCCGCCACCGACCACGATGACATCGAATCGGGAGGGGTAAAGCATGGGAATTTGGAATCCGCGCCCGGGTCCAGGCAGGAGGGAGCGAGATTTTACGTCAGGGGGCTGAAAATTAACAGAAATCGGCCTGCTCCCTTGTCCCTGTCGAGGTCTTCCAGTACCGTGGAGGGCACCCGATCCCCCGTGCAGCCATGGACGCCCTCGACAACGACGAGATGCTGCTGGTCCTCCAGCAGGCCCTCACCAAGAAGCGGGTCCTCATCGTGGACCGCCACCCTCCCGCCCGGGAATCCCTGCGCGTCATGCTCTCGGCCCTGGGCGTCGCCGCGGTGCATGGGGCCGGCAATACGGCGGAGGTGATCCGTCAGGTCAAGGGCAACCGCTTCGACATCGTGCTGTCGGATTTCATCCTGGAGGACGGCCGCGATGGTCAGCAACTCCTGGAAGAGTTGCGCCATGCCCACCTGATCCCCCTGTCCACGGTCTACCTCATCATCACCGGCGAACGCGGCTACAACAACGTCGTCGCCCTGGCCGAGCTGGCCCCCGACGACTACCTCATCAAGCCCTTCAACGCCGAGCAGTTGCAACAGCGCCTGGTGCGCGCCATCTACAAAAAGCATGTGCTGCGCCACATCTACGAGCAGATCGAGCGCGGCGCCCTGCAGGAGGCCGTGGTGGCCTGCGACCGCGTCGTGCAGCAACAACCCAATTACCTCTACGACGCCCTGCGCTTCAAGGGCGAATTGCTCCATTCCCTCGGCCGCACCGCCGAAGCCGAAGCGGTTTACCGGCGCGTCCTGGAAGGGCGGGTGGTGCCCTGGGCCAAGATGGGCCTGGCGGCGGCCCTCAAGGAGCGGGGCGCCCTGGACGAAGCCGGCAAGCTCGCCAGCCAGATCACCGTCGAGTCCCCAGAATTCCTCGCCGCCTACGATTTTCTCGCCGCCGTGGAGGAAGCCCGCGGCCACCCCGAGGTGGCCCAGGAGGCGCTGCAAAGGGCGGCCCAGGTCTCGCCCAACAACACCCTGCGGCAGCGCCTGGTGGGCGACATCGCGGCGCGCAACGGCGACCTCCTGGCGGCGGAAAAAGCCTACGGCAAGGTGCTCGAGCGCAACCGCGGCTCCAGCCTGAAGACGGTGGACGATTTCGCCAACCTGGCCCGGGTGCTGATAGAACGGGGCGACAGCAGCGCCTCCCGCCGCGTGGTGGCGGAACTGCGCCGCGACTGGCGGGGCGACAAGCTGGCCGAACTGGCCGCCCTGTCCAGCGAAAGTCTCTGCGCCCAGGCCGACGGCGAGAGCGCCAAAGCCAGGCAACTGGCCGAACAGGCCCTCGACTTGCAGCAGGAGGTGGCGCGGGAATGCGCCGACAGGGGCAAGCCCCTTTCGCAGCGGGTGGTGGTCGATCTGGCCCACGCCTGCTTCGCCACCGGCAAGGGCGAGGCCGGCAAGGCCCTCATCCGCCAGGTGGCGGCGGAAAACAACGAGGACCGGCAACTCCTCGGCCACATTGGCAAGGTCTTCGAGAAGACCGGCCAGGGCGATGCGGGCCGGGAACTGCTCGACCAGGTGAGCAAGGAAATCGTCGAACTCAACAACCGGGGTGTCCTGGCGGCCCGCAGCGGCGATTTCGAGGGCTCGGTCCGGCTGCTCATGCAGGCGGCGGACCAGGTGCCCAACCTGCAATTCCTCATCAACGCCGCCAAGGCCATTTTCACCCTCCTCGATCGCTCGGGCTGGGACGCCGACCTGGCGTCCCGCGGCTGGCAGTACCTGGAAAAGGCGCAGCAGAAGGACCGCCGCAGCCCCAAGGTCATCTCGGCGCGGGAACTCTATAGCAGCGTGGCCCACAAGTACGGCGTGGCGGAGCCTGAGCAGCGGCGCTGAGAGCCGTCCGAAGCCCCCCATTCTGCGCGCTGCGGCCTGGGACACCGCAGGTCTTGGGCGCCGGGGAACGGATGCCGGCGCACCTCCCCGGAGAACGGTCCGCAACATCCTGTAAAGAATCGCCAAGCCGCGGCGTCGGTCCGAAGAGCCGGTGGCGCGTTACTCTTCCCATTCCCCACGAATCGGCACCCCCCATGATCGCCCAGCGCCTCTTCCTCCTCGCCCTCGCCATCGCGGCGGCCATCGTTCCCCTCACCGTATTGGCCGACCCCCCGGCCCGGGTCGGGCGGGTTTCCCTGCTGGAGGGGCCGGCCCTGCTGCGCCTGGACCGCCAGGACGCCGGCCAGGCCGCCAGCCTCAACTGGCCCATCGCCGGCGGCGCCATCCTCGACACCGACCCGGGTAGCCGGGCCGAGGTCTGGGTCGGGTCCACCGCCATCCGCCTGGGCAGTCAGACCCGGGTCGAATTTTCCACCCTGGACGACGAGCACGTCGTCCTCAACCAGGGCCAGGGCGCGCTCTCCATCACCCTGCGCGATGCCGAACAGGCGGCCGAAACCGAGGCCTACACCCCCAACGGCCGCATCCGCTTCGACGGCCCCGGACGCTACCGCATCGACGTCGGCGAAGGCCGCACCAATGTCTCGGTCCACAGCGGCAGCGCCACGGTCAGCGGGCGCGACCGCAGCGTCCCGGTGAGCGCCGGCCGCGCCGCGAGCATCGATCCGGAAGGACGCACCTCCCTCTACGCCGAAGGGCTGCGCGACGGCTTCGACGACTGGTCTGCCAGCCGCGATGCCGCCAGCAAAGCCGCCACCGCGGTGCGGCACGTCTCCCCCCAGATGACCGGCTACGCCGACCTCGACGCCTACGGCGACTGGTCCAGCGTCAGCGAGTACGGCACCGTCTGGTATCCCCGGGGCCTGAGCGCAGGCTGGGCGCCGTACCGTCACGGCCGCTGGGCCTGGGTCTCCCCCTGGGGCTGGACCTGGATCGACGAGGCTCCCTGGGGCTTCGCCCCCTTCCACTACGGCCGCTGGCTGCTGGTGCGGGGCCGCTGGGCCTGGATTCCAGGCAGCTACGTCGCCCGCCCCGTCTATGCGCCCGCCCTGGTCGCCTGGATGGGCGACCCTGGCTGGAGCGTCAGCCTGGTCGGCGGCCCGGCGGTGGGCTGGTTCCCCCTGGCGCCGCGGGAAGTCTACGTGCCCTCCTACCGCTACAGCCCGGGCTATTTGCACCGCCTCAACATCGTCCATGTGCGTCACCGCGACCATATCGATCGTGCCTCCCGGAATCACGACAGGCGGGACTTCGCCTACCGCCACCGACCCGAAGCCGTCACCGTCGTCGCCACATCGACTCTGAGTTCGGGCCGGCCCATCGACGGTCGGGGCACGCGCCCCCCCAGCGTCCGAGATCTGCGCGATGCGCCAGTCTCATCGGGAACACCTTCTGCCGGCTGGGTTGCCCCGCCCGACTCCCGTCGTCGTCCGCCCGGCCCCAACGGGGATGGCCCCCGTTCCGGCGAACGGGGCGGATCGGGATGGAGCGAAGATCGCCATCGTCCCAACCCCCCGCAGGACCCGGGCACCCCCCCCGCGGGAGGCGATGCGCGCGAGCGCGGACGGAGCGTGGACCCGGGCCGCCCCAGGCCGGGCGGCACGCCTCAATCCCCCCCGGCCGTCTCCCCCGACGCCCCGCCGACGAGCGCAGCGGCCCCGGTAAATCCCGCGCCCCCACCCTCCGCCAAGGACACGCTGCGTCAGTCCGACCCGCGACGGCCGGAGCCTCCCGCGGCGAACCGCAACGGCCCCCCGCCCCAGGGCGGCGCGCGCCCGGCTGCGCCCGCCCCCGCCCCCGCCCCTGCCCCTGCTCCGGCTCCCGCATCCGCTGCGGCGCCGCCCTCTGCTCCCGCCGCCGCACCCGCAAGCACTGCGCCTTCGGCGCCCTCCGCACCGGCAGTGGCGCCATTGCCACCGGTCCGTCCGGTCATGCCGACTCAGCCCGTACCGCCGGCAGCACCCGCGGAACGTCCGCTCCCCCGGCCCGAACCACCCGCAGCAAGGCCCGAGGCCCCCAACCGGCACGAAGGCGGTGCGCCGGCCCCGCGGGTCGCTCCGATGCCCGTGCCGGGTCCGACGTCCCTGCCGGGCCCGGCCCCCGCGTCAGTCCAGACCCCGAGCCCGCAGGCCACGCCCGTCGCCCCCCCGCCCCCTCGCACGCCGCAGGTGGACGCGCCCCCGCGCCAAGCCGCGCCGGACGTGCAGTCAAGACCCTGGCGCCCGGCCGGCGACGGCCCCTCTGCCGCGGAACCCCCCCGCCCGGTTCGTCCCTTCCCTGCTCCAAGCGAGCATTCCGCCCGCCCCGCGCCGTCTGAACCCCCCAGGGCAAGAGAACCGGTCGCCCCCGCCCCGGCCGCCGCGCCTGCGCCCGCCCCCCGCCGCGAGGAAGTCAGACCCCCGGAGCCACGGCCGGCGCCTGCCGAGAAGCGGCCCCAAGGGGGCAAGGACAAGGGGTCCGGCGAGCGGTAGCCCGGTTGCCTGGATGCCGAGGCGCGCTGAGTGCGCGCCCGCGCCCCGCAGGGGGCTCGATCCGCCCTGCCCGACGATCAGCGACCGGCTGGAACCTTCAGGGTCAGCGGCCGTCCAGGGCCTGGACGAGGGCTTCCACCAGGATTGCGGGGGGTGTGGCGTAGGGAAAGCGCTTGAGAAAGCGGCCGTCCGGGCCGACCAGGTAAAGACCGGCCGAGTGATCGACGGCGTAGCGCCCGGAGGTGTCGGCGGGATCCCGCACCTTCTCGTAGCGCACCTTGAAGTTGTCGGCCGCCCGGCGCACCAGGAGGGGCGTCCCGGTCAGGCCGACGATGCGGGGATTGAAAAAGCTGGTGTAGCTCTTGAGCACGGCGCCGGTGTCGCGTTCCGGATCCACCGTGATGAAGAGGGCCTGGACCCTGTCGGCCCGGGGCCCCAGGCCGTCGAGGACAGCCCCCATTTCGACCAGGGTGGTGGGGCAGACATCGGGGCAGGCGGTATATCCGAAGGCGATGAGCTGGAAGCGGCCGCGGAAATCCTCACTGCTCACCGCCCTCCCGTTGGGGTCCTGCAGGAGGTAGCGGGGAACGATTTCCTCCGGCGCCGCACTGCCGGAGCGATGACCGGTCTGGGCCGTCGCCGATAGCCCGCAGCCGAACGCCAGGAGGAGTCCGAGAGCGGCGCGGCGCTTCACGGCTGACGGGGGAAGGCGGCGCGCAAGGCCGATTCGGCCTGATCCAGGGACTGGCTGAGGGTCTTGCCATCGGGGCAGGCGGCGCCTTGTCCCTGGGCGAGGTAGGCGTCCTGGGTGGCCTTTTCGAATATCTCGCCATAGTCACGCAGCTTAGGGGCGCCGGTTGTGACCGCGTTGCGGGCGCGGCTGCCCAGGGCGGGCTGGCGGCAGGCCAGGGCGAGGCCATTGATGCGGCCCAGCTCCTCCAGGGCGGCGACGGCGGCCGGTTCCACCGCCTGGGCGGCGGGCAGGACGGCAAGGAAGGAAACGCAGCAGACGATGGGACGAAGGTTCATGGCGGGGAAGGCAGGCAAGGGTGGCGGGATTATAGCCGGCGCGCTGGAGGGGGCTCTTCGCCTGGATCAAAAGCGGGACCGCCTGGCCCGAGCCTGGTCCAGGGCCAGGCACAGGCGCTCGGCGCCATCCAGGAGCCTGGGGGTGTGGCGTTGCACGAGGTCCGGCGGGATGGACACCAGGTTGCCCCGCCGGGCAGCGGTGAGCCGCGGCCAGCGCTTCCATCCGGCGAGGGCGTCGGGGCGGTCCTCGGCACTGAGGGAGGCGACGATGACCTCCGGATCGGCAGCCAGCACAGCCTCGACGCTCACCGCCGGCGCAACCGCCTCCAGGCTGGCGAAGACGTTGCGGCCACCGCACAGGCGGATGAGGTCGGAAATGATCTGGCGCCCGCCCACGGTGATGAGCGGGGCATCCCAGATCTGGTAGAAGACCCGCACCGGGGCCTTGTCGCGGTGGGCGGCAGCCAGGGCGGCGAGGCGCGCCCGATACGCTGCGGCGGCCCGCCCTGCGGCGCTCTCGCTGCCGGCCAAAAGACCCAGACGCTCGATCTGGTCGGCCACGTCCTCCAGGCGGCGCGGCTCGACGACGAAGACCGGCACCCCCAGGCTGCGCAGGCGGGCGATCTGCCCGGCCGGGTTGCCGCTCTGCCAGGCGAGGACGAGATCGGGCTTGAGGGCGGCCACCGCCTCCAGGTCCACCCGGCCGGCGTCGCCCAGCCGGGGCACGGCCCTTGCCTCCGGGGGGTAGTCACTATGGCTCACGGTGCCGACCAGGCGCTCGCCAGCCCCGGCGGCAAACAGGGTCTCGGCCAGATGGGGCGCCAGGGCGACGATACGGCGGGCCGGCGCCGCGAGGCGCAGGGTGTTGCCGACATCGTCCCGCAGCACGACCTCGGCCCGGGCCGGCAGGACAAGCGCGACGGCCAGGGCAAGCAAGCAGGATTTCATGCCGCCGCGGGCCCTGCTCCGGCCGTCGGCTCGTGGTGGATGCGCTCCAGGGCCACCTGGCGCTGGATTTCGCGCAGATCGGCGTCACGGCCGTGCAGGGTGTAGGCCTTGCGCAGCAGGGCAAACACCTTCTTGGCTTCCGGCCCGGCCATCAGGCTGCGTGCCTGACGCTCGGCCAGTTCGGCGTCGGCCCCGGCCAGGGCCGCCCGCAGCACGTCGATGCGGGTATCGGTAGGCAGCTCGGTGTCGAGCAGGGCCGGTCGCAGGCCGGCGAGGCGCGGGGCGCCGCGCTCCGGCGAGGTGAGCGCCAGCAGGGCAACGTAGCTCGCCTGCAAGGCCAGGTCGAACCCCTTGACCTCGCTTTCGCGCAGGCCGAGCAGTACCTTTTCGGCCGCGATGCTGTCGCCCGCGGCGACCTGGCTGCGGGCCAGGGCAAGCTGATCGGCGGGCGATACGGCGCCCGGCATGCTGTCGTTGGCGATGACGTCGGCCAGGGCCGCCCGGGCCGTCTCGGCGTCGCCGTTCAGGGTGGCGGCTTCGGCCAGGAGTCGCTTGCGCAGGAAATTGCGCGGCGTCTTGCGGGCCACTTCGTCCAGCACTCTCTGGGCCTCGGCGTGCTCCCCCTGGGCCATGCAGATGCTGGCCTTGAGGTCGGCGGCGTCGAAGTAGCTGGGCGTTCCGGCAACCACTTGCTCGATTTCCGCCCGGGCCTCCACATGGCGGTTCTGGCGATGGAGCGAACGGGCGACCCCCGCCCGGGCCCAGGGGAATTCATAGTCGGTGAGGATGCTGCGGTAGGCTGCTTCCGCCGCACCGGCGTTGCCGGAAGCGAGATGGGCCTCCGCCTCCTGGCGCAGGATTTCAAAGCGGTAGGGGCGGCCGGCCTCGTCTTCCTTGTTGCGGGCCAGGACGGCCAGGGCGGCCGCGTAATCCTGGCGCCGCTTTTCGCGGTAATACCCGGCGAAAAATTTCTTCTTGGCCGAGATGCGGTCGAGGCGCAGGAGCAGTTTGTCGGGCGAAAAGGGTTTGATGATGTAGTCGTCGGGCACCAGTTCCACGGCGGCGACCACCTGCTCGTAGGCCTGTTCGCCGGTGACCATCATGAAGATGGTGTCGTCGGACAGGAGGCCGAAACGCCGCAATTCCTCCAGAAGCTGCTGGCCTGAGCGGCCGTCTCCCAGCATGTAGTCGCACAGGATCACGTCCGGCGTGTTGTTGCGGATGCGATAAAGGGCGTCCTGATAATTGGAGGCGAATTCGACCGCAAAGGCCCCCACGCTCTGGGCGATGGCGCGCAGGCTTTCCCGGGCCAGGGGCAGGTCGTCGATGACCAGGAAGCGCTTGTTGGCGTAGGCGCTCATCAGGGCAGGCGCAGCTCGAACACGGCTCCGCCCAGGCGGCCGCCGTTGCAAAGGAGGAGTGCCCCGCTGCGGCCCCGCCGCACGTGCAGGGCAGCCAGGCGTTCGCCCACCAGGAGCCCGGTACCCCCCGCCGCGGCGGTGGAAGGATCGGCAAATCCGGGGCCGTCATCCTCGACGCGCAGGACCAGATCGCCCCCTTCCAGCACCGCGCTCAACTCCACCCGCGAGCGGGCGTGGCGGCCGGCGTTCTGCACCGCGTTATTGAGGATGTCACCCACCAGATCGCGGTCCAGGGGCCATTCGTCGAGCACGGAACAGGCAAGGCCGAGGCGGACGCCAGCCCGCTCCAGTTGCTTGGCCTGGGCGAGCAGGACTTCCTCGCACAGATCCGCCACCACGGTGGGCACGACGGCCAGACTGGCGCCGTGGCGCAGCAGGCGGTAGGTGGTCAGGGTGCGCGACAGGCGGCCCGCGGCAGCCTCGATGGCGTAGCGCGCTTCACCCAGATCGACGCCGTGGGCCTTTTCCGCCGTGGCGATCATCGATTCGGCGGCAAACAACTGGTTCTTGGCGTCATGGACGCCAGACGCCAGGATGTCCAACAGTCGGTGCATGGTCTCCTCTCCTCCCCCGGGGTCTTGCGCCCCGCGGGGGAGAATACTCCGAGTCCCGCGCGACGGGAAAGCGCTCAGGGCCTGAGAATTTTTCGCGCGGCCCCCAGGGACGAGTCCAGAGGTGAACGGTCAAGGCGCCCAGCACAAGCAGCGCTCGGGCGCGGCGTTGCGCCATCCGGGCACCAATACGCGCCCCGGGGGCGACGCAGGCCCTTTGACGACCAGGGTCTAAGCCTCGCCCCGCGCGGGCAGCCAGTAGAGCAGGGTCTGGTAGAGCAGGTCCGGGTCCACCGGCTTGGCGACGTGATCGTTCATGCCGGCGGCGAGGCAGCGGTCCCGGTCCTCGTCGAAGGCGTTGGCGGTCATGGCCAGGATGGGGACGGTCTGCCAGCCGACCAGGGCGCGGATGGCGCGGGCGGCCTCGATGCCGTCCATGAGCGGCATCTGGATGTCCATGAGGACCAGGTCGTAGGGACCGGCGGACGCCTTGGCCACGGCGTCGCGCCCGTTGGCGGCCAGGTCTACGGCCAGGCCCACGTCCATGAGGAGATCCCGGGCGACTTCCTGGTTGATGGGGTTGTCCTCGACGAGCAGGATGCGGTCCCCGGCATGGCAGCGCCGCAGGCGCTCTTCGGCGCCCACCGCCACCTGCCTTTCCTTGATGGCGCTGGCGGTGGACTTGCCGAATCCCGCGGTGGCCCAGAAGACACTGCCTTCCCCCAGGCGCCCCCGGGCACCGACCTCGCCGCCCATCAGGGCGGCCAGATGGCGGTTGATGGTGAGGCCCAGGCCGGTGCCGCCATACACGCGGGTAGTGGAGGCGTCCGCCTGTTCGAAAGCCTCGAAGATGCGCCCGCACTGCTCCTCCGACAGACCGATGCCGGTGTCGGCGACTTCGAAGCGCACGGTCACCTCTTGATCGTGCATGGCCTGCACGCTGGCAGAAAGCACGATCTGCCCCGCGCGGGTGAACTTGATCGCATTGCTGACGTAGTTCAGCAGCATCTGGACCAGGCGGGTGCGGTCGCCCACCAGGTAACGCGGCACATCGCCGGCGTCGGCCCGGAAACTGACCCCGCCTTCACCCAGGCGCTGGGTGGCGAAGAGGGTGAGGTCGGAAAACACCGCCGCCAGGTCGAAGGGCTCGGCCTGGAAGCTCACCTTGCCGGCCTCGATCTTGGACAGGTCGAGGATGTCGTTGATGATGGCCAGCAGATGGTCGGCCGAGGCGCCGATCTTGCGGATCTTGTCCAGTTGCTCCGGGGTGGGGCGGGCCCGTTCGAGCATGTGGTTGAGGCCCATGATGGCGTTCATGGGCGTGCGGATTTCATGGCTCATATTGGCCAGGAAGGCACTCTTGGCCCGGGTGGCCGCCTCGGCCTCCTCGGCCCGTTCGCGCAGCGCGGCGTTGAGGGTGGCGACTTCCTCGGCCCGGCGCTCGATGACCGCGTTGGCTTCCTCCAGCTCCCGGGTGCGCTGGGCGACGAGTTCCTGCAGGTGGTGGCGGTGCATGTCCAGTTCGGCGCCGATGCGCTTCTTTTCGGTGATGTCCTCCTTGAAGGCGACGAAATGGGTGATGTGGCCGCCCTGGGTGCGCACCGGTGCAACCTTGACGAATTCCACGTAGGTGCTGCCGTCGGCCCGCCGGTTGTCGAATTCCCCCTGCCACATGCGCCCGGCGCGGAGATGGGCCCACAGGTCGCGGTAGGTTTCCGCTGGCGTGGCGCCGGAGGCTTGCAGGCGTGCGTTGCGCCCCAGCACCTTTTCCGCGCTGTAGCCGGAAGCCCGCTCGAAGGCTTCATTGACGTATTCGATATTGGCCTGATCGTCGGTGATGACGATGCTGAGGGGGCTTTGCTCCACCGCGAGGTAGAGCTTGCGCAGGGTGGCTTCGGCCTTGCGGCGCTCGCTCACGTCGAGGATCACGCCGCTCCACAGGGCGCTGCCGCCCTCGAAGTGGCCTCCCCGGCGGGCCGCCAGTTGAATCCAGCGGCAGCGGCCGCTGGGGGTGATGATGCGGACTTCGGCCTGGAAGGGGCGGCCCAGGCGGTTGGCTTCGAGCTCTTCCCGCCGCAGGCCGCGCACGTCGTCGGGGTGCACCATGCCCCAGGCGAGATCCCGGTCGCTGACCAGGGCGTCGGCGGAGCACTCGAAAATCTCTTCACAGCGCGGGCTGAAGTACGTGAAGCGCCCCCCGCCGCCGGGGTCGCTCAGGTACTCGTAGAGCACGCCGGGCACCGTGGCGGCGATACGCTCGTAGCGCTCCTGGGCCTTGCGCAGCACCGCTTCGGCGCTGACCACGCTGTCGGCCATGGCGTTGAAGGTATCGTCCACCTCCTTCAATTCCAGGATGGTGCTGGGGTGGTCGATGCGGGCGCTCTGCTCGCCGCCGCCGAAGCGCCGCGCGGTGGCGGTCAGGCGCTCGGCCCAGCCGAGGAAGGAACGCTGCAGCAGCCCGCGGGCCAGGAAGGCCGATCCCAGGGCGATGGCGGCCAGGAGCAACAGGTGGGTCCGCAGGCGTTCCTCGGCCTCGGCCAGGGCCACGCTGCGGGCGGCGCCCACCACCAGGTAAAGCTCGTCCCGGGACGAAGCCAGGGGGGCAACCCCGTAATAGCAGGCGCCGCCGTCGCAGCCGTGGAGCTCGACCACGCCTTCGAGGGGCGCCTTGGCGAGGTGCTCCGCCAGACGGGCTTCCGGCATGGTCTTGCCTACCCAGCGGGCGCCGTCGGGATAGCGGGCGAGGACGTTGCCGCGGCGATCGGCGATCTGTACGGTCCAGCCCTCCGGCGGCTGCACGGCGCGGGCGATGCGCTCCAGCCAGGCAAAGGAAAGGCTGGCGAAGAGGACGGCCCGGACGCGGCCGTCCTCCGCCACGAGGGGGTAGCCGAAGGCCAGGGCAGGCTTACCCGAAATGCGGCCCTGGATGAAGCCTCCCAGACTCAGTTCCCGGCGGCTCACCGCTTCCCGGAACCAGCTGCGGTCGCCTACCGCCATGGGCGGGGAAAAGGGCAGGCCGCTGCAGAACAGGGTGCCATCGGGCAAGGCGGCGCCGAAATTGAGGTAATCGGATTGGGTCTGCAGCAGGCGCCGGGCGATGCCCTGGCACTGGCCGGGGTCCAGCTCGCGCAGATCTTCGGAACGGGCCAGGATGCGCAGAATGTCCCGCGAATGATCGATGGCGCGGCTTTCCTCCACCCGGGCCGTGCGCACCAGTTGGCGGATGTCGTCCTCGACTGCGGCCACCGCCGCCGTACGCTGCTCGCGATAGCTGAGCAGGGCGAAGACGACCAGGGGAAGTACCGCCACGGCAATGAGAAGCCAGAGGCGGCTGCGCAGATGCGCCAGCATTGGGGATTCCGGGGAAGATAAGGGGTCGATGTTACGCCTGCGGGATAAAGACGAGAAGCGCCCACCCGTCGCATCGGGCCAGCGGCATGGCGTGGGCGCAACAGTCAGAGCGCGGCGTTCAGGGCTTCGAGCGCCTCCAGCGCCCCGGCGGCGATGCCCACCCCCGGGACGCTTCCCATGTCGGCCTCGCCGGGGTTGATGCGGATGAGTGGCAGCCCCAGGCTTTCGCCCAGAAGCCTCACGGTGGGGACGTGTGTACCGGCGCCGATTTCCAGGACGACGATGCGTCCGGCCTGGCGGCGCCAGGCGTCCAGTTCCGCCTGCTGCTGCCGGGTGCGTGCGGCGATCCAGGCGCCATCGCCGAACATGAGGATGTTGGGCCGCGCCAGGCTGCCGCAATGGGGGCAGCGGGGCAGTTCCCCCAGCCAGCGGCATGCGGCCTCATCCACCCGCGGGTCCAGCGCGTCAGCCGACCAGATGCGCTCACAGCAGGGTTCCAGGCATTGCAGATGGTGGATGGATCCATGGATTTCGCACACTTCCCGCGCCGCGAAGCCCGCTTGGGCGAACTGGCCATCGACGTTGCTGGTCAGGACGAAGAGCCCCCCGGGCCGGCTCTCGCCCCAGCGCCGCAGGAGGGCGAAGCCGGCGTGGGGCACGGTGCGCCGATAGAGCGCCAGGCGGTGGCCGTAGAACCCCCAGGCGAGATGCGGGTCGCGGTGGAACGTGGCGGGGCAGGCAGCCTCCTCGAAGGCGATGCGCGCCCGGCCCAGGGCGGGATAGGCCCGCCAGAAGCCCTCCCGGCCGCGAAAGTCGGGCAGGCCGGAATCGACCCCCAGGCCCGCCCCGGCGGTAACCAGGAGCGCCTCGGCATTGCCGATCAGGCGGGCGGCGCGGGCGACGGCGGCGGTATCCATGGGGGCGTCCCTTTCCGTAGAATGCCCGCATTATCAGCCCCGTGAAGCCCGCCCCACAATGAACTCCCCCCTGCTCTCCCCGGTGCGCCTCGGCGCCCTGGAACTCCGCAATCGCCTGGTCATGGCACCCCTGACCCGCTGCCGCGCCGACAATGCGGAATTCGCTCCGACCGAACTCATGGCCCGCTACTACGCCCAGCGGGCCGGGGCCGGGCTGATCGTCTCCGAGGGCACCATCGTTTCGCCCCAGGGTCGAGGCTACCCATACACGCCGGGCCTCTGGTCCGACGCCCAGGTCGCGGGCTGGAAGCGGGTGACCGACGCGGTTCACGCCGAAGGCGGCCTCATCGTCTGCCAGTTGTGGCATTGCGGGCGCCTGTCGCTGCCTGACTTCCACGGCGGTGAGGCGCCGCCCGCCCCTTCGCCCATCGACCCCCGCATCAAGATGTTTTCGCCCACGGGCCTGCGCGATACCGTCACGCCGCGGGAACTGAGCGTCGGCGATATCGCCGCCATCGTCGCCGACTTCGGCCGGGCCGCCGCCAACGCCGTGGCGGCGGGGTTCGACGGGGTCGAGATCCATGCTTCCAACGGCTACCTCTTCCACCAGTTCTTCGCTGCCTGCTCCAATACCCGGAGCGACGCCTATGGCGGCTTTTTCGCCAACCGGGCGCGCATTTTCTTCGAAGTCCTGGACGCGGTGGGCCGGGCACTGCCCTTCGACCGGGTCGGCTTCCGCCTCAATCCCATGCTGAACGGCATCCACGGCATGAGCGTCACCGCCGATACGGTGCCGATGTGGGAGTCCATCGTGAGCCGGGCCAACGCCTACGGTCTGGCCTATCTGCACCTGACCGAACCCTTCATGCCCGGCCAGCTCGACGGCGTGGCGGGCGGCCTGGCTGATGTGGCGGGCCATTTCCGGGAATTCGCCACCATGCCCATCGTCAGCAACGGCGGCTTCGACCGGGCTCGGGGCGAAGCCTGGGTCGCCGCCGGCCGTTGCGCCGCAGTGGCCTACGGCAAGGCCTGGATCGCCAACCCGGACCTGGAAACCCGCGTCGCCCGGGAGGCCTCCTGGGCGGCGGCGGACCCGGAGACCTTCTACCAGGGCGGAGAGAGGGGCTACATCGACTATCCGGCGCTGGCATGATGCGCAGGCTCTCTCTGGGCGCCATCGCCCTGGCCCTGGCCCTCCCCGTGCCCGGCCGGGCCGCCGAAGGTCTGCCGGCCCCCGTGCTCGCCGCCCTCAAGGCGGCCCAGATTCCCGCCGCCAGCGTGGCCGTGGTCGTCCATCCGGTGGATTCCCGCTTCACCCTGGTGTCCCACAACGCCCGCCAGGCCATGAATCCCGCCTCGGTCATGAAACTGGTCACCACCTACGCCGCCCTCGACCTCCTGGGGCCAGCCTGGACCTGGAAGACCGGCGCCTACACCGAAGCCGACCCGGTGGACGGCAAACTGGGCGGGAACCTCACCCTGAAGGGCGGGGGTGACCCCAAGTTCGCCCTGGAACACTTCTGGGCCCTGCTGCGCCAGTTGCGCGTGCGCGGCGTGCAGCACATCGTCGGCGACCTGGTGCTCGACCGCAGCGCTTTCGACGTCCCGGCAGTCGATCCCGGCGCCTTCGACGACAAACCCATGCGCCCCTACAACATCGGCCCGGACGCCCTTCTGGTCAATTTCCGCGCCCTGCGCTTCACCCTGAGCAGCGACGGGCGACAGGTGCGCGTCCTGGCCGAAACCCCGGCCGAGGGGCTGACCATCGACAACCGCGTGCAGGTCGCCAAGGGCGATTGCAGCAGCGACTGGAAGGACGCCCTCGCCACCCGGCTGATCCCGGAGAACGGTGGCCAGCGGCTGGAATTCACCGGCAGCTACAGTCTACTGTGCGGCGAGAAGACGCTGAACCTGGCTCCCCTGGAAGCCAATGCCCAGGTCGACGGCCTTTTCCGCGCCCTGTGGAAGGAACTGGGCGGCAGCCTGGGGGGCAAGGTGCGCTCCGGGAGCCTTCCCGCCAACGCCCGTCTGGCCGCAGTCCAGGAGTCGCCCCCCCTGGCCGACGTGGTGCGGGACATCAACAAGTACTCCAACAACGTCATGGCGCGCCAGCTTTTCCTCAGCCTGGGCAACGAGAGCGGCCCGGCGACCCCGGAGCGGGCGCGCCGCCGGGTGGGCGAATGGCTCGCCGGTCGCAACCTGAAATTCCCGGAGCTGGTGATGGAAAACGGTTCCGGCCTCTCCCGCCAGGAGCGCATCAGCGCCGAGAGCCTGGACCGCCTTCTGCAGGACGCCTGGAAGAGCCCGGTGATGCCGGAACTGGTGTCGTCCCTGCCCATCGTCGGTATCGACGGCACCATGAAGAAGCGGCTCAAGGAATCCGCCGCCAGCGGCCGCGCCCACATCAAGACCGGCACCCTGGACGGCGTCAAGACCGCCGCCGGCTACGCCCTGGACAGCCAGGGTCGGCGTTACGCCGTCACCTTCTTCATCAACCACCCCCGCGCCCAGGCCGGCGGCCCGGCCATCGACGCCCTGCTGCTGTGGGTGTCCCAGCGCCAGTCGGGTGAAATCCCGCCGCCCCTGGAGGCGGACTGATCGGACGGCCGACACTTCCCGCTCGAACGGCATGTCGCGCGCCCGGCCAAGGGGTCAAAGGCCGAGCCGAGCCAATCCTTCGCGAAACACCTGGGATAGGCGATCGGCGCTCTTGGCGAAATCCGGGTGCTGCACGGCGTAGCCCTGCATTTCCGCCAGCGCTGCCAGCACGCCCTGGCCGACCCGGGCGAGAATGCCTTCCGCCACGGGCTTGGCGAGACCGCAGGACTGGCGGGCAAAGCCCATGAGTTGCCGACGCGAGGGGAAGGCCTTGGATCCGTCCAGTTCCAGGGCCAGCCCATCCCGGGGCAGATACGGACGGGTGGACAGCATGTCGTACACGGGCGCCAGGCGGACGTTGACGCCGGGGGCATCGTAGAGGACGGCAAAATTCTTCAGGTGGGCATCCCCGTTACCGATGGCGCTGCACAGCGCCACGGTCCCGAAGAGTTGGCGCAGGGCGGCGGGGTGATGTTGCGGCGACACGAAAGTGGCGACTCTTCTGGCCAGGGTTTCGTAGGAACCGGAATAGCGCCCGCTGGCCCGGAGACCGCTCAGGACGCAGAAATCTTCGAATCCCAGGTAAGACCCTGCGGCAGTGCGGTCGAAGCGCTCGACCACCAGCAGGGCGCGACTTTCCGCCAACTGGACCCGGGCCGTCGGCAGCCCGGCGTGGCGCGCCGCCTGCATGGAAAAGAACTCGTTGGCGGCCAGTTCGGGGAACTCCCCGGGGTTGAAACTCTTGACGATGTGGGTGGCCCCCCTATCGGTGATGCGGTCGATCGACGCCGCTTCATCCCGCACCAGGACCTTGGGCTGCAGGCCGGAAATTCCCGAATGGCGGGCGTAGCGGTCGAGCAGGTCGGAAAAGAGGTCTTCCGTGCCGCGGTAGGCGAGCAGGTGACCGACATTCTCGGCTGGCACGTCGTCGAGGGGCTTGCCCTGGGAGGCATAGCGCAGGCGGCCGACCTGGGAGCGGCCCACGATGTCGAGGAGGGTGAGGGCGTCGAAATCGCGCAGCACCTTGGCGAACATCAGTTCCAGGCGCTGCCGCAGCATGCCCTCCGGCAAATTCATTTCAAAAATGGGATGAAGAAAACCCATCGAGTCGACCTGGTCCGCGACGACAGGCATGGTCAGCGACACCGCGTGGCAGTCCTCGCAGCCGGCGGCGTAGCCGAACAAAAAGGTATCCGGCTCGAGATCGCTGCGCGAGAGCGTTCCGGCGCGCACCCCGTCGACGTAGACCTCAACCCCGTTTCTGTTCATGGGCTTCTCGCCTCAAGTCCTGCAGGGTCGGGTAGGGCCGCCGGGGGCCGACGGACAAATCGAGCCCCAGCGCCCCACACAGGGCCATCAGCTTGCGCACACCCACTTCGGCCACCTTGCCGGTTTCGATACCGGAAAGGGTCGCCCGACTCATCCCCAGGAGCGTGCCGAGTTGCGCCTGGGTGAGCCTGCGTTCCCGTCGGGCGGCGCGGATCGCAAGGCCAATTTCGCTCATGTCCATGCATCCTATGTAATGCAAATTCATGAATTAATCAAGTTATGCATCCCATACGATTCAACTATTGCCAACCCCGGCCGGCCCTGGGGAGAACCATGCGGGCTGAGGCGAGTCGACACTGAGTCGATTCGTCAGTCAGATAGGTTCAGCTATGTTCGGCCCGTCCCTCGTTCTCGCTGCGGGAGTCTTCATGGGCTTCGCCCTTCCCGCCTTCTCCGGCGGCTCCCACTACGGTATCGTTCCCGGCGCCCTGCCGCAGATCGCCGGTCAGGTGCGCGAATGGCCGGTGCCCACGCCGGAATTCGCCCGCGATCCCGCTCCGGCGCCCGACGGCAGCGTCTTCATCGCCGTCATGGCAGGCAATCGCATCGCCCGCTTCGACCCGGTGGGCGAAAGCTTCCGGGAGTGGGAACTGCCCCGCGGCGCCCGGCCCCACGGCTTGCTGGTCGATCCCGAGGGCATCGTCTGGTACACCGGCAACGGCAATGGCACCATAGGGCGCCTCGACCCGGCCAGCGGCAAGGTCGCCGAATACCGGGCGCCCTCCGGCGGCGACCCCCACACCCTGGTGCTCGACGGCCAAGGGACCCTCTGGTTCACCGTCCAGGGCGGGCAGCGCATCGGCCGTCTGGACCGCAGCAGCGGCCGCATCGTCGAATACCGCACTTCCGGCAACCCCTACGGCATCGCCATCGACCGCCGGGGCTTCGTCTGGTTCTGCCGCTTCCGGGGCGACGGCCTGGGGCGGCTCGACCCGGCCAGCGGCGCCATCGACCTCCTGCCCACGGGCAAGGGCAGCCAGCCGCGGCGCATGGCCCTGGGGCCGGACGGGATGCTCTGGGTGACGGCCTATGGCGACGGGAGGCTCCTCAAAGTGGACCCGCAAACCCGTCGTCAGGTCGCCGCCTACGCCATGCCCGCCGGCCCGGACGGCGGCCCCTACGCGGTGACGGTGGACGGCGCCGGGCGGGTGTGGGCCAACGAAATCGCCAGCGATACGGTGGCGGTGTTCGATCCGGCCAGCGAGCGCTTCCGGGTCATCGCCCTGCCCTCGCGCCAGGCGGGCATCCGCAAGGCCATCATCGATGCGCGCGGCCGCTACTGGTACATGGGCAGCCATAACGGCCGCCTGGGGGTCATCGAATGAGGACGGGCAGGCGACGGTCGAGGACGATTGCAGCGGGTTCGACTTCCGCCCCCAGGGCATAGACTTCCACCCCGGCGGCCAGGGCCTCCCGCAGGGTACGGCCGTAGACCGGGTCGATGTGATCCGCCGGCTGCACTTCGCGTACGTCGCCCCGCTGCACGCAGAAGACCAGGACGGCCCGGGCGCCTTGGGCCACCACGGCCATCATCTCCCGCAGGTGCTTGGCGCCGCGCTCGGTGACGGCGTCGGGGAAGAATCCGACGCCGCCGTTCACCGCCGCAGTCACGTTCTTTACCTCCACGTAGCAGGGCGGCAGGCCCTCGCCTTGCAGCAGCAGGTCGATGCGGCTGTTCTCGCGGCCGTAGCGGACCTCTCGGCGATATTCGGTGTAATGGGCCAGTTCCGTCAGGCGGCCGGCGCGCAGGGCTTCCTCCACCAGGCCGTTGGGCCGGCCAGTGTGCAGGCCCACCAGCACGCCGGGCAAGGCTTCGACGATTTCCCAGGTCCAGCGCAGCTTGCGTTCCGGGTTCTCGGCCGGCGAGAGCCAGACCCGGCTGCCTGGCGCCTTGCAGCCGAGCATGGAGCCGGTGTTGGGGCAGTGGGCCTCGACCACCCTGCCGTCGAGTTCCACTTCGGCGACGAAGCGGTTGCGGCGCTGGACGAGGCGGCCCTCGGTCAGGGGCGGCAGGCGCATCAGCTTCCCACCGGCCGCTCGCCGGCCAGGGCAAGCCAGCCGCGGATGACCCGGTAGCCGACCCAGAGGCCCAGCAGGGCGATCAAGACCCAGGCGATGGGAATGCCGATGAGGGTGATGATGAGCAGTCCGTAGATCACCAGCCAGAGGGCGGTGAACCAGAACGTACGGATTTGCCAGCGGAAGTGGCTTTCCAGCCAGGTACCGGTGACATCGCCGCGCTTTACGTAGTTGAGCAGGACGGCCAGCAATGAGGGCAGGCCGAAGACGAAACCGCCGGCCACGGTAGCCGCCGAGGTGACGCCCACCACGACGGCGACGGCGTGCAGGGCATAAATCAGGTGGGTAAGTTGCACGAGGGAGCGGCGCACGCCCGCGGGGGCGCCGGGAAAAGGTTCGGGCATCACGCCTCCTCCAATCGCTTTTGCAGAAAAAGGGCTTGCCCCGCTGCCGGGTCCAGCACGTAGGGGGCAAACCCCGCCCGCTCATAGGCCCGCAGTGCCGGCCGGTTATTGGCCAGCACTTCCAGGGTCAGCTTGCAGCAGCCCAGTTGCCGCGCCCGCCCTTCGGCCCAGGCGAGCAGGGCCCGGCCGACGCCGCGACCGCGCACGTCAGCGTGGGCGACGATATCGTGGATATTGAGGAGCGGCCGGGCGGCGAAGGTGGAGAAGCCGGCGAAGCAGTTGATCAGCCCCACCGCCCGTCCGTCCAGCCAGGCCAGGGCACCATGGAAGATGGCCAGGCCGCGCAGTTCGCCCACCAGATGGTCACGGGCATAGGCCGAAAGCCCGCTGCCGCCCCCCATGGGGTCGCGGGCGTAGTGGTCGAGCAGATCCAACCAGGCGGTGGCCTGGGTGGGATCGTCCAGATCCACGGGCGCCACGTGAAGGGCGCCGGCCATCACAGCCCCAGCGTGTCCCACATCCCATCCACCCGTTTTTTCACCGCCTCGTCCATGACGATGGGCCGGCCCCATTCGCGGTGGGTTTCGCCCGGCCACTTGTTGGTGGCGTCCAGGCCCATCTTGGAGCCCAGGCCGGCCACCGGGCTGGCGAAATCCAGGTAGTCGATGGGGGTGTTATCCACCAGGGTCGTATCCCGGCTGGCGTCCATACGGGTGGTGATTGCCCAGATGACTTCCTTCCAGTCGCGGATGTCGATGTCGTCGTCCACCACGATGATGGTCTTGGTGTACATGAACTGGCGCAGGAAGGACCAGATGCCGAACATCACCCGCTTGGCGTGGCCGGGGTACTGCTTGCGGATGCTGACCAGGGCCATGCGGTAGGAGCAGCCCTCCGGCGGCAGGTAGAAATCGACGATTTCCGGATACTGTTTCTGCAGGAGCGGCACGAACACTTCGTTGAGCGCCACGCCCAGAATGGCCGGCTCGTCGGGCGGCTTGCCGGTGTAGGTGCTGTGATAGATCGGATTCCTGCGCGTGGTGATGCGCTCGACGGTGAAGACCGGGAACTCGGCCTGCTCGTTGTAGTAGCCGGTGTGGTCACCGTAGGGGCCTTCCAGCGCCGTTTCGCCGGGGTGGATGACGCCTTCCAGCACGATCTCGGCGCTGGCCGGAACTTGCAGGTCGGAGCCCAGGCATTTCACCAGTTCGGTCTTGCCGCCGCGCAGGAGACCGGCGAACTGGTACTCGGAAAGGGTATCCGGCACCGGCGTCACGGCGCCCAGGATGGTGGCCGGGTCGCAGCCGATGACCACCGCCACGGGGAAGGGCACTCCGGGTTTCGCCAGCTGGTGGTCGCGGAAATCCAGCGCCCCGCCGCGATGGGCCAGCCAGCGCATGATGACCTTGTTCGGCCCCAGCACCTGCTGTCGGTAGATGCCCAGGTTCTGCCGCGCCTTGTGCGGTCCCCGCGTCACCACCAGCCCCCAGGTGATGAGGGGCGCCACGTCACCCGGCCAGCAGTGCTGGATGGGCAGGCGGGCCAGGTCGACGTCCTTTCCCTCCCCTACCACTTCCTGGCAGGGGGCGGAGGACAACACCTTGGGCGACATGTTGAGCACCTGCTTCAAGACCGGCAGTTTTTCCCAGGCGTCCTTCAGGCCTTTGGGCGGCTCCGGTTCCTTGAGGTAGGCCAGCAGCTTGCCCACTTCCCGCAGGGCCGTCTTCCAGTCGCCTTCCTCGCCCATGCCCAGAGCCACCCGCTCCGGGGTGCCGAAGAGGTTGGCCAGAACGGGAATGCTGTGGCCAGCAGGCTTCTCGAACAGGATCGCCGGGCCGCCGGCGCGCAGCACGCGGTCGCAGATTTCGGTCATTTCCAGCTGGGGATCGACGGTCATGCCCACGCGCCGTAGCTGGCCCCGAGCTTCGAGTTGGGCGATGAAATCGCGCAGATCTTGGTATTTCATGGCAGAAGGGAAGTCCGAGACGCGGCAACGATGCCCAAAAGCAGGCGGAAAGGCAAATCAGCGCCTGTGATTTTTCTGGCGCGCCCGAGGGGCGGGGCGCGGCTGGGCATGACGCGCGTGGGCGAAGGGCTTTTTCTCAGGCGCTCAGCCCAGCAGATTGGCCAGCATCTTGCTGGCCAGCAGGGCAAGGAAGAATCCGAAGGCGCGCTTCAGCTTCCTGATCGGCAAGCGATGGGCGAGGCGCGCGCCCACCGGCGCCAGCAGCATGCTCAGGGCAACGATACCGACGAAGCCCGGCAGATAGACATAACCCAGGGTATAGGGCGGCAGCCCCCCGGCATCCCAGCCGGCGATGCCGTAGCCGACGGAGCCCGCCAGGGCGATGGGAAAGCCCATGGCGGCCGATGTCCCCACGGCGGTATGCATGACGACGTTGCAAAAGATCATGAACGGGACGGACAGGAAGCCCCCCCCAGCCGCCACCAGGCTGGAGACGATGCCGATGGCGCCGCCCGCCGCGAAGAGCCCGGCGACGCCGGGCAGGCCCCGATGGGGCTTGGGGCGGATGTCCAGGACCATCTGGGCCGCGGCGTAGTAGACGATGCTCACGAAAACCGCGGCCAGCGGCCGTGTGGGAACCCAGCCGGCCACCAGGGAACCCCCCAGGGTGCCCAGCACGAGTCCCGGCGCCATGGCCCGCACGATGGTCCAATCGACTGCGCCGTGGGCATGGTGGGCGCGCATGCTGGAAAGGGAAGTGAGCATGATGGTGGCCATCGAGGTGCCCAGGGAGAGGTGCATGAGGTGCTCCTGGGGGAACCCCTGGGCGGCGAAAATCATGTACAGGAAGGGCACCAGGGTCATGCCCCCGCCGACGCCGAACAGCCCGGCGACGAATCCCCCAAAAATCCCCAGCAGCGGGTACACGAGCCACCAGAGCGTCACGGGCACCCCATCAGGGAGGCGGTGATGAAAGCCCATTCCGCCGCGCTCACCGGCGTGATCGACAACCGGTTGCCGGGCGCCAGAAGGCGCATGGCGGCCAGTTCCGGGCACTGCCGCAGGCGGGCGAGGGGGACGAAGGCGGTCTTGTTCACCAGGCGCACATCCACCAACTGCCAGCGCGGCGCCTCGGGGCGCGACCGCGCATCGAAGTAGGGACTGGCCGGGTCGAACTGGGTTGCGTCGGCATAGGGAAGGGAACAGACCGTGCAGATTCCGGCAATTCCCGGCGTGGCGCAGCCCGAGTGATAGAAGAAGGCCAGATCGCCGATCGCCATGCTGTCGCGCATGAAATTGCGCGCCTGGTAATTGCGCACGCCAAACCAGGGCACCGTCTGACCCGGCCGGGCGGCCAGATCGTCAATGGAGACCTCGTCGGGTTCGGATTTCATCAGCCAGTAACGCACGTCACATCTTTCTGCATTCAACTAACACCTATAAACATTGTTTTTAAACGTTTTTACAATTCTACACCGTCTTGTAACTTCCACCCAGCGCCGCTAGAATCCCACCCAGATTCCCACCCAAAACCCCACCCAAGGAGTGCGCCATGGGAAAGCTCTCGGCAGTGACCTGCGAATCCGCAAAGCCTGACAAAAGTCGTGACCGATTGCTGGGGGACGGCGACGGGCTGTTTCTTCGCGTGCGCCCGCACGGCACAAAAACCTGGCTGATCGAATACGAGTTCAACGGCAGCCGCACAAAATACACCATCGGGGTGTATGACCGCGAGGGCGCCCACGGGAACAGCATCCCGGAATGGCTGCGCCACGGCCGCCTGTCGCTCACGCAGGCGCGCGCCATCGCCGGCAACTGGAAGGATGCGCGGCGCGCCGGACACGATCCGGTCGCCGAATGGGAAGCCCAGCTGGCACGCGAGCGCGCGGACGAGGCGGCGCGCAAGGCCGCCGTGGAAGCGGAATCGGCGCGGCCCACCGTCAATCAGGCCATCGAAACCTTCATGGCGCGGCACATGGTCGGCAAGAAGAGCGCGCCGGCCATCCGCTACCGGCTCGACCGACTGGCCGCGCACTTGGGCACGCAGAAAATCAGCGACGTGGTGCGCAAGGATGTCATCGCCGCCCTCGACAAAATCGCTGACGGGCAGCGCGAGGGACAAACCGCCAAACAGCTGGCCGGCGAAGTGCTGGTGCAGGCAAAGCGTCTGTGGCGGTTCGCCGAATCGCGGGAATGGGTCGCGGTGTCGTGCATCGAAAAGCTCACCCGCAAGGATTTTGACGCCCGCCCCGTCAAGCGCGATGTCACTCTGCGGCTTGACGAGCTGGCCGACATCTGGCGCGCGCTGCACGACCCGGCGCGTTGCAAGTCGGACCCGGTGACCATCGCCGCCATGAAGCTGCTGATCCTCACCGGCCAGCGCGAGCGCGAAGTCACCGATGCCGAATGGCCGGAATTCGATCTCGACGCCGGGCTCTGGAAAATCCCCGCCGCGCGCACGAAGAAAGAGCGCGCCCACCTTGTTCATCTGGCGCCGCAGGCCGTCGCCATCCTCACAGAATTGAAAAAGCTCACTGGCAAGGCCCGTCACGTCTTCGCCTCGCCGCTCAAGCCCAAGCAGGCCGTCTATGGCCGCTCGGTCAATAACGCCCTGCTGACGCTATTCACCCGCAACGCGCTGCCCAACGTCACGCGCTGCGTGGTGCATGACTTCCGCCGCACCCTGATTACCCGGCTGCCCGATCTCGGCTTCGAGCCCTTCATCGGCCACAAGATCGCCAACCACGTTTTGCCCGGGGTGCTGGCGCACTACAACCACAACAGTTACGAGGTGCAGCGCGAGCAGGCTTTGAAGACTTGGGCCGACAGAATCGAGGCGCTGGCCAACAGCAAGAACGTCGTGCAGCTGCAGCGGACGGCGTGAGGGCACTTCGGATCGAAGACCGCCAGAGGCCGCGCCTTTAGAAATCCAAGTGCTTGCCACAATGGCCGACCACAATCATTTTCTCGCTGGACAGCCACTCAAAATGGACGCGGAGGGTTTCGGCCAAGCTGTCCTTCACGCCATGTTTCAGGTGTTTTTCCATCAGAAACTCTCGGCCACGATACAAAAACGTCCGCCTACGTTTGCCATCGTTGCTTAGCGCGCTCGCCTCGTTGGCGGAGTATGCATTTTGCCCAAAGACGGCCTTTGCCTGCTGGTCGCTTTTCCCGTCCGCCAAAGTTTGCCAGTAGTCGGTGGAGAGTTTCGACAGCAGCTCGAAGGCTTTGCCTCCTAGCCTGAAGCCGCCTCGATCGGAATCCTTGGCCGAATCAAAAGCTGTTTCCAGCATGACAACTCGATCCGGATACAACGCGGCGATCAACTCAAGGACTTGTTGAAGAGTTGGATCGCCCTTCAGGACGGAGGAGATAGATTGCCGCAACGGCGCCATAGCATCGCCGATCTCGCTGTCCTGCGATCCATCTGACGCCTGCCTACCGCACAACGCATGTTTCAAACCGTCAATGTCGGACTGCAATTTGCGCGCTTCGTTGCTTTTGGTCTCGAAGTTAACCCGCAGCCGCGCCAGCTCATCGTCTTTCAATCGCAATTCTTTATCGGCTTCTTCGAGCAGCGCGGCGTATTCAGCAAGCTCTTCAGAATGGTCGCTAGCCTTCGAGCGTTCAATCATGCTTGCCAGCTGGCCACGGAGCATCGCTTGGCTCACCATCTCGGGAGAGATATGCCTCCATGAATTGGGCAGGTTGGTTCGATGGGTGATGGCCGCCAACACCTCCGACTCAATGACCTTCCCGCCATCCCGCAAGGCGCGAATGTCATCCGGCCTAAACAATACGGTTTCGCAAAATGGACCTCGATCACCGTGTCGCATCGGGAACAGGACGTTTATGGCGCCGCCAAAGGCGATATAGCGCCGCCCAACGATTCCTTGGATGGCGAAAGTATCGACCCCATTGGGCACATCGACCACGTCGGCAAGACCAACAACAATCGACCTCAAGCGTTCAGTTTCGACGGGGTAATCGCCGTTTCTCGTGCAGCTTACGAGCACGATCGGGTGCGTTCTCTCTTCTCTCTCCACCTCGCGCAAAAACGCCGTGGCGCTTGCTTCATCCAAACGCTTGACGACCAAGCCCGGTGTTTGCCCAACCGGTCGGCAAAATTTCACCAACTGCTCGACAAGCTTTGGTCGCGTTACTTGGATCGGCTCGGTTACACGCGCGCTGATCTCGTCCGTCTTCAGAAGGATCGAGCACTCCACCGGCAGGTGTTGCCGCTCCTGCCGCAATCCAACTTCCGTTATCCACCGTCGTCCAGAGACGTTGTCGTCGCCATGACTGAGGCGAGCGCAGAAGAAATAGGGGTAAGTGATCTGATGTTCGTCGTTCGTGGTGACCCGTGAGCTCAAAGTGCTGCCATCTTTTAGCTTCAACTCACGGATGCCTTCGGCCAACCGGCCGGCATCGACAGCACTTTTCGCACGCTGACCAACCCACTGAGCCACCAAGCGAATGACTTGGTCCGGGCCATTATCAGGCTCAAACAGGAAACTCGTGGCGTAGACCAGCATGGTTCGATTCCCCCTTGTGTAAGCTCAGAATGTGCTTTAGTCCCTGAGCGGTAATTTTC